>Ga0247823_10000727_pt1 | contig 27766 bp, 24 predicted proteins | sample 13C_PalmiticAcid_2_FD_192426 | JGI IMG/M metagenome (GOLD analysis project Ga0247823, IMG submission 192426) | Soil microbial communities from agricultural site in Penn Yan, New York, United States - 13C_PalmiticAcid_Day30 | ecosystem: Environmental > Terrestrial > Soil > Agricultural land...
TCCGTCTGCGCAAGCTGGACCCCTATCTCAACGTCGATCCGGGGACGATGAGCCCCTATCAGCACGGCGAGGTCTTCGTGACCGACGACGGCGCCGAGACCGACCTCGATCTGGGCCACTATGAGCGCTTCACGGGTGTTTCCGCCGCCAAATCGGACAACGTCACGACCGGCCGCATCTATTCTACGATCCTGGAGAAGGAGCGCCGCGGCGACTATCTGGGCGCCACTGTTCAGGTGATCCCTCACGTCACTGATCAGATCAAGCAGTTCTGCCTCAGCCCGGCCAAGACTGACGACGGTGAGGACGTGGACTTCGTCCTGGTCGAGATCGGCGGCACCGTCGGCGACATCGAGGGCCTGCCCTTTTTCGAGGCCATCCGCCAGCTGGGCCAGGACCTGCCGCGCGGCCAGTCCTGCTTCGTCCATCTGACCCTGCTGCCCTTCATCAAGACGGCCGGCGAGATGAAGACCAAGCCGACGCAGCACTCGGTCAAGGAACTGCGCTCCATCGGCATCCAGCCCGACATCCTGCTGTGCCGCTGTGAACAGCCGATCCCGGCCGAGGAAAAGCGCAAGATCGGCCAGTTCTGCAACGTGCGCGAAAGCGGCGTGATCCAGGCGATGGACTCCGCCGACATCTACGCCGTGCCGCTGGACTATCACCACGAAGGTCTGGACAGCGAAGTCCTGGCCCACTTCGGGATCAACGACGCGCCCCAGCCCGACCTGACCGGTTGGCAGGAGATCGTGCGTCGTCGCCTGCATCCTGATGGCGAAGTCACCATCGCCGTGGTCGGCAAGTATACGGTTCTGAAGGACGCCTATAAGTCCCTGATCGAGGCGCTGCAGCACGGCGGTGTGGCCAATAACGTCAAGGTCAACATCGACTGGGTCGAGGCCGACACCTTCGAGGGGGATCCGGAGGCTTGCGAGACGCGTCTGGCCGGCGCCCATGCGGTGCTGGTCCCGGGCGGTTTTGGCGAGCGGGGGGCCGAAGGCAAGATCGAGGCGGCGCGTTTCGCGCGTGAACGCAAGATTCCCTATTTCGGCATCTGCTTCGGCATGCAGATGGCGGTAATCGAGGCGGCGCGGAATCTGGCCGGATTCCCCAAGGCCACCTCGACCGAGTTCGGTCCGGCGGAAGAACCCGTCGTCGGCCTGATGACCGAGTGGACCCAGGGCAATGAGCGCGTCAAACGCGAGCATGGCGGCGATCTGGGCGGCACCATGCGTCTGGGCGCCTATGACTCGACGCTCAAGGCTGGCTCGAAGATCGCCGAGATCTACGGCGCGACCGAGATCAGCGAGCGCCACCGTCACCGCTACGAGGTGAACATCAACTATCGTGACGCGATCGAAGAGAAGGCGGGTCTGGTCTTCGCCGGCCTGTCGCCTGATGGCGTTCTGCCCGAGACGGTCGAGCGTTCGGACCACCCCTGGTTCATCGGCGTCCAGTATCACCCGGAGCTGAAGAGCCGCCCGTTCGCGCCGCATCCCCTGTTCGCCAGCTTCATCGGCGCGGCCGTGGTGCAGAGCCGCCTCGTCTAGGGGCGGTTATGGCGTGCGGCTGAGGGCCGCCGCCAGCGCCCGGCGCGCCCGGGCGATACGGGTCTCGACAGCCTTGGGCGTCGCACCGATCAGGTTGGCGACTTCGGCGTGTGAACGCCCCTCCAGCGTGGCCAGCAGCAGGGGCGTCTTCAAGGCGTCGGGCAGGGCCGCCAGGGCGCGGTCCAGCGCCGCCATGCGTCGCCGATCATCCAGCAGAGTATCAGCGGCAGGGGCGTTTTCTCCGACCGCCAAGGCTTCGGGAGCGTCCAGCCCCATGACGCCCCGCACGGCTCGCCTGACGGCGCGCTTGCGGCCCCAGTCACGACATTTGTTGATGGCGATGGCTCTGAGCCAGACAGGAAAAGGACGGGCGGGATCGTATCGGCGAATGGCCAGCCAGGCCGCGACATAGGTTTCCTGAACCAGATCATAGGCGTCGTCGTTTTCGCCCACATAGCGGCGGACAAAGCGATGCAGGTCCGCCTTGGTGTCGTCCATCAGCGCGGCGAAGGCCGCACGGTCGCCGCGCGCGGCGCGCGACGGCAGGGAAGCCTCGTCCTCCACCCTCAAACCCTAACGGGTTTCTTGCAGCAGGGCGTCGGAGATGCCGCGATCAAAGGCGCGGGTCTGTTCCGGGGTCAGGACGGCGCGCATCTCGAAGACATGAGCGATGGTCGCCTTTTGCAGCGCGCCCATGGCGTCATGGAAATGATCGACGGCGGCCTGAACCTGGGGGCTGTCGCCCTGATTGGCGGCGATGGCGGCGGCCAGCTCGCGGTTGGCGGCGCGGACGTCTTCCTCAAGAGCGGGCCGGGTCGTGGCGAAGCGGTCTTCGATGACCTTGAGGCGTGCGGCCTGATCGGGAGTCAGGTCGAGATCGTGATGGACGATGTCGTGCAGGCTGGGAGTCGCGCGTTGTTGCGTCACCCATCCGGCACCCAGCCAGGCGCCTGCGCCGCTGACCAGAGCCGCCAGAAGGGCTGTCACGGCGATGAATTTCCAGCCGGCGATCATTGCCCTGCCTCCAGTCTGAACAGGGGCGAGGGGGCGCTCGCAAGGGTGAAGACCTGGATATCTGACGATGGCGCGGGGCGGGTGAGGGCGAACAGACCGCCGTTGGCCGCGCCGACGACCAGAGCCATCGCCAGCGCCGCCAGCCGGACCTGCGCCAGGCGGCGGTCAGACTGCTGCTGCTCGATGCGGCGCCAGACGTCGGCCTCCAGATCGCCAAGACGGGCATCCTCGACCAGCGCGGTTCCGATCAACCTGTCGATATCGTGCGTCATCGTTCGCCTTCGCTTGCCCTGCATTCCCTATACGCGGCTTTGGAAAGCTTCCCTCCATTGTCGGCTTCAGTTCCATGAAAAAGGCGCCGGACGTTTCCGCCGGCGCCTTGATCGTCAACCAGATGCTGAAATCAGCAGCTGTAGTACATATCGAATTCGACCGGGTGCGGGTGCAGTTGCAGACGGGCGACTTCTTCCTGTTTCAGCTCGATGTAGCTGTCGATGAAGTCGTCATCCATGACGCCGCCCTTCTTGAGGAAGGCGCGGTCGGCGTCGAGGGCGTCCAGAGCTTCCTTCAGCGAACCGGCGACCTCGGGGATCGAGCCGCGCTCTTCCGGCGGCAGGTCGTAGAGGTTCTTGTCGGAGGCCGCGCCCGGATCGATGCGGTTCTCGATTCCGTCCAGACCGGCCATCAGCAGGGCGACGAAGGTCAGATAGGGGTTGCCCATCGGGTCGGGGAAGCGGGCTTCCAGACGCTTGGCCTTGGGCGACGAGACGTGCGGAATGCGGATCGAAGCCGAGCGGTTGCGGGCCGAATAGGCCAGCTTCACCGGCGCCTCATAACCCGGAACCAGGCGCTTGTACGAGTTGGTGGTCGAGTTGGCGAAGGCGTTGATGGCCTTGGCGTGCTTGATGATGCCGCCGATGTACCACAGACATTCCTGCGACAGGCCGGCGTACTTGTCGCCGGCGAACTGGGGCTTGCCGTCCTTCCAGATCGACATGTGGACGTGCATGCCCGAGCCGTTGTCGGCGAACATGGGCTTGGCCATGAAGGTCGCCGACTTGCCGTAGGCGTGGGCCACGTTGTGGATCACGTACTTATAGAGCTGCAGACGGTCGGCCATGGTCAGCAGGTCGCTGAACTTCAGGCCCAGTTCGTGCTGAGCGGGCGCGACTTCGTGGTGGTGCTTCTCGGGGTCGAGGCCGAGGTCCTTCATGACGCCCAGCATTTCACCGCGCAGGTCCTGACCCGAGTCGACCGGATTGACCGGGAAGTAGCCGCCCTTGGTCGCCGGACGGTGACCCATGTTGCCCTCGGCGTATTCAGCGCCGGTGTTGGACGGCAGTTCGATCGAGTCGAAGCTGTAGCTGGTGTTGTGCGGAGCAGTGCTCCAGCGCACGTCGTCGAACACGAAGAACTCGGCTTCGGGACCGAAATAGACCACGTCGCCCACGCCCGAGGACTGGACATAGGCCAGGGCCTTCTTGGCCATGGAGCGGCTGTCGCGGTTGTAGGGCTCGGCCGTATCGGGGTTCAGGACGTCGCAGAACAGGAAGAGCGTGGTCTGCTGATAGAAGGGGTCGATGTAGGCGCGGTCCAGGTCCGGCTTCAGCAGCATGTCGGACTCGTTGATGGCCTTCCAGCCCGCGATCGACGAGCCGTCGAACATGGTGCCTTCTTCCAGGAACTCTTCGTCCACCAGGTCGATGTCGAAGGTCACGTGCTGCAGCTTGCCGCGCGTGTCGGTGAAGCGGATGTCGACGTACTGGACGTCCTTGTCCTTGATCTCTTGAAGGATCTTCTGGGCGGCGCTCATGGCACGGGTCCTGTGAAGTAGGGGAGGTGAACGAAAAGCGGCCGCCCTGGAGGGGACGGCCGTGGTGGAGAGGTCAGATAGCCTGAGCGCCGGTTTCGCCGGTGCGGATGCGGATCACGTCTTCCAGGGCGGAGACGAAGATCTTTCCGTCGCCGATCTTGCCGGTGCGGGCTGCTGTCTGAATGGCGTCTACGACGGCGGGAGCCAGATCATCGGCCACGACGACCTCGATCTTGATCTTGGGCAGAAAGTCGATGACGTACTCGGCGCCGCGATAAAGCTCGGAATGACCCTTCTGGCGGCCATATCCCTTGGCCTCCAGCACGGTCATGCCCTGCACCCCGATATCCTGGAGAGCGTCTTTCACTTCATCCAGCTTGAATGGCTTGATGACGGCTTCAATCTTCTTCATGGCGAGTCCCGAGCCGGCTCCCTTGGTTGGTCCGACGCTCGGGGGGTAAAGGGACATTGCATTGCACAATAAGGCAAGCAATTTTCGTGCGTAGAGGCCATCCGTGAACGGAATTCGATCATGAACCCGATCAATGACCCCATGACATGGCAAAGCCGGCTGCCCTGGCCTGACGCAGAAGCTCACAAGCACGCTCGCGGCCGTCTCGGCGTGGTTTCCGGTGGCGCGCTGTCGACGGGGGCGGCCAGGCTGGCGGCGCGAGCGGGTCTGAGAATCGGCGCCGGCCTGGTGAAGGTGTTCTGTCCGCCGGAAGCGGCGCCCGTTCTGGCGCCGACCCTCGAAGCGGTCATGCTGGCCAGTTTCGTGTCCGGTGATCAACTGGCGGAGTTGGCTCAGCCGATGGATGCTGTGGTGATCGGGCCCGCAGCGGGTCTGACCGAGGCGACGGGCGCCAATGTCGCTGCTCTGGCGCGGACCGGAGCGGCCCTGGTGATCGACGCCGACGCCCTGACCCTGTTCCGCGACCGACCCAACGATCTGTTCGCCTGTCTGGACCGTGACGATGTCCTGACGCCGCATGAGGGCGAGTTCGAGCGGTTGTTTCCCGGTTTGCTGGTCAAGGGGCGCGAGGCGGCGGCGGTGGAGGCTGCTGCGCGCGCCGGAGCGGTCGTGGTGTTGAAGGGCGGCGCCACCGTGATCGCCGCGCCGGATGGGCGCTGGGTCGTCAACGGCAACGGCTCGCCCTGGCTAGCGACGGCGGGCAGCGGCGACGTTCTGGCGGGAATGATCGGTGGCTTGTTGGCCCAGCACATGGACAGCTTCGACGCGGCTTGCGCGGCGGTCTGGATGCACGCGGATGCGGCCAAGCGGTTCGGACCGGGGTTGATCGCAGAAGATCTGCCGGGACTGATCCCTTCGGTGCTGGCCGGGCTCTGTCCAGGCTGAGAACCTGTGGTGCGGATGAGAGGACTCGAACCTCCACGCCTCTCGGCGCCAGAACCTAAATCTGGTGCGTCTACCAGTTCCGCCACATCCGCATAGGTAGGCGAAAGCCTGTAGGCGAGGGCGGAGGATTGGGCAATCAGCATAAGCTGCGCTGCATCAAAAAAGGCCCCGGATCGCTCCGGGGCCTTTCTCTTTTTGGTTTTGGCCTACCGCGCTTTGCGCTGCTTGAGGCCGAGGCCGGACCGACCCGAGGATCAGTCCTTCTTGTTGTCGACGCCGTGGCCGAGGGCTTCCACGGCCGTTTCCAGCGTGGCGTCCTCGGTGATGTCGATGCCCTTGGCCAGCTTGGAGTGCCAGAAGCCGTAGGCGGCGTAGATGATCGCGCCGATCGCCGCATAACCGCCCAGCAGCATCAGCGGCAGGGGGTTGTCCTCGGCGGCGTGCTGGAACATCGGGATCAGGTTCTGGCTGGCCAGGAAGAGGCAGGCCAGGATGCCCAGAACCGCGGTGAAGACGCCGCCCGGCACCTTGAACGGGCGTTCCATCTCCGGGTGCTTCACGCGCAGGACGATGACCGACAGACAGACGATGGCGAAGGCCGTCGCCGTGCCCAGCGACACCAGGTCTCCAAGGATGGAGATGGGCAGGAAGGCCGCCGCGATGGCGATCAGGATGCCCAGCACGATGGTGCCGATCCAGGGGGTGCGGAACTTGGGGTGGACCTTGGCGAAGGACTTCGGCAGCAGGCCGTCGCGAGCCATGGTGTAGAAGACGCGCGTCTGACCGTAGCAGAGCACCAGCATGACCGAGGACAGACCGGTGATGGCGCCGATCTTGATCAGGAAGGCGATCAGGTTCAGCTGACCGCTGGGCGAAGCCGCCAGCGGCACATTGGCCCATTCCAGGCCCATGCGGTCGATGGCGACGGCGATCGGCGCCGGCGAAGCCAGCTCCAGATAGGGCACCACGCCGGTCATGACGGCGGCGACGGCCATGTAGATCAGGGTGCAGACGAACAGGGCGCCCAGGATGCCGATCGGCACGTCCTTGGACGGGTTCTTAGCCTCGGCGGCGGCGGTCGAAACCGCTTCAAAGCCGACATAGGCGAAGAAGATGATGGCCGCGCCGCGGAAGATGCCGCCGACGCCGAACTGACCGGCCTGGCCGGTAGGCTCGGGGATGAAGGGGACCCAGTTGTCCGGGTTGATGTACTGGATGCCGACGGCGATGAAGGTCAGCAGAACGATGATCTTGATGACGACGATAGCGTTGTTGATGTTCGCCGATTCCGACACGCCCAGGACCAGCAGGCCGCAGACGGCGGCGATGCCGACAGCCGCGACCAGGTTGAAGGTGCCCGTCATCGGGAAGGAGGTCGCGCCGGCGTTCTGGACCAGCTGGACCAGAGGCGTGGCCCACTGGGGGCCTTCGCCGCCTGCATATTGTATGGTCGGGAACAGACTGGCGCTGAGGCCGAAGTCGTTCATGATCGACACGACATAGCCGGACCAGCCGACCGCGACGGTCGAGGCGGCGACGCCGTATTCCAGCACCAGCAGCCAGCCCATGATCCAGGCGAAGACCTCGCCCAGGGTGCCGTAGGCATAGGTATAGGCCGAACCGGAAACCGGCATGGTCGAGGCCAGTTCAGCATAGCAGAGACCTGCGAGGGCGCAGGCGAAGCCGGCGACGACGAAGGACAGCATGATGGCCGGGCCGGCGTTGGCCGAGGCGACCTGACCCGTCAGAACGAAGATGCCGGCGCCGATGATGGCGCCGATGCCCAGGCTCATCAGATTCAACGGACCCAAGGTCCGTTTCAGCTCGCTCTTGGCGGCTTCCTTCTGGATCTGGGTAATGGATTTTTTGAGAAATAGCCGGTTGCCGGCTGGCTTTACGCCGTCTGCGGACATGAAGTCGCGCCCCCAATTACGCAACGACCCCTCCCGGGTCGTCTTCTTGGGGGCGGACGCTAACCATCCGAAGGGCCGCGCGCAACGCGGTTTCGATTGGATGAAGCGACGACGACGCTTTCGTGAACGGGGCCGTTGCGGCTAGAGCCCATCTGATGCTGCCGATTCACGCCGTACTGGAGCCGCTTAAAGCGGCGCTGAGCGCAACCAATGCGGTCGTTCTGGCCGCGCCGCCTGGCGCGGGCAAGACCACGGTCGTGCCGCTGGCTCTTCTGGATCAGCCCTGGCTGGGTGATCAGAAGGTGCTGGTGCTGGAGCCGCGCAGGCTGGCGGCGCGGGCGGCGGCCGACCGAATGGCGGCGAGCCTGGGTCAGAAGGCGGGTGGGACCGTCGGCTATCGAACCCGGCTGCAGAGCCGCATCGGTCCCGAAACGCGCATCGAAGTCATCACCGAGGGCGTCTTCACGCGGATGATTCTCGACGATCCGGCGCTGGAAGGCGTCGGCGCAGTCCTGTTCGACGAGTTCCACGAACGCAGTCTGGACGCCGATCTCGGGTTGGCTCTGGCGCGAGAGAGCCAGTCGGTGCTGCGTGACGACCTGCGGCTGCTGGTCATGTCGGCGACGCTGGACATCGCCGGCGTTTCCAAACTTCTGGATGGCGCGCCGGTGATCGAGGCCGAGGGACGGATGTTCCCGGTCGAAACCCTCTACCTGGGCCGCAACGCCGCCGAGCGATTCGAGGACGCCGTGGCGCGAGCGGTCATGCAGGCGCTGGGCGATCAGGCGGGATCGGTGCTGGTCTTCCTGCCGGGGCAGGGCGAGATTCACTGGACGGTTCAGCGTCTGAACGAGCGACTGCGTGATCCTTCGGTCGATGTCGTGGCTCTCTATGGCGCACTGGACAAAGGCGAGCAGGACCGGGCCATCGAGCCGGCGCCGCCTGGCCGCCGCAAGGTCGTGCTGGCGACCTCGGTGGCGGAAACCAGCCTGACCATCGAGGGCGTGCGGGTGGTGATCGACGGCGGTCTGTCGCGCGTGCCCAGGTTTGAGCCGTCCAGCGGCTTGACCCGACTGGCGACGGTCAAGGTCAGCCGCTCGTCGGCGGAACAACGGCGAGGGCGCGCCGGTCGTGTTGAGCCGGGCGTCTGCTACCGCCTGTGGGACGAGGAACAGACGCGGGGTCTGGTCCCGCATCAGCGACCCGAAATTCAGGAAGCCGACCTGACCGCCTTTGCGCTGGATCTGGCGCGCTGGGGCGCGAAGTCGGTCGAGGGGCTGGCTCTGCTGGACCCGCCCCCTGCAGGAGCCTTGGCCGAGGCGAGAAAGGTGCTGACCCGGCTGGGCGCGCTGGACGCCAAGGGCGATCTGACGGCGCACGGGCAGCGGCTCACCCGCATCCCGCTGCCGCCGCGACTGAGCCATATGGTGGCGGTCGCTTCGGATCAGGACGATGCGCTTGGCGGTGCTCGGATCGCGGCAGTGCTGAGCGAGCCGGGGCTGGGCGGGAATGGCGTCGATCTGTACGACCGGTTGAAGAGGCTGGAGCGGGACCGCTCGCCGCGCGGGCGCGATGCGATGAAGCTGACCGAGCGTTGGGCGCGGGCGGCTGGGGGCGGCTCAGGTGGAGAGGCGGACGCGGGCCTGTTGCTGGCCGAGGCCTTCCCGGAGCGGATCGCGCGGGCGCGGGGCAAGCCGGGCGAGGTGCTGCTGGCCTCCGGGCGCGGGGCCTTTCTTGATCCGACCGAGCACATGGCGCGGGAACCCTGGCTGGCGGTGGCGGAACTGGGTGGCGGGGATGCGCGCGACCGTATTCGGCTGGCGGCGGCGCTGGACGCGACGACGCTGGAGGCCGATCTGGCGCATCGGATCGAGGTCGAGGATCGACTGGCGCGAGAACCCTCGGGCAAGCCGGTGATCCGTCGCATCCGCCGCATCGGCGCGCTGGTGTTGGACGAGAAGGTGGTCGGCGCGCCGGACCGGGCGACCATGACAGCGGCGTTGAAGTCCGAGGTCGAGGCAGGCGGGGTGTCGGCGCTGAACTGGGGCGAGCAGGCGGGCGCGCTGCGGGTGCGGCTGGCCTTCTTGCGCGGTCTGGATGCGACCTGGCCTGACGTGTCGGACGAAGGCCTGATGGCCACGTGCAAGGACTGGCTGTGGCCGCTGCTCGAGGGGGCGCGTTCGCTGGGCGACATCGGCGACGGCAAGCTGGCCGAGGCCCTGCGCGGGCTGATCCCGTGGGATTTGCAGCGCAGGCTGGACGACCTGGCCCCGCCGCGCCTGACCACGCCGCTGGGTTCGGCCTCTATCGACTATGCCGCCGAGGGCGGGCCGCGCGTCGAGATACGGGTGCAGGAACTGTTCGGGGTGAAGACGCATCCAACGGTCGGCGGCGGGCGGGTCCCGCTGACCCTGTCCCTCCTGTCGCCGGCGCGACGGCCGGTGCAGGTGACCAGGGATCTGCCGGGGTTCTGGGCCGGATCATGGGCGGCGGTGCGCAGCGAGATGCGCGGGCGCTATCCGCGCCACCCCTGGCCGGAAGATCCCGCCAACGCCGAGGCCACCAGCCGGGCTAAGCCGCGCGGAACCTGACTGGCTTGACGAGGCGTTGCGGTACGGCGCAATGACCGTGCAGCAATGCAAGGATTTCGCGTGGCCGACGCTGCACTCTCACCGCCTTCCGCCTCAAAGCGGAGAATTCTGTTCGCCAGTCTGATCGGCACCACGATCGAGTTTTTCGATTTCTACATCTACGCCACGGCGGCGGTGCTGGTGTTTCCCTCCCTGTTCTTCCCGGGCGAGGATGCGACGACGGCCATGCTGTCGTCCTTCGCGACTTTTTCCATCGCCTTCTTCGCGCGCCCGGTTGGAGCGGTTGTCTTCGGCCATTTCGGCGACAAGGTGGGGCGCAAGGCGACCCTGGTCGCGGCCCTGATGACCATGGGGCTGTCGACGGTGGCCATAGGCCTGCTGCCGACCTGGCATTCCGTCGGCGTGGTCGCCCCCCTGCTGCTGGCCCTGTGCCGGTTCGGTCAGGGCCTGGGTCTGGGCGGCGAATGGGGCGGGGCGGTGCTGCTGGCGACCGAGAACGCGCCTCCGGGCAAGAAGGCCTGGTACGGCATGTTCCCGCAGCTGGGCGCGCCGATCGGCTTCATCCTGTCGACCCTGAGCTTCATCATCCTGACGGCGACGCTGCCGAACGAGCATTTCCTGGCCTGGGGCTGGCGCATTCCCTTCATCGCCAGTTCGCTGCTGGTCTTCGTCGGCCTGTGGGTGCGGCTGCGCATCACCGAGACGCCCGAGTTCAAGAAGACCATCGACAAGGCCGAGCGCGTCGAGACGCCGATCCTGACTCTGCTGGCGCGGCACAAGTTCGCCTTGCTGACCGGGACGCTGGCGGGGATGGCGACCTTTGTTCTCTTCTACCTGATGACGGTCTTCGCCCTGGGCTGGGGCACGACGGCGATGGGCTATACGCGCGAGCAGTTCCTGCCGATCCAGCTGTTGGGGGTCTGCTTCTTCGGCCTGTTCATCCCGCTGGCGGCGTTGGCGGCGGATCGTTGGGGGCAGGGGCGGACGCTGCTGGTCACGTCCGTCGCCATCGCCCTGTTCGGCCTGGTTCTGGCGCCCCTGTTCGGCGGCGGAGGACTGGCCGGCGTCGTGGCCTTCTTCATCATCGGCTTCAGCCTGATGGGCTGCACCTATGGGCCGCTGGGCGCGGCGCTGGCGCGGCCCTTCCCCACGGCGGTGCGCTACACCGGGGCGTCGATGACCTTCAATCTGGCGGGAATTCTGGGGGCGTCGCTGGCGCCCTTCGCAGCGACCTGGCTGGCCGGTCACTATGGATTGAAGGCCGTGGGCGCCTATCTGGCGGTCGCCGCCCTCCTGACCATCCTGGCCCTGCTGGGCATGAACCGGATCAAGACGGACGGCGAGACGTAAGCGTCAGATGTCTGTGCCGTAGGCCGCGTCGGTCACGGCGTAGACCATGATGCCGGTGGCGATGGCCAGGTTCAGGCTGTCGGCCCGGCCGCGCATGGGGATCTTGACGTTCAGGTCGCAGGCGGCGGCCAGTTCGTCGGTCAGCCCGGCCTGTTCATTGCCCATCAGGATCAGGGCCGGATGGCGGACGGGGCTGTCGCGATAGCCGTGCTTGGCGTCCAAGCGGGTGCCGATGACGCTGCCGGGCCATTTGGCGCGCCAGGCCAGGAATTCCTCACGCGACGCCTTGCTGATGGTCACGGCGAAGACCGAGCCCATGGTGGCGCGGACGGCCTCGACCGAGAAGGGATCGACGCAGTCTCCGATCAGGATGACCCCGCCGCAGCCGGCGGAATCTGCCGTGCGGATGATGGTGCCCAGGTTGCCCGGATCACGCACTTGCTCCAGCGCCACCCAGCAGGGTTTGGCGTCGGGCCGGATGGCGTCCAGCGGGGTATAGACCTGCTCGAACACGCCCAGAACCGTCTGCGGATTGTCGCGACGGCTGATCTTTTCGAGGATGGCGTGGGTGACGACGATGATCTGGCCGCCGGCCCTGATGGTCTCGGCCTTGGCGCGGTCCAGCAGCGGATGGGGCCGGGCCTCGTCGCCGACGAGCAGCATGACCGGGGCGCGGCCCTGATCCAGAGCCTCGCCGATGAACTTCAGGCCCTCGGCCAGGAAGCGGCCCGTCAGGTCGCGCTCCTTGCGCATGTGCAGGGCGCGGACAGACTTGATGGTGTCGTTGGTCAGGGAGGTGATCACGCGCTCGACCATGTCAGGCGCTCCATCGGGCGAAGAAGCTAAGGCCGATGGCGCGGGCGTCGGGACCGTCCTCGGACAGGGCCAGTTCGCCCCAGTCGATGCGTCCGCCGCGATCATGGGTCGCCTCGGCCATCATGTGCGCCAGCGACAAGCCCGAGATCCGCGCCGCATAGGCGTTCAGCAACAGGAAGGAGGCGTCGTCGGACAGCAGGGCGGCGCAGTCCTTCAGCAGGTCAGGCATGTCCTCGAACAGGCGCCAGACCTCGCCGTTGGCGCCCCGACCATATTTGGGCGGGTCCAGGATGATGCCGTCATATTTCGAGCCACGCCGGACCTCGCGCGCCACGAACTTGCGGGCGTCCTCGACGATCCAGCGTATCGGACGGTCGGCCAGGCCTGACAGTTCCGCGTTCTCGCGGGCGTAGGCCACGGACTTCTTGGAGGCGTCGACGTGGGTCACGTGCGCGCCCGCCGCCGAGCAGGCCAAGCTGGCCATGCCGGTATAGCCGAACAGGTTCAGGATCCTAGGCTGGTCCAGGGTACGGATGCGCGCGTCCAGCCACTCCCAGTTCGCGGCCTGCTCGGGGAAGAAGGCCAGATGGCGGAAAGGTGTGAACCGCCCCATGAAACGCACGTCGCGCCACTTCAGCGGAAAGGCGTCGATGGGGCCGTGGGCGTCGAAACGCCAGCGACCGGAATCCTCTTCCTCCTGCTGCGGATCGAACATGGCGTTGGCGCGCTCGAAGGCGCTTTCGTCATGGGCTTTCCAGAAGCACTGCGGCTCAGGACGCACGACGGTATAGCGGCCGTAACGCTCCAGCTTGCGGCCGTCGCCGCTGTCCAGAAGGGCGTAGTCCGACCACCCGCGCGTGACGAGGGTTTCGGGCGAGGAGGAGAGAACCGGAGCCATGCGCGCTGATAGGCGCTCAGGCCGCGGCTCGTCCAGACTCTGTGACCAAGTGTGCAGGAACGGCGCTTGCGTCTTCATCCACAATGTCGGGCGAATGCGCCGTCTTGTCCCAGCGATGCGGTTCCATGATGAGGCGCACAGCGGCATGAGCGAAGGCCAGACTGAGCAGGGACCAGTAGATCGGCGCCGCCAGCATGTCCCACGGAGAAAAGCGAATACCGGCGCGGCGTGCGCCGATAGCTGCTGTCAGAACGGCGGCGGCCGTTCCGGTCGCCAGGGTGCCCAAACCGAGCCAGGGAACGTCAGACAAACGGCTTGCCAGGAGGGACATAAGGAAGAAAACGCAGATCCAGGCGACGGACAGGGCATGAAGCGCTGCTGAGACTGAAGCCACGCCGAGTGTCAGGGCCAGAGCGGACCAACCTCTCCACCCCATGCCTGAAGTGGAGCGGGTGTGCACCAGCAGGGTTTGCAGATAGCCCTTCAGCCAACGGGTCCGCTGAGGCAACCAGTGGACCAACTCGCCCGGAGGCGGTTCATATGTAGGGCGGCTGAGGACGCCCAATCGCCAACCTCGTCGCCAGATACGGAAACCGAGGTCCGCATCCTCGGTCACATTCCAGGCGTCCCATCCTCCCAAGGCACGCAAGGCGGAGATTCGAAAGTGATTGCTGGTTCCGCCCAAGGGGAAGGGCAAGCCCATTCGCGCCATTGCAGGCAGGGTGATTTCAAACAAGGCCGCATATTCGGCGGCGAACTGCCTGTCCAGAAAACCGGATCTGTTCGACGACTTGCGCAGTCGCCTTATCCTGAGCGGCGCCTGAAAACAGACCATGTCCTCATCCGCCGTGCGGAACCGTGCTGCGGCTTCTTGCAATTGCAGCGGGTCCGGATCGTCCTCGGCGTCGTAGACGGTGAGCAGATCTCCTCGCGCGAACTGCAGTGCGTGATTAAGGGCGCGTGGCTTGGTGGTCGGGGCGCCGGGCGGCGCTATGAGAATCTGCAGCCATGAAGGCAGAGTCAGAGACCGGGCGGTCTCGATGGTCTTTTGATCGTGCGCTTCCAGCACCAGATAGCCATCCAGAAGATCGGCTGGGTAGTCGATCGCCTCGAGACGCCCGATCAGAGGGGGGAGGATTTCCGTTTCATCGTAGAGGGCCACCACCACCGAATAGCGGGGTAGCTCCGAAGGAGGGAGCCAGGGCGTCGTCATGGCCTTGGGCGGACCGCCTTGGCTCGCCATGATGGTCATCAGGCGCCAGGCGATGACCAAGACGAATCCAAGCTGAATCATCAACGTCAGCGCGCCGCCGACATAGGGCCAGCAGGCAACCGACGCTGTAGTGGTAACGGCAGCCAGAGCTATCACTAGAAGTTGTGTTCTTGTGGCGGTGATCTTGGCGTCGCCAGGTTTGGGAGCGGAATCTTCGAACCTGGCTTTTCGTGGACGCATCAAAGCCCGACCTATGGTTGTTGATGCTATTAACTATGATGTTTGTGGCTTGGCAAGCGATTGGCGATTCGTCGGTGAAGGGGTTATGCAAGACGTCTTGCCTTCATGGAGTGCTGGATTGCCTGGCGACCCGATCCAAACGCCGCGTTCGGCCCGCAAGCCCAAGGGCGAAGGCCACGTTCGGCGCACAGAGATACTGGCCGCCGCTGAGCGCATCTTTGTCGAGCATGGCTATGAGGGCGCCACGATCCGCAAGATCGCCGACGAGGTCGGTCTTTCATCGACGGCGCTCTATATGCATTTCGCCGACAAGAGCGAGATGCTGCACGAGATCTGTCGTGGCGCGTTCGAGGCTCTGATCGCTTCGCACCACAAGATCCTGATCGAGGACGAACCGGCGGAAGCACGGCTGCGGCGCATGATCGAGGCCTATATCCGGTTCGGCTTCGACAATCCGAACGCCTATCGGCTGACCTATCTGACCCGTCCCGTCGAAGCGCGCGAGGGCGCTCAGACCGTGGCCCAGGAGACGGGTTTCGAACTGTTCAGGTCGTTCGTCGCCGTGGTCGAGCAGGCCGTCGCGGCCGGCCGCATGAAGGGAGACCCAACGACCCTGGCTCAGGCCATATGGGCTTGTGGTCACGGCATTGTCTCGTTGCGGATAACCAAGCCCTATTTCGAATGGGCGGATCGGGATGAACTGACCCGTGTCACGCTGGACGCCCTGTTCGCGGGGCTGCTGAGGCCGTGAGGTCCTTGTACGGAGCCACCATGCTGGCTCTTCTGGTTGTTGCGCCTGCAGTGGCCGAGGCGCGTCCCTTGCGGGTGCTGTCGCTTGACCAGTGCGCCGATCAGTATGTTCTGGCGCTGACGCCCGAGGCTGATCTGGCCCTGTCGTCACGAGCGGACGACCCGGATTCCTGGATGCGTCAGGCGGCGCGGGGCCGGCCTCGGGTTCGACCGACGCTGGAGGCGGCCATAGGGTTCCAGCCTGACGTCGTGGTTCGCTATTGGGGTGGTGAGCCGCGCCTGCTGGCGGCGCTGGAAAAGCGCGGGACGCGGGTGCTGAACATCGACGACGCCACCGATATGGATGGGGTCCGTCAGAACCTGAGGTCCGTATCGCAGGGCCTGGGACAGGACGCGCGCGGTCAGGCTCTGATCACCCACATGGACCGGCGGCTGGCACAGGCGGTGGGCGGCGGGCGAGGACGGGAAGCCGTCTATGTCACGCCCGGCGGCTATACGACCGGAGCGGGGTCGCTGATCGATTCCATTCTGAAGGCGGCGGGGTTTCGCAACGGCGTGATCGGGCCGGGTTATCAGCCGCTGGGGATCGAGAAGATCGCCCTGAGCCCACCAGCCCTATTCGTGCGGGGCTTCTTCCAGCAATGGCGGGCGGACTGGCGCGGGCCGGGACGGCATCCGGTGGTCGCACGCGCGGCCAGGGGCCGGACGGTGACGGACCTGCCGGCCTCGACGCTGAGCTGTCCCGCCTGGTTCGCGGCCGACGCGGCGGCTCTGCTGGCGGAGGCCGCGCGATGAAGAGACATTTGAGTCTGAGCCTCGGGTTGGCGGCGGCGATCCTTCTGGCCCTGGTCGGGGCGGTGCTGTTCGGCGAGACGGTGCTGTCGGCGGCCCAGTATGGGCAGGCCCTGGCCGATCCGGCTTCGGGACCGGGCGAAGTGTTGTGGCAGGTGCGGGCGCCGCGGGCGGTCTGCGCCCTGATGGTCGGGGCCGCGCTGGGTCTGGCCGGGGCGGTGCTGCAAGGCCTGTTGCGGAACCCGCTAGCGGATCCGGGCGTGCTGGGCGTGTCGGCCACGGCGGCGCTGGGCGCGGCGGGAGCCATTGTGTTGGGGGCTGCGGCCATTCCTGGACTGGTCGAGGGCGCGGCCCTGATCGGCGCGGCGCTGGCTGGCCTGTTGCTGGTCGCCATAGCGGCGCGGGTGCGGGCGCCCGAGGCGCTGATCCTGTTCGGGGTGGCGCTGTCGAGCTTTGCAGGCGCGCTGACGGCCCTGATCTTCAACCTGTCGCCCTCACCGATCGCCTCGGCCGAGGTGATGAACTGGCTGCTGGGTTCGGTGCAGAACCGCAGCTGGATCGACGTGGCCTGGGTCGCGCCGGCGCTGGTCGTGGCCGCCGTCTTCGCGGCGAGGTCTTCGCCGGGTCTGCGGATGCTGACCCTGGGCGAAGAGGCGGCGCGGGCGTCGGGCCTGTCGATGGGCCGAATGCGGGTTCTGGCCTTGATCGCCTCGGCGGTCGCGGCGGGCGCGGCGGTGGCGGTGGCGGGGGTGATCGGCTTTGTCGGTCTGGCCGCGCCGCATCTGGTGCGGGCTGCGGTGCGCGGCGATCCGGGAAGATTGCTGCTGCCCTCGGCCTTAACGGGCGGACTGATGCTGGTGCTGGCCGATCTGGCGGCGCGTCTGACGCCGACCGATCAGGAACTTAAGCTGGGCGTGTTAACGGCTCTGGTCGGCGCGCCCCTGTTCGCCCTGATCGCCTGGCGCGCGGCGCGGGAGTGGCGGCTGTGAGCGCCTTGCTGGAACTTGACGGCGCGGTCGCCCGCTTGGGCGCGGCCACGGTGTTGGACGGGGTTAGCCTGTCGGTCGCGGCGGGCGAGCTGGTGGCCCTGTGCGGGCCAAACGGCGCGGGCAAGTCCAGCGCCATTCGCGCGGCTCTGGGCCTGACGTCCTTGCAAGCGGGCATGGCGAAGCTGGCCGGCGAGGACGTGCGGCGTCTATCTGAGCGTGAGCGCGGGGCGCGGGCGGCCTATCTGCCGCAGGAACGGCATATCGCCTGGAACCTGCCTGCCATTGAGGTGGCGGCTCTGGGCGCGCCCTTCCTGGCCGGAGATGCGGTGTTGCAGCGCGCGCGTGCGGCGCTGGACGAGGTCGGGGCCGGGCATCTGGCGCAGCGTGGCGTGGCCGAGATGTCGGGCGGCGAGCGGGCGCGAGTGCTGCTGGCGCGGGCCCTGGTGGTTCAAGCGCCCCTGCTGCTGGCGGACGAGCCCATCGCCGGGTTGGACCCTGACGCTCAGCTTTTGGTGCTGGAATGCTTGCGGGCGCGAGCCGATGCGGGCGGGGGCGTACTGGTCAGCCTGCACGACTTGACGCTGGCGGCGCGGATCGCGGATCGGGTGGTGGTGCTGGACGCCGGGCGGGTCGTCGCGGATGCGGCGCCGGTCGAGGCCCTGTCGCCCGGCGTGCTGCGTTCGGCCTTCCATCTGGACGGGGTCTGGATCGAGGCACCCGACGGACCGCTGCTGGCGGCCCGTCGTCTTACCTGATTTAGGGCTGGTAGGCGCGCGGGCCGCTGTTGGGCGGGGTGCCGCGGGCCAGGTCGGCGGAGGGCGTCAGCGGAGCCGAGCCGCCGTTCAGTCGGGCGCGATAGACCTGCATGTTCTCCATCACCCGCATCATGTAGTTGCGCGTCTCGGTGAAGGGGGCGCACTCGATGAAGTCGATGGGATCGACCTGCTGGCTGCGCGGGTCGCCGCAACGGGCCACCCATTGCGGAGGACGCGCCGGGCCGGCGTTGTAGCCGACCGTGGCCAGAAGCGGCGAGCCGCCGAAGTTGTTGATCAACTCGCCCAGATGATAGCTGCCCAGGCGCATGTTGGCGTCGGGGTCCCACAGCTGTTCAGCCGAGAAGCCGATGCCCATGCGGCGGGCCACGCCCTGGCCGGTGGCGGGCAAGAGCTGCATCATCCCGCGCGCGTCAGCATGCGAACGGGCCAGCGGGTCGAAGCTGGATTCCTGGCGCGTGATGGCCAGGGTGAACTCCAGCGGCGCGGCGCCCGAGGTCTGAGGCGGCATGCGGACCGGATACATGCGCTCGGGCATGACGAAGCCGCGCTGGCTGGCGGCGCGCCCGACCATCATGGACCCGAACTGGTCGCCATAGCCCTGCATCAGGTCGAACAGTTGGGTCAGGTCGTAGGGCGAGGGCAGGGTGTCGTCGAGGTGATAGGCGAAGACTCGCATCAGGGTCTTCTCGCCCGCCGCGCCCAGAATGCGGGTGGCGCGCACGACCTCATTGCCCTCGAAGCGGTTGACGTCTTCGGGCGTGGGGGCAGGTTCGCCCGGCAGGGTCAGGGTGGTGATCCCGGCCTTCTCGGCGGCGAGCTGGCCATAGAAGGTCTGCCAGTGCTCGGCGCCGGCCTGATACCAGCGCAGAGCGCCTTCTCGGTCGCCGCGCGCCTCTGCGGCGCGACCCAGCCAGTAGAGGGCGCGGCCCTGGGTGATGGGGGTCGAGGAACTGTTGCGCAGGACCTCGAAATGCTGGGCGGCGGCGGCCGGGTCGTTCAGCTTGGTCAGGGCGACCCAGCCGGCGAAGAACTCGGCGTCCACCTTGCGCTCACCCGAGGGGAAGCCGTGGCCGTTCATGGCGGCGTAGGCGGCGCGGGGATTGCCCTGTTGCAGGGCGTCCAGGAAGTAGTTGCGACGCTCGCTCCACAGCGTGTCCTGACCTTCCTTGTGCGAGGGCGCGGCGGGCAGGGCGGACAGCAGGGGGAAGGCCTCGGACTGGCGACCGGCCGAGCGCAGCAGGCGCACGCGTTCCAGCGCGACGGCGGGGTCATTGGCGACAGCCGGACTCAGACCCGCAACGACGGAGTCGGGTGAATAGGCGGTGCGCAGGGCCATGGCGGCGCTGGCGACGGCCTGGCGGTCGGCGGGCACCATGGCGGTCATGGCGCGGGTCGCCGGGCCGTGCGGGCCAAGCAACAGCATGTTCAGGCGCACGACATGGTCGTCGGTGTTCAGCCAACCGCCCCAGCGATTGGCGATGACGGACTGTTGCGCTTCTTCGAAGGAGCGGGTGCGCCACCAGTCGCGGATCAGGGCCTGGGCTTCGCGACGCTGCCCCTTTTGCTCCAAGGCGCCGGCCAAGGCGATCGCGCCCTCGGCGGTCGTCGGGGCCGTCCCGTTGAAGAAGGCGATGACCGTATCCGGCGAGGCGTTGGCCATGCCCAGGGCGCGTTCGCCCGCCGCTCGGCGCGAATCACCTCGCGGCCAGTTGGCGAGGTCGGTCTGGGCGCGGGCCAGATCGGTGTAGGAAAGCTGCTTGTCGGACGTATCGACCAGGGCCCATTCGACCAGCTTCTTCGCCGTGGGATCGGAAATACGGCTCATGATCGATTGCGTCCCGATCACGTCGCGGGCGCGGGCGGCGGCCAGACCTTGCTGGAACAGGGCCATGTCCTGGCCGCTGATGACGCCATTCTGGCTGGAGGAATAGGCCGCAGGCGTGCTGTTCAGCATGTCCTGGGTCGGCGGAGTCAGAATCGCCAGGGCGGCGGCCACGGTCGTCGCGATCATCAGATGTCCGATCCTCATTCATCACTGGTTGCGGCCGAGCGGCGAGCAACCTACGCTCCCTGCCTCTTCAAAAGAGCGGCCTATGCCGCCCGAAACACCGCGCAGGTAACTTGTTTCAATGACCGCCCCCTTGTTCAAGGGCGTGATCACCGCCTTGATCACACCTCTTCGTGACGGAAACGTGGACGAAGGGGCTTTTGAAAAACTCCTGGAACGTCAGATCGCCGCTGGCGTCCACGGCGTTGTCCCGGTCGGCACCACCGGAGAAAGCGCCACCCTGCGCATGGACGAGCACAAGCGCGTCATCGAGCAGTGCGTCCAGATTGCGGCGGGTCGGGTTCGCGTGATCGCCGGCGCCGGATCGAACGCCACGCATGAGGCGATCGAGCTGTCGGCCTTCGCCAAGGAGGTCGGCGCCGACGCGACCCTGGTGGTGACGCCCTATTACAACAAGCCTTCGCAGGAAGGCATGATCGCCCACTTCGAGGCGATCTCCGACGCCGTGCAGATTCCCATGGTCCTGTACAACGTCCCGAGCCGTTGCGGCGTCGATCTGTCGAACGAGGCGGTCGCGCACCTTGCGAAAAACCCGAACATCGTGGGCATCAAGGACGCCACCGGCGATATCTCCCGTGTCAACTGGATGCGCCGTCATGTCGACGGTCCGTTCGACCTGATCAGCGGCGATGACACCACCTGGCTGGGCTATGCCGCCAGCGGCGGCGTGGGCGTGATCTCGGTCACCTCCAATGTCGCGCCGGAAGCCATGGTCGCCATGTACAATGCGGTCGCCGCCGGCGATTACGCCACGGCGCGCGCCTGGCAGGATCGCCTGATCGACCTGCACAAGGGGTTGTTCCTCGACAACTCTCCGTCGCCGGCCAAGTACGCCCTGGCCAGGCTGGGCCTGTGCAGCGAGGAGGTCCGCCTGCCGCTTTCGCTGACCCGTGACGCCGTGAAGCCCGCCATCGATCAAGCCATGGCGGCGGCCGGAGTCATCTGATGGCGGCAGACGCGCCCAAGAAGGTGATCGCCGAGAACCGGCGTGCGCGCTTCGACTATTTCCTCGAGGACTATATCGAGGCCGGGATCCAGCTGCTGGGGACCGAGATCAAGGCGCTGCGCGACGGTCGGGCCAATATCGCCGAAAGCTATGCGGCGGTGGAGGGGCGTGAGATCGTCCTGATCAACTCGGACATTCCGCCCTACAAGCAGGCCAACCGGTTCAATCACGAGCCGCGCCGCCATCGGAAGCTGCTGCTGCACCGCAAGCAGATCGACAAGCTGATCGGCGCCGTCCAGCGCGACGGACGAACCATCATTCCGGTGCGCCTGTATCTGAATGAAAAGGGCAAGGCCAAGCTCGAGATCGCTCTGGCCAAGGGCAAGAAGCTGCATGACAAGCGCGAGGCGTCTGCCGAACGCGACTGGCAGCGCGACAAGGCTCGGCTGTTGCGCGACAAGGGCTGAGTTTGCGGTTCCGCTTTGCGGCGCGCGCGACGCGCGATAAACGATAATTCCTGGGGCGCGTCTTGCGGAGTTCACGGTGAAGATAGCCGAACGCTGGTTCGTTATGGCGGGCGTCGCCTTGCTGGGCGGCATCGCCGTGGCCGGTCTGGTCGTGGCCATCTATGCGGCCTGGGTCCTGCACGACATGCCGGACGCGTCCGAGCTGGCGGATTATCGTCCGGCCACCGCGACGCGGGTCTATGCCGGCGACGGCACCTTGATCGGAGAGTTCTCGGACGAGCGGCGCATCTATGTCACCTATGATCAGGTGCCGGAGCAGGTGATCCATGCCTTCTTGGCGGCCGAGGACAGCCACTTCTTCCAGCATGGCGGCATCGACGTCTCCGGCATCGGCCGGGCCATGTTCAAGAACGTCTTCAACGTCCTGTCGGGACGTCGCCTCGAGGGCGGTTCGACCATCACCCAGCAGGTGGCCAAGAACGTCCTGCTGACCAACGAATCCAGCCTGAATCGCAAGCTGAAGGAAGCTATCCTCTCCAGTCGTCTGGAAGCGACCCTGACCAAGGAACAGATCCTCGAGCTGTACCTGAACGAGATCTACCTGGGTTATCGCTCCTACGGCGTGGCTTCGGCGGCCTACAACTACTTCGGCAAGTCGCTGAACCAGCTGACGCCGGACGAGGCGGCCTTCCTGGCGGCCCTGCCGAAGGGGCCGAACAACTATAATCCGAAACGCCATCCGGAAGCCGCCAAGGGGCGCCGCGACTGGGTTCTGGGCGAGATGGCCGACAACAAGTGGCTGTCGCAGCAAGATCTGGCCACGGCGCTGGCTCGTCCGTTGAACACGCGCGCCGCGCCGCGTCGCGCCGAGTACGCCGACGCCGACTTCTTTGTCGAGGAGGCCCGCCGTCGCGCTATCGGCCTGTTCGGTCAGGAAGAGGTCAATCGCGGCGGCTACTACATGCGCACGACTCTGGACCCGCAGTTGCAGTCCGCCGCGCGTGAAGCCCTGATGAACGGGTTGGAGAACTATGACCGCCGGCATGGCTGGCGCGGCGCCTGGGGCACGACCGATTTCGCGGAAGGCTGGCAGGCCGAGGCCCTGAAGAAGAACACCCCGCCCGAACGTCGCACCTGGCAGCCCGCTGCTGTGGAAAGCGTCAGCGGCAATAATGTTCGTATTCGCACGGCGCGGGATGATCGTACGGGCGCCTTGATCGTCTCGGACGCCGCCTGGGCCAACGCGAACCGGCCCCTCAAGCGCGGCGACCTCATCTTTGTCGAACCACGTGGCGGCCAGTATGCGCTGAAGCAGGTTCCGGCTGTGAACGGCGCCCTGGTGGCTATTGAACCGCAGTCGGGCCGCGTCCTGGCCATGGTGGGCGGCTATTCCTACGCCCTGTCCAGCTTCAATCGCGCGACCCAGGCCCGTCGCCAGCCGGGTTCAGCCTACAAGCCGTTTGTCTACGCCGCCGCTCTTGAAGGCGACTTCAACCCGACCAGCATTGTTCTGGACGCCCCGATCAGCTTCCCCGGCGGCGCCAACGGCGGTCGCTGGACCCCCGAGAACTACAGTCGCCAATACTATGGCCCGCAGACCCTGCGTCGCGGTCTGGAACTGTCGCGCAACGTCATGACCGTGCGCCTGGCCCAGGCGGTCGGCATGAAGAATATCGTCGACCTGTCCAAGAAGATGGGCGTGGTCGATGACATGTCGCCCAATCTGGCCATGTCGCTGGGGGCAGGGGAGACGACACCCTATCGGATCACCGCCGCCTACGCCGCCTTCGTCAACGGGGGCCGCAAGATCGACCCCTATCTGATCGAGATGGTCCAGGATCGGAACGGTCAGACCATTCATCGCGCCGACCGCCGTCAGTGCCGCGATTGCGGGCGCGGATTCAGCGGTCAGGAATCGCCGCGTCTTCAGGATCGTGGAACCCAGGTCATCGACCCGATCACCGCCTATCAGATCAGCTCCATGCTGGAGGGCGTGATCCAGCGCGGCACGGGCGCCAGCGCACGCGGTCTGGGGCGCTGGGTGGGCGGCAAGACCGGCACCACCAATGAGTATCGCTCGGCCTGGTTCGTGGGCTTTTCCAGCGACATCGTGGTCGGTGTTTTCGTCGGCTTTGACGACAACCGTTCGCTGGGCGGCGGCGAGGCCGGGGCGGCGACCGCCGTGCCGATCTTCACCGACTTCATGCAGACTGCCCTGAAGGAGCGTCCGGCTCGCCCCTTCGTCCGTCCCAAGAATGCAGTTTTCCGCACGGTCAACGGCATCGAGGAAGCCTTCCGCCCGGGCACGGAACGACATGTTCGCGAGGACGCGCCTCGACCTGTTCAGCCGGAAGGGCCGCAGAACTACTACGACGTGGTTCGCCGCGAGCAGGAGGCGGCCAAGGGACCGGCGCCGTCCAGCGCCGCGCCTGCGCCCGTGGCGCCGCCTCCGCCCAAGAAGGAGCCCGCCGAGGACTTGAGCGGACTCTACTGAGGCTTTAGGTAGACCCACCAACCGGCGCGCCTGTCCGCAGGCGCGCCGTTTTTCATCTTGCTTTCCCTGCCGTTCCGCATGCTTTGCGGTTCTGCTTCAGGGAAGGTGTTGTTTCGCAGGAGTTTGCGATGAGACCGGATGTCGAGGCCATGAAGGCCGACATCGAGCAGAGCGTCGCTCTGCTCAGGAGGCGACTTTGACTGGGATGTCGCTCTAAGAAAGCTCGATGAGCTGAACGCCCGGGTCGAGGATCCGACCCTCTGGGACAACCCGGAGCAGGCTCAGGCCGTCAGCCGTGACCGTTCTCGTCTGGAAGCCCAGGTCAACGGCGTCCGCGAGCTTGAACGCGGTCTGGAAGACGGTGTCATGCTGGCCGAAATGGCTGACGAGGAGGGCGACGAAGCCACCCTCGAGGAAGCCCGCGAGCAGCTGCGCGGCGTCAAGGATCGCGCCGCCCGCGCCGAACTGGAAGCCCTGCTTTCCGGCGAAGCTGACGGCAATGACGCCTATCTGGAAGTGAACTCCGGCGCCGGCGGCACCGAGTCCAACGACTGGGCCGGCATGTTGCTGCGCATGTATACGCGCTGGGCCAAGGCGCATGGTTACGAGACCACGATCGAGGCCCTTGAAGAGGGTGAACAGGCGGGCGTGAAGTCGGCCACGGTCCTGATCACCGGCCCCAACGCCTATGGCTGGTTGAAGTCGGAATCGGGCGTGCATCGTCTGGTCCGCATCAGTCCCTATGACGCGGCGGCCAAGCGCCACACCAGCTTCGCCTCTATCGGGGTGTCGCCGGTCGTGGACGACACGATCGAGATCGACATCAACCCGTCCGATGTGCGGACCGACACCTATCGTGCTTCTGGCGCCGGCGGCCAGCACATCAACAAGACGGACTCGGCGGTGCGCTTGACGCACATTCCGACCAACACCGTCGTGTCCTGCCAGACCGGCCGTTCACAGCATCAGAACCGCGATCAGGCGTGGAAGATGCTGCGCGCGCGCCTGTATGAACTGGAACTGCAGAAGCGCGAGGCGGCGGCTCAGGCCCTGGCCGACGCCAAGACCGACATCGGCTGGGGACATCAGATCCGATCCTACGTCCTGCAGCCCTATCAGATGGTCAAGGACCTGCGGACCGAGGTCGAGACCTCGGACACGCAGGGGGTTCTGGACGGTGATCTGGACCCGTTCATGGGCGCGGCCCTGGCGGCCCGGGTCGGCGAGACCCGCGACGCCAAGCACTAAAAAAGGGCGGCCCGCAGGGGCCGCCCTTTTCATTTGCGCAAGACCTCGATCAGGCGGCGGGCTTGGCCTCGGCCTTGTCCGCCTTGTTTGCGACGGCGGGCTTTTCCGCCGGGGCGTCGAGCATGTTGGCGCCGGGCGTGTCGCGCTTGGCCTGGGTGCAGCGGCCCTGGAACCAGGCGCCCTGCTCGATGGACAGTTGCTCCTGGGTGATATCGCCCTCGATACGGGCGGTGGCGAACAGCTTGACCTGCTTGGCGACGATGGCGCCCGAGACGCGGCCGCGGACATCCAGAACGTCAGCGTGGACGGTGCCCTCGACCGATCCGCCTTCACCGATGACGACGCGCACGACACGGATATCGCCTTTCAGCGATCCATCGACCTGCAGTTCGCCGGCGCCCGAGATATTGCCCTCGTATTTCACCCCGGCCGACAGGGTCGACAGGCTGGACGACCGGGAAGCGGCGGGGCGCGACGGCTCCGGCGCGCGTGGCGCAGGGCTGGGTGCAGCCGAAGGCGTGGCGGCAGGCGTCGGTTCCGGCGCGGGCGGGATGCCGAGGCCGCTGGACGGGCCGTTGTCGAAGGGTTTGCTCTTGTTGAACATGGTGCTCTCCGCATCTCGCCAGCAAGGCCGGCCTAATCCTACTGTTGCCCCTTGGGCGGCAGTTAGGGGCAGGTCGGCGACGGAGGCAAGCTTGGCCTCAGAGCATTAGCGGATCAAAGTGACCTGGCCGCTTCCAGCACCTGTTCGGCGTGGCCCTTGACCTTGACGCCGCGCCAGACGCGGCGAACCACGCCGGCGCCGTCGATCAGGAAGGTGGCGCGTTCGACGCCCATGTATTCGCGGCCGTAGAGCTTCTTCATGATCCACGTGCCGTAGGCCTCGCAGACCACGCCGTCTTCGTCAGAACCCAGAACCACTTTGAGGTCATGCTTGGCCTTGAAGCGATCGAGCTTCTTCACTGCGTCGCGCGAGACGCCGATGACGACGGTGTTCGCCGCCGCGAACGGCTCGGCCAGGGCCGAGAAGTCCAGGGCCTCGGTCGTGCAGCCGGGGGTGTCGGCCTTGGGGTAGAAGTAGAGGACGACCGACTGGCCCTTCAGGCTGTCCAGCGTGACGCGGCCGTCGCCGTCGGTGGGCAGGTCGAACGCGGGGGCGGCTTGGCCTTCGGTAATGTCGGTCATCCTCGTTTCCTTCCTCAGACCGGCTTGACCAGCACGATCTTCTTCTTGCCGGCCGCCAGCTTGAGCACGCCGTCGGTGCTGACGTCGGCGTCTTCGATCAGGCGGGCGCCGTCGGCGATGGCTTCGTCGTTCAGACGCAGACCGCCGCCCTGGGCCAGACGACGGGCCTCGCCGTTGGACGTGGTCAGGCCGGCCTTGGTCACAACGGCGGCGATCATGGCGCCGATCACTTCGTCGCGCGGAAGTTCTACGGTCGGCAGATCGGCCGACAACTGGCCCTTCTCGAAGGCGGCCTCGGCGGCGGCGCGAGCGGCCTGAGCGGCCTCCGAACCGTGCAGCATTGAGGTCGCAGCGTCAGCCAGGGCCTTCTTGGCCTCGTTGATGCCGGCGCCTTCCATGGCCTCGTAAAGCGCAATCTGGTCCAGCGGCAGGTCGGTGAACAGGCGCATGAAGCGGCCGACGTCGGCATCCTCGGCGTTGCGCCAGAATTGCCAGTAGTCATAGGGGCTCAGTTGCTCGGCGTTCAGCCAGACCGCGCCTTGCGCCGTCTTGCCCATCTTGCCGCCCGAGGCCGTGGTCAGCAGGGGCGTCGTCAGGCCGAACGACGACTTCTGATCCACGCGACGCACCAGATCGACGCCCGAGGTGATGTTGCCCCACTGGTCAGAGCCGCCCATCTGCAGCGTCACGTTCAGCGAGCGGTTCAGTTCCAGGAAGTCCACCGACTGCATCAGCATGTAGTTGAACTCGAGGAAGGTCATCGGCTGCTCGCGCTCGAGGCGCAGCTTGACCGAGTCGAAGCTCAGCATCCGGTTGACCGTAAAGTGCGTGCCGTAGTCGCGCAGGAACTCGACGTAGCCGAACTTCGACAGCCATTCGTCATTGTCGACCATGACCGCGTCGGACGGGCCGTCGCCGAAGGTCAGGAACTTCTCGAACACGGTCTTGATCGAGGCGATGTTGGCCTGGATCGTTTCGTCGGTCAGTTGCGGGCGCGAGGCGTCCTTGCCGGTCGGGTCGCCGACCTTGGTCGTGCCGCCGCCCATCAGGACGACGGGCTTGTGCCCGGCCTGCTGCAGGCGGCGAAGCATCATGATCTGGATCAGGCTGCCGACGTGCAGGCTGGGCGCCGTGGCGTCGAAGCCGATGTAGGCCGTCACGATTCCGTTCGAGGCGGCTTCGTCCAACTCCACCGGGTGGGTCACCTGATGGATATAGCCGCGCGATTGCAGGGTCTTGAGGAAGTCGGACTTGAAGGCTTGGTCGGTCATGGACGGCTCCGTAGCAGGGATGCCG
>Ga0247823_10000728_pt1 | contig 27742 bp, 26 predicted proteins | sample 13C_PalmiticAcid_2_FD_192426 | JGI IMG/M metagenome (GOLD analysis project Ga0247823, IMG submission 192426) | Soil microbial communities from agricultural site in Penn Yan, New York, United States - 13C_PalmiticAcid_Day30 | ecosystem: Environmental > Terrestrial > Soil > Agricultural land...
GGGCATGGGCCTTGGCGTTCTCGCCCACCGCGGTCGCGTCGGTTTGTCCGGCGGCGGTCCCGCCCGCCTCCGCATTGGCACCGATCGCCGTCGAGCGGGCATTTGAATAATATTGGCCGTTCCACGTGCCGCCGGCCTGGGCGGAATGGCCAATCGCGGTCGTCGATTCGCCCACGGCGAGGCTGTGGACGCCGTTCACAGTGCCATAGTCGCCGTAGACAAAGCTGCCCTGGCCGGTGGCGGTGCTGTTCGTGCCAGAGACAAGGGCATTTTGGCCGATCGCGGTGCTGTTGACGCCGTCAGCGATGCTGAACTGGCCGATTGCGGTACTTTGGTTTTCTTCGGCGAAGCTGAACTGGCCGATTGCGGTGCTGTTCGTGCCATTGGCGTGGCTGTTCTGTCCGATCGCGGTACTTTCGTTGCCCGCTGCAATCGCGCCCTGGCCGAAAGCCGAGGCGTTAACGGCATTGGCCATCGCACTCTCACCCACTGCGGTCGCGTTGGCTTGCCCATCGGCGCCCGCGCCCGCTTGCGCCGCCGCACCCAGCGCGGTGGTGCCGGAATTGGTGAAGCCGCTCCCTGGCGTGCCGCCGGCTCTGGCCTGGAACCCCATCGCCGTGCTTTGCAGACCCGAGGCGAAGCTGGCCACCCCGGTCACCGTGCTGCCGTCGCCTGACGCGACGCTGTCCGCGCCGATCGCCGTGGTGTAATAGCCGCTTGCGACGCTGTCGACGCCGGTTGCTGTGCTGAAATCGCTGCTTGCGATGCTGTTCGTACCCGTCGCCGTGCTGCGGGTGCCGCTGGCCGTGCTGCCCCTGCCGGTGGCGGTGCCGGCGAATCCGTTCGCGGTGCTGCCATGCCCCGTCGCAGTGCTCGCGGTGCCGTTCGCGGTGCTGTCCCGGCCGATGGCGGTGCTGTTGGTCCCGCTGGCCTCACTATTCCCGCCGCATTCCGTGCTGTTCAAGCCAGTGCCGTTGTTACACTCGGGTGTCGGGTCGGCGCGCGCCGCGGTGGGCAGCGTCAGCGCGGCGGCGATGGCGAGCGGAGTGACGGCGGCAAGCAATTCTACGCGCGTGAGACGCATGATATTTTCCCCTGGTTCGTGGCGACATGCCGCCGTCCGGCCCAAGGAGCGAAGGGTCCGCGCGGATGCTGCGGATGCCGCCTCTTGGGGTCGCTTGCGCTGGATCATGTCGTCCGGCCAGACTAGGGGCGCGAGGGCGCGCGATTCCACCGATCAATTCCGATGAATTCTGACCGATTCTGTTGGGTCGGATGCGGATTCTATGGTGAACCAAACGCAAACCGTTGAGTTACGACAGATAATATCGGATGGGGCGTTCATGGGCGCGCGACTGACATGCTTGATCTGAAGACGATTCTGGTCGTCACCCTGGCAACGGCATGCCTCCAGGCGATGGTCTGGATTTTCGTCTGGCGTGCCTGGCGGCACCTCTATGAACTCAAATTTCTTGCCGCTGGTTTCGTTGCAATGGCGGTGGGGATCGCGTCGATGCTCGTGCGCGGGGGCGATCCGGCAGAGGGGGCGATCATCATCCCGAACTTGACCATCAAGGTCGGGCTGGTCCTGTTGGCCGAGGGACTGGCGCGGTTCCTGGGGCAACCGCGCTACAGCTGGGTCGGCGTTTCCTTGCTGCTTGCCCATGCCGCAGCCTGGAGTGCGATCGTCGCGGTGGATCCGGGCAACATCGCGGCCCGTATCCACACCTCGACCATATTCACCGTGACCATCATGTCGGTGATGTGCCTGGGCCTTGCGCGCGACCGCACGCAACCGGCGGCGCTGCGCTGGGCCACCATCGCCGTGCTCGCCGAATATATGCTGGCGAGCATCGTCCAGAGCGCCCTGGAGATTGGTTTGCCCGCCGGCTTTCAGAGCGCGCCAGTGCTGGCCGACCGCAATGCCTGGTATCTGTTACAGGGCACCTTGTTCCTGATAGCGCTCTTCGCATGCCTGCTTTTCATGGTGAGTTCGCGGTTGTCCCTGGACCTGCGCGAGAAGAACGACAGCCTCTCGCGCGAGGTGCAGGAGCGGCGGCGGCTCGAAAGCGATCTGAACGCGAGCCTCGCGACCGAGCGCGCCCTGCGCGAAGAGCAGACCGACCTCATGCGGATCGTCAGCCACGAATTCCGCACGCCGCTCGCCATCATTCGCAATGCAGCGGAAATGGTCCGCCTCGTCGGCGACAAGGCATCCGAAGCGACGCGAGAGCGGCTCTCGGGGATAGACGAGGCGCTCGATCGCTTGTTCTCGCTGATCGATCGATTCATCGCCGACGATCGTGATCGGACCTGTCGGCCCGAGCCGAGCCGGATCGGCTCCGTCATCGAGGAAGTCAGAAGGCATTTTGCAATGACGGATCTGGGCGAACGTCTTGAGACTGCCGCCGAGCCTGACATAGTCTTCCTTGCGGATGCCGAGATGATGGTGACGATTCTCATCAACCTCGTCGACAATGCACTGAAATACTCGCCGCCCCATTGCGCGGTTCAGGTGACTGTCCGAGCCGAGCCGAATTTTCTCACAATCGAAGTGCGCGATGAGGGTATCGGTATTCCGGAAGAAGAGCGAACAAGGGTTGGCCGCCGCTTCTTTCGGGCCACCAACACCCAAGGAATCACGGGAACCGGTCTGGGGGTCTACTCTGCCCGCAGACTTCTTGCCTACCACGGCGGCACTCTGGATTTCGAGGGTAACGGCGCAAGCGGCACCGCGGCGGTGGTACGCATTCCGCTGCTCGCCGTTCGCTCATGCGAGCCCGACCATGAAAGCGTTACGGCATGACCCGGATCCTGATCGTCGAGGATGAGCCCCGCCTGCGCCAGGATCTTGGCGACTTTCTGGAGCTCCGCGGTTTTGAAGTCTCCCGCGCCGCGACGGCGCAGGAAACGCGCGCGGCGTTCGCGGATGGCTCTCGACCTGCTGTCGTTATCCTCGACGTAGGATTACCCGACGGAAACGGTTTCGATCTGGCTTCGGAAATCCGTCAAAGTCACGATTGCGGCGTCATCATGTTGACCGCCTTTGGCGACAGCGCCGATCGCGTTCGAGGTTTCGACAGCGGTGCCGACATCTATCTCGTCAAGCACAGCACATTGCGGGAGGTCGAAGCCGCCATTCGCAGCCTGCTGCGGCGCACGGCAACTCTGCCGGAGCCTGCGGATAGCGGGAAGGGGCGGTGGGTTCTGGATAGGGCCAGTTGGACGATGATTGCACCAGACGGGCGGGGACTCAAGCTGACGGCGACCGAATTCGCGTTCCTGAACCTATTGTGCGGCCGCCAGGGTGAGGTTTGCGGGCGTGATGAACTCGTGACGGCACTCGCCCGACCCGGAGGGCATTTCGATAATCGTCACCTCGACGCGGTCGTCAGCCGATTGCGTCGAAAGTTCGAACGGGCCACAAATATTCCGTCGGCCATCAAGGTCGTCTACGGCGTCGGCTATACATTCACTGCGGATATTGCCGTGGCGTGAGTGCCAGCGGTCGGCAGGGGGGCTGCTACCGCAGTATCTCAATCCCTATCTGCCCGATTGCGAGCGGCAATGAAATGGTTGTGGCGCGAATTGATGCCCGAAGCAGAATGTTCCGTTCGGGCTTGCCGAAGCGATCAATGTCCGATTTCGTCGACTTTGCTCTATAGAGCAGCCGATCCGCTGTCGGCCGTCAGCCGCGGCACCGTACCTCCGATAGATCGAGTACTGCTTAGTTTCCAGGCAACCTCGCTGCCGATCGCGCGTGCGCGGCCGACCCTTTGCGAGGCAAGCCTGGGTCAGCCGTCTTGGCCCAAGCTGTCAGCCTTCGTGGTTGGGTTCGCTCCTTTCCTTCTCGAACCCATGCATACCGAACCACCATTGCCAGGCGATAATCGCGCCTTTCGCGGGCTGGAGAAGCCCGATCATCAACGTCAGCATCGACAGCACGATGATTGCGGCCAAGGCGGCAAGCGACAGTATCGTCTCCTGGACGAGCGCGATGATGATGGGCGCCATGATATGGCCCGTCAGCAATATCGAAACATACGCCGGGAAATCATCGGCCTGCTGATGCGTCCAGTCCTGCCGGCACCGGGGGCAAGTCTCTATCGGTTTGAGGAAGCGATGAAACAGCTTCGCCTCGTTGCAACGCGGGCATTGACCTCGCGCGCCGCGGAACATCGCCTCCCAGCCCGAGGCCGGAAGCATAAAGTCTTCGCCTTCCGAATCCTGGTCGTTGGGCGGCGGTGGATTCTTTCTGGCGATGGGGCGGTCGAACGGCGACACCATGAAATCAGGCATCAGCCGCGTTCTCCGCGGCAAATCCCCGAACGACATTTGCGGCCGCACCTGCGTCGGCGTCATAGGATGATCGATTGCTTGGCATGATCGATATATACAGCATTAGTTGATGGTGTTAAGATTGATAAATGATGTATGAAACATCAGGGAGCCAATATGATCACCTCGCAGCAGATGCGCGCCGCCCGTGCCCTTCTCGGGATCGATCAGCGTCAGCTCGCCGAGCTGGCAGGTCTTTCGCTTCCGACGATCCAGCGTATGGAAGCGTCCAATGGCCAGGTACGCGGTGTTGTCGATACGCTGGTGAAGGTGATCGGCGCGCTTGAAAGCGCAGGAATCGAACTGCTCGGCGAATATTCCTCGAGCGTCGGGACAGGGCGCGGAGTGCGGCTGCGTGAAGCCGCCGACACCGATCCCAAGCGGCCTGAGCGCGGGCTTCTTTCTGCCAAATTTCCGAGCAGGCCCGCAATTCGGTGAAACCCGAGACCTATACGCCGAAGCTCCTTACGGTCTTTCGCGAGGGCTATTCCACCGCCACATTCCGCGCCGATGCGATCGCGGGCCTGACTGTCGCGATCGTCGCCTTGCCGCTCGCGATGGCGCTCGGCATCGCCAGCGGCGCCTCGCCCGACAAGGGGCTGATTACTGCGGTTGTCGCCGGCTTCCTGATCTCTGCACTCGGCGGATCGCGCGTTCAGGTTGGCGGGCCGACGGGCGCATTTGTAGTCGTGATCTTCAACGTGATCGCGAGCCATGGCTATGACGGACTGCTCGTCGCTACGCTGCTTGCCGGGCTTATCCTGATCCTCGCCGGCGTTCTGCGGCTCGGTCAGATGATCAAATATATCCCGCATCCGGTCGTCACCGGCTTCACCGCGGGCATCGCGGTCATCATCGCCTCGAGCCAGGTCAGGGATTTCCTCGGGCTTGCGATCGACAAGGTTCCTGCCGACTTCCTTCCCAAATGGCAGGCCTATCTCGGCGCTCTGCCGAGCGCGAGTTTGGCGACCATCGGGGTAGGGGCGGGCGCCCTCGCGATTATCGTCGGGCTTCGCAAATTCGCGCCGCGTCTTCCCGGCTTTCTGATAGCGGTAGTGGCGAGTTCGTTCGCGGTGGCGTTGCTCCATCTCCCGGTCGACACGATCGGTTCGCGCTTTCCGGATATTCCGGCGGGACTTCCGATGCCGTCGCTTCCCGATATCTCGCTCGCGAAGATCAATGCGGTTCTTCCATCGGCTTTCACCATCGCCTTTCTCGCGGGGATCGAGGCGTTGCTCTCGGCCGTCGTTGCCGACGGCATGATCGGGACGCGGCACCGCTCGAACCAGGAACTGATTGGCCAGGGCGTTGCCAATCTCGGCTCGGCGCTGTTCGGCGGCCTCCCCGCAACGGGGGCGATTGCCCGCACCGCGACCAACATCCGCTCGGGCGCGAAGACGCCCGTCGCCGGCATGATGCACGCGGTCTTTCTGCTCGTCTTCATCCTCTTCGGCACCGACCTTATGGCCTATGTGCCGATGGCGGCGCTCGCCGCGATACTGTTCATGGTCGCTTGGGGCATGAGCGAATATCAGCGCTTCCTCGCCTTGCTCCGCATGCCGAACAGCGATCGGGCCGTTCTGCTGCTCACTTTCGGGCTGACGGTGCTCGTCGACCTGACGGTCGCGATCGCGGTCGGCGTGACGCTCGCCTCACTGCTGTTCATGGCGCGCATGGCCGAAGCGGTCGAGGTCGGACCCGGCGGGCCGCGCGATATCGATCTCGATGCCGAGGATATGCATCAGCGCGACGATTTGCCACCGGGCGTCGAAGTGTTCCGTATCGCCGGCCCCTTCTTCTTTGGCGTGGCGGGCGAGCTCCTCGACACGCTCCGCCGGCTGGGACAGTCGCCGCGCGTCGTCATCCTGCGCCTGAGGCTTATGCCTCTGCTCGATGCGAGCGGGGCGCAGGCGCTCGTGGAGTTTGTCGAGCAGGCACGGCTCGCCGGCGCTCAGGTCGTTCTGTCGGGCGTGCAGCCGCAGCCACGGTCGATGCTCGACCGCGTCGGACTGGGCGAGGCATCGGGGAAGACCTTCCATGCACTCGATTATACGCGCGCCCAGTCATTGGCGGTCGATCTGATCGAACGACAGCAAGCGCATGACCGAGCGAAGGCTGCTGGCCACCCAACAAATAGGTCCAACACAGACGGAGCATGAAATGAACGACGAGAGCGACTATGTCTATGACGAGGAGAGCGGCGAGTGGATGCCGGCATCCGAGCTGGCGGCCCGGAGCGCCGCTGCCGGGCAAGTTGAGGTACGCGACGCGGTAGGCAACCTTCTCCAGGACGGCGATCAGGTGGTTCTCGTCAAGGATCTCGATGTCAAGGGGGCCGGCAAGACGCTCAAGGTCGGCACCGTCATCAAGTCGATCCGGCTGACCGGCGACCCGCAGGAAATCGACTGCCGGCACGAAGCGATCAAGGGTCTCGTCCTGCGTGCAGAGTTCGTGCGCAAGCGTTGAGCCTCAGTCATCGATGGCCCGGCCGTGCGGACCTACGCGGTGCGATGGCGGACGATGGTCCAGGGCGATCCGCACAGGCCGCAAGATGCTTTGCCGCGGCCGAACCTGTCATCGTCGCCGAGGCCCCGCGTTACCGCATTAGCCTGGCTGCGAACCGACTGGTTGAGTCTGTCGGTGATGCAATCGTTGCAGATCGCGGCGCCTTTGAGTGATTCGATCAACTGCTCGATCTGTCCTGCTATCGTCATGCGCCTGGATATTGACCTGCCATAGTCATCGTCATCGCTCGCCGAAAGGCCCAATATCTGGTGGAGGCACGACGTTTGAGCGCTCGACAAGCTCTCTTTCAGACGGCTGGTCAAACCGACGCCGCTAAAATGAAATGGGCGGCGCGAGAGGGACCAGACTACCCGCGCCGCCCTGCTGGTGCCGTGCGCGTGGGGTGCGTCCGGCATCGATCGATCATTTGCCCAACCGATTACGATATTCCTGAGTCCGGGTTATTCGAAGGCCGGGAATGCCCGCGCGATCGATCGACCGCCGCCAGGCGGCAAGTTCCTCGACGCTCAAGCGGTATCGCTCACAGGCCTCGCTCTCACCGAGCAGGCCGCCGTTGATCGCGGCCAGCACTTCGGCCTTGCGGCGGCTGACCCAATAGGTCGTCGATGAGGACGGCAGATCGTGGATCGTGAGCCGGCCCAGCGGACCCATGACCGATGTCGGCCTTGTCTTATTTTCGAGCACTGCGAACGCTCCATCCGCTTTTTGTGCCCCCCGAATGAAACCTGCGCGAGGAGGGTTAACAAAAGCTTTCGGGAGGGCGCTCGATGCGGCGAACGGTTCGTCGTCGCCCGGACGATATCTGGTTTTCTCCCGTGGTCGCGGCTGCGGTCGGGCAGGATGTCAGCCGGCCCCGCCGCCGCCACGGACAGGGGGGACGAGCGGTCGGCGCGAGCCCGATTTGTCGGACGCTAATTTTGCCGACCGGCGATGGCGGCCTTCGCCTGCGTGACTTCCGCGCGCCCGTAAGCCGCTCCCGCCTGAGTCAGCAGCCGGCTGTAATACCCGTCGGCCGCTACGCGATCTCTCGACGCTTGCGCAGCGCGGGCGGCGCCATAGATGGCCCGGAAACGATTGGGGTCGTTCGTCAGTGTTTGCTCGAAGGCGGCTAGCGCTTCTTTGGGTCGCTTCAAGTCGAGAAGCAGTTCGCCGAGCATCTCGCGCACGGGAATGACACGACCGGGCATCATGATGTGCTCCTCGGTCCTGTCCTCGTGGTCGGCCGCGTCGCGCATGAACCGGAGGGCGTCGGTGTCGCGCCCCTGCGCACGGGCGATCCAGGCCGCGACCGCGCCGGTCTGGATATCCGCCTGTTCGGCCCAATAGTCCTTTTTCTGCACAACCATCGCGGCTCGCAACCTGGCAAGCCGCACGATCTCGGCCTTCGCTGCCGGAACGTCGCCGCGTCGCGCGGCGCCGAGGCCGCGCGCATAGGCATTGACCGCTTCGCCTTCCGGAAACCGGCTCCAGTCCAACTGCGTGGGGTCGGGCTTCAGCATGAGCCCGGCGGCGGCTGCCCAATCGCCGCGTTCGAGCGCGTATCGCCCGGGAATCGCTGCCGCCGCGTAAGCGATCTGGCGCGCATCTTCGTCGGGTTTGGGGGCCGTGTTCACGAACTCGACCCATTTCAGTGCATCGGCGTCGCGCGCTAGCTGGAGCGAGGCGTAAACCAGATAGTCCATCGCATGATAAGCATCGCGATCGGTCTTCGATGCGGCGTAGGAGCGGGTGTTGGTATCGATCGACTCCTGCCATTGTCCGGTGCGGGAGAAGATGTGCGAGGGCATATGCAGCGCGTGCGGCGAATCCGGCGCGATCGCGGCGTAGCGCCGCGCAGCATTCAGCCCGTGCTCGGCGATCGGGGGAAAATCATAAGCGTGGATAATGAAATGCGCGACGCCGGGGTGGTTCGGCTGTTCGGCGAATATCTTTTCCAGGATCCGCGCACTTTTGAGCTGTTGCGCATAGCTCTGGTCGTTGCGGTCGGCCGTGACCTGGAGCCAGAAGCCATAAAGGACCGCAGCCTCCGAATCTTCGGGATAGCGTAGATGGATTTGTTCGAGCGCCCTCTCGTAGATTTTGGCACGCTGCGGAAACGGAACCCTCGTACGATCCTTGAACAGGCTTTCCACGGCCGCGATATAATCCCGCTCGCGCGGGGTTTTGCCGCCGCCCAGCCGATGCGCTGCCTGTACCGCTGCCCAGCCTTGCTCCTCCAACTGGGGTGTCGGCGGCGCTCCCAGCGCGTTGTCGATGCTTGCGACAGCTTTTGCCCAATAGGCCATGGCGCAGGTCGGGTCGGCGGCGAGAACATCGTTCACCGCGCTGTCGATCTTCTCCCAATAGAAGGAATAGAGGAGGGCCGCGACCGTGTTGAACCTGGCTTGGGCTTCGGGCGTGCAGGACACTGGGAAGTTTACGTCTCCCAATGCGGTGGCGGCGTCATGTTGATGATGGCTCGGTTCTTGCGCAGAAGCGGATAGAGCGGTGCTTGCCGCAAGGCCAAAAGAGGTTAGCATTGCGACGAAAGGCAGAACGGCTTTCATAGCATCCCTCGAATCGGATTGCTTTTGCGATCCGCGTGAACTTGGTCTTCCCGTATAATCCCGATCCGGGTTGAACGCCGCTAAATTGTACGGGTCGCCCGAAGCGGTGTCAGTCAGCTTAAATCCGTACGGCGCCAGAAGCGGACAGTCTCCTATCGGCCAATGACGGTCAATTAGCGAGAAGTCCATTCGGGCGACAGCCGTGATTGCCGAAATAGACAATTTTATCAGGTGCTTAGTTTCAACAAAAATACCGTCAGGGGAGTCCGCGCTGCCCGATCCGATACTTTGACGGAAAATCGGGCCCAAAACACCGTCAAAAACACCGTCAAATTGTATCGCTATGAATTCGGCATTTGACTTGATAGGTGTAGATTTCAACGAGTTAGGTCTCGTTGATGATGTGGAATTTATGATTTCCGGTGTGGTTCGTAAATATCTGTAAATAAACGATAATTTGCAGAAAGTCCACGATTCTTTCATTCCCGAATGGGCGTTCGCCCGGTAACGCAGGATTTGGCATAATGCGAAGTGCAGCAACGTGGCGACGAGCAGTTTTGGCCAATGGGATGCTCGTTGCGACCTGTGCCGGCGCGTTGCTGATCCTCTTTTTCCTTACGCTCGCGATCGACCGCGAGTTTGACGAGAATGTTCGCTTGCGCCAGGCCGTGTCGGCTTCCTACGACGCCAGGGCTGCCTTGCAGGGCGTCCTGACGCGCCATCAGGACATCGAACTGGGCCAGCGCGGTTATGTGATTACGGGCGACGAGCGATTTCTCGATCCCTATCGAAGCGGCGAGGCGCGCATCGACGCCAATCTCGACACGTTCGAGCGGCTCGCGGGAAACAAGGAGCAAGCGCCGCTCATTGCCGAACTTCGCGAGGCATCCGAACAGAAGCGGCGCTTTGCCGCCCGCGCGATCGCGCTCGTCGAAGCCGGGCGGCAGGGTGAGGCGGCAAGCCTGGTGGCGGAGGGAGAAGGCAAACGATCGATGGATCGCATTCGCGTGCTCATCGGAAAGATATCGGAGGGCGAACGACAGGAGCTGGAAAAGCGGACGGCGGCGGCAGACGCTGCCCGAAAGTCCCTGCGAATGAGAACCTTCGCGCTGCAGGTCGGGCTGATTGTGCTGCTGGCGCTATCCGCCATTCTCATCGGGCGCAGTCAATGGGCGCGGAAAAAGGCCTATCGTCGCGCCCAGGACTTTGCCGCCCGGCAGGAAGCGATATTCGACAGCGCCAAGGACGGCATGATCGTCCTCAACCCCAGCGGCAGCGTCGAGAGCCTGAACCCGGCTGCTGCGGAGATGTTCGGCATCGCTCCGGACGCCTTGTTTCGCCGCGATATCGGATCGCTTTTCGAGGTCGCACCCGATCGCGGGCAGGTCGAAACATTCCTTCGGCGGCTGAAGGCCAATCGCAAGGAAAATTACGGCCAGATTCAGGAGTTCGTGGGTCGCCGTCAGGATGGGACGGCCTTTCCGCTGGAGGTGTCAGTCAGTCCGGTTCCCTTGTTGGAGGAGACTCTTTTTCTCGCGGTGATCCGCGATATCAGCGAACGGCGCGAGGTCGAGCAGATGAAGGGCGAGTTCGTCGCGACGGTCAGCCACGAACTGCGAACGCCGCTGACCTCGATCGCCGGATCGCTCGGGCTCATCAGCGGCGGCGCGGCAGGCGAAGTACCGCCCAAGATCGCGCGGCTGATCGAGATTGCGCACAGCAACGCCGCGCGGTTGGTCCGCCTGATCAACGACATCCTCGACATCGAGAAGATTGAGGCAGGGCGGATGCCGTTCGAGGTCCGGCCGGTGCCGCTGGCGCCGCTTCTTGACGAGGCGGTGCGCCAAAGCATGGGTTTCGCCCGCGAATATGGCATCGCGATCGACGTCGAGCCCCTTGCGCCCGGGGCGAGCGTGCTGGCGGACGAGGACCGTTTGATGCAGGTCGTCACCAACCTTCTGTCGAACGCGATCAAATTCTCTCCGCGCGGCGAAACGGTGAGCGTTCGCGTGGTGCCGCTCGACCGGCGCCATCGGATCAGCGTCATCGACCGTGGCGAAGGCATTCCCGAGGCATTCCGCGACCGCATTTTCGGGAAATTCGCGCAGGCCGACGCCTCTGATTCGCGGCAAAAGGGCGGAACCGGACTTGGCCTCAGCATCGTGCGGGAAATCGTCGTCCGGCTCGGCGGTTCGGTGAGCTTCGACAGCATCGAAGGGAAGGGGAGCGCTTTCCACGTCGATTTGCCGGCGGTTGAAGCCCGAAGCCCTGCTGCGCTGTCGACCGATGCCGCCTTGACGCAGCCCGCCGACCCGTCGCTTCCGGTCGTCCTTCATGTCGATGACGATCCGGACATGCTCGCCGTCGTCGCGGGCGTGTTCGGCGGCAAGGCGGTGTTGCATTCGGCGGCGAGCGTGGCCGAGGCGCGCGCGCTGATCCGGGAGCATCGTTACGACGGCGCCATTCTCGATATCGGGATGCTCGACGGGAATGGAACGGACCTCGCGGCTCCGCTCCGCAAGCAATCACCCGCGCCGGCAGTGATCCTTTTCACTGCACAGGAGATCGACAATTATGTCGAAGGGATCGATCTGGTTCTGATCAAATCGCGCGCCAGTCTGGACATTCTGGTGCGCGAGACGCTGGAACGGGTCGAAGCGGCGCGAAAGGCGACGGGAGTCGATGGATGAGCAGCCGGATTCTCTATGTCGATGACGAGGCCGATATTCGCGAAATCGCCGAAATGGCGCTTGGCCTCGATCCAGATTTCGTCGTGCGAGGTTGCGGATCGGGTCGCGAAGGGCTTGGCGCGGCGCGCGAATGGAGCCCCGAACTGATCCTGCTCGACGTGATGATGCCCGAACTTGACGGCCCCACGGTGCTCGGTCTGCTGCGCGAAGACCCGGCGACCGCAGGCATTCCCGTCGTCTTCATTACCGCACGCACGCAGGCGAAGGAAGTCGCGCATCTGCGTTCGCTTGGCGCGCGCGGAGTCATTGCCAAGCCGTTCGATCCGATGACGCTCGCCGGACAGGTGCGCGACTTTCTCGATGGATGAGATGGATCGGCGCATGGCCGCTCTCGCGGCGCGCTTCGCGGCGCAGGCGGGCGAAACCGCCACCGTCATCGAGGCGTTCCTGGTGCGGCAGGCCTGGACGGAATTGGCGGGGCCGTGCCACAGCCTTGCCGGACGTGCCGGCATGTTCGGTCATGCCGACGTCGGCGACGCCGCGCGCGCCGTCGAAGAGGCGATCGACGCTGGGGGAGCACCCGACGAAATCGCGCAGCTGACGACCGTATTGCTCGATCGCCTGCGCGCCCTTCGTCAATCGCGCTGAAACCCCTTGCGCACCATCGGGCCCCAGCCGGTATCTTTTCGCAGAAACTGCCACCAGCCGCGCAGTCGCCAGAAATTGTTGAGCTGGCGATAGCCGAAATTCTCCAGCACCGCGACGAGGGTCAGGATCGCGAGGTCCCGGGCACGCGGTAGCCGGCGGAGTTGCACCTCCTCGAGGATCAGCGTCGCGACACTGATGAAAACCCCGAAGGTGAAGATGACCGCGACAAAGGCCAGAAGATAGTCGAACGAGACAAGGCCGAGCATCCATAGTGGGGGAACGAGGATATATCCCGCAACCTCGACGATGGGCCCGATGACATCGACGATCCAGACCTGGCCAAAGCCAAGAAACCCGATCCGGCCATAGCGGGGATTGAGGAACATGTCCTTGTGCGTCCGATAGGTTTCGAGCGATCCGCGTTGCCAGCGCGATCGCTGATTGCCGAGGATGGAGAGTGTTTCGGGCGCCTCGGTCCAGCTCACGGGTTCGGGGATGTAGACGATCCGGTAAGGGCGTTTCAGGTCGCGCATCCGGCGGTGCAGCTTGACCACCAATTCCATGTCCTCGCCGACGGTGTCGGCACTGAAGCCGCCGACTTCGATCGCGCTGTTGCGGCGAAACAGGCCAAAGGCGCCGGAGATGATCATCAGCGTCTGCATCTCGCTGAGGCCGAGCCGCGCCATCAGGAAGGCGCGCAGATATTCGACGACCTGGACGAGCGCGAGGAAGTTGCGCGGCAGGCGCGCTTCGAGCACGCGCCCGCCTTCGACGCGGCAGCCGTTCGCGATGCGGATTGTCCCGCCGACGGCGATCGTTCGCGCCGGATCCTCGATGAAGGGGCGTACCGCGCGCATCAGTGCATCGGGTTCGAGTAGCGTGTCGGCGTCGATGACGCACACCAGCGGGGTGCGCGCGACGTTGATGCCGGCATTCATCGCGTCGGCTTTTCCTCCATTCTCCTTGTCGACGAGGAACAGGCGCGGTCGTTCGGGGGCCGCATAAAGGCCGCGGATCGGCTGGTGGGCGAGGGCGTGGTCGTGATAGCGTGCGACGGGAACCATTCCATAATGGTCGATCAGAACCTGAAGGGTCGTGTCCTTCGACCCGTCGTTGACCACGATCACTTCAAAGTCGGGATAGTGGAGCGCGAGCAGCGCTTCGACGCTTTCGATGATCGTAAGCTCTTCATTATAGGCCGGCGCGACCACCGCGATCGACGGTGCGATATCGGCGAAGCGGTCCCATAGCGCACTGGTCGAGGACCAGGCCGGCCGGCGATGCAGCGCGAGCGCGGCGAACAGCAATTGGATGATGTACAGCAGAACCTGCACCAGTCCGCAGGCGACCACGAACCACGACACGATCTCCGCAGCGCGAAACGCCCAGGTCGGCCATTCGATCATGGTGCGATCCCCCGTTCGGCGAGCATGGTCGCGGCGGCTTCGCGCGCGGGATCGGCGCCCTGTGCGGCGATCTCCCGAAGCCTGGCGACCCCCGCTTCGCCAAGCAGAAGCAGCGCTTCGGCGGCTCGGAAACGGACCCACCATTCGGGCGCGCCGAGCAGGTCGACGAGCTGATCGGCGCTTTCAGCCAATGCGATGCGCCCCGCCGCCCCCGCCGCAGCGACGCGCGCGGGCATGGAGTTGCTGGCGAGGCCCGCAAGCACGGCTTCGCGCGCGGCCGGGTGACCGATCCTGCCGAGCGCGTGCAGGTAGCGCGGAAGCTCTTCGCTGTCCCCGGGCGCCCGCAGCCCGAGCGCGACGATCGCGGGAACGAGCCGATAGTCCCCGGTCACCGCGAGCGCCTCGATCGCAGCGAGGCGAACGGAAAGCGGCAGGTCGCTATCGAGAACAAGCGCTTGCACTTCGTCGGGCGCGTGGTTCGCATAGTGGCGGAACAGGCTGATCGTCAGCAGCGAAGATCGTTCGTCACGCAGCGCCAGCCGTGCGATCAGTTCGTCGAGGCCCGGCCGGGTTTCGCTTCGCGCGAGAGCGAGCGCCGCCGCCAGGCGAATATCGTCGTCCCGGTCGCCGAGCCGCTCGATCAGCGCATCGCGCGACGTCGCGTCGTCGAACAGGGCGAGCCCCTGTACGGCGACCATCCGCCGTCGCCGGGACCAGGAATGCGCTTGGCGGCGAAGCCGTTCCGGCACGCCGAGTGAGGCGGCCTTTTGGACGAACTGCATTCGCTCGGCGCCGCGAACGAGTTGGATGAGGTCGAGGGTCAATTGCGTGACCACCGAATCGGGTATGTCGTCGAACCCGTCGCCTGGCGGCGCGGCAGTTTCCAGCAGGAGCGGCGCCATATGGCGGCGCGCCGCCTGCAACCGGTCCCGGCGCCGCGTCGATCCGACGCGCAGCAGGACGAGTATCATCATCACGGCGAGCGCCGAACTGGCGAGCAGCAACGAAACGTCCCATATCAGGCGCAGCATCGTTAGAAGCGCAAGCCGAAGCCGACCGTCAACTGCGTCCGGTCCGCCCCGGTGGCGCGATCGTCGTGTGCGAGCGACAGCCGAAGAATGTGGCTGCGTCCAAGGTCGATGCTGGCGCCGCCGAACAGGCTGCGAACGTCGGTGACGATCCCTTCGTCGGTGTCGGGGGCATCGCTATAACCGGCGAACAGGCGCAACGCGTCGCTGGCCTGCACGTCGCCGCGCACCAGATAGCCGGAGCGATGGGTACCGCTTTCGTCGAACAGGTTGATCCAGCGTCCGGTGAACCACATCCGCCCGCCGACATATTGCTCGACGCCTGGGCTCAGGCTCTGGACGTCGCCGCCTATGAATCGCGCTTGCCGACCGTCGAGAGTCAATATGGTCGCATTGGGGCCGCCGTTGACGCGGAAGGATCCCCCGGCGCTCACTTGCCATCTCGGACGAAAATCGGCGTCGGGGGTGCCGCCGAGCGCCGCATAGACACGCGCGGCATCGGACAGGCGATGCTCGATCTGCAGTTCGCCATAGATGTCGTTTCGGTCGAACCGGCGGGCATATTCGATCTGCCCGCCGACCGCCGTTGCCGTCCCGGTCCGGCGAATTTGCAATGCCAGTTCGCGCCAATCGGGCTGCGGGCCATCGAGCCAGCTATAGGCGGCTTCGACGTCCATCTGCCATTTGGGTTGGGGGGGCGTTTCGACAAGTTGACGGCGCAGTGCGGCCGCGTCGGGGGTGTCTGCGCCTGCGGCGTCGAGCGCGCGGATGGCGCCGGCTCGATCGCCGCGTCGCTGGGCGATCCGTGCGAGGCCGACATGCGCATCGGCATAGTCGGGCGCCACCGCGAGCGCGGCCTTGAACGCCGCTTCGGCCGCATCGAGTTGTCCGAGCGCCAGCCGTGCCAGCCCGAGTTGCACCGCGGCGTCGCTGTTGCGAGGGTCGGCCATGACCAGAGGAGCGAGCAAGGCTTCGGCGCGGGCGGGGTCGCCGGAGAGGCGCGCGGCGACGGCGCGCTCATAGTCGCCTTGAGCTGGCGTCTGCGCGCGTGCTGCCGTGACGCCGCCCAGCGCGATCACCAGCGCGATCGCTAGCTTCATCGGCTTGTCGCCATTAGTCGGGTCAAGCGGCTCATCAATTCTTCCGGGATAAAGGGCTTGACCAGATAATCGTCGGCACCGAGTTTGAGGGCGCTCACAATGTCGCGTTCCTGGCGCCGCGCGGTCAGCATGACGACCGGAATGCTCGCGGTCGCCCCTTCCGATCGCAGACGACGAAGCACCTGCTGGCCGTCGAGAACGGGCATCATCATGTCGAGAACGATCGCGTCGGGTTGATGCTTGTTCGCCAGTTCGACCGCCGCGCCGCCATCGCTTGCGACAAGCACTTGGAAACCGCGGCTGGCAAACCTGTGACTGAGGAGTTCGACCAGCAGTTCGTCATCATCGCATACCAGGATGGTCTGCATTGTCGGCTGTTTCTCCACAAATTTACCTGAAAACTTCAATAGCATGGCCAAAGAAAGATTGCACGGGAGGCAATCGAAACCGCGGCAAACCGAAAGATAATCGCTGCAAATTTCGCCACCGTCCGTCATTATGTCCCGGCTTGGTACCGAAATCGCAATTGTCGGGACAGGGCACGGATCGATCATGTGTTGACCGATTTCGATCGTCTTGCACCATAGGAAAACTCGGTCGGGCGGCCGTTCCGCAGAGCTCGTCGGACCACATGGGCAATTGCGCGCGACCGTGGTTCAACTGCTCGGCGCGGTCAATTATCATGCAGTCTCCGGCCCGACCTTTCGGGGCATCTTTGGCACGGAGGCCGCGCAGGCGATGAACGACATATTCGCATCGCAGTTGCGGCATATGGTGCATGCCGTGCTGGCGGCAGGACCGGAGGCATAGACGCTGCGGCACGGCATCACACGGGCAGTAACGCTTTACGGTGTTCGACGCGCGATTCTTAGTCCACCACATGGTCGTTTGGCTGGCGGCTCGCGATGGTGAAAAGCTGCCTTTCCTCGATGAAAGCGAGGTCGACTATCCCGCAGAATAGTCCCCTCCTCGGTCTGGCAAGGCCTACTCTGCCAGCGGAGCAATCGCACCATCAACCAGGCGCACAATGTCGTCAGCCGCCAAAGTCCTGCCCCTGTATGTTACATGATAGATGACGGCGCCAAGCAGCGTGTCGCACGCGAAGGCAAGCGCCTCCGCATCGGCCGTCGGCGCAAGGCGGCGTAACTCGCGCAGATAAAATTCCCGCTCCTCTTCGCCATAGCCTTGAGTCGCCGCTGCCAGTTCGGGCAGATGAAAGGCGGCCGTCGTCAGATTCAGCAGCGCCCGCCCCCGATAATCGGACATGTAGAGAGCGGCCGCCATCGCGTGGGCGATCAGGATATCGCGCGGCGGGGCATCCGCAGGGACGACCGGTTCGACCGATCGCGATGTTTCGTAGAGGATCGCTGACACCAATTCGATCTTCGACGCATAGCGGCGATACAGCGTTGCGCGGCTGCAATTCGCCATTTCCGCAACCCCCTCGAACGTCAGGCCGTCAAAGCCTCGCTCGGCCAGAATCCGCCATGCCGCATCGCGAATGGCCCCATCCTTGGCGGCATCCCGAGGCCGCCCGCGGCTGCGATTAAGGACTGTCGTATCGGCCATGGAAATCCCTTGTGCGATGCAGCAATTGTGTCACATAATATCGATACATGACCGCCTCGTAAATACCCCCAAGGAGGTCGCGTCATGCTGTATCGAATATTGATTTGTTCAAGTCTTCTCTCGCTTTCCGTCGCCCAGGCGCATGCGGCAGAGGGGGAAACGGAGGCCGCCGCGTTCGAGGCCGTCGCGTTCGAGGCCGTCGCTTCCGCCGACGCGGCTGACAGCGGCGGCGAGATCATCGTCACCGCGCAAAAGCGCGAGCAGCGCATCACCGATGTGCCGATGTCGATCAGCGCCTACAATGCGGAGACCCTCGAACGGATTGGCGGCACTGAATTGTCGAAGGTGTCGGCGATCACTCCGGGCTTCGTCATCCAGTTGCAGGACAAGTTCGCGCCGGGCTTTTCGGTGCGCGGCATCACCTCGAACGATTTTTCGCCGCAGAGCGAATTGCGCGTCGCGGTCTTCCAGGACGGCGTTCCCGCGTCGCAGGCCACGGCCTCCTATGGCGAGATGTTCGACGTCGACCGGGTCGAGGTCGAAAAGGGGCCGCAATCGACGTTGCACGGCCGATCGGCGCTGAACGGCGGCGTTTCGATTTTCCAGAAGCGGCCGACTGACGATCTGAGCTTCGAGTTCAAGGGCGGGCTCGGAAGCTATGACTATCGGCATGTCCAGGGGGTCGCGAACATTCCCCTGTCCGACACCGTCGGCGTGCGCTTTGGCGCGATGGTGCGCCAGCGGGACGGTTTCGTGAAGGATGTCGACCGGCAAGGCAGCTACAACGCGCTCGACGCACAGGCCTTTCGCTTCGCCGCGAAATTCGAACCGAGTTCCGATTTCAGGTTCAATCTGATCGCGACCTATGATGTCGACGACACCGACGGCGGCGTCCCGTTCAAATCGCGCACCTTCGTCCCGCTCGACCAGACGACCGGCGCCGTCATCGGTGATTTGAATTTCTGGACGCCCACACACCTCAACAGCTTCGGCACAATTCCGACCGCCTATTTCCATCGCGAGATATTGGGGATCAGCGGCACCGCCGACTGGACGATCGATGATCGCCTCTCGCTCACCTCGATCTCGGGCTATCGCTGGTTCGATGCCTGCCAGAGCGGCGATAATGACGGCACCCCGACCAATATCATCGCCTATGAACAGTGCAATTACGGCAAGCAATATTCGCAGGAAGTCCGGCTGAACTTCCAGGATGTCGGCCCGTTCGAGGGCTTCGTCGGCGCAAGCGCCTTCAAAGCGAAGAACGGCATGAACTTCGACCTCGGCTATGACGAGCGCGCGATGGCGCTGATGTTTTCGGGCACCCTGCAAAAATTCGCGCCGCGCGGACTGACCAACGCCGAGATCAACGCGTTGCTCGGGCCGGCAGCGGCCGCACTGAAGCCCTTCATGCTCGACCGGCAGCTGACCAAGGCCGACATCACGACCTACGATGTCTTCGCCGATGTCACCACGCACCTCGGCGACCGTTTCGAACTGTTCGCTGGTGGCCGCATCACCTGGGACAAGAAAAAGGTGTCGCTGCAGGGCTTGACCCCGCTCGGCGCCTCGAACCTCACCGGCGCGGGCATCCTGCTTCAGCCGACGCCCGGCGGTGCGGTCCTGTCGGGCGAAAACAGCTCGACGATATTGACGGGCCGCGCCGGCGCGCGCTTCAAGCTGAACCCCGCCGTCAACCTGTTCATCGCCTATGGTATCGGCAAGCGGCCTGAGACGCTGCAACTCAACCCTACACGTCCGGCGGACCTTATCCCCGAAGAGCGGCTCAATTCGGTCGAAGGGGGCGTCAAATTCCGTCTGTTCGACGGTCGCGTGGTCGGCGACGCCACCGTCTTCCATTACAACTACGAAAATTTCCAGACGCAGGGTCTCGTCAACGGGCGCCTCGCGACGATCAATGCCGGCAAGGCCAATGCGACGGGGTTCGAGACGCAGCTCAACGTCGCGCTGACATCCGAAGTGTCGGTCTTCGGCAGCTATGGCTATAACAAGGCACGGCTGCGCTCGGGCGCGTTCAAGGGCAATCGCTTCCGCAACAGCCCCGATCACAAATTCGCGATCGGCGCCGATGTCACGCTGCCGATGGCAGGCGGGTCGATCAGCTTCGCGCCGCTCTACAGCTGGCAATCGAAGATGTATTTCTTCGACGACAACGACCGGCTTGACCTGCAACAACGCGTTCCGGTCGCGCTTTCCGACCAGGTTGTCGACGAATTTCAGGACGGCTTCGGTTTGCTCAGCGCCCGGCTGACGTTCAAGGGCGCCGACGACCGATGGAGCTTCGCGCTCGTCGGCGACAATCTCACCGACAAGAAGTTCCTCGTCGATGCCGGCAACACCGGCGACTATTTCGGCATTCCCACCTTCATCGCCGGCTCGCGCCGGACCTATCGCGCCGAATTCGGCATCAAATTCTGATTTCGACAGGAGAATTTTCCATGGCGTCCCTTAATTCGCTCGCCCGCAAACTCGCGCTTGCAACGGCGCTCTCGCTTTCGGCCATCGTCTTGCCCGCCTTCGCGGGCGACGACAGCTTCACCATCGCCGTCATCCCCGACACGCAGAATTATGTCGATTACACGCATCAGAAGGCCGAGGGCTTTCCTTTCGATGCGAACGAGATGTTCTTCGCGCAGATGCAATATATCGCCGACAATCTGGAAAGCGCCGGCGGCGATATCGCCTTTGTCGCGGGTCTTGGCGACGTGTGGCAGCACCAGACGCTGAAGATCGACCCCGATCATGAAGCACGCGGTTTCAAGACGGCGCCCAACCCGGTGCTCGATGCTCATTTCGCTCCGACCCCGAAGGTGAAGTCGGTCGAGATGCCGGCTGCGCGCAAGGGATATGAGCTGCTCATGGGTAAGGTGCCCCTCTCGGTCATCCCCGGCAATCACGACTATGACGCGATGTGGACCGATTCCAAATTTCCGCCCGCGGCGAAATTCGATCCCAAGGATATGTCGACCCTCGGTATGCTGCATCCGGGCGGGCTCGACAATTTCCGGTCGGTCTTCGGCGATCAGAGTCCCTTCTTCAAAGACCGGCCCTGGTATGTCGCCTCGCACGACGGCGGGGCCGATGCGGCGCAAGTCTTCACCGCCGGCGGGTACCGCTTCCTGCACATCGGCCTGCAGTTCGACGCGCCGAACGCCTCGCTCGAATGGGCGGCCTCGGTGATCCGCAAGCACCCCGGCCTGCCGACGATCGTCTCGATGCACGATTATATGGACAAGGACGGCAAGCGCATTCCCAACCCGATGATCGACGGCCATGCCGCGGATCCGCAGGATAACAGCCCGCAGATGATCTGGGACAAGCTGATCAGCCAGCACGACCAGATTTTCCTCGTGCTGTGCGGGCACGAGCATGGCCAAGCGATGCGGACCGATGCGAACCGCTTCGGTCATCAAGTCCATCAGTTGCTTTCCGACTATCAGGATCGCGGCCAGACGGCGAAGGACGCCGGCGTCAAATCGGATTGGCCGGTGGGGATCGGCGACGGCTGGATGCGGTTGATGACCTTCGACATGTCGGGCAAGGTTCCGGCCATCAAGGTTCGCACCTATTCGACGCATTACAAGAAGCTAAGCGTCGATACGCCCGAATATGCGGCGTGGTACAAGGGGCACGAGCAACCGCAGCTCAGCGAGAAGGCTTATCACGGCATGGACAATTTCTCGATCGACCTGACCGATTTCCGCAAACGCTTCGACACGACCGGTCGGGTGACCAAATAGGCAATTTCGCCAGAACCGGAACGTAGCCCGTTCCGGTTCTGGCACCGCATGGAAGACGTACGGCCAAAAAGCCAAAAGTCGCCCGGGAGCAGAGGGCGTCGAGGTGCCGCAAGGAGTCTGCGCGAAGATGGACCTCGCCGACGATCCGTATCAAATTGCACTATATCTCACTAAGGACCATCCGCGGGCGTGTTGTGACGATTGGTTTCGCTGCTTGAGCTTCGGCTGGCCCTTGGACGTCCGTGTCTATCGTTTCAGCCAAAAAAAGGAGAGTCCGTAACCGGCCCCACGAGCTTTGGAAGGGCCGAGATTTGGCAATGAGGCCGGGTGTAGAACGTGAAGGCGACCGCTCGAATTCATCCGGCCAACGGCAGAAATTTCGCATTTTCTGCTGGAAGCAGACATGCCGCTTGGAGTCGATTCCGGTCGTCGCGTCGGGGGCTTCGGCTAGCGTCCGCTATTCACAATTTTTCCTCAGAAGGAGACTGTCTATGAGCGGCCATTCCAATCACCAACCGGCGGGCGCCCAAAAAAGACGCCCGCGCGGCCGAAACCGTGCGGGCGTCAGATGAAGATCTCGGTTTCCTGAAAGGAAGAGGTCTCCTGGGTCGCACGGCGCAGATAATGTTGCGAGCAGGGTAACAATTGTACCGCTGCGCCAAAAGATGCCTTGGAGGGCATTGGACGTTCAAATAGGGCCCGTTCGGTATGCAATCGGCCGCCTTGTGGCGGGTTGTTCAGCCGGGGTTCGGCTGCGCGCCGCTACGTCCGGTGCATGATTGAAGGAGACGGGTCATGAAAAAATATATCGCCGCTGCGGTCCTCGCTGCACTCGCCGTTCCCGCTGGCCCGGCGCTGGCGGATCCGCCGCCTTGGGCGCCGGCGCACGGCAAGCGCGCCAAGGATCGTGGCCTCTATGACGGATATGGACGCTACTACGAGCCTCGCCGCATTTCGCACAACGACCGTATTTGGCGGAGCAAAGATGGCCGCTACCACTGTCGCCGCGAGAATGGCACGACCGGATTGATCATTGGCGCCGCCGTCGGAGCGCTCGTCGGGCGCGAACTCGATGGAGGGCGTGATCGCACGGTCGGCACGATCATCGGCGCGGCCGGCGGTGGCTTGCTCGGGCGAGCTATCGATCGCGGTGAACTGAAATGCCGCTGATGTGAAAGGACGGCGCGAGAGGGACCAGTCTGCTCGCGCCGTCCCCTTGGACACCGCACGCAGTGGGGGTGCGGGCGGTGACGAAAAATCTATCCGACAGTCTGATCCCGCAGGCGACGTGTCTTCGTCACGCGCAGCCCGGGTATGCCCGCCCGGTCGATAGTGCGGCGCCACGATTCCAGTTCTTCGCCGCTGAGACGGTATCTTGCGCAGGCGTCGGCTAGCCCGATCAATCCGCCATCGATCGCGGCAAGCAACTCCGCCTTGCGGCGCGCGACCCAATAGCCTGCCGTCGATGAAGGCAGATCGTCGATTGTCAGCGGCCCCGCCGGCCCGGCGACCGATGTCGGCCTTGTCCTAAATTCGAGCACTGCGAACTCTCCATTCGCTCGGCTGCTGCCGTATGAGTGCGTTGACCGACGACTGGGAGGAGATATCGACTGCAATCGTGCTTGTTACGAAGCCCGCATCGTTCAGAACCTCCGCCGCCGCTTCGGCGGCTTCGATCCGGAGATCGGCCAACAGGACATGCTTCCCCGCGCTCACGCGCCGTGCAATCGCCTGTCCGATTGATCCGGCGCCGACAACAACGATCGTTTTGGTCATGTTCTTTCCTTATTGATCAAGCGGCGGGTTGCGTGAGTTGCAAATAGTGCGACTGACGTCCCGGTTTGATTTGAGGGGCAGGGTGGCCCCGGCGCGCCCACATGGGGCTCAGCTTTCTAGCCGACGCATTCCAAGCCATTTCACCATCGCGGGATCGCGATGATCGAAGAAGCTGCTCATGCCGTGGTCGAGCGTCGCGATCGCGGCCAAGTCATCGTCGCTCAGTTCGAAATCGAACACCGCGAAATTCTCGGCCATGCGGTCCTTGCGAACCGACTTGGGGATCGCGACGACGCCGCGCTGGATGAGCCAGCGCAGGACCACTTGCGCGACCGACTTGCCATAACGTTCGCCGACCGACCGCAGCAGACCATTCTGGAACAGCCCATTCTTGCCTTCGGCGAACGGACCCCACGCCTCGGTCTGGATGCCATGCTCGCGAAGCAGTGCCTCGGCTTCCGCCTGCTGGTGGAACGGATGGATCTCGATCTGGTTGACCGCCGGCGTGATGTCGTTGTGGAGCACGAAGTCGGCGACCCGGTCGGGGTAGAAATTGCTGATGCCGATCGCCCGGATATTACCGGCGAGGTGCAATTCCTGCATCGCGCGCCACGCACCGTAAACGTCGCCATAAGGCTGATGGATGAGATAGAGATCGATGTAATCGAGCTGGAGCTTGTTGAGCGATCGTTCGAACGCGGCCTTCGCTCCCTGATAGCTCGCACTGTCGACCCAGAGCTTTGTGGTGACGAAGATGTCGGAGCGATCGATGCCGCTTCCCCGGATCGCGGCGCCCACAGGCTCTTCATTTCCATAGGATGCCGCAGTGTCGAGCAGCCGGTAGCCGACGTCGAGCGCATCGCGAACGCTGCGTTCGCACTCGCCCGGATCAGGCACCTGGAAAACGCCGAACCCGAGGATCGGCATCTCGACGCCATTGTTGAGAGTGACGGTGGGGATAATGCCTGACATGATCTTCTTTCCTTGATGTTTTAAGGGAGCGGGGTGGCTGAGGCGCTAGACGGCCTTGATCTCGCCCAGCCATCCCTTGACCGCCGTCATCGTCCGTCGCTCCTGGTCCGCCTCCATCACGAACGGCTCGGCGATCTTCGCCGCAGGAGCGTTGCGGGCGAGGATCTCCGTGCTTTTCCCGAGGCCGAACCCGCCGTGCGTAATGAACGGGCGCAACGTCTTTCCGCCGAGATCATGCGCGCTCAGGAACGATCGGATGATCGGCGGCGCCGTCTCGCCCCAGATCGGAAAGCCGAGGTAGATTTCGTCATAAGAGGCGATATCGGGGACGCGATCGGCAAGCGGCGGTTCTGTACCGCGGTCGCGCTCCTGTCGCGCCTGCTCGACGGTCTGCTCATAATCCTCGGGGTAGGCCTGCGCGGGCCTGATCTCGAAGATGTCGGCGCCGAGCGTACGCTGAAGTGTGCCGGCGATGACCTTCGTGTTTCCCGAGCGGGTGAAATAGGCAACGAGGATCTTTGACTGTCCGCTTTTCACCGTGGGTTGCTCCGCGCAGGCTTCGGTGCTCGCGATGGCAAGCGCAGCGGCGGCCGTGAGCAACGCTCGGCGCGAGACGCGTTCGGCGTCGGTATCGACCATGATTTACGATCCTATCCTTGGCGGCGCCTCGACATCCGAGAAGGCCTGCACCGCATCGGGAAGGCGCGCGCCCTGCACGGTGATGGCGCGGACGGCTGCGTCAAGTTCGGTCTTCTCGGCCACCGTAAAGGCGACCGCCGCCGCACCGACATTTTCAACCATGTGCGCCATTTGCGTCGTGCCCGGGATGGGAACGACCCATGGCTTTTGCGCGAGCAGCCAGCCGAGCGCGATTTGCGCGGGCGTCGCTGCCTTCCGCCGGGCCCACTGCCTGAGCAGCGCGACGAGCGCGAGATTGGCTGGAAGATTCTCCGGTGCGAAGCGCGTTTCGTTGCCGCGGATGTCGCCAGGGGCAAAGCGCGTCTGTGCGTCGATCGCGCCGGCAAGGAAGCCGACGCCGAGAGGGCTCCATGGGACGAAGCCGATGCCGAGCTCCTCGCAGACACCGAGCACCTTTTGCTCGGGTCCGCGCCAGAGCATCGAATACTCGCTTTGCACCGCGCTCACCGGCAGCTCGGCGTGCGCACGGCGAAGCGTGGCGAGCCCCATTTCGCAAAGACCCCAGTGGAGCACTTTACCTTCGGCCTTGAGCTGCTTGATCGCGCCCGCGACATCTTCGATCGGCACTGCGGGATCGACGCGGTGCTGGTAGAGAAGGTCGATACGGTCGGTGCGCAGTCGCTTGAGCATGCCTTCGACCGCGAGCCTGATATGATCGGGCCGGCTGTTGAGCCCTGGCCGGCGCTGCCCCGTTTCGAGATCGATGTTCCAGCCCAACTTGCTCGCGATGATAACCTTGTTGCGGAACGGCGCTGTGCCTTCGCCGAGGATCCGCTCGACCTCGTGCGGTCCATAGGCTTCGGCCGCATCGAAGAAGGTCACGCCGCGATCAAAAGCGGAGCGGATGATGTTGAACATCTCCGGGCGGCTCGGGATCGTCGTCTGATAGGTTCGGCTCATATTCTGAACGCCAAGCCCAATGCTCGAAACTTCGAGCGTGCCGAGCTTACGCCTGTCCGGAGCCGAGGTCCGTTTCGGGCGCGCGACCGTCTCGGGTGCAGCCGCCGCCGGTGACACAATGCCGCCGAGCAGTGGCGCTGCTGCGATACCCGCCGTTGCACCGAGGAGGCCGCGGCGGCTCATGATCGAATGTGGCAATTCCATCGTCACTCTCCTTGGTGGCTGCGGCGCGGGTGCAGGGCCGAGTCTGGGGAGCAATTTAGAACTGGAAACGCTATTTGATTAGGCGCACCAATCGACATGGCTTCAGAAGGTGAGCTAATGAATGTCGCTTGAGAATTTCAACCAGCTCGCGGCCTTTGCTGTGGTTGCAAAGGAACGCAGCTTCACCCGGGCGGCGGCGCAGCTTGGCGTGTCGCAGTCGGCGCTCAGCCAGACGATCAAGGCGCTCGAAGCGCGGCTCGGGCTCCGCTTGCTCACCCGCAGCACGCGGAGCGTCTCGCCGACCGAGGCGGGCGAGCGGCTCGCGCGATCGGTCGCGCCGCGGCTCGAGGAGATCGAACAGGAAATTGCGGCGCTGAGCGCTCTGCGCGAAAAGCCCGCCGGCACGATCCGCATCACAGCAGGGGAGCATGCCGCGATTACCGTCCTTCAGCCTGCGCTCGCGCGTTTGCTTCCCGACTATCCCGATATCCAGGTCGAGATCATCGTCGACTATGGGCTGACCGACATCGTCGCAGAGGGCTATGACGCGGGAGTACGCCTCGGCGAACAGGTCGCAAAGGACATGATCGCGGTGCGTATTGGTCCCGAGATGCGGATGACGGTTGTCGGCTCGCCAGATTATTTCGAGCGCCATCCGCGGCCCGAAACACCACAGGATCTTACGGGTCACAATTGCATCAACATCCGCCTGCCGACCTATGGCGGGCTTTTCCCTTGGGAGTTCGACAAGGCCGGACGTGAGATAAAAGTGCGGGTCGAAGGCCAGCTCGTCTTCAATAATATCGCGATGCGGCTGAGTTCAGCGCTTGCGGGGCTGGGACTCGCCTATATGCCCGAAGATCAGGCGCTCGCAGATGTCTCTGCGGGGCGTCTTGTCCAGGTTCTCGAAGACTGGTGCGAGCCGTTTCCCGGCTACCATCTATATTATCCAAGCCGCAGGCACAGTTCGCCAGCCTTCTCGCTACTCGTCGACGTACTGCGCTACCGAGCTCCTTGACCTGGCGGACACGATTGATCAGCCGAGATTTTGCGCCACATGCCGAATGTCCGCGTGATCAGAGCGATAGATGTGCGAGCGGCGGTAAGTTGGGCCAATCATACCGCACGAACTCGGATGTCCGCTTTCCGGCATCGGTGACCAAGAGCTGCCTGACCGCAAGCGGCCAATGACGGTCAATTGGCGGGCATTCCGTTCGGGCGGAAATCGTGATTTCGGAAATCGACAATTTATCAGATGCTTAGTTTCAATAAAAATACCGTCAGGGGAGCCCGCGCTGCCCGATGCGATACTTCGACAGAAAATCGGGCCGAAATACCGTCAAAAATGCCGTCAAATTACATTGCTATGAATTCGGCATTTGACGTGAATGGTCAAGAATTCAACGGGTTATGGCTCGTTGATGATGCAGAATTTATGATATCCGGTGCGCAGCGTAAATATCTGTAAATAAACAAAAATATATTGAAAATCACCGATTCCTTCATTCCCACTCGATCGTCCCCGGCGGCTTCGACGTATAATCATACACCACGCGGTTGATGCCCTGCACCTCGTTGA
>Ga0247823_10000729_pt1 | contig 27708 bp, 25 predicted proteins | sample 13C_PalmiticAcid_2_FD_192426 | JGI IMG/M metagenome (GOLD analysis project Ga0247823, IMG submission 192426) | Soil microbial communities from agricultural site in Penn Yan, New York, United States - 13C_PalmiticAcid_Day30 | ecosystem: Environmental > Terrestrial > Soil > Agricultural land...
TCGTCGCCGACATCTCCACCGATTCGGGCCAGGTCGACTTCTCGGCCCCGGTGCTCAAGGCCAAGCAGAGCAACGCCGACGCCATCTTCGTCTACACGAACGAAGAGGAATCGGCCCGCGCGCTGCGCGAACTGCGCAAGCAGGGCTGGACGAAGCCGATCGTCGGCGAGACCACCCTCACGGGCCAGAAGGTCATCGACCTCGCCGGTGACGCCGCCAACGGCGCCCTCGCTCACGTGGGCCTGACCGTCGACGCCCCGATCCCGACCATGCGCGCCTTCCGCGCCAAGTTCGAGAAGGCCTACAACTACGTGTCGGACCACAACGGCATCAAGGGCTACACCAGCGTCTACATGCTCAAGGCCGGCATCGAGAAGGCCGGCAAGGCCGACCGCGTCGCCGTCGCCAAGGCCCTGCACGGCCTGCACATCAGCGCCGCCAAGGAACCCGGCGTGATCATGGACGTGTCCATCGACCAGAACGGCGACCTCGACCGCGAAAGCTTCATCGTCGAAGTCAAGGGTGGCAAGCAAGAGGTCAAGGAAACGCTGCCTCCGCTGTCCAAGAAGTAAATCCGCCTTCCCGGCGGCGTTCCCGGTCCTGATCCCCGCGGCACCAGCGTGCCGCGGTGGACGGGCTCATCCCTACGCGAGTGCAAGATGACCGACTTCCTCCAACTCTTTCTTTCAGGCATGGCCACGGGCAGCATCTACGCCCTGGCCGCGCTCGGCTTCACGTTGCTTTGGCAGGCGTCGGGCACCATCAACTTCGCGCAGGGCGAGTTCGTGATGCTGCCGGCGTTCATGATGCTGGCGTTCTCCGCGATGGGCGCGCCGCTCATCCTCAGCTTCCTCTTCACCTGCGCCGTGGCCGTGCTGGTGCTGGGCCTGGGCTTCAAGCGCGGCATCGCCGACCCGCTGCTCAAGTTCGGCATGATGCCGATCGTCGTGGCCACCATCGGCCTCGCCATCGCGATGCGCAACGGCATCCGCGCCGGCTACAGCGCCGAGGCCCATCCGTTCCCGAGCCTCTTCGCGGACAAGCTCTTCAACATCGCCGGCGTGACCATCACGCTGGCCGACGTGGGCACCCTCGCCCTCGCCCTGGTGCTCGTGCTCGGCACGCAGGCCTTCCTCGCCAAGACGGTGACGGGCCGCGCGATGCAGGCCGTGGCCCAGAACACCGACAGCGCGACCGTGCTCGGCATCAACGTGCCGCGCATGATCTTCTACACCTTCGCGATCAACGCGCTGCTGGCCTGCGCCGCCGCGCTGCTGGTCACGCCGACCTACCTCGCCAAGTTCGACATGGGCGAGTCGCTCGGCAACAAGGCCTTCTTCGCCGCGATCATCGGTGGCTTCAACAACAGCCGCGGGGCCCTGCTCGGCGGACTGATCGTCGGCGTCTGCGAGAACCTGGCCGCGGCCTACATCTCGCCCGCCTACAAGGACGCCGTGGCGCTCGTGATCTTCATGCTCGTGATCCTGTTCAAGCCACAGGGTCTGCTGGGCAAGTCGGTCGAACGCAAGGTCTGACAACGTTTCGCGAGACACACCCCATGAACCGCTCCACCCTCCTCGGCATCGCCGGCCTCGTGCTGCTGCTCGCCGTGCCGCCGTTCCTCAAGAACTACGGCATCTACCTCGTCAGCTACTGGCTCGTGTTCGTCATCGCGACGATGGGCCTGAACCTGACCGTCGGCTACGCCGGCCAGAAGTCCCTCGGCCACGCCGCGTTCTTCGGCATCGGCGCCTACACCGTCGCCATCCTCGCGAAGGCCGGCATCAGCTTCTGGCTGGGCCTGCCCATCGCGGCGGTCGGCTGCTTCATCATCGGCATCGGCCTCGGCTTCCCGGCCCTGCGCGTGCAGACCATCTACCTCGCGTTCGCGACGCTCGGCTTCAACACCGCCGTGTGGCTCGTGATGCGCAACGAGGAGTGGCTCACCGGCGGCACGTTCGGCATGGACATCAGTTCGTACGGCCGCCCCTCGCTGTTCGGCCTGAGCCTCGAGAAGAACCTGTCGTTCTACTACTTCATCCTCGGCATGACGGTGCTGCTGGCCGGCCTGCTGTGGGGCCTGATGCGCTCGCCGTGGGGCAAGGCCTTCACCGCGCTGCGCGACAACCCGATCCGCGCGGAGAGCCTCGGCATCAACGTGCAGTCGTACACGCTGCTGTCGTTCGCCATCGGCGCCACGTACGCCGGCATCGCGGGTGCCCTGTTCGCCCACCTCGTGCAGTTCATCGAACCCGCGCCGTTCTCGGTCGGCACGTCGATCATGATGTACCTGATGGTGGTGGTCGGCGGCCCCGGCTACTTCTTCGGCCCGGTGCTCGGCGCCGCCGTGGGCGTGCTGCTCCCCGAGTGGCTGCGCTTCGCGCAGGCCTGGTACCTGTTCGTGTTCGGCATCATGGTCGTGCTGCTGATGCTGTGGCTGCCGGACGGCCTGCTGAGCATCCCCGACCGCATCAAGGCGCGCCGCCTGGCGCGTGAAGCCTCCGCGGCCCGCCAGTCGGCCGCCCGTGCCGTGGGAGTCCAATCGTGAGCGCACCGCTTCTCAAAGTCACCGGCCTGAAGAAGGCGTACGGGGCCATCCAGGCCGTGGGCGGGGTCTCCTTCGAGGTGATGCCCGGCGAGATCTTCGGCGTCATCGGGCCCAACGGCTCGGGCAAGACGACGATGTTCAACAGCGTGCTCGGGCAGATCACGCCCAACGAGGGCGCGATCGAGCTCAACGGCCAGAACATCACGGGGCTGTCGCCGCTCGAGCTGAACCGGCGCGGTGTGGGCCGCACGTTCCAGACGCTGCAGGTGTTCGGCAAGATGTCCGTGCGCGACAACCTGCTCGTGGCCGCCCAGGAACACCAGGGTTCGATGTTCAGCCGCATGTTCGCCCCGGGCGACTCGGGCCTGGGCGCCAAGGCCGACGCGCTGATCGAGCAGTTCCGCATCGGCCACGTGGCGCACAAGAAGGCGGGCGAACTGAGCTACGGGCAGCAGAAGCTCGTGGACATCGCGATGGCCTTCATGAGCGAGCCGGCCCTCGTGCTGCTCGACGAGCCGTGCGCCGGTGTGAACCCGAGCCTCGTGGGCGGCATCAGCACGCTGCTCAAGGAGCTGAACAAGACCCGCTCCGGCAGCTTCATCGTGATCGAGCACAACATGGACTTCGTGATGGACCTGTGCCACCGCATCATGGTGATGGTGGAGGGCAAGGTCATGGCCATCGGCACGCCGGCCGAGATCCGCGCGAACAAGCAAGTGCTCGACGCCTACCTGGGGAACTGAGAACCATGGACCCGATCGCCATCGAATTCGACGACGTGGTTGCCGGCTACGGCGACTTCATGATCCTCAACAACCTGAGCTTCAAGGCCAAGCGCGGCAAGATCACGCTGCTGCTGGGCCCGAACGGCGCCGGCAAGTCCACCGTGCTGAAGACGCTCTTCGGCATGCTGAAGGTGCGCAACGGCTCGGTGAAACTCGACGGGCAGGACATCACCGGCGCCAGCGCGAAGAGCCTGCTCGTGGAACACGGCGTGGCCTTCGTGCCGCAGGGCCGCAACCTGTTCGGCCAGCTCTCCCTGATGGAGAACCTGGAGCTCGGCGGCATCACGCTCGGCATGAAGACCTGCCGCGAACGCATCCCCGAGGTGCTCGACCTGTTCCCCCGCCTGAAGGAGCGCCTGCACAGCGCGGCCGCGTCCCTCTCGGGCGGCGAGCAGAAGCAGCTCGAGGTGGGCCGCGCGCTGCTGCTGCGCCCGAAGGTCATCCTGATCGACGAACCGTCGATCGGCCTGAGCCCGATGGTGGTGGCCGACGTGTTCAAGCTGCTGCGCCGGCTCGCCGAGCAGGGCACCACCGTGCTGATGGTCGAGCAGAACGTGAAGAGCGCGCTGAAGATGGCCGACGAGGCCATCGCGCTCGAATCCGGCCGGCTGGTGCTGCACCGGGCCGCCGACGACCTCCTCAACGACCCGAACATCGAGCGGCTGTTCCTCGGGGGCGCGCATGCCGCGCCCGCCCCGGCCGCCGCCTGACCGCCACACCGCCTGCTCGACTTCTCGAAACCCCCGCCGCGGGCGGGCCGGGCAGCGCCTTGCCCGGTCGCCATGAAAGTGAGAGAGATTCCATGGACACCGTCCGACCCTTGCGTCTCGCCATCGCCGGCGCCGGCCTGATCGGCCGCGCGCATGCGCAGCGCATCGCGCTGCTCCACGGCTGCGACCTCGCGGCCATCGCCGACCCGTCGCCCGCTGCGGCGGCCCTCGCGTCCGAACACGGCGTGCCGCTCCACGCGGACCTCGCCGCGCTGCTCGCCGCCGAGAAGCCCGACGGCGTGATCCTCGCCACGCCCAACGCGCTGCATGTGCCGGGCGCCCTGCTCTGCCTCGAGGCCGGCGTGCCGGTGCTCGTGGAGAAACCCGTCGCCGACACGGTGGACGAGGCCCAGCGCCTCGTCGAGGCCGCGGCGCGCACGCAGGTGCCGGTGCTCGTGGGCCACCACCGCCGCCACAGCGCGATCCTCGAGCGCGCGGTGGAGACGGTGCAGAGCGGCGTGCTGGGCCGCATCGTGTCGGTCAACGCGAGCGCCACGTTCGTCAAGCCCGACCAGTACTTCGTCGACGGCCCCTGGCGCACGCAGCCCGGCGGCGGCCCGATCCTGATCAACCTCGTGCACGAGATCGACAACCTGCGCGCCCTCGTCGGCGACATCGTCGAGGTGCAGGCCTTCGCCTCGCGCGCCATCCGCGGTTTCCCCGTCGAGGACACGGTCGCCATCAACCTGCGCTTCGCCAACGGCGCGCTCGGCACGTTCATCCTGTCCGACTGTGCGGCCAGCCCGCGCAGCTGGGAACAGACGTCCGGCGAGAACAAGAGCTACGACCACCACGGCGACGAGGACTGCTACGTGATCGCCGGGACGAACGGCTCGCTGGAGGTGCCCACGATGCGCCTGCGCCACTACGCCGGGGAACGCTCGTGGTGGGCGCCGCTCACCACGAAGACGCTGCCGCTGCCCGACGTGGACCCGCTCGCCAACCAGCTCGCCCACTTCTGCCAGGTGATCCGCGGCGAGGTCACGCCGCGCGTGACCGCGGCCGATGCCCGAAAGACACTGCAGGTGACGCTGGCCGTTGCCGAGGCGGCGCGCACGGAACGCGCCGTCGTCGTACGCTGACACCCGAACCCGTTGTTGCTGCCCTCCAAGGAGAACCACCGATGCGCAAGATCCTCGTCCTGAACGGACCCAACCTGAACCTGCTGGGCCAGCGCGAGCCGGGTGTGTACGGCGCGGCCACGCTCGCCGACGTCGAAACGCTCTGCCGCGACACCGCCGCGAAGATCGGCTTCGAGATCGACTTCCGCCAGAGCAACCATGAGGGCGTGCTGATCGACGCCATCCAGGAAGCCGGCCGCGGCGTGAAGGCCGGCGAGGTGCTGGGCGTGGTGTTCAACCCCGGCGCCTACACGCACACCTCCGTCGCGCTGCACGACGCCATCAAGGGCGCCGAGGTGCCCGTGATCGAGACGCACATCTCGAACGTGCACGCCCGCGAATCGTTCCGCCACCATTCGTACATCTCGCCGGCCGCCGCCGGCATCGTGGTGGGCTTCGGCGTCGATGGCTACGCCATCGCCATCGAAGGCCTCGCCCGCAAGTTCGGGAGGCCCGCATGAGCAGCATCCGCGAAGCCCTCGCCGATTCACCGAACCCGCTGCAGCTCGACGGCATCGAGTTCGTCGAGTACGCCACCAGCAAGCCGCAGGCCCTCGGCCAGGTGCTTGAGGTCATGGGCTTCCGCCCCGTGGCCCGCCACCGCTCGCGCGAGGTGCTGCTGTACCGCCAGGGCGACATGAACGTCATCGTCAACGCCCACGAACCGCCGGGCGAGACGCCCTGCATCTCGGCCATCGCGCTGCGCGTGCGCGACGCGGCCAGCGCGTACCAGAAGGTGATCGCCAAGGGCGGCTGGGCCGTGCCCACGAAGGTCGAGGTGATGGAGCTCAACATCCCCGCCATCCACGGCGTGGGCAGCAGCCGCATCTACTTCGTCGACCGCTACACCGAGTTCTCGATCTACGACGTGGACTTCGTGCCCATCCCCACCGTCGACCAGAAGCCCCCGGCGCTCGCCGGCATGCACTGGTTCGGCGTGGTGCAGTACGTGGGCCTCGACCGCATCAACGACTGGATCGAGTTCTACGGCGAGCTGTTCGGCTTCCAGGTGACGCCGGCCGAGACGCACTTCGGCGTGCTGCACGCCGGCCGCATCCTGCGCAGCCCGTGCGGCAAGTTCTTCGTGCAGCTGATCGAGCCGCTGCCCGACCTGCCGGACGACGAATCGCCCGAGCGCTTCGAGCGCGTGGGCATCGGCGCCGCCGACATCCCGGCCGCGATGACGGAACTGCGCCAGCGTGGCGTCACCTTCGTCGACTCCCACGGCACCGGATCGGAGGCGCGTGGCGCCATCACCGAGACGTGGCTGGGCGGCGTGTGGTTCGAGCTCGTGCACGACGCACGCTGAGCCGGAGCCCACCATGACCCAACCTCCGATCGACGTGTCCGACTTCGGCATGGACACCATCTCGATGTCCGGCAGCCTGGCCACCAAGCTGCAGGCCATCCGCGACGGCGGCTTCTCGCAGGTGATGCTGTCGGCCCGCGACGTGGCCGGCCACGACGGCGGGCTCGAGGCCGCCGCGAAGCTCGTGCGGGACAGCGGCCTGCGCGTGAGCGGCTTCCAGGTGCTGCGCGACTTCGAAGGCCTCTCGGGCCACCTGCACGACTACAAGATCGACGTCGCCAAGTCGATGCTCGAGATGTGCAAGGCCGTGGGCTCGAAGCTGCTGCTCGTGTGCTCGTCCACCTCGACCCACGCCACCACCGACCTCGACGCGATGGCCCGCGACCTGCGCAAGCTCGCGATGCTCGCGCTGCCGCTCGGCATCAAGGTCGCGTTCGAAGGCCTGTCGTGGGGCCGCACCGTCAACGAGTTCCCGCAGGCGTGGGACCTGGTGTGCCGCGCCGATGCGCCGAACCTCGGCCTCGCGCTCGACTCGTTCCATGCCTTCGCGACGAAGACGCCGCTGGAGGAGCTGGAAGACCTCGACCCCGACCGCATCTTCTTCGTGCAGCTGGCCGACTTCATGTGGCAGGAGATCCGTTCGGTGGAGGAGCGCATCACCACGGCGCGCCACTTCCGCGTGTTCCCCGGCGAAGGGGTGCACAGCGAGCAGCTCGCGCACTTCGTGACGGCGCTGGACCGCCTGGGTTATCGCGGCGACTACAGCTTCGAGGTGTTCAACGACGACTACCAGCAGATGCAGCCCATCACCGTCGCGCAGCGCGCGTGGCGCTCGGCCGTGTGGCTGCAGGACGGGGTGCTGCGCCGCTCGGTGCCGCTGCCCGGGCAGATGCGGCTGAAGTCGCGCGGCTGAGTCTTCAGAACGCGGGCACCGTGCGGGCCACCTGGCCCGCGGCCCGCGCCTCGCCGTCGGCGAACAGGCGCCAGGTGCCGTCCTCGGCGGCCTCGGCCTGCGGGTTCTTCCAGCGTTCGGCGGGGCGCGGCATCTCGAGGTGCGAACGTCCCGTGCGGGCGTCCGCGAGCAGCAGGCCGTACTGTTCGCCGGAGAACCCGTGACTCCAGTCCGAGAGCGGATGGTTCGTCGGGGGAACCTCGATCGCGTAGACGTGGTCACCCGCCCAGGTGCCGATGTCGGCCGTGAGCGGGGTGCCGTCATCGGGATCGCGTGGCACCTCGATGGCCCGGCCATCGAGCCACAAGGCCGCACCGCCGTGGCCCCATCGGACCCAGAGCACCGCGCGCAGGTCCGCCAGCGTGCGCTGGATGGCGAGCATGCCCGAAGCCAGGCTGCGCTGGAGCAGCGGCTGGTCATCACGCCGCACCCACCATCCGGCGTTACGGAGCTCGTCGACGGGCGCCTGCGCGAGCCATGGCACCACCTGGGCGAGCAGTGCCACCTCGTCGGCGGCGGACGCGGTGTCCAGGGCCTTCAGGAGGGCACGGGCGGAATCGGCGTTGATCGTCATGGCCCCCGATCATCGCCCGGAACAATCGACATCGGACGTCAGAACCAGCCTTTGACCCCGTCGACCCAGCCCGACACGGTGTTGGCCACCGCATCGCGTGCGCCGGAGATCTGGGCGCCGTAGGCCACGCCGACCCCGACCGCCAGGCCCACCACGGCGCCCACGGCCGTGCCCGCCACCGGCACCACGCTGCCGACGGCGGCCCCGGTGGCCATCGCCGCAGCCACCGATCCGATGGCCACGCCGGTGTCGGCGACGACATTGCCGACGGCCTTCGATTCCCCACGGGCCAGGCCTTGCCGGTTCTCGTAGACCGACACCCCGGCCCCGATGGCCGCGCCCACCACCGACGCACCGCCGACTCGCGTGGCGAGCGTGCGGGCCCCCGCGCCGAACGCGATGCTCGTTTCCGCGGCGGCCTGCGGGGCCACGCGGGCGGCCGTCGTCGTGGCGACACGCTGCACGGTGCTGCCCACGGCACGGTCGACCATCGGCGTCACGACCCGCTCGCCCGCCGCGGCGACGGCACCGGTCGCGCCGCCCAGCGCGGTGTGTTTCGTGATCTCGAGGGCGTCGTCCACGCTGATGCGGCCGTCCATGCCCAGGCGCACGGCCGAGACCACCGCGCCCCCCGCGGCGCCATAGATCCCGCCCTGCTTCACGGTGGGCAGCTCGATGCGGGGCAGCGGCTTCAGCCCGGCACGGGGTTCGCCGTACTCGCGCCCGAAGCTCCGCGACGCCAGTTCCGGGCTCCCCGCATGGGACGCGTAGTAGGCCCCGTAGGCCTTGCCCGTGTTGAAGGACTCGGGCGTGTGGCCTGCGGCGACGTGCTGGCGGCGCAGCCCCTCGACGTGTGCGTCGGCCCGGGGCTTGCCGTCGGCCACGATCTGGCGGAAGTCCTGGATCGAATAGGCCCGATCGCCGATCGTGAAGCGGCGCGACGTTTCGTCGCCGCCCACGAGCGTGGACAGCCGGTCGATGTTCTTGCCATCGAGCAGCTTGTCGAAGTGAGGGCCGCTGTCGGGCATGCGGTAGCCGAGGGTGCGGGGCTCGGCTGCATCACCCCTCGCCTCCCACGCCTGCTGGCGGGCGAGCTGAGAGAGGCCGTCGGTCGCCGCGGCTTTCCCGAGAACGTCTTTCCGCACCTCCTGAGCCAGGGTGCCCGGGTTCAGCTTGGCGCTGTCCAGGTGCAGCACACCGTCCTTCGTGCGGTAGTACAGGTCGGCATCGAGCCCGTTCACGTCGGTGGGTGGCAGGCCCGTGCGGCCGGTGTTGCCGCCGTCGCGCGGGTCGTAGCCGAGGCGGCTGCCCTTCGCGAGCGGCGCGCGATCCAGCACCTCGGCGGCCGCCTGCAACTGGGAGAGCGCCCCGTTGAAGTCGCCACCGGAGCCGGTGGCCAGCGTGTAGAGGTGTTGCCGGAACGTCTCGTTGATGTGTGGGTCGAGGCGGCCCTCGAGCACCGCGTTGCCAAGCCGCTCCACCACGTTGCGCACCTGGGCCCTCTGCTCGCCCGACAGGTCAGGACGCTCCATGGCCGTGCGCGCGTTGACGCCGGTGCGGGCCACCGCCTGCGCCGTCAGACCCGCGTTGGCGGGCGCGTCCGTCTGGGCGAGGCCCCAGCCCAGTTCGGCACGACGGACCGGATCACGCACGCCCTGCGCTGCATCGCGCGCGGCCTGCGCCGCGGCGGCGGCCGCCGCCGTGGCACTCGCGTCGTTGTCGTGGGAGGTCGGGGACGGCGAACGCGCCGCGCGGTCGATGGTTTCGCTCATGGTGCACAGGGAGGTTCGTGTGACACGAGCGTAAGCATTCGGTGGCGCGATCGACAGATGTCGCTCGCCCCAGATGGGGTCGACCCGAGGTCAGGACCGTGCGAGCCGGCGCACGCGCAGCAGCAGGAACGTCGCGATCGACAGGTTCAGCGCGTTCCACAGGAGGCCATTGACGAAGGCCGCCTGGTACGAGCCCGTGAGGTCGAACACCTTGCCCGACATCCAGCCGCCGAGGGCCATGCCGTACAGCGTGAACATCAGCACCGTGCCCACCCGCGCCCCGGCCTCGGCCGCGGGGAAGTGCTCGCGCACGATGATCGCGTACGACGGCACGATGCCGCCCTGGAACAGCCCGAACAGCGCCGAGATGACGTAGAGCGACACGAGCCCGTCGAACGGCAGGAACAGCAGCAGCGCGACGCCTTGCAGCACCGAGCCGAGCAGCAGCGTGCGCAGCCCGCCGATGCGGTCGCAGATGGCGCCGGAGACGAGCCGGCTCACCACGCCGCAGGCGAGCATCAGCGACAGCATCTCGGCGCCCCGCGCGGCGCCGTAGCCGAGGTCGCCGCAGTAGGCGACGATGTGCACCTGGGGCATGGCCATCGCGACGCAGCACGCGACGCCGGCCACGCACAGCAGCGCCTGGGCCGCGCCCATCGACAGGCCGAACGGCCGGGTGGAGCCGGCCGGCCCCGCGGAGGCCGCGCCCGTCGCCACCATGGCCGGTGGCCTCGCACGCAGCAGCAGCGCGAGCAGCGGCATCGTCACGACGCAGAAGATGCCGAGGCCGATGTAGGTCTGGCGCCAGCCGCTGGTCTCGACGAAGTGCTGCACCACCGGCGGCCAGATCGCCCCGGCGACGTAGTTGCCGCTGGCGCAGATGGCCACGGCAATGCCGCGGCGGCGCACGAACCAGAGCGAGGTGTCGGCCACCAGCGGACCGAACGTGGCCGAGCTGCCCAGCAGGCCGAGCAGCACGCCGTGGGCGAGGCCGAACGCCCAGATGTTGCCCGCATGCGCAGCCGCGAAGAAACCGGCACCGAGGCCCACGGACCCGATCAGTGCGGGCACCATCACGCCGAAGCGGTCGGCGAGGCGCCCCATCAGCACGCCGCCGAACCCGAAGCCGATCATCATCAGCGTGTAGGGCATCGAGGCGTCCGCACGCGCGACGCCGAACTCGGCCTGCACGGACGGCAGCACCACCGCGATCACGTACATCGCACCGCTGCCGATGGTCATCAGCAGCAGCGTGACCATCAGGCGGAACCAGGCGTAGCGGGAGTCGGCGGTGTGGGTGGACATCCGCCGATTGTGGCCGCGGAACACGCCGCCCGGATCACCGGGGCGGGTGTTCCCTGATCGAGACGATCAGTTCTCGTTGCGGGGACGGCCGGTCTTCAGCGGCTCGAGGCGGCCGAGGGCGGCCTGCAGCTGGGTGTCCGTCAGCGCGGCGAGTGCCTGCAGGCCGGCGCGCAGCAGCTCGCTCTTTTTCGTGGGGCGGCGGAAGCCGAGGGCGCGTTCCTTCAGGCTGTCGATCAGCGCGAAGTCGGACGCCGGCATCGTGAAGCTGTCGCGCACGAGCTTCTGCTTCGCGGGCTTGGGCGCCTTCTCGGCGGCGGGCGCGGCAGCAGGCTTCTTCGCCGCGGCGGCCTTCTTCGCCGGCGCCGGCTTGGCGGCCACGGCCTTCTTCGCGGGGGCCGCCGGCTTGGCGGCGGGCGCCTTCACGGCAGGCTTCTTCGCGGCAGCGGTCTTGCGGGCGGGGGAAGCGGTCTTGGCAGCGGGCATGGAAAAAACTCCGGGCGTGGTTGAAACGTATAAACAGTTTATACCGTTTATACGTTTTTCAACACCCGGAGGCTTTCCCTCTGCTGGAGGGCGTACCGCGGAACGCGGTATCAGGCCGCGGTGGCCTTCCCGGCGCGGCGGCTGGCGAAGACACCCACGAGGCCGAGGCCCGCGAACATCAGTGCCAGCGTTTCCGGCTCCGGCACGGGCGCCGAGACCGGCGGCGACGTGGGCGTGGCGACGAGTGCCGTGTCGTAGGCGGCCGAAACGCCGCCGGTGGCCTGGACCGCGTAGCCGTAGGCCGTGTACTCGCACGGACCTTCGCTGCAATCGAGGCTGCCGAGCGACAGCGAACCGGCACCGTCGGCAGCGCGCACGAAGAAGTTCGACACGTTGCCGCTCGACAGCGGCGAGTCGAAGTAGATCGCCGCAGCGTGTCCGTCGGCGATGGTCGAGGTCAGCAGCTCGGTGAACGAGTGATTGCCGAACGTGGCCGCGAAGCCGGAGATGGCATCGGCGGCGTAACCATAGAACGTGGTGCCGCCCGAGATCAGCGTGTCGACCGGGCTGGCCGTGGATTCGATGAAGAACGAGGTCGAGAACTCGTAGTTCAGTCCGGTGCCGAAGACCGGGTTGGCCACGGTGTTGAACGTACCGGAGAAGGTCAGCGCGAGCGGCGCCGCCGAAGCGCCCATCGACGACAGGGCCAGAACACATCCGGCCACGAGGCCGGCAACACGTGTGGATGATTTCATGGTTCTTGGAGATATCCGAATGGCGTCGATGTTGCCGCAGTCACCGAGTGTGACCTATCCCGCATCTGCGGGTATCGGGATGTAAGCCGCAGATCTGCCGATACTCGCGCGATCGATTCGGATATTCAGTTTGCCCACCGACAGAGGGACGGCAAAAACGAAAAAGCCCTGCAAGCTTTCGCTTGCAGGGCTTCCGTGTTGGCGGAGTGGACGGGGCTCGAACCCGCGACCCCCGGCGTGACAGGCCGGTATTCTAACCAACTGAACTACCACTCCATGATGGCTTTCAGATTTCTCTGCAAGCGCCATCAAACTTGGCGTCCCCTAGGGGATTCGAACCCCTGTAGCCACCGTGAAAGGGTGGTGTCCTAGGCCTCTAGACGAAGGGGACAAATCCTTCTTCTCTTGAACAGCGCCACCGCGACCCGAAGGTTTTTGGTGGAGGTAAGCGGGATCGAACCGCTGACCTCTTGCATGCCATGCAAGCGCTCTCCCAGCTGAGCTATACCCCCGTAAACTCTGCTTCTGATCTTTCGATCTGTCTGCTTCGTTTTGCTGTTCAAGCGAGAATACGATTATAGAACGACTTTCAGAAAGCACGCAAGCGTTTCATCGCACTTTCTTTGTCGAACAGTTCAAGCACTGCATCGAGCGACGGCGTCTGGGCGCGGCCGCACACGAGAACACGGGCAGCGTGCGCCAGCACCGGCATCTTCAGCGTGTGGGCCGCGAGCGTTTCCTTGATCACCGCAGCGATGGCGGCCTTGCTCCACTCCACCGTCGCGAGCTTGTCGGCGAGCGTGGCGAGTGCGGGCTTCACGGCATCGGTGACGTGCGCAGCCAGGTCCTCGGCCGACGGGTTCACGTCGGCGAAGTACATCGCGGCCCAGTCGGCGAGCTCCACCGTGGTGGCGCAGCGGTCCTTGAAGAGGCCGCACACGCGCGCGAGGTGATCGCCGGCGTGGGCCGTGATGCCGCGGCGCGCGAGCTGCGCGGCCACGAGCGGCGCGAGTTCCGCATCGGGCGTGGCCTTGATGTACTGGCCATTGACCCAGTTGAGCTTCGCCGCGTCCCACTGCGCCGGGCTCTTCGCGAGGTGTCCGCCATCGAACCACGCCACGAGCTGCTCGCGCGAAAACACCTCGTCGTCGCCATGGCTCCAGCCCAGGCGCGAGAGGTAGTTGATCATCGCGGCGGGCAGGTAGCCGCCCTCCTCGTACTGCAGCACGCTCACCGCGCCATGGCGCTTCGACAGCTTCTCGCCATCGGGCCCGAGGATCATCGGCGTGTGGCCGTACACGGGCAGCTCGGCACCGAGCGCGCGCAGGATGTTGATCTGGCGCGGCGTGTTGTTGACGTGGTCGTCGCCGCGGATCACGTGGGTGATCTGCATGTCGAGGTCGTCGACGACCACGCAGAAGTTGTACGTGGGCGTGCCCACCTGCCCCGCCACGCCCGACGGCCGCGCGATCACGAGGTCGTCGAGTTCGCGGTTGCTGATGGTGATGGGGCCCTTGACCAGGTCGTCCCACGTGACGTCGCCGTCGATGGGATTGCGGAAGCGGATCACCGGCGGCACGCCTTCGGGAACCGGCGGCAGCACCTTGCCCGGCTCCGGACGCCAGCGGCCGTCGTAGCGCGGCTTGTCGCCGCGGGCGCGCTGCGCCTCGCGCATCTCGTCGAGTTCGGCGGGCGTGCAGTAGCAGTGGTACGCGGTGCCGGCCTCGAGCATCGACGCGATCACCTCGCGGTACCGGTCGAGGCGCTGCATCTGATAGAAGGGACCTTCGTCGTAGCCGAGGTCGAGCCACTTCATCGCCGCGATGATCTGGTCGACGGCCTCCTGCGTGGAACGGGCCTCGTCGGTGTCCTCGATGCGCAGGATGAAGTCGCCGCCGAAGTGGCGGGCGAACGCCCACGAGAACAGCGCGGTGCGCGCGGTGCCCAGGTGCAGGAAACCCGTGGGCGACGGGGCGATGCGGGTGCGGATCTTTCGGGTCATGGTGTCAGGGTGTCGAGACCGCGTTGCAGGTCGGCCTTCAGGTCGCGCACGTCCTCGAGGCCGACCGCGACGCGGATCAGGCCCTGCACGATGCCGGCGGCCTGGCGCTGGTCTTCGGTGAGGCGGCCGTGCGACGTGCTGGCCGGGTGGGTGATGGTGGTCTTGGTGTCGCCGAGGTTCGCGGTGATGGAACACACGCGGGTGCTGTCGATCACGTGGAACGCGTTCTTGCGCGCGGCCGGCGCGCCGCCATCGGCCGCGCCGCGCACGACGAACGACACGACGGCACCGCCGCTGCCGTTCTGCTGCGCCATCGCGAGTTCGTGCTGCGGGTGCGACGCGAGGCCCGGGTAGTACACCCGTTCGACCTGCGGCTGCGCTTCGAGCCACGCGGCGAGTTCGAGCGCACGGCGGCCCTGCGCCTCCATGCGGATCGACAGCGTCTCGAGGCCCTTGAGCACCACCCACGCATTGAACGGCGACAGCGAGATGCCGGCACTGCGCATGACCGGCACGAACTTCTCGTTGATGAGCGCCTCGCTGCCACACACCGCGCCGGCGAGCACACGGCCCTGCCCGTCCAGGTACTTGGTGCCCGAGTGCACGATCAGGTCGGCGCCGAAGTCCTTCGGGCGCTGCAGCGCGGGCGAGCAGAAGCAGTTGTCGACGGCCAGCAGCGCACCGGCGGCATGGGCGATGTCGGCCAGCGCGCGGATGTCGCAGATCTCGGTGAGCGGGTTCGTGGGCGACTCGGCGAACAGCAGCTTCGTGTTCGGCTTGACCGCGGCGCGCCACGCGGCGGCATCGGTCTGCGGCACGAAGGTCACCTCGACACCGAACTTCGCGAACTCGCGGCCGAACAGCACGAGCGTGGAGCCGAACACGCTCTGCGAGCAGACGACGTGGTCACCGGCCTTCAGCAGCGCGAGGCCCAGCAGCAGGATGGCGCTCATGCCACTCGCCGTGGCGATGGCGGCCTCGGTGCCTTCGAGCGCGGCCAGCCGCCGCTCGAACATCATCACCGTGGGGTTCGTGAAGCGCGAGTACGTGAACGCCTCTTCCTCGTTCGCGAACCGCGCCGCGGCCGTGGCCGCGTCGGGCTGCACGAAGCTGCTCGTGAGGAACAGCGCTTCCGAGTTCTCGCCCCACGGCGTGCGAGGCAGGCCCTCGCGCACCGCGAGCGTGTCGGGGTGAAGCCCCTCGGGCAGGTCGACGCGCGGGATGCGTTTCATCGTCAACCGCGCTCCGTGCCGCCCTGCAGCGCGAGGCGCGTGCGGTCGGTCGACTCTTCCTCGTCGCCCTGCGACTTGCGCTGCTCGGCCATCTTGGTGAAGTCTTCCACCGAAACGTCGCCAGTGACGTAGCGTCCGTCGAAGCACGAGGCCTCGAAGCCGTCGAGGCCCGGGCGCAGCGCGGAGACCACGGTCTTCATCGCGTCGACGTCCTGGTAGATCAGCGCGTCGGCGCCGATGAACTCGCGGATCTCTTCATTGCTGCGGTTGTGCGCGATGAGTTCCTCGCTCGTGGGCATGTCGATGCCGTACACGTTCGGGAAGCGCACCGGCGGCGCGGCCGAGGCCATGTAGACCTTGCGGGCGCCGGCGTCGCGCGCCATCTGCACGATTTCCTTCGACGTGGTGCCGCGCACGATGGAGTCGTCGACCAGCAGCACGTTGCGGCCCTTGAACTCGACGCCGATGGCGTTGAGCTTCTGGCGCACGGACTTCTTGCGCACGCCCTGCCCCGGCATGATGAAGGTGCGGCCCACGTAGCGGTTCTTGACGAAACCCTCGCGGTACGGCTTGCCGAGCTTCTGTGCCAGCTGCATGGCCGACGGGCGGCTCGACTCGGGGATCGGGATCACCACGTCGATGTCCTTCGGCGGCACGGTGGAGATCACGCGCTTGGCGAGCGTCTCGCCCATGTTCAGGCGGGCCTGGTACACGGAGATGCCGTCCATCACCGAGTCGGGACGCGCGAGGTACACGTACTCGAACATGCACGGGTTCAGCGTCGGGTTGTCGGCGCACTGGCGGGCGTGCACCACGCCCTCCATGTCGATGAAGACGGCTTCGCCCGGGGCCACGTCGCGCGTGACGGTGTGGCTCGTGCCTTCGATGGCCACCGACTCGCTGGCGACGACCACTTCGCGCGCGCCATCGGGTCCGACGGCTTCACCGAAACACAGGGGGCGGATGCCGAACGGATCGCGGAAGGCCAGCAGGCCGTGGCCGGCGATCAGCGCCACGACGGCGTACGAGCCCTTCAGGCGGCGGTGCACGGCGCTCACGGCGTCGAACACGATCTCCGGGGTAAGCTGCTTGTCGCGCGCGGCGGCGCCCAGTTCATGGGCGACGACGTTGATCAGCACCTCGGTGTCGCTGGTGGTGTTGATGTGGCGGCGGTCGATGTCGACCAGCTCCTGCTTCAGCGAATGGGCGTTGGTCAGGTTGCCGTTGTGCACGAGCACGATGCCGAACGGCGCGTTCACGTAGAACGGCTGGGCCTCTTCCTCGCTGTAGGCGTTGCCGGCCGTGGGGTAGCGGACCTGGCCGAGGCCCACGTTGCCGGGCAGCGCCCGCATGTTGCGGGTGCGGAAGACGTCGCGCACCATGCCGCGCGCCTTGTGCATGTAGCACTTGCTGTCCTGCATGGTGACGATGCCGGCGGCATCCTGCCCGCGGTGCTGCAGCAGCAGCAGCGCGTCGTAGATCAACTGATTGACCGGCGCTTTGGAGATGACGCCGAAGATGCCGCACATAAACCGATTCCTTGCTTGTGAATCAACGCGCCGGATTCACGCCGGCAGAAACTTGGAGATGGGGGCCGGCAGCATCGGCTTCAAGCCGGTGACGGCCGCCTGCAGCCAGGGCACCCCGGTGGACTCGCGCCACTCGGGCGAGTTGGCCACGGGGGTCATCGAGACCAGCGTGACGAGCACCAGCAGCACCACCACGCCCCGCACACCCCCGAACACCGCACCGAGGCCCCGGTCGACGATGCTGAGCGGTGTCGCATGGATGATCAGGCGCACGATGCGCGAGCCGAGGGCCCACGCCAGCAGCGCCACGATGAAGGTCAGCGCGAAGGCCGCGGCGATGTTCGCCCGCGACCCCGGCTCGCCGATGGGCAGGTGCGGCGCCACGTCCGGCGCGAACCAGTGCGCCACGAAGTACGCCACCACCCAGCCCACGAGCGACATGAGTTCGAACACGAGCCCGCGCGCCACGCCGATCGCGATGGACACGAGGAGCACCGCGAGCAACGCCATGTCGACCCAGACCATGCGGTGCCATCACAGCGTGTAGACGGCCGACCCGAGTCCGGCGGACTTGATCTTGCCGGCGGCCTTGTCGGCCTCCGCCCGGTTCGCGAACGGGCCCACGCGGACGCGGATGCGGTTGCCGGACGAGGTCTCGACCACCTGCGTGTAGGTCTTGAGGCCGAGCTTCTCGACCTTCTGGCGGGCTTCGCGCGCCGCGTTCATTTCGGAGAATGCGCCCACCTGGACGATGAAGCGGCCGGCGCTTTCATCGGCGGGCTTGCTGTCGGTGCGCTTCGGCGCCTCCTGCCCGTTGAGCAGGGCCTGGGCGCGGTTGGCGTCGGCCGCGGGCTTGCGCTCCGCCGGCTTTTCCGCGGGCTTCTCGGCCGGCTTGCGCTCGGCCGGCTTTTCAGCGGGTTTCTCGACCGGCTTCGGCGCGGGCTTCGGCGGCTCGGGGCGGCGCTCCGGCTCCGGCTTCGGTGCGGGCTCCGGTTTCGGGGCGGGGGCTTCCTCGGCCGGGGCGGGTTCGGCGGGCGCCACCTCGCGGCCGGCGTCGGCGGGGGATTCGGTGACGACGGCACCCTGCGCACCCGTGGGGGCCGGCGACCGGTCGGACGAGGCCACGGAAACCGAGGCGTCGCGGCGGGCGATGTCGATGGGGGTGTCGACGGGCAGCGGGCGCGGCTGCGTCGCGAAGATCATCGGGAACCCGATCACGCCGGCGATCACCAGCACGGCCGCGCCGATCAGGCGCTGGCGGGCGCGCGTGCGGGCCTGCTGGACCGCGTCGACGGGGTCCTTCGAGGGGGCCGCCTTCGACGGAGCCGCCTTCGGTGCGTCACCGGAGGGGCGCTTCAAGAATGACAACAAACCCATGCGCTGTTGGTTCCGCGGTTGATCCCGAGTGGGTGAAATGGCAGCTGAAGGCGAGAAGAACAACGAGGCGCCGGCGCAGTCGCCGGCCGCCGTTCAGGCCAGATGTTTGGCGTTCAGGCGGGGCAGCCCGTCCTTCAGCACGCCACCCACCGTGTAGAACGATCCGAAGACCACGATTCTATCAGCGGGGTCCGATGCCGACAGCGCCGCGACGAGCGCGGAACGGGGGTCGGGATGACGGAACACCGAAACCGGGCCGGGGCCCTTCAGCGCGAGGCCCGCGTGCAGCGCCTCGAGTTCCTCGGCGGTGGCCGCCCGGGGGATGGGCAGGTCACAGAAATACCAGGCGTCGACCACCGGCGCCATGCGCGTGAGGATGGTCGCGATGTCCTTGTCCTTCATCGCACCGAACACCACGCGGGTGCGCGGGTGGAAGGGCATGTTGTCGAGGTTGTTCACGAGCGTGGCCACCGCGTGCGGGTTGTGCGCCACGTCGAGCACCATCGTGGGCTGGCCCGGCACGATCTGGAACCGGCCCGGCAGCTCGACGACGGCCAGGCCGTTGCGGATGGCCTGGGCCGTGACGGGCAGGCGGTCGCGCAGCGCCTCGAACACGGCGATCATGCCGGACGCGTTCAGCAGCTGGTTGGCGCCACGCAGCGCCGGGTAGGCCAAGGCGTTGAACCGCTTGCTGCGGCCCGCCCAGCCCCACTGCTGCTTGTCGCCCGAGTAGTTGAAGTCGCGGCCGATCTGCCACAGGTCGGCGCCGATGGCCTCGGCATGCGCGGCCAGACTCGCCGGCGGCACCGGGTCGCTCACGATGGCCGGCTTGCCCGGACGCATGATCTGCGCCTTCTCGCCCCCGATGGACTCGCGGTCGGGGCCGAGGTAGTCCATGTGGTCGAGGTCGATGCTCGTGATCACGGCGCAGTCGGTGTCGATCACGTTGACGGCGTCCAGCCGGCCGCCCAGGCCCACCTCGAGGATGACGAAGTCGACGTCCGCCTGCGACAGCAGCCGCATGATGGCGAGCGTGGTGAACTCGAAGTACGTGAGGGTGATGTCCCCCCTCGCCTGCTCCACCGCCTCGAAGTGCGGCACGAGGTCGGCCGCGGACACCATCGCGCCGTTGACGCGGCAGCGTTCCTCGAAGTGCACGAAGTGCGGCTTGATGTAGAGGCCCACGCGGTAGCCGGCCTGCAGGCCCACGGCTTCCAGCATCGCGCAGGTGGAGCCCTTGCCGTTGGTGCCGGCCACGGTGACGACGGGCACCTTGAACGCCAGGCCCAGGCGCGCCTTCAGCTCGGTCATGCGCGAGAGCGTCATGTCGATGGTGCTGGGGTGCAGGCGCTCGCAGTGGGCGAGCCATTCGTCGAGGGTGGTGGGCAACGGCATGGAGGTCTCGGGAAGCACAAGGGCGGCCGAAGCCGCCCTTGGGTGGAACAGCGTGGGAAGGGTCAGGCGACCGCGTCGGCGCTCTGGCGCTGCAGCATCGCGAGCGCACGCGCGATGGTGCCGCGCAGCTCCCGGCGGTCGACGATCATGTCGACGGCGCCCTTCTGCACGAGGAACTCGGCGCGCTGGAAGCCTTCGGGCAGCTTCTCGCGCACGGTGTCCTGGATCACGCGCGGACCGGCGAAGCCGATCAGGGCCTTCGGCTCGGCGATGACCATGTCGCCCATGAACGCGAAGCTGGCCGACACGCCGCCCATCGTCGGGTCGGTCAGCACGCTGATGTACGGCAGCTTCGCCTTGGCCAGGCGCGTCAGCGACGCGTTGGTCTTGGCCATCTGCATCAGGCTCAGCAGGCCTTCCTGCATGCGCGCGCCGCCGGTGGCGGTGAAGCTGATGAAGGGCACCTTCTGCTCGACCGCGGTCTCGACGCCGCGCACGAACCGTTCGCCCACCACGGAGCCCATCGAGCCGCCCATGAAGTCGAATTCGAAGCACGCCGCCACCACGGGAATGGTGTGGATGGCGCCGCCCATCACGACGAGCGCATCGGTCTCGCCGGTGGCTTCCATCGCGGCCTTGAGGCGCTCGGGGTACTTCTTGCTGTCCTTGAACTTCAGCGCGTCGACCGGCACCACTTCCTGGCCCAGCTCGTAGCGGCCTTCGCCGTCGAGGAAGGCGTTCAGGCGCGCACGCGCGCCGATGCGGTGGTGGTGGCCGCACTTCGGGCAGACGTTGACGTTCTGCTCGAGGTCGTTCTTGTAGAGCACCGTCTCGCAGGACGGGCACTTGATCCAGAGGCCTTCGGGGACCGTGCGGCGTTCGCTCGGGTCGGTCTGCTGCATCTTCGGAGGCAGCAGTTTTTCAAGCCAACTCATCGGTGGACTCCTTTCAGGGTGTCGAGCGCGGTGCGGATTTCAGCGATGAACTTCGCCGCCTCGGAAACGACATTGTCGCGTGTTTGGACTTCCAGGATCTGGATCAGTTTCGAGCCGATCACGACCGCATCGGACACTTCGCCGACGGCCTTGGCCGTTTCGGCGTCGCGGATGCCGAAACCGACCCCGACCGGCACGCCCACGTGGGCCTTGATGCGCGGCACCATGGTGGCCACCGCATCGGTGTCCAGGTTCCCGGCGCCGGTCACGCCCTTCAGCGACACATAGTACACATAGCCGCGGGCGATGCGGCCCACGTCCTTCATGCGCTGCTCGGTGGAGGTGGGGGCCAGCAGGAAGATCGGGTCGAGCTGGTGCGCGGCCATGCGGGCCGCGAAGGCCTCGCATTCCTCGGGCGGATAGTCGACCACCAGCACGCCGTCCACGCCGGCCTCGGCCGCGTCGCGCACGAAGGCGTCGGCGCCCAGGCGCTGGTCGTAGCGTTCGATGGGGTTCGCGTAGCCCATCAGCACGATCGGCGTGGTGTTGTTCTTCTCGCGGAAGGCGCGCACATAGGCGAGCACCTGCGGCGTGCCGATGCCGTGCGACAGCGCACGTTCGGCGGCCCGCTGGATGACGGGACCGTCGGCCATGGGGTCGGAGAACGGCACACCCAGCTCGATCACGTCGGCGCCGGCCTCGGCCATCGCGAGCATCAGCTCGACGGTGGCGTCGGGGAACGGGTCACCGGCGGCGATGTAGGGGATCAGTGCCTTGCGGCCCTGGGCCTTCAGCCCTTCGAAGCAAGCAGCGATGCGGCTCATGCGCGGCCTTTCGCGAGCGCTTCGGCGCCCTTCACGGTGCGGCCGGCTTCCGAGGGCCGGTTGTAGAACGAGGCGCCGGACAGGTCGGCGACGGTGCCGATGTCCTTGTCGCCGCGGCCGGACAGGTTCACGAGCAGGCTCTGGTCGGGACGCATGGTGGGGGCGAGCTTCATGGCGTGCGCGAACGCATGGGACGACTCGAGGGCGGGAATGATGCCCTCGGTGCGGCACAGGTGGTGGAACGCGGCGAGTGCCTCGGCGTCGGTGATGCCGACGTACTCGGCGCGGCCGATGTCCTTCAGGTACGCGTGTTCCGGGCCCACGCCGGGGTAGTCGAGGCCGGCCGAAATCGAGTGCGTCTCGGTGATCTGGCCGTTGTCGTCCTGCAGCAGGTAGGTGCGGTTGCCGTGCAGCACGCCGGGCGAGCCGGCGATCAGCGTGGCGGAGTGCTTGCCGCTGTCGAGGCCCTCCCCGGCCGCCTCGACGCCGATCAGGCGCGTGCCGGCGACGTCGATGTACGGGTAGAAGATGCCCATGGCGTTGCTGCCACCGCCCACGCAGGCGATGACCGCGTCGGGCTGCTTGCCGCCGCCGAGCATGGCCGGCATCTGCACGAGGCATTCGTCGCCGATCACGCGCTGGAAGTCGCGCACCATCGCCGGGTACGGGTGCGGCCCCGCCACCGTGCCGATGATGTAGAACGTGCTCTCGATGTTGGTGACCCAGTCGCGCATGGCTTCGTTCAGCGCGTCCTTCAGGGTCTTGGAGCCGCTTTCCACGGGCACCACGGTGGCGCCCAGCAGGTTCATGCGGTACACGTTGGGCGACTGGCGCTTGACGTCCTCGCTGCCCATGTAGACCACGCACTCCATGCCGTAGCGGGCGCAGATGGTGGCCGTGGCCACGCCGTGCTGGCCGGCGCCGGTCTCGGCGATCACGCGCTTCTTGCCCATGCGGCGGGCGAGCAGCGCCTGGCCGATGGTGTTGTTGACCTTGTGCGCGCCCGTGTGGTTCAGGTCCTCGCGCTTCAGGTAGATCTGGGCGCCGCCCAGTTCGCGGCTGGTGCGCGCGGCGTGGTAGACCGGGCTCGGGCGGCCCACGAAGTGGGCGAGTTCGCTGCGGTACTCGGCGAGGAAGTCGGGATCCTTCTGCGCTGCGTCCCACGCGGCCTTCAGTTCGTCGAGCGCGTGGATCAGCGTTTCCGCCACGAACGTGCCGCCGTAGGGGCCGAAATGCCCCCGGGCGTCGGGTTGCTGGTAAGTCATGGAAATCCTTGGAATCTTCAGTTGGGGGCGGCGGCCAGCCGGGCATCGGCTTCGCGCACCGCATCGCAGAACCGGCGGATGGCGTGGGCATCCTTGATGCCCTTGGCCGATTCGACGCCGGAACTCACATCAACGGCCCATGGCCGGACCCTGAAGATGCCTTCGATCACATTTTCGGCATGCAACCCACCAGACAAAACGACCGGACGGGACACGCCGTGAGGAATGAGAGACCAATCAAATGCCTTTCCACCACCGCCATAACCGTCGACATGGGCGTCGAGCAGCACGGCCTGGGCGTCGGGATACTGGAGGGCGAAGTTTAACAAATCGAAGCCGGGGGACATGCGGGCGGCCCGCAGGTAAGGCCGGCCCGACTGCCAGCACTGCTCCGGGCGCTCGTCGCCGTGGAATTGCAGCACCACGTTCGGGATGGCCTTGACCGTGGCCTCGATCAGCGCCGCGCCGGCGTTGACGAACAGCGCCACCGGCGTGACGAAGGGAGGCAGGTGGCTCGCGAGCCTCGCCGCCCGCTCGACGGTCACGTGGCGCGGGCTGCGGTCGTACATCACGAAGCCGATGGCATCGGCACCGGCGGCCGCCGCGGCGTCGACGTCGACTTCACGGGTCAGGCCGCAGATCTTGATTCGGGTGCGTCGGGTCATGGCACGGGGCGCCGGGGGGCGCAGGAGAAAACCATCGATCGTGAGCGTGGGCGGCGCGGAAATCAGCGGGGCAGCCAGTCCATCGCCGCGGTGTGGGTCGGCAGGTCCAGGGCGGGATCGTAGTACGGCCCGGCGAAGTACAGGCCCGCCGGGGAAAACGTGGGCGCGGCATGCAGGCGCAGGCGGGCGGCCAGCACCTCCGCCATCCAGGACGGCGGCCGCCGTCCGGCGCCCACGGCGATCAGGCAGCCCATGATATTGCGGATCATGTGGTGCAGGAAGGCGTTGCCGTCGAAGTCGAAGCGCCAGTACGCCCCGCAGCGGCGGATCTCGATGGCGCGCAGCGTGCGCACCGGCGAGTTGGCCTGGCATTCGGACGAGCGGAACGCGCTGAAGTCGTGTTCGCCGATGAGGACCAAAGCAGCCTCGCGCATGCGATCACCGTCGAGCGGGGTGAACACCCAGCCGGCGGAACCAGCCTCGATGGCGGGGCGCACGGGTGATTCGAGCAGCACGTAGGTGTACCGCCGCCCGAGGGCGCTGTAGCGGGCATGGAACTCGGGGCCCACCTCGCGGCACCACAGCACGGCGATGTCCGCGGGCAGGTACCGATTGGTGCCGCGCACCCAGGAGTTGAGCTCGCGGACCACCGGCGGGTCGATGTGCACCACCTGGTTGAGCCCGTGCACGCCGGTGTCGGTGCGGCCGGCACACAGGGTGTCGACCGGCTGGGCGGCGAACTCGGACAGGGCCGACTCGAGCCGCCCCTGCACGGTGGGTTCAACGGGCTGGCGTTGCCAGCCGCTGTAGGCCTGGCCGCGGTAGGCGATGCCCAGCGCGAGCCTCGGAGCCACGGCCCGCTCGGCCAGGGGTGCTTCGGCCTCGGAACTCACGTGGGGACCTCAATGCGAACGGCCGGCCGGGAACCCCGAACCGGCCGGATCAGGACGGACAGCAATCAGCCCAGTTCGTCCAGCATGGCCTGGGCACGCAGCTTCACGGAGCCAGTGGCCTTGGCCACCACTTCCTGCAGCAGGTCGCGTGCACCTTCCATGTCGCCGATCTGGCGGAACTCTTCAGCCAGCTCGAGCTTGCGGGCGATCGGGTCGCCGTCGTCGCCACCGGTTTCACCCAGGTCGATGTCGGCGAAGTCGGGCGCCGGCGGCGTGGCCTTGACCGGCGTGGCCGGCTGGGTCAGCTCGTCGTTCGGCGAACCCAGGTCGAGGGAAATCGACGACAGGTCGAACTCCATCGGGCCCGAGTTGGACACCGGCGGCTTGGCCGCGGGCTGCGCCGGGGTGGCCGGCAGCGTGGGCTCGTCGAGGTCGAAGCGCATGCCAGCCAGGTCGTCCTGCGAGGCGGCCGGGAACGGCTGCGTCTGCTCGGTCAGGCGGGCGGGCGGCGGTTCGGCGGCCTGCGGGGAGTCGTCGAAGCCCAGGTCGAGGTCGAGGTCGACACCCGAACCGGTGCTGTCGAAACCGCTCGACGAACCGGTGCTGGCACCGAACTCGGACGGCGACGGCAGGACCGACTGCGGCATGGTGCTGGCACCGAGCAGCTCGGCCGACGGACGGCCGTCGCCCTCGGCCTGCACAGGCACACCACCCGGCTGGTACAGCGGGTTCTCGGGTTCGATCTGGAGGCCGAGCTCCTGGGCCTTGGCCCAGTCCTCGCCCTGCCCGCCCGTCAGGCCGAACAGCTGCGTGGCCAGCAGTTCGAAGCCCTTGGTGTCACGGCGCTTGGCGTAGACCTCGAGCAGCTTCGTGCGGATGGCCAGGCGCTCCGGGCTGGCGCGCATGGCTTCCTTGAGGATTTCCTCGGCCTGCAGGTCGCGGCCGTAGGCGAGGTACACGTCGGCCTCGGCGACCGGGTCCACGTCGCCGATGGCGTCGAGCTGGCTGAGCGAGTAGCTCATCGACGACGAGGCGCCGCTGGCGTCACGCGTGTCGATGCGCTGGCCGCCGCTGGCACCGAAGAACGAGTCGGGTTGCAGGCGGCTCTCGAGGAACGAGGTCTCGCCGCTGTCCTTCTTCTTGCGGTTGCGAACGGTGTAGATGCCGTAGCCGGCCAGCAGGATCACCAGCAGCGCGCCGAGGGCGAGCACCAGCGGGTTGTCTTCGAAGATGGACGGCTCTTCGATCGGGGCCGGGGCAGGCACCGGTCGGCGCGGCGCGGAGGCGGCGGGCGCGGGCGCTGCGGCCTCGGGCGCACTGGCGAGCGTGTCCGGCGCGGAGGCCGCGGCGGGCACCGAAGCGGGTTCCGGGGCCACGGCAACGGCCGACGCCGGAGCGGGAGCCGGTTCGGGCGCGGGCGCCGGAACCGGTGCAGGCGCGGGGGCCGGAACAGGCGCGGGCGCGGGGACCGGTGCGGGCGTCGGTGCTGCGGCCGGCTTCGGCGCGGGCGTGGGCACCGTGGGCGTGGCGGTGGGCGTCTGCACGGCGACACCCGGCTTGCTGGCGGCAGTCGCCGACGCGCCGGCCTTGCCACCCTGGGCACCGGACAGCTTCTTCAGGTCCTCGACGTTCTTGGCCAGCTCGGCCACGCGGGCCGCGGCTTCCTTCTGTTCGCGTTCCTTCGACAGGCGCGATTCCGGAGCGGACGCCTTGGCGCTGGCGCCCTTGCTCAGCACGAGCTTGTCGGGTGCGGGAGCGGCGGCCTGCTTGCGGTCATCGACCTCGGCCTTGACCTGGCCGCTGGCCTGGCGCGACGAACCGTCGACCTTGGTGTCGCGCACGCCACCGGCGAGGCGCTGGCGGTAGGCGCCGAAGTCGGCGCTCTGCGCCTGGATCAGCGAACGGGCTTCGGCCGGCGTGACGGCGCGCACGGCATCGGCCGACGGCACGGCCAGCACGGCGCCGGACTTCAGCCGGTTCATGTTGTTGCCGGCGAAGGCATCGGGGTTCGCCTGGAACAGCGACACCAGCATCTGGTCGAGGGACACGCCCTGGCGCTGGGTGCGGTTGGCGATGCGCGACAGCGTGTCGCCGGAACGCACGGTGTACTCGTCACCCGAGGCGGTGTCGACCGACGGGGCACGCGGCGTGGGGGCCGGAGCGGGCGTCGGGGCGGCACGGCGCGGTTCGGAGGCTTCGGCGGCCGGCGGACGCGGCGTGGCCGGACGGCGCTCGGCGCGCGGGGCGGCGGCGGTGTCCGGGCGGGCCGGCGTGATGGCCGGGGCCGTGGACGGCGCCGGTGCGGGCGCTGCAGCGGTCCGCGAGGTCGGCGGGTCGAACAGCATGGTGTACTCGCGCACCAGGCGGCCCGTGGACCAGGAGATCTCGAGGATCACGTCGACGAAGGGTTCCTGGACGGAACGGTCACTGGTGACGCGCAGGTACGGGCGGCCGTCGGCGCGGCGCTCCAGCGTGACGCGCGTGCTGGGGAGAACGCCGTTGTAGTCGACCCCCGCGGCGCGGTACGCCTCGGGCGTGGCGACCTTGACCTGCAGGTTCGAGGCCTCGTCGGCCGTGAGGCTCGTGACGTCGATCTCGGCGCGCAGGGTTTCACCCAGGCCGGACTGGACGTTGAGACGCCCGAGGCCGAGGGCCATGGCGTCGACGGAGGCCAGCAGCATGGTGGCCAGGGCCACCCCGGTCAGAGCGAAGCGCCCTGCAAACAGCGAGTTCATTTTCAAGGCGTCTCCCAATTGGACGGGGGGTGGAACCGAGCGAGCCCCACTGCTTTCGGAATTGTTGTGAGCGCTTTTTTGGGCGCATCCAGGGGGTCAGCCATGCGATTCCCAGGGCTGTACACTGGAAAATACAATAACATCAACCACATAGGAACACAAGCTCATGCAATGGCTGACATTCAGCCGAACCCACGTTTCCGTGGGTTCTTCAGCATGAGCTTGTTGTGACCCCACAACGAGGCCACGGGGTCACCACCCGCTTCAGGCGTCCAGCAGGATGCGCAGCATGCGGCGCAGCGGTTCGGCCGCGCCCCACAGCAGCTGGTCGCCGATGGTGAACGCACCCAGGTATTCCGGGCCCATCGCCAGCTTGCGCACACGCCCCACCGGGATCGTCATGGTGCCGGTCACCGCCACCGGGGTCAGGTCGCGGATCGTGGCTTCACGGGTGTTGGGCACGAACTTGACCCACTCGTTGT
>Ga0247823_10000730_pt1 | contig 27696 bp, 32 predicted proteins | sample 13C_PalmiticAcid_2_FD_192426 | JGI IMG/M metagenome (GOLD analysis project Ga0247823, IMG submission 192426) | Soil microbial communities from agricultural site in Penn Yan, New York, United States - 13C_PalmiticAcid_Day30 | ecosystem: Environmental > Terrestrial > Soil > Agricultural land...
CGCCCCAAGCGACCCTCTCCCGGAAGGGAGAGGGAGATGTGATGGGTTACGCAGCCAGCCCCGCCCGCCAAGATCCTCCCCCTCTGGGGGAGGTGGCCCGAAGGGCCGGAGGGGGCGGTTTCAGCTTTCGAGGAACTGGCCGATCTCGCCCCCACCCGATCGCCTGCCGCCAAAGGGGAAGGCTCGTGGCGACGCCTAGTGCGAAATGCTCTTCCACACCGCGCTGGCCGCATCGACGAACGCCTTGGCCGCCGCGCTTTCGGGAGCCGCCAGGACCACCGGCCGGCCCGCGTCGCCCGCCTCGCGAACCGACATCTCGATCGGCACCTGGGCCAACACCGGCGTGCCCAGAGCCTGCGCCTCGGCCACGCCGCCGCCCGAGCCGAAGATCGGGATCGGGGCGCCGGTCGCCGGGTCGGCGAAGAAGGCCATGTTCTCGATGAGGCCCAGGATCGGCGTCGCGGTCTTGGCGAACATCGCCGCCGCGCGGCGCGCGTCGATCAGTGCGATCTCCTGCGGCGTGGTGACCAGCACCACCCCGTCGATGCGCAGCTTCTGGACCAGGGTCAGGTGGATGTCGCCGGTGCCCGGCGGCAGGTCGACGATCAGCACGTCCAGCGGCTCGGCCTCGCTGCCCCAGGCCACGTCGTGGATCAGCTGGCGCACGGCCGACGAGGCCATCGGCCCGCGCCAGATCATCGCCCTGCCCTCGTCGACCATGAAGCCGATCGACATCAGCTTCACGCCGTGCGCCTGCATCGGCAGCAGCTTCTTGTCCTCGAAGGTCGGCTCGCCGTCGACGCCCATCATGCGCGGGGCCGAGGGGCCGTAGATGTCGGCGTCCAGCAGGCCCACCTTCAGGCCAAGCCCCGCCAGGGCGCAGGCCAGGTTGGTCGAGACCGTCGACTTGCCCACCCCGCCCTTGCCCGAGGCCACGGCGACGACATGGCGCACGTGAGCGGGCTTTTCCGAGGCCGGCGGCGGGCCGACCTGGGCCTGCGGGTCGTCGGCGACGCGGGCGCCCTTGCGCACCCTCGTGGTCTCCGCCGGGGCCTGGGCGGTCAGCACCACCTGGGCGCGGGTGATCCCCGGCAGCCCCGCCAGGGCCTTTTCAGCCGCCTCGCGCACCGCGGCATAGCCGCCGACGCGCGCGGCGGGAACCTCCAGCACGAAGCCGGCCTTGCCCTCGCGCACCACCAGACCCTGCACCAGACCTGCCTTCACCAGACCAAGGCCGGTGGCCGGATCCTCGATCAGATCGAGGGCCGCGCGGGCGTCTTCGGGGGTCGTCGGGGAACTTGCGGTCACGTCTTTGTCTTGCCTTGTCGTGCGGGGGTCCTCATATCCGCGTACGGGGGGGCTTTTACAACCCCGCCATCCGCAAGAACGAGCGACGGGAAGATAGCGCCGCCCATGCCCTGGAACGACAACGCCGGACCCGGCCCCTGGGGTTCTCCCCCGCCGGGCGACGACAAGAACGACGGTGGGCGGAACAAGTCCGACCCCGGCCGCCGCCCCGCCTCCGGCCCGCCTGGCGTTCCACCGCCCCCGATCGACGTCAGCGAGCTGGTCGAGCGGGTCACCGAGCGCCTGCGCGCCACCTTCGGCGGCCCCGGCCGCGGCAAGGCGATCCTGCTGGGCGCCGGCGCCGTGATCGGCCTGTGGCTGCTGACGGGGACCTATGTCGTCCAGCCCAATCAGCAGGGCGTGGTCACCACCTTCGGCGCCTACAGCCGCACCAGCAATCCTGGCCTGCGCTATCACCTGCCCTGGCCGTTCGAGGCCGTGCAGCGCGTGCCCGTCACCTCGATCCAGACCCTCGACATCGGCGGCGTGCCCGGCGCCGAGGTGCCGGCCGAGCGCCTGATGCTGACCGGCGACGAGAACATCGTCGACCTGTCGTTCACCGTGCAGTGGCGCGTGTCCGACGCCGGCAAGTACGTGTTCAACGTCCGCGAGCCGAACGTCGTGCTCAAGGACGTGGCTGAAAGCGCCATGCGCGAGGTGGTCGGCAAGACCGCCCTCACCCCGATCCTCACCAACGGCCGCGGCGAGGTCGAGGCCCAGACCCGCCTGCTGATGCAGCGGGTGCTCGATCGCTACGACATCGGCGTCTATGTCGAGGGCGTTCGCATCCAGGTGGCCAACGCCCCCGAGCCGGTCGTCGACGCCTTCCGCGACGTGCAGCGCGCGGCCCAGAACGCCCAGTCGGCCGCCAACGTCGCTCGCGGCGAGGCCGCCCAGGTGATCCAGCAGGCCAAGGGCTATCGCGAGCAGGTGGTGCGCGAGGCCTCGGGCGACGCGGCCCGCTTCAACCAGGTCTACGACCAGTACAAGCTGGCCCCGGCCGTCACCCGCGAGCGCCTCTATATCGAGACCATGCAGCGCGTGCTGGCCAACTCCAACAAGGTGATCGTCGACAACAAGGGCGCCAACGCACCGGTGATCCTGCCTTCGGACACCTTCCGCGCCAGGCCCGTCGCCCCGGCCGCCGCCGCCCCTGCCGCCACCGACGGAGTCGCCCGATGAGCCGCCCCGCCAGCAACACGCCCCTGATCGCCGCCGGCGTCGCCGCGGTCGGCGCGCTGATCCTGGTCAGCACGACGGTCTACAAGGTCGACCAGCGCCAGCAGGCCCTGGTGGTGCGCTTCGGCGACCCCGTCGCCGTGGTCACCGCGCCCGGCCTGCACCTGAAGTCGCCGATCGACAACGTGATGCGCTTCGACAAGCGCAACATCGACCTGTCGGCCAACCAGGAGGAAGTCACTGCCGCCGACCAGCAGAAGCTGGTGGTCGACGCCTTCGTCCGCTACCGGATATCCGACACCCGCCAGTTCTTCCGGGCCCTGGGCAGCGAGACCGTGGCCCGCGACCGCCTGGACCGGATCGTCAACGCCGCCCTGCGCGAGCAGATCGGCCGCGCCGACTCCGGCGACGTGATCGCCGGCAAGCGCGCCGAGATCATGACCGCGATCCGCGACGAGGTGGCTCGCCAGGTCAAGGCCTCGGACCTCGGGATCCAGATCATCGACGTGCGCATCAAGCGCGCCGACCTGCCCGAGCCCAACCAGCAGGCCGTCTACGAGCGGATGCAGACGGCCCGCAAGCAGGAGGCCGCCGAACTGCGCGCCATCGGCGAGCAGCAGCGCCGCGAGATCGTCGCCACCGCCTACGAGGAAGCCGAGAAGATTCGAGGCGAGGCCGACGCCCAGCGCGCCCAGCTGTTCGCCTCCAGCTTCGGCCGCGACCCGTCCTTCGCCGCCTTCTACCGCTCGATGCAGGCCTACGAGCAGTCGATGGGCAAGGGCGACACCACCTTCGTCCTGTCGCCCGACAGCGCCTACTTCAAGTACTTCGAGAAGGGTCCGGGGGGCTGAGATCCTCCCCCTCTGGGGGAGGTGGCCCGAAGGGCCGGAGGGGGGCCGTTTTCAGCTCCCTCTGAGCCAGCCGACTTCCCCCTCAGTCGCTCCGCGACAGCTCCCCCTTCAGGGGGAGCGTCTTGTTCACCCCGCCCGCTTCAGCAGGTCCAGCACCACGTGCAGGCTGTCGGCGATGTGGACGCACTTCTCGTGCATTTCCTCGGTCGGATCGAGGATGTCGGGCACCATGATGGTCATCATCCCCGCCCCGTGCGCCGCGCGGACGCCGGGGTGGGAGTCCTCCAGCGCCAGGCAGGCCAGCGGATCGACGCCCAGCCGCTGGGCGGCCAGCAGGTAGGGATCCGGGTGCGGCTTGTGGCGCGTCACGTCGTGGTGGGCGACCACCGCGTGGAACCGGGGAAGCAGATCGAAGCGGCCCAGATACCGCTCCACCGCCTGCAGGCCATTCGAGGTGGCGATGGCGCGGGGCAGGCCCAGCTCGTCCAGGTGGTCGAGGATTTCCTGCACGCCGTCCTTCAGCCGGATCTCGGCCTCGAGCAGCAGCTCGACGTCGGCCCACAGCCGCTCGAAGAACGGCTTGACGGGAAAGGTCTCGCCGTAGAGGTCGCGCAGCATCACCGCGCATTCGGGATTGGTCTTGCCGACCATCGAGGCGTAGGTCGCCGCCGTGACCGGAACCCCGAACGCCTGGCCCGCGTCGATCATCGCGGCGCGATAGACGGTCTCGGTGTCGAGCAGCAGGCCGTCCATGTCGAAGACCACCGCCTCGACACGCCGCGGGAAGCTCACTGCGCGAACTCCTCGGCGCGATAGCCCTGGAAGTAGAGCAGCGCCGTCAGGTCGGCGTGGTCGACCTTCGCATGGGCCCGGGCCGCGACGATCGGCTTGGCGCGGTAGGCCACGCCCAGGCCGGCGGCCTCGATCATCGCCAGGTCGTTGGCGCCGTCGCCCACGGCCAGGGCGTCGGCCGGCGTCAGGCCCAGCGCGGCGGTCTCTTCCTCGAGAGCGGCGAGCTTGGCCTCCTTGCCGAGGATCGGATCGCCGACCTCGCCGGTCAGGGCCGCATCGAGCTCGATCAGGGTGTTGGCGCGGTTCAGGTGGAAGCCGGCGGCCTGCGCCACCCGGCTGGTGAAGAAGGTGAAACCGCCCGAGACCAGGGCGCAGCGGGCGCCGTGGGCGGCCATGGTGCGCACCAGGATCTCGGCGCCGGGATTGAGCCGCACCCGCTCGTCGAAACAGGTCTGAAGGGCCGTGGTCGCCAGGCCCTTCAGCATGCCGACCCGCTCGCGCAGGGCGCCCTCGAAGGCCAGTTCGCCACGCATGGCGCGCTCGGTGATCTCGGAGACCTTGTCCTTGACGCCGGCGAAGTCGGCCAGCTCGTCCAGGCATTCGACGTTAATGATCGTCGAGTCCATGTCGGCGATCAGCAGGCGCTTCCTGCGGTTCAGGGCGGGCTGGATCGCGAAGTCGACCGGCTTGTCGCCGATGGCGGCGATCACCCGGTCTCGGACCGGGGCGGCCTCGCCCTCGAAGGTCACGTCCACGGCGTCCGGGCCGAGCGGAACGATCTGGCCCAGCGCAAGAGCGGCGGCGAAAGTTTCGGCCTCCGGGCCGACGAGGGTCAGGACGTGCATGGCGGGGCGGCTAAGCCAGTCGCCCCCCGCCGTCAACCCGGATTAGTTCGTGCTGATGCCCGTGCAACGCTGCAAGAGCGCCATGGCGGCCCGCTTGCCGGCGGTCTCGCTGCTCTCGCCAGGCTCGGGCTTGACGCTTTCGAACAGGAAACCCAGGCCGTCCTCATAGACCTTGGTCGGCTTGACCCCCTGCTCGGCGCCGTCCTCGAAGGCCTCGTCCATCATCATGCGCCCTTTGGCGCCGAAGGCCTCGAGCATGAACTGCGCGCCGCGACCGTCATTGCCCTTCTGGGCGAAGAGCTGCGGATAGCTGGTCGCCACCTTGCCCAGGATCACCAGCACCGCGCCGCAGCCGGCCTTCTCCCGCGAGGTCAGCTCGGCAGGCGGCGGCGCGGCCTGGGCGGCGGCCGGCGGCGGGGCCTTGGGCTTGGCCGCCTCGGTGGTGGCGGCCTGAACGGATCCGGCCGTCAGGAGGGCGACCATCGCGGCCGCGATCATGTATGTACGCTTCATGGACCGTGACGCCCCCCATGCAACCGTCGAAACGCCCTTTGCTCCCGACTCGCGCGTCTGGATGATCGCTGGCCCCACCGCCAGCGGCAAGTCGGCCTACGCCCTGGCCCTGGCCGAGCGCACGGGCGCCGAGATCATCAACGCCGACTCGATGCAGATCTATGCCGGCCTGCGCGTGCTGACGGCCGCTCCGGCTCCCGAGGAAGAAGCCCGCGCCCCGCACCACCTGTTCGGGGTCGCCGACGCGGCCGAGGGCTGGTCGGTCGGCCGCTGGCAGGCGGCGGCCGTCAGGACCCTGCACGACATCGCCGCTCGCGGCCGTCCCGCCATCGTCGTCGGCGGCACCGGCCTCTACTTCCGCGCCCTGACCCACGGCCTGGCCGACGTGCCGCCGGTGCCCGAAAGCCAGCGCGAGATCTCCGGCCTGCTCTACGCAGCCCAGGGCGAGGCCGCCTTTCGGGACCTGCTGCGCCCCCTGGACCCCGCCGCCGAGACCCGGATCGAGAGCGGCGACCGCCAGCGCCTGGTCCGCGCTCATGCCGTCGCCGTCGCCACCGGCCGCGCCCTGTCGGACTGGCAGGCCGACACCCGGCCCGCGCTGCATCCCGGCGAGTGGAGCGGCGTGGTCCTGGACCCGCCGCGCGCCGAACTCTACGCCCGCTGCGATGCTAGACTGGGCGTCATGGTCGAGACCGGCGCGCTCGAGGAAGTGGCGGCGATGGAGGCGCGGGGCCTCGATCCGGCCCTGCCCGCCCTGAAGGCCGTCGGCTATCGCGAACTGGCCGCCCACGTGCGCGGCGAGACCAGCCTGGACCAGGCCCTCGACGCCGCCCGCCAGGAGACGCGTCGCTACGCCAAGCGCCAGCTCACCTGGTTCAGGAACCAGACGGCGGACTGGTCGCGACTCTCGCCAACGCCCACGCCGCCCTGAAGCTTTGGCGCTCGCCGCCTGGACCGGCTTGGCATAGACGACACCGGCCTAACTGCAGGACTCGCCGTGACCGAACTCGCCCGCCTAGCCGCCGCCGTCGCAGAACGCCTCATCGAGCGGGGTGAAACCGTCGCCGTGGCGGAGTCCTCGGCGGGCGGCCTGATATCCTCGGCGCTTCTCGCCATGCCCGGCGCCTCGAAGTTCTACGCCGGCGGCGCGGTCGTCTATACCGCTCGTGCGCGGCTGACCCTGCTGGACATCCCCCAGAAGGCGATGGATGGCCTGCGCTCGGCGAGCGAGCCCTATGCTCTGCTGCTGGCCCGCGTCATCGGAAAGAACCTCAAGGCGACCTGGGGGCTCTCGGAAACCGGCGCCGCCGGTCCCGAGGGCAACCGCCATGGCGACGCGGCCGGTCATGTTTGCCTCGCCGTGGTTGGCGCCGGCCAGGAGGTCAGTCTTACCGTCGAGACCGGCGTCGAAGACCGCGAGAGCAACATGCGCAGCTTTGCGGAGCAAGCTCTTGCCCTGCTGCTGCGAACCTTGAGCTGAAATTCGCGCCGGCATTTCGACAAGGCGGCGCCATCGGGTCTTTTATTGCGTCAAAGCGCGCCTTGACGCCCCTTTACGAGCATGGCATTCCCCGATCATCCATTTGGAGCAACACTCGTGCGCACCACCATGATCGTACTTATGGAGCGGCCGTTCACGGCGTGACCTCGAAGTCACGTTGATAGATCGGTCGCGCGCACAAAGGTCCTTCGGGGCCTTTTTTCTTTTCCGCCGCCGCCAAAGCCCAGTTTCACGTCCATCCGGGACTTCCGCCATGACCGCCCACCAGACCATCGAGAGCAACGCTCCCGCAGACTCCGCGAACCGCGCCATGACCGGCGCCGAGATCGTGGTCCGCGGCCTCGTGGACCAGGGCGTCGAGGTCCTGTTCGGCTATCCGGGCGGCGCGGTCCTGCCGATCTACGACGCGCTGTTCCACGAGCCGCGCCTGCAGCACATCCTGGTCCGCCACGAGCAGGGCGCCACCCACGCCGCCGAAGGCTACGCGCGCTCGTCGGGCAAGCCGGGCGTCGTCCTGGTCACCTCGGGTCCGGGCGCGACCAACGCCATCACCGGCATCATGGACGCCCTGATGGACTCGATCCCGATGGTCGTCATCACCGGCCAGGTTCCCACGCACCTGATCGGCACCGACGCCTTCCAGGAAGCCGACACGGTCGGCATGACCCGCTCGTGCACCAAGCACAACTACCTGGTCAAAGACGTCCGCGACCTGCCGCAGATCATCCATGAGGCCTTCAAGATCGCCACCACCGGCCGTCCGGGCCCGGTGCTGATCGACATCCCCAAGGACGTCCAGTTCGCCAAGGGCGAATATTACGGCCCGACCGAGGTCGCCTCGAGCCACGCCTATTCGCCGCGCATCAAGGGCGACGCCAGCCGCATCGCCGAAGCCGCCAGGATGATCGCCCAGGCGCGCCGGCCGATCTTCTACACCGGCGGCGGCGTCATCAACGCCGGGCCCAAGGCCAGCCAGGCCCTGCGCGAGTTCGCCGCCCTGACCGGCGCGCCGGTCACCTCGACCCTGATGGGCCTGGGCGCCTTCCCGGCGGCTGATCCGGCCTGGCTGGGCATGCTGGGCATGCACGGCACGTTCGAAGCCAACAACGCCATGCACGACTGCGACGTCATGATCTGCGTCGGCGCCCGCTTCGACGACCGCGTCACGGGCCGCCTCGACGCCTTCTCGCCGGGCAGCAAGAAGATCCACATCGACATCGACGCCTCGTCGATCAACAAGAACGTCCGCGTCGACCTGCCGATCGTCGGCGACGCAGGCAGCATCCTGGAAGACCTGATCGAGGCCTGGAAAGCCGCCGGCCACCAGCCCAACAAGGCCGCCCTGACCGACTGGTGGGCCCAGATCGACGCCTGGCGCGCTCGCCAGTGCCTCGCCTACAAACGCTCGGACACGGTCATCAAGCCGCAGTACGCCATCCAGCGCCTGTACGAACTGTCCAAGGACAAGGACGTCTACATCACCACCGAAGTCGGCCAGCACCAGATGTGGGCCGCGCAGTTCTTCCGCTTCGAGGAGCCGAACCGCTGGATGACCTCGGGCGGCCTGGGCACCATGGGCTACGGCCTGCCCGCCGCCCTGGGCGTGCAACTGGCGCACCCCAAGAGCCTGGTCGTCGACATCGCCGGCGAAGCCTCGATCCAGATGTGCATCCAGGAACTGTCGACGGCGATCCAGTTCGACCTGCCGGTCAAGATCTTCATCCTCAACAACGAATGGATGGGCATGGTCCGCCAGTGGCAGCAGTTGCTGCACGGCGAGCGCTATAGCCATTCCTATTCCGACAGCCTGCCCGACTTCGTGAAGCTGGCCGAAGCCTATGGCGCGGTCGGCATCCGCTGCTCGGATCCGGCCGAGCTCGACGCCAAGATCCTGGAGATGATCAACAGCGACAAGCCGGTGATCTTCGACTGCCGCGTCGAGAAGCACGAGAACTGCCTGCCGATGATCCCCTCGGGCAAGGCCCACAACGAGATGATCATGGGCGAGGTCGAAGACATCGGCAGCGTCATCGGCGAAGAGGGCGCGGGTCTGGTCTAGACGCCGGGCGCCATCCAAGGCCTGCTCTTCAGACTCGTCCGGAGTCGTCCATGCGCGCCACGCTTGTCATCGCCGCCCTGCCCCTGATGGCCGCCTCGGCGGCCTTCGCCCAGCCGCGCGTCGAGGTTCCGATCCGGCAGAGCCTGCTCGCCAACGGCGCGCCGCGCTATTGGGTCGAGCTGTCGATCGCCGGCGGCGCGCCGATCCGGGCCATGCTCGACACCGGCTCGACGGGCCTTCGCGTCCTGGCCGCCGATCCATCGGCCAAGGCCCTGCCCGCGGCCGGACCCGAACAGAACTACGGCTATACGTCCGGGGCGCGCTTCACCGGCCCGCCGGTCAGAGCCGCGATCGCCCTGGGCGAAGCCCGCACGCCCGACGACTTCGTCTTCCAGCGGATCGACAAGGCCGCCTGCGCCGAGGAACGTCCCGACTGTCCGGTCAGCGAGGTCGCGGCCGACAGGTACCGGATCGGCGGACGCGGCGAGAACGGCTTCGTCGCCATACTGGGGACCAACATGGGCGACGCCGACGCGGCCAATCCGCTGAAGGCGATGGCCCGTTCGTGGATCATCGAACTGCCGAAGACAGGATCCGACCGGCCGGGCCGCCTGATCCTCAACCCGGCCACGGGCGAAACCGCCGGCTTCACGGCCCTGCCGCTGGATCCAGTCTTCGCCAACCTGCGCGGCGGCTTCCACGACGCCGTGCCTGGCTGCGTGATCAAGGCCGGCGGCGAGACTTCGCTTTGCGGCCCGATGCTGCTGGACAGCGGCGCGCCGGTGGTCGAGGTGGCGCTCGGCGGCGACGCCAGGCCCGTGGCCTGGCCGGGCGGAACGAAGGCGAGGCTGACCATGGGGCGTCCGGGCGCGGCGGTGGCCATGCCCTTCGTCACCGACCAGGACCAGGCCTCGCGAGTAACCATCCGGGCCGGCAAGGGCCAGCCGCGCAACAGAATCTCCGCCGGCTCCCTGCCCTTCCAGGCCTTCGCCGTGCTTTATGATCCCCAGGCTCGAATCCTGGGGCTGAAACCCAGAACTCCGACGGAAACGCCATGACCGCAAACGTCCAACCCGCCCCCGCCTCGGCCTACGACCTCAGCCCCAACGAACAGGCCGAGCAGACCGCGACCTTCGCCCTGCTGGTCGACAACGAGCCGGGCGTGCTGCACCGCGTGGTCGGCCTGTTCGCCGCTCGCGGCTACAATATCGAGAGCCTCACGGTGGCCGAGACCGACCGCAAGGCCCACACCAGCCGCATCACCGTGGTCACCCGCGGCACGCGCCAGGTGCTCGACCAGATCGAGGCCCAGTTGAACAAGGTGGTCAATGTCCGTCGCGTGCACGACGTCACCCGCGACCCCAATGGCGTCGAGCGCGAGCTGGCCCTGGTCAAGGTGCGCGGTTCGGGCCCCGAACGGGTGGAAGCCCTGCGCATCGCCGACATCTTCCGCGCCAAGCCCGTGGACACCACGCTGGAAAGCTTCGTGTTCGAGATCTCGGGCGCACCGTCGAAGATCGACAAGTTCCTCGACCTGATGCGCCCGCTGGGCCTGGTGGAACTTTCCCGCACCGGGGTCCTTTCCATCGAACGGGGCTTCGAAGGGATGTAAGCCGCATGGGCGTCATCGGACCGGCCGTCATCGCGGGAGCCCTGGCGCTCGCGGCCCAGGCCCAGCCCGTCGCGCCCGTGGTTCCGGCCGCGCCCGCCCCGCCGCCCGATCCGGCGGTGTGGTGGTCGAACGAGATTCCGCGCCCTTCGTCGGAGGTCGACCCGCTGGCCGGCCGCCGGCTGGGGCGCAAGGAACAGCCCGTCCCGATCGATAACGGCGTCGATCCCCTGCTCTATCGCCTGTGGGGCCTGCAACCGCTGCAGACCCAGCTGGTGCGCGGCGGCGAGCTCGTGCTCGAGGCCTGGGCCCGTCCCGCGCGCGGCGTCCGCCAGGCGGTGGTGCGCGTCACGGTGCGCCGCGACGGCCGCGCCTTTGTCCAGGCCCGCGCGGGCCTGGGCTGCTGCAACCCCGAGATCGGCCGACGTGTCGACATCAACGCCGAGCTGCCGGACGACCGCATCGCCGCGCTCAAGGCCCTGGCCGGCGATCCGGCCTGGGGCCAGCCCCGCAGCGTGATCGTCGACTACGGCGGCGGCGCGGTGGAAGGCGTCTGCGTCGACGGCGTCTCGTGGGACGTGACCCTGCTCGTTCCCGGCCAGGCCCGCCATCTGCGCCGCGCCTGCGACGACGCCGAGGTCGGCTCGATCGCCGGCGTCCTCTCGGCCGTGGTCAGCGCGGCGGCCGGTCGCGATCCGCTGTTCGACGCGGTGCTGCCGCGCGGCGGCGACTTCTCACGCCAGGCCCGGGCCTATGCCGACCTCAAGGCCCAGGGCGGCCAGCTGAAGGCCGGAACCTCCAGCCGCCCGCAGCCGCCGGCCGTGCCGGTCGCCGAAGACGAGCCCGACCCGGTCGAGCCGCCCGCTCCCGCCACGCCCGAGCCCCGCTGACCGCAGATCCGTAGGATCGTGCAATCAACCCGGAGCATCGCTCTACCGGCTGGACAGCCGGCCGGGTCATAGTGGCCTCGTTCCGCCGTAGCTCCCCTGCGGCGCTCCCCCAAAACCAAACCCCAAATCAAAGCCTGGCCATGACCCGCCACATGCCCCGTCGCGCGACGGCGGCGCCGCGCTCGTTCGCCGTCGCCCTCTGGGCCGGCGCCTGTGCGATGGCCGCCCTGCCCGCTCTGCTCTCGTCCGCTTCCACCTGGAGGATCCTGCCATGATGATCGATCACCTCCCCGTCTCCGGCGTCTGGTCCTCGCCCGATGGCCGCTTCAGCCTGGAACTGCACCCCGACGGCCGCTTCGTCGAAGTCCACGCCAACCCTGACGGCGTCTTCACGGGCGCATACGTCCTGGTCGGCGAAACCCTGAAGCTGTTCGAGGATCACGGCGCCGTGGTCACCGGCCGCCTGTCCGACGGCCGCCTCAGCCTGGGGACGGTTTAGCCGCGCCCCTTCCATCCGCGGGCCCGAAGGCCTATATTCAGTTTGTCCGGCTTCGGCCGAACTATGGGGATAAACGCGCACGTAATAAGCGGACTGGACCCGGGTGCGATTCCCGGCGGCTCCACCAAATCTCTCCCGAGTTATCACGGGACTGCATGGGGCCGATCAGCATCGACAGACGTGTAAAGGTGTTTGCTTTCTCTCGGCTTGGCCCACCGTTTCGGGCCTTTAAACTAAATGCGAACGATAACTTCGCTGAAGAGTTCGCTGTCGCCGCGTAATGCGGCGCCGGTGAATTCGCCTCTTAAGTCCTAGGGGTTCAGATCCCTAGGCGGGGCCCGGAGGGAGCCTGGCAACAGAATCCCTTCACTTCCCCAGAATGTGGACGGCTCCCTCCTCTTGTTCAAAAGTGGAACGGGGGAGCCTGGCAACAGAATCCCTTCACTTCCCCAGAATGTGGACGGCTCCCTCCTCTTGTTCAAAAGTGGAACGGGGGAGCCTGGCAACAGAATCCCTTCACTTCCCCAGAATGTGGACGGCTCCCTCCTCTTGTTCAAAAGTGGAACGGGGGAGCCTGGCAACAGAATCCCTTCACTTCCCCCAGAATGTGGACGGCTCGCTTTCTTCCGCATCCAACGGATGCAGGGACGCTGGTGGCGGAAATCCGCCACTTTTCGAGCCCGCCGGCCGTCCTCGAAAATTTGTACGCCGCTACCGTATGCGGGCGCCTTTGCCGCAGCCCCGCGACGGGTTACGCTGGCGGCTGGATTTGTCGTTTTTGCTTTATCGAAGACCCATGGCCCGCACTCCTCCGACCGAAGACCTGATGCAGTACGAGGCCATGGCCCAGGACGCCCTGCGCGGCGTCGTGAAGGCCGCGCTGAAGAAGGCCGCCGCGCCCGGCGGCCTGCCCGAGCCGCACCATCTCTACATCACCTTCAAGACCCAGGCCGCCGGCGTCTCCGCGCCGCAGGACCTGCTCGGCAAGTATCCCGACGAGATGACGATCATCCTGCAGCACCAGTACTGGGACCTGGCGCCGGGCGAGACCTTCTTCTCGGTGACGCTGAAGTTCGGCGGCCAGCCCAAGCGGCTGTCGATCCCGTACGCCGCCGTGACCCGCTTCTACGATCCGTCCGTGCAGTTCGCCCTGCAGTTCGAGGCGCCCGAGATCGAGCCCGCGCCGGTCGAGCCGGAGCCCGAGCCGACCCCGCCCCCCGCCGACGGCGACGAGGCCCCCAAGATCATCTCCCTCGATCAGTTCCGGAAGAAGTAGGCCTTGAACGACGTCGTCTCGGAGGAGAAGAGCGCTCTTACCGACGAGGCGATCCTCGCCCGCTTCACGGCTTCCAAGAACGCGCCGCCCAGCGCCCTGACGCTGGGCTTCAAGCTCATCGCCGTCAGCCAGGCCGATCGGCGCGTCGAGATCGCCTTCGACGCCCGCGCCGACCGGCTGGCCAATCCGATGGGCCAGGTTCAGGGCGGATTCGTCTGCGCCATGCTGGACGAGTGCATGTCGGTGGCCGGACTGATCACCTCGGGCATGACCCACGTGGTTCCCACGCTCGAAATGAAGACCAGCTTCCTGCGGCCGGCCATGCCCGGCCCGCTGCGCGGCGTCGGCCGCGTGGTGAAGTGGGGACGCACGGTCTGCTTCATGGAAGGCGAGCTTTACGACGCCGAGGGCCGGTTGCTGGCCACGTCAACGGGCACGGCCCTGCCGACGCCCTTCGCCAAGTTCAAGAAATAGGCGCGCCATGGCCCGGACGGCGAACCTCCTCATTGGCCTGCTGCTGTCCTGCGTGGCCATCGCGCCCGCCCATGCCGAAGGCCCGTTCGACCGTTGGGCCGCCGTCGTGGTGGCCGGCGACTTCCGCGCCCATTCCGGCGGCTCGACCGAGGCCTTCGACAATGCCCGTCGCGACGTCTCTCAAAGCCTGACCGCCCTAGGCTTCCCCGCCCCGGCCCAATTCTCGACGCGTCCGAAGCGCTACCCGTCCCAAGGCGTCGCGTCGTCAGATCCCAAGTCGATCCAGGCCGGTCTGGCCTCGGCCGCTGAGGCCTCTCCCGCCGGCTGCTTCGTCTACATCACCTCGCACGGCGCGCCCGAGGGCGTGGTGATGGGCGACAAGGTCCTGCGCCCCCAGCGCCTGGCGGCGATGGTCGACGGCGCCTGCCCGGGCCGCCCCTCGATCGTGGTCGTCTCGGCCTGCTTCTCGGGCGTGTTCGTGCCCGCGCTGGAACGCGACGACCGCATGATCCTGACCGCCGCGCGCTCTGACCGCACCTCGTTCGGCTGCGGCGAGAGCGATCGCTACCCCTATTTCGACGACTGCTTCCTGGCTGAGATCGGCAAGGCCCGCGACTTCGTCGCCCTGGGCCGGGCGGTGCAGGCCTGCGTTGCCCGCAAGGAAGTCGACACCGGCATGACCCCGCCGTCGGAACCGCAGATGTGGATCGGCCCGGAACTACGCCCATTGCTGCCGCTCTACACCTTCGCCAAGGCGCGAAAGCCGGCGCCGACGCCGGCTGCTTCGTCGCCGCCGGCTGGAAACTGAACAGCCCGACTGACGCAGCGGCAGTTTTCTTCCCGGCGCCGGTGTCCCTCGCCGCGCGAATTGGCCTAAGAAGGCCCTGAGGGGCTCTATCGGCGAGGTGGGATACGTGACGTTGCGTTTGTCGTCCAAGGTCGCGCGGTGCGCGGCGGTCGTGGGAATCTGGCTGGGTGGCGCGAGCAGCGCCACGAGCCAAGGCACGGCGCCGACAGCCCCCATATCGACCGCGCCGCGCGCTTCTGCGCCCGCTCCGGCGACGACCACGCCGAGGACCGCGCCGCCCGTTCGCGCGACGCGTCAGCTCGCGCCGGCCGCCGCGCCCGCCGCGACGCCTCCCGTCGCTCCAGCGCTCCCCGGCGTCATGCCCCTGCCCGCGCCTGAACTGGAGGCCTTCGTCGACGGCTTCGTCCGCCGCTCGATGAACCAGGATCACATCGCCGGCGTCACCGTTTCGGTGGTGCAGAACGGACAGGTCGTGCTGAAGAAGGGCTACGGCGTCGCCAGCCTGTCGGGCGGTCGCCGGGTCGACCCGGACCGCACGCTGTTCCGCATCGGCTCGATCTCCAAGACCTTCACCTGGATCGCCCTGCAGAACGAGATCGACGCCGGCCGCATCCGCCCTGACACGCCGATCAACGTCTACCTGCCCGAGAAGCTGCAGGTGCGCGACCAGGGCAAGAAGAACCCGGTGCGCGTGCGCGACCTCTACAACCACACGCCCGGCTTCGAGGACCGCGCCCTGGGCCAGCTGTTCGAGCGCGACGAGCGCCGCATCCGGCCCCTGGACGTCTATCTGCGCCAGGAACGCCCCAACCGGGTGCGCGAGCCCGGCGTGCTGCCGGCCTATTCGAACTATGGCGTCGCCCTGGTCGGCGCGGCCCTGGCCAACACCGGCGCCAAGCCGTTCGAAGACCTGATCGCCGAGCGCGTGATCGTTCCCGCGGGCCTGACCCGCACCACTTTCCGCGAGCCGCGCGCCTGGCGCGACGACCTGCCCGCGCCGATGGCTCCCGCTTTGGCCGCCGACATGGCCGAAGGCTATCGCTGGACTCCGCTGGGCCTGCAGGCCCAGCCGGTGGAGTTCATCGGCCAGATCGCGCCGGCCGGCTCGGCCTCGAGCACCGCCGCCGACATGGCCCGCTACATGACCCTGCTGCTGAACGGCGGGACGATCGACGGCCGCACCGTGTTTTCGGCCCGCGCCGCCCAGGCCTTCCGCACGCCCAGCTATCGGCCCGCGGCCGGCGCCGCCGGCCTGAACAGCGGCTTCCAGGACATCGCCCTGCCCGGCAATCGCCGCGGCTTCGGCCATGCCGGCGCCACACTGTGGTTCCACTCCAACATGGTCATCGCGCCCGACCTGGGCCTAGGCGTCTTCGTCTCGGTCAACACCGACACCGGCCAGAGCCTGCCGGCCACCCTGCCGTCGGCGATCGTCGAGCGCTTCTACGCTCCGGCCAAGGCCGTGCCGGCCTTCACGCCGCTCTCGGCCGAGGCGGCGGCCGTCTACGAGGGCGACTACCTGACGGACCGCCGCGCCTATGGCGGTCTGGAGGGCTTCGTGAACCGCCTGATCGGCGTGGCCAAGGTCCGCGCCAGCGCCCAAGGGGGCCTGGCCATCACCACCGACGGCCAGACCCGCCTGTGGCTTCCCACCGACCGCGAGGACGTCTTCAAGGCCGCCGACAGCGCCGACATGCTGGTCTTCCAGCGCCAGGACGGCGCGGCCGCGCGGTTCTTCGCGCCCTCCGGCGTCGCCGCCTACGAGCGGGTCGGCCCGCTGTTCAAGCAGGGCGTCCTGGCCGGCATGACCCTGCTGGCCGCCCTGGCCTCGATCGCCACCCTGGCCGGCGTGTTCGTGCGCAGCCGCCGCGACACCCGCCAGACCACCAGCCAGGCCCGCGCCAGCCTGCTGCAGACCACCCAGGCGGTGCTGTGGCTGACGGCGATCGCCTGCGTGGGCGCCTTCGCGCTGGGCTCGGGCGACGTGGCCGCCGTGGTCTTCGGCTGGCCCAGCGGCTGGCTGCTGACGGCCTCGGCCTGCGCCTTCATCGCCACCCTGCTGACCCTGCTGACCCTGGCCATGGTGCCAGTCGTCTGGCGCGGCGGCCGTCGCGTCGACAGCTGGAACGACCTGCGCAAGCTGTGCTTCACGGTCACGGCGCTGATCTTCATCGGCTTCTCCGTGGTGCTGGCCGCCTGGGGCTTCCTCGAGTTCTGGAACACCTGATCCGGCACGCCGCATGCAGGCTCCCCCGTCGTGGCGACGATGGGGGAGTTCGCGCGTGTCGAAACGGAACGTCTGTATCCTGGCCGGGGCAGGCCTCGGCGTCTGGCTGGCCGCGACGCTGTTCTACGGGGCCTTCGGGACCGAACTGATCGAGCGGGCCTTCTGGTTCTACGCCCTCAACGCCTTCCTGGCCGCGACCCTGGGCGCCTTCGCCTTCCAGGCCGTCGCGCGCCTGCTGCGCATTCCCCGCGCGAGACGCCTGTATCCGGCGATGGCTTTCGCCCTGCCCGGCTTGGCTGCGGCGAACCTGATCCTGCTGGGCCTCGTGCCCCTGGCGCCCGGCGCCGAACCCTCCAGCCTGGGGCGCTATCTCGCCTTCCTGATCGTGCTCTACATCTCGATCGGCGCGTCAGTCTTCGAGCGTGCCCCGCAGAAAGCGCGACTCTAGCTTTCGCACCACGATCACGATCCGCTCGCGCTCGCCCGGGCGCCGCTCCACCAGCAGCCGGGCGACCTGGGCGTCGTCATGGAAGGCGTAGCCTTTGATGGCGTCGAGCAGGGCCTTGGCCAGGTTGTCGAGGTCCAGCCACGGCGGCTCGCCGACGAACTCCATGCCGATCTCGACCGAAAACTCGCCCCAGGCGGGCCGCGAACCGCGCCAGCTCTTGCGGAAGAACTCGTAGATCAAGGGCTTGTAGTATTTGGCCTGCGTGGTCAGGCCGTCGACCACGATGGTCAGCTCGCCCCCGGCCTCGCGGGCGCGAACCTTGCCGTGATGCGTCCAGTCGTCTTGCAAGCGCGAGGCCTCCAGGCCCGCCGTCGCGGCGGGCGTCGAAGCGCTGTCTACGCGGCCCGGGCCTAGAGGCGCAAATGGATCCCGCGCCGATGCAGCGGGATCAGGATCGCCAGGATGAAGGCCAGCACCGCCAGGGCGCAGGCCAGGGACGCGGCCTTCGGATCAGGGATGACCCGCGAGGCCAGGTCATAAACCAGCCCTTGGGCCGAGTTCCCGCCCGGCAGCACGGGCATGGAGCCGAAGATCCCCAGCAGTTGCGAGAGGATGAAGGCCAGAATTGCGTTGCCGCCGAAGATGGTCAGCGGCGCGGCCAGTTTCAGCGCCGGCTTCAACCCCGCCAGCAGGGCGAGCACGAACAGGGCCGCCATCGACAGGCCGCTGCTCAACAGGGCGAAGCTGGGCGTCCAGATCGACTTGTTGATCGGCATGACGCCGTCGAGCAGCAGGCCGCCGGCGATCAGCCCGGCCGACAGCAGGGCCAGGCCGATGCGGCTGGCGCCGCCCCGCGCCAGCAGGGCGGCGGCGATCGCGCCGATCAGCACGTTGACGGCGGCCGGCAGGGTCGAGAGCAGGCCTTCGGGATCGTAGGTGACGCCGACGCCTGCCGTCGCGCCGTGCTTCCAGAGGTGCGGGATGGTGATCACCGCCCGATCGATGAAGGCCGGCAGCGAGCCATGGGAGTCGAGCCTTCCCGCGCCGAAACCCGGTACCGGAACGAAGGCCAGCAGCGCCCAGTAGGCGGCCAGCAGCGCGAGGGCGGCCACGGCGACGGCGATGAAGCTGAACCTCAGGCGGCTTCCGGCGCGCGGCGCGGCCAGCACGCAGATCGCCACGCCCAGCGCGTAGCAGAGGCCGATACGCTGCAGGATACCCGGCAGGCGAAGATGGGCCAGATCGAACTTCGGCAGGGCGTTGAGCAACAGGCCCAGCAGGATCAGCATCGCCGTGCGCCGCGCGACCTTGATCCAGAAGCCCGCCGAGGCGCGGTCGCCGGGCGTCAGGCGCGGGACGGACAAGCCGATGGCCATGCCGACGCAGAACAGGAAGGTCGGGAAGACGAGATCGGCCGGCGTCCAGCCATGCCACGGCGCGTGAGCCAGCGGCGCGTAGACCTGGCTCCATGATCCCGGGCTGACCACGATGATCATCCCGGCCACGGCCAGACCACGCAGAAGATCCAGCGCGACGATCCGACCGCCGCCCTTGCCCGACGCCATGTACGCTTCCCCCGAACACTTTTTCTGGGCGCGGAGGGTTCGCATGCTCGCGCCTGGTGTCAACCGGCGTCGGGAGCGTTGCCCTGGCGGCCCTCAGGGTCTAGACCCCCGTCGACCGTTTTCCGGGAGACCCGCATGACCGCCACGCGCACCGAGACCGACACCTTCGGCCCCATCGAAGTCGCCGCCGACCGCTACTGGGGCGCGCAAGCCCAGCGCAGCCTCGGCAACTTCAAGATCGGCTGGGAAAAGCAGCCGCTGCCGGTCGTTCGGGCCCTGGGCATCGTCAAGCGCGCCGCCGCCGAGACCAACCACAAGCTCGGCAAGCTGGACGCGGCCATCAAGGACGCCATCGTCCAGGCCGCCAACGAGGTGATCGAAGGCAAGCTGAACGACCACTTCCCGCTGGTCGTCTGGCAGACCGGTTCGGGCACCCAGTCGAACATGAACGCCAACGAGGTGATCTCGAACCGCGCGATCGAGATCCTGGGCGGCGAGATGGGCTCCAAGAAGCCCGTCCACCCGAACGACCACGTCAACATGAGCCAGTCGTCGAACGACACCTATCCGACGGCCATGCACGTGGCCTGCGCCGAGCAGATCGTCTCGGACCTGCTGCCGGCCCTCAAGCATCTGCACGCGGCCCTGAAGGCCAAGTCGGAAGCGTGGGCGGAGATCATCAAGATCGGCCGCACCCACACCCAGGACGCCACCCCGCTGACGCTGGGCCAGGAATTCGGCGGCTACACCCAGCAGGTCGAAAACGGCATCGAGCGGATCGAGAGCACCCTGCCCAAGCTGATGCAGCTGGCCCAGGGCGGCACCGCCGTCGGCACCGGCCTGAACGCGCCGATCGGCTTCGCCGAGGGCGTGGCCGAGGCCATCGCCGCCATCACCGGCCTGCCCTTCACGACCGCTCCGAACAAGTTCGAAGCCCTGGCCGCCCACGACGCCATGGTGTTCAGCCACGGCGCCATCAACACGGTCGCCGCCTCGCTGTTCAAGATCGCCAACGACATCCGCTTCCTGGGCTCGGGCCCCCGCGCGGGCCTGGGCGAACTGGCCCTGCCGGAAAACGAGCCCGGCTCGTCGATCATGCCGGGCAAGGTCAACCCGACCCAGTGCGAAGCCCTGACCCAGGTCTGCGTGCAGGTGTTCGGCAACCACGCCGCCCTGACCTTCGCCGGCAGCCAAGGTCACTTCGAGCTGAACGTCTTCAACCCGGTGATGGCCTACAACTTCCTGCAGTCGGTGCGCCTGCTGGCCGACGCGGCGATCAGCTTCACCGACAACTGCGTGGTCGGCATCGAGCCGCGTATCGACAACATCCAGAAGGGTGTCGAGAACTCGCTGATGCTGGTCACGGCCCTGAACGGCCGCCTGGGCTACGACATCTGCGCCAAGATCGCCAAGACCGCGCACAAGAACGGCACGACCCTGCGCGAAGAAGCCGTGGGCGGCGGCTACCTGACGAACGAAGAGTTCGACCAGTACGTCCGGCCGGAAAAGATGGTCTCGCCGGGCTGAGGCCCGTCCGACCTAGAGACTGACACGACGGGGCGGCGCATTCGCGTCCGCCCCGTTTTCGTATCCCGGCCGTGGCGAACCGATGCTATGCGGGAGATCGCATGACCGGTCTTGTCCGTCCCTACTGGATCGAAGCCCGCTTCGAGCGCGGCGAAGGCTGGAACCCCTCCGTCTATCCGTTCGACCTGCCGATTGTCCGTGGGCTCGACAGCCTAGCCTTCCATCCACGCGTGACGTTCCTGGTCGGCGAGAACGGCTCGGGCAAGTCGACCTTGATCGAGGCCCTGGCCGTGGCCTGGGGCTTCAACGCCGAGGGCGGATCGACCGGCGTCAACTTCTCCACCCGCGCCTCGCACTCACCGCTCAGCCAGCACATCCGCAAGGTCCGAGGACATCTGCGGCCCATCGACGGCTACTTCCTGCGGGCCGAGAGCTTCTTCAACGTGGCCAGCTACATCGAGGAGGTCGGCGTCTCGGGCTATGGTCAGGTTCCGCTGCACGAGCAGTCGCATGGCGAAGCCTTCTTCGCCCTGTTCGACAACCGCTTCCGAGGCGACGGCCTCTATATACTCGACGAGCCGGAAGCAGCCCTGTCGCCGAGCCGCCAGCTGTCGTTCCTGGCGCGCCTGCACGAGCTGGTGCTTGCGAGGTCGCAGTTCATCATCGCCACCCACTCGCCGATCCTGCTGGGCTACCCGGACGCCTGGATCTACCAGGCCTCGGAGCGCGGCCTGGAGCGGGTGGACTACGAGGACACCGAGCACTTCCAGGTGACCCGCAACTTCCTCAATAGACGCCAGACCTTCCTGGACGTGCTGCTGTCTGCCGACGACGAGGCGTGATAGCCTTTCGTCCATGGGCAAGCCCGAACTCGACATCGGTATCGATCCAGAGCTCCTGGCGCAGGCCAAGCGGCTGGGAATTTCGATCGCCGGCATGAGCGAGACCCAACTGCGGCTGCACCTCCAGAAGGTCGACCCGGCCGGCGCGGAGCAACGCGCCAGGCGCTGGGCCGAGGAAAACGCCGAGGCGCTGCGCCACTATCGCGAACGGGTCGAGGCCGAAGGCGCATTCGGCGACGACCTGCGGGCATGGTGATCAGGCAGTTCGACGTCTTCCCCAATCCCTCGTCGCGGACACGGGCCGCTGCGCCGTACGTAGTTGTACTCCAGTCGCATCACGCCGGCGACCTGCCCACCGTGGTTGTAGCGCCGCTCTATCTGCCCCACGCCGCCTTGCCGCTTAGCGAACTTTCCGCCGCGGTCGAGGTTCAAGGTCAGGCCCTGTTGGCTTTCGTTCCCGAACTGGTCGGCGCGCCCGTCACCCTGCTCCGCCAGCGCATCACCTCCCTCGCCGCCCACGAGGACGCCATCCGCCGCGCCCTCGACCGACTGTTCACCGGCTTCTAGCGGCGCACCACCGTGCGGCCGATCGGCGCCAGGGCGATGTAGGCCAGTTGCAGGTCCTTGATGGCGAACGGGATGCCGATGATGCTGATGGCCTCGGCCACGGCGATCAGCAGGTGGCTAAGCGCGATGTACCAGCCGCCCAGCACGAACCAGATCAGGTTCAGCAGGAAGCCCATCGGACCGGTGCCGATGTCGCTTCTACCGGTGACGATCTCGCGGCTGACGATCTCCTTGCCGAACGGCCAGAAGGCGAAGCCGGCGATGCGCCAGGCCGCGCCGGCATAGGGCAGGCCGACGATGGTGATCGCCAGCAGCAGGCCGCCCAGCAGCCACAAGAGGCCCGACAGCCAGCCGCCGAGGAAGAACCAGAGCAGGTTGAGGATGAAGCGGATCATCACGGTCCTTTCGTCTGGGTGAAGACTTGGGATGTCGTCGCGGCGTTGTCGAGCTTGGCGGGGCGACCTTACGGCGAATTCACCGCAGCAGCTGCCAGCGCCTAGCCCAGCGCCCCTTCCCGAACCGTGACAGCGCCAGGAGGTAGAGGCCGGCATAGACGACGACGCCCAGGCCGATCAACGCCCAGCTCCACGGACCGGGCGCATGCCATGTCGGGGCAGTGGTCAGCCAGTCGTGCGGCGGCGAGGTCAGCTCCAGCCAGAGGCCGCCGACCCAGGCGATCGAGAACAGGGCCACGGCCGGATAGCGCAGGATCGGGCTCTTCTGCACCAGCAGCAGGAACTGGATGAAGATCGCGGCCAGGGCGGCGGCGAAACCAGCCAGCCAGGGCTGCCAGGTTCCCGGCGCCAGGCGCGCCGCACCGAGGCCCGCGAACAACGGCGCCCAAAGCAGCGGGCCGAAGAAGAGAAGAATGAGGGCCAGGCCGACCAGGACCCCGACCCCGCCGCCGATCACCTTGCCGGCCGCCTCACCCGCGGCGTGCGCGCCGTGGTGACGGTCAACGCCGTGGGGATCGCCGGACGGGTTGTAACCCTTAGCCATCAGGCCCGGCGGCTGACCGCGAAGTCGGCGAGGCTTTCGAGGCTTTCGCGCCAGTCGTTGGCCGGGAAGACGGCCAGGGCGGCCTTGGCCTTGTCGGCGTACTCGGCGGCCAGGTCCAGCGTGGCGTCCAGCGCGCCGGTGCCGATGATCAGCTCGCGAGCGCGACGGAAGTCGGCCTCGGTCTGCTCGCGGCGGCCGATGGCGCGCTCCCAGAACTCGGCCTCGCGCGGACCCGAGCGGGCGATGGCCAAGAGCAGCGGCAGCGTCGCCTTGCCTTCGCGGAAGTCGTCGCCGGCGTTCTTGCCAAGGGTCTCGGTGGCGCCGCCGTAGTCGAGGGCGTCGTCGGCCAGCTGGAAGGCCAAGCCGAGGCTCATGCCGTAGTCGCGCAGGGCCTTGGACTTTTCGGCGTCGACCCCGGCCGACACCGCGCCGGCCTCGGCGGCGGCGGCGAACAGTTCGGCGGTCTTGGCCGCGATGATCTCGAGATAGACCGCCTGCGACAGGTTGAGGTCGTGGCTGCGCATCAGTTGCAGCACTTCGCCCTCGGCGATGACGCGGCTGGCCTGGGCCAGGATCTGCAGGGCGCGCATCGAGTCGGTCTCGACCATCAGCTCGAAGGCGCGGGCGAACAGGAAGTCGCCGACCAGGACGCTCTGGGCCGCGCCCCAGATCAGATGCGCGGCGACCTTGCCGCGACGCAGCTGGCTGCCGTCGACCACGTCGTCGTGCAGCAGGGTCGCGGTGTGGATGAACTCGACGGCGGCGGCCAGCTTCAGGCAGTGCTCGTTATCCGAACCGGCCAGGCGCGCGGCGGCCACGGTCAGCAGCGGGCGCAGGCGCTTGCCGCCGGCGGCGATCAGGTGCTCGGCCAGGGCCGGGATCACCGGAACGTCGCTTTGCATGCGATCGGTGATCAGGCGGTCCACGCCGCCCATGTCGGCGGCGGCCAGGCGCACGAGACGATCCACCGATCCCGGCTGACGGGCGAGGGTCGCTGCAGCTGCGTCCAAGACCATGTACTCCTCAGGCGACGCCGCTTGTAGCGCCATGGGCGTTGCGAGCGACAATGGTGGCGGGATAGGTCAGGGTCAAGGCGAGCACAAGGCCCGAAACGTTGTCCGACCCCACCTCTGTTCCTTCCGTCACCGAAGACCGTGTCCTCGACGGACGCGTGAAGCTTCGCCAATCGGCCGCCGGATACCGGGCCGGGCTGGATGCGGCCCTGCTGGCGGCCGCCTGCGACGCCGGCGACGGCGAACGCGTCGTCGAGGCCGGATGCGGCGTCGGCGCGGCTTTGCTGGCCGCGGCGACCCGTCGCCCGGGCGCGCGATTCGTCGGGCTGGAGCGCGATCCGGCCGCCGCCGCCCTGGCCCGCGAGAACGCCGCGCTGAACGGCCTGGCCGAGCGGGTGGAGGTCGTCGAGGGCGACGTGGCGACCGGCTTCCGGGCGCTGGCCCTGCCCGTCTTCGACGCGATGATGAGCAATCCCCCGTTCTTCGACGACCCCAAGACCCTGCGCGCCCCGGCGCCGGAGAAGACCGGCGCCTGGATGGCCGATGCGGGGCTGACCGCCTGGACCGCCTTCGCGCTGAAGGCGGTGCGAGAGGGCGGGACCATCACCCTGATCCACCGCGCCGACCGCCTGGCCGATATCCTGGCCCTGCTGGCCCCCAAGGCCGGCTCGTTCCGGATCCGCCCGATCCAGCCCTTCGCCGACACGCCGGCCAAGCGCGTGCTGGTGCGGGCGGTGAAGACCGGCAAGGCGCCGCTGGTGCTGCTGCCGGCCCTGGTGCTGCACGAGCGCGGCGGGAGCAAGCACTCCGCGCAGACCGAGGCGATCCTGCGGGGTGAAGCGGCGCTGGACTGGTGAGGTGACGAACCTCCCCCGGTTGGGGAGTTGGTGTGGGATCGGCCGGCGCATCGAAAGCTGAAACCGTCCCCCCCTTCCGGCCCTTTGGGCCACCTCCCCCAGAGGGGGAGGATCTGGGGAACCGGCCCCAGGATATCCCTCTCCCTATGGGGGAGGGTTTGGGATGGGGCGCTTTTTACGCGTCCCCTAACGTTCTGCTAACGCAACGCGTGCATAGCTGGGCCTTGGGTGCAAAACGCGCCCTTGGCCAGAAGGCCGCACCGGGAACAACGGGTCGATGCCGCAGAACAGCATCAACACGAACGTCGGGGCGATGATCGCCCTGCAGTCGCTGAACACGATCAATCGTGATCTGGCGACGACGCTGCGCCGTATCGCCACCGGCCTGAAGATCTCATCCCCCAAGGACAATCCCGCCGTCTGGGCGACCGCCAAGATGCAGGCCTCCGAGGCCAAGTCGCTGGACGCCGTGCGCGCCTCGCTGCAGCGCGGCCAGTCGACGGTCGACGTGGCCCTGGCGGCCGGCGACACGGTCACCGACCTGCTCGACCAGATGAAGCAGAAGATGCTGGCCGCGTCGGACCCCAGCCTGACCACCGCCAGCCGCAAGCTGCTGAACGACGACTACGTCTCGCTGCGCAAGCAGATCGACCGCGCCGTCGAGAACGCCAGCTTCAATGGCGTCAACCTGATCTCGGCCGGGAACACCGGCAACATCCGCGCCCTGGCCAACGCCAAGGCCGACCAGACCATCGATGTCGACCACGTGGACCTGTCGACCGGCGGCGCGGCCCTGGCCGGCATGCGCGCCGACCTGCTGACCGCACCCTCCTCGACCGACATCAAGGCCATGGACACGGCCATGCAGAACGTCACCTCGGCCTTGTCGCGGCTGGGCACCCAGGCCAACGGCCTCGACACCCACCTGACCTTCATCGACAAGCTGCAGGACACGCTGGAGGCCTCGGTCGGCCGCCTGATCGACGCCGACATGGCCCAGGAGGCGACCCGCCTGCAGGCCCTGCAGATCAAGCAGCAACTGGCCATCAAGTCGCTGTCGATCGCCAACGCCGCGCCGAGCTATATCCTCAAGCTGTTCGGGGGCTGAGCCCTGCGACCTGGCGGGAGGACGGCATGGACCTGGACGAACGGGAGCGGGAGCGGATCCATTTCGGCGCGATCAACGCGGCCGAGGAATTCGCGGCGACCTGCGCGCGCTATCACGCGGCCGATCCCTATCCCGGCGAAGCCGCCCCGCTGGACCTGGCGATCAACATCCTGATGACCGGCCTTTGGGATCAGGGGTTCAGCCAGACCCAGATCCGCGCGGCCTTCGAGGCGGCCCTGGCCGACATGAACCGCTACGCCGCGGGCGAGGAACGGCGATGACAACGGCCGGGGCGCGGTCATTATCCCACGCGCCCCCTTTTCGATCCGCAGCGTGAGTCGCCATGGCCCAGCATCTCGCACTCCTGTCCCTGCTCGTGCGCGACTATGACGAGGCCCTGGCCTTCTATGTCGGCAAGATGGGCTTTGACCTGGTCGAGGACAGCGAACTGGGCGCGGGCAAGCGCTGGGTGGTGGTCTCGCCCGGTCCGGGCGGCTCGCGCTTCCTGCTGGCCAAGGCGGCCGACGAGCGCCAGGCCGCGATGATCGGCGGCCAGGGCGGCGGCCGTGTCTGGCTGTTCCTGCACACCGACGACTTCGACGGCGACCACGCGCGCCTCAGCGCGGCCGGCGTGACGTTCCTCGAGGAACCGCGCCACGAGGCCTATGGCAGCGTGGCGGTGTTCGAAGACATCTACGGCAATCGCTGGGACCTGCTGCAGCCGCGCGGCAAGGCCTGAGGTCATGCGCATCCTGCTGGCCCTGGTCGCGATCGTCTCTTCATTGGCGGCGGCGGGCGCGGCCGGCGCCGCGGAGACGCCGATCCGCGTGCTCTACCTCGACCAGTCGGTCGGCTGGCGCCATCGCCCGGTGACCCGGCCCGCCGAAGGCCTCGCGCCTTCGGAAGCGGCGATGATCGCCATCGGCAAGGCCAGCGGCGCCTTCGAGGCGCAGGTGACGCAGGACGCGCGCGAGATCACGCCCGAACGGCTGGAGAGCGTGGACGTGCTGGTGTTCTACACCACCGGCGCGCTGCCGATTTCGCCGCAGGCCTGGGCGGTCGTGCAGCAGCGGTTCGAGGCCGGCAAGCTGGGGTTCGTGGGCCTGCACAGCGCCGCCGACACGGCCTGGGACTATACTGGGCCGGGGCTCGACTACACGACGATGCTCAACGGCCAGTTCGCCGGCCATCCGTGGACGGAAGACCAGAGGGTCCGGGTCAGGGCGCTCGACAACCATCCCCTGGCCACGCCGTGGGGCCGCAGCGTCGACCTGGTCGAGGAGATCTATCAGTACAAGCGCTTCGACCCGGCCGCCGTGCGGGTGATCCAGAGCCTGGATTTCTCCGGCACGCCGCTGAAGCGACCCTATGCCGTGCCGGTCAGCTGGGTGCGGAGCGTGGGGAACGGCCGCCTGTTCTTCACCAATCTCGGCCACAACGAAACGACCTGGGCCGACCCGCGCTTCGCCGAGCAGATCGTGCGGGCGGTGCGCTGGACGGCGTGGCAGGCGCGCGGCGACGATACGCCCAACCCGCGCGAACAGGCGCTCGATCAGGTACGGGCGCTGTTGACCTATGCCGGCGAAACCGATGTCGAGGCGCGGCTGGCGCGGGTAAAGGACCAGGCTTGGCTGCTGGCGGTCGCCAGCCGGATCGCGGCGCTGCGGGAGGTCTATCCCGGCAAGCCGGAGGCGGACCGGACGAGGTTCGAGGCGGCGTATGGAGTGGTGTTGGACGAGGTGATGGGGAAGACCCGTTAGGAACCTCCCCGTCTGGGGGAGGCGATCGCGCAGCGATCGGTGGGGGGCGTGGCAGGGAAACAGGCCGCCTTCTCGAAAGCTGAAAACGCCCCCCTCCGGCCCTCCGGGCCACCTCCCCCTCTGGGGGAGGTGGCCCGGAG
>Ga0247823_10000731_pt1 | contig 27680 bp, 25 predicted proteins | sample 13C_PalmiticAcid_2_FD_192426 | JGI IMG/M metagenome (GOLD analysis project Ga0247823, IMG submission 192426) | Soil microbial communities from agricultural site in Penn Yan, New York, United States - 13C_PalmiticAcid_Day30 | ecosystem: Environmental > Terrestrial > Soil > Agricultural land...
GCGATCGCGGAATCGTCGTCGGAAAGATCATCGATGTAGTTCACCCCTGCGGCGAGTGTCATGCTGAAGCGCTCGGTGAACGAGAACTGCGCGCCGGCCTCGAGCCCGCCGCTCAGCGCCCAGCCTTTCTCGTAGAACGGCGCATCCGGGATCGTGATCGCGGCGTCGGGTATCTCGAAGGTGGCCCGGATGACATCGGTTTCGGTCGCGCCCACTCGCGCCGCGACGAACGGCCTGACCCGGCCTCCGTCGCGAAAGAAGCGCCGGTAACCCACCTCCCACGTGTACGCGTCATAGTTCGAGAACTTGCCGAAGACGTCGAGCTCGGTATCGAGCGCCGGCACGTAGGCGGCACCGACGCGCACGCGACCATCATCGGCGCTGGTTTCCCTCGCCTGAAGGAATACTTCGCTCCGTTCACTCAGTCCATAGCCCACTTCCAGGCCCAACGACCTGGCGGTGCCGTAGATCTGATCGTGGCTGCGTGAGCGAATGCGCAACTCCGCGCTGACACCTGCCAGTGCGGGATTCAACGGACCGAGATCCGGCACCGGCGCCACGGCGCCGGAGTGGACGTCGCCGCTGACCGGAAAGTCGGCGCCGCCGGATACCGACATCGAGAATTTTCCCTGCTCGGGACCTGCCGCGAATGCCGGTCCTGCCGCCATCAGCAAGGCAGCGCCAAGAAGTTTGATCTGCATGTGCCTCTCCCATCAGAACGGGTGACGCCTACCCACTGTAGGCACGTGCTTTACGCAAGAAGGGTGGATGTGGATTCAACGAGGCGCCGGACGTAAGCGCCCTTTCAGAGTCCTCACACCGCGTCCACGTTGCTGTACGCACTTGCCGTTTGTCCGCGCACCACGGTTTGGTTCGGCTGCTGCATCCGACATGCATGGGGCGACGTATGTCACGCCAGACGCTGCGCGCCGTCTGCGCCGCACACGCCAGGGAGGTCCGCTTCCGACCCAAAGCTGCCGTTCGACCACTCGGCGTCAACACGGCTGCCCCCGCTGCTGGCGTGGTAACACGCAACACCCAGCCAGGGTCAATTCCACCCAGAGACACCTCTCGGGATTCTGGTCGGCCACGGGTTCTGCATGCTGTTTGCAAAGCGCCACCCACTGTGCATACTGTGCATATCAAGTATGCACAGTGGGTACTGGTGAGCGCAGAACTCTTCCTGTCGACGGCCGACAGCACGCCGATGTACCAGCAGATCGTCGACCAGATCACCGCCAAGGTGATGGCGGGCGACTGGAAGCCGGGGCAGGCGCTGCCGTCGATTCGCGAACTGGCTAGCGCCAGCCGGGTCAGCGTGATCACGGTGAAGCGCGCCTACGCGGAACTGATGCTCGCCGGGGTCATCGTCACCCGGCACGGCATGGGTTCCTTCGTGGCCGAGTCCTCGGACCTGCCCACCGACCTGCTGCGCTCCGAATTCACCCAGCACTTCGACGCGATGCTGGCCTGCGCCGCGCGGCTCGGCATCACCCGCAACGAGATCCGGCAACTGCTCGATGACGTGCAGGCCGATCGCACGCCCGACACCTCTGGAGGATCCACGCCATGACCGCTGCACTCGCCCTGTCCGGCGTGACCAAGCGCTACGACAGCTTTGCGCTCCAGGACATCACCCTGAGCATGCCCGAGGGTCAGATCATGGGGCTGGTCGGCGTCAATGGCGCCGGCAAGACCACCTTGTTGCGCATCCTCAGCGGACTGGCGCGCGCCGACACCGGCACCGTCGAGGTGCTGGGCCATGCGATGCCGGCGCGGCAGGTGGCGGTCAAGAAAGACCTCGGTTTCGCGTCGGAAGACATGCGTCTCTACAAGAGTCAGACCCTGCGCTGGCACATGGATTTCATCCGCTCGATCTATCCGGGCTGGGATGAAGCCTATGCGACCGACCTGCTGCGCCGCTTCGACCTGCGGCCGGAACAGGCGCTCGCCGGGTTCTCGCATGGGCAGCGGGTCAAGGCGTTGCTGCTGCTGAACTTCGCCCGTCGGCCCAAGCTCTTGCTGCTCGACGAGCCCACCACCGGTCTCGACCCCGTCGCGCGCGACGAGGTGTTGCAGGCGCTCGCCGACATCCTGCGCGACGATGCGCGGAGTGTGCTGTTTTCCTCGCACAACACACGGGACATCGAACAACTGGCCGACACGATCAGCTTCGTCCACCAGGGCCGCCTGCTCGCATCCAAGGACAAGGAAGCCTTCCTCGACGACTGGCGCCGGATCATCTGCCAGGGCACGTGGCAGGCGGAAAAACAGGCATGGCCCGAGATTGCGATGATGCGCCAGAACGGATCGCTGCTGGAGCTGAGGGTGCGGCAGTTCAGCGAGGGCCTGCTCGGCCGACTGCAAGCACAGGGGCTGGAAATCCGTAGCGCCGAGGCAATGAGCCTTGAAGACATCTTCGTCACTACCGTGCGCGCTGGAGGTGCGGCATGAAGCTTCCCGAACTCAACGTACCCGTGATCAAACAGTTGATCGTCAAAGACTGGATCCTGTTCCAGAAGCAACTCGCGGCCTACGTAACCGGGGGCATCTTCGCGCTGTGCCTGATCGGCATGGCGAAAGGCTGGAGCTTCTACCTGGGTTCGCTGCTGCTGCTTGTCGTCATGGTCGGCATCTCCTGTTTCTCGATCTCAACCTCGTTGCTGGTCGAGCGCAAGGAGCACACGCTGGCCTTCGTCATGAGCCTGCCGCTGACGCCGCTGGATTTCTACCTGGCGAAACTGCTGGGCAACCTGGTGACCTTCTTCGTGCCGTTCCTCATCCTGTCCGTCGGCACCCTTGCCGTCATCGCGTTCACGCCCTTGCCCGATGGCCTGGTCGTCTTCTCCGTGCTGATCTTCGGCTTCGTGGCCCTGGCCTACAGTGCGTCGCTGAGCGTGGCTATGGCGGTGGAGTCGGAAGGCTGGAACACGTTCGCCATGATCGGCAGCATGGTCCTGATCAATCCTTTCATCATGTTGCTGGGGCAGATCCCCGAGATCACCAGCCACGTGAAAACCGAAAACATCGTCTGGAGCCTGCCCGCCGTCGCCATCCTGCTCGTGGAAATCGTGGTGAGCATCGCGGTGCTGGTGGCCACCGGCTGGGTGCATTGCCGCAAGAAAGCGTTCTACTGATATCGCCATGTCGGCGTCCGACCGTCTCCACGCGATGGACAACCTGCGGGCGCTCGCCATGCTGTCGGGCGTGCTGTTCCACGCGGCGCTTGCCTACAGCCCGCTGGCGCATGCTTTTCTTCCCACGGCCGATCGCGTGTCGTCGACGGCCGTCGACGTGTGCATCTGGTTCCTGCATCTGTTCCGCATGCCGCTGTTCTTCGTGGTCGCCGGTTTTTTCGCCGCCATGCTGGTAGCGAAGCGCGGAATGGGCGGGATGTTCCGCAATCGCTTCAAGCGCATCGCGCTGCCGTTCGTGATCTTCCTGCCGCTCGTGCACGCGGCACTGAAGTACAGCACGCTGCGCGCCGCGGAGACGGTGCAGCACCGATCGCCCGTGCTTGCGATCATCCGGCAGCTGCTGCAGACGCAAGGGCTGCCCGGGCAGCTGCCCGGCACCGGGCACCTGTGGTTCCTCTACTACCTGTTGTTCTTCTACGTGCTGGTGTGGTCGGCGAAGAATTTCGGACTGGAGAAGCTCGGACAGCGGGTGCGCGAGCTGAGCCCCGTCTGGCTGCTGGGCGTGCTGCCTGTGCTGCTGGTACCGGCGCTTGCCTCCGTCAGTGCGCCGCATCCCGCGCCGGAAAGCTTCCTGCCGCAGTCCTGGGCGTTCGGTTTCTACGGGCCGTTCTTCGCGTTCGGGTACCTGCTGTACGGCCACGACGCCATGATTGAACGGCTCCGGCCGCTCGCGCCGTGGCTGCTGGTTGCCAGCCTGATCCTCTACGGCGCCTATTGGGTCCTGTTGAATCGGCAGGAGACGAGCGTCCTGGATCCTTCCGACTCCTTGCCCATCGCTTTACTCGGGGGCTATGTCAGCGCATGGATGACCTGCGTCTGCCTCGTCGCCGGCAGGTCCTTGTTGAATCGCGGCAATGCCGCACTTCGCTATCTCTCCGATGCATCCTACTGGACCTACATCGTGCACCTGCCGATCCTGTTTGCTGTTCAATACTGTTTGCTGGATGTCGAATTGCCCTGGGGCATCAAGTTCACGGCCTCGGCACTGGCCACGTTCGGACTTTGCCTGCTCAGCTACCACGCACTGATACGCAGGACGCTCCTCGGCGATCTCCTGGGGGTGCGAGTGCCAGCGGCCACGGTGCCGACAGGAAGGTGATTGGCTCTTCCTCTCGGGGGCAACGGTCGAGCGACCGCTTCTGGCCGTAAGCTGACCTCGAGTCTCGGGCACCCACTGCTTACTAGATGCGGAATCCGTGATAGGTCCGCAGGTCTCAGGGTGACTCACCGTTTCGAGATCCACACTCGAAAGCACCAACCCTCGGCGCGTCAACAATCTAAGCCGCGAAGAGAAGTCGAAATTAGCGAGAGCAATGTGTCATCACGCAATCATCAGAGGCGGTGGCTATCTGCCTCTAAGTATTCTCGGCTACTGTAAGAGAGTTGTATTCATTTAGGACTGTCTCCGCTCAATTTCCTACATTGCGACGACATCGACACGCCACGCTGGGACAACGCAGATTCGGTCCCACAGCCGGGAGCGTACTAGGTGACTGTCCATGCACGCTGTCAATATCGGCCTCCTGCTCGTCGCCATGCTCGCAGCCGGCGGCTGTGCGAGTCACTCCGCGCAGGTACGTCCATCGCCTGACGACACGCAGTTATTTGCGGCAAGTGGAGTACAGGCGTCGGACGCCGTCGCGCTAGCGGAAGATAAGCCGCTCGGTGACGCGTATGCTTTGCCGCGGCCAGACGAGGACGCAGTGATCGTTGAGGAAGACCTCGCGCTCATCTATGGCAGCGCTGCGGCGTGGGATCCGTGGGAGAAGCAGAACCGTCGAGTCCACCGCTTCAATCTGGTGATCGATGCGCACGTCCTGCGTCCGCTGGCACGCGCATATGTCCGCGTGGTGCCGACGCCGGTCCGCACAGGCATTACCCGAATATTCCGCAATCTCGGCGAGCCCGCCAACGCATTCAACCACGTTGTGCAGGGCCATCCGGGGCATTCGCTCGCGTCCCTTTGCCGCTTCGTGCTCAACACCACGCTCGGCATCGGCGGCATATTCGATCCCGCGACCCGAATGGGTCTGCGCCGGCGTGAGGAAGACGTCGGCCAGACCCTCGGCACGTGGGGATGGCGGCGCTCGCGCTATCTCGTCCTGCCGCTGCTGGGGCCGCGCACCGTGCGCGACACGCTCTCCCTCGTGGTCGACCAGCGCCTGTCACCCCTGCACTACGTCAAAGACGGTGCCACCGTGATTGCGCTGCAGTCGCTCGAGGTGGTGGACGGCCGTGCGCAGCTTGCGGCCTTTGACGACGCCCGCGAGGACGTCTACGACGACTACGCCTTCGTGCGCGATGCCTGGTCGCAGCGACGCGTGCACCAGATCGATGGCGACGCGCCGTCCGAGTGAGCGGTCGCCCGACATTTGGACGACACCGCGATTCCATCCTTCCCGCGCCGGGCGCAAGCCCTTCCCGATCATGCCCCTCCGGATGCCCATGCCTTTCCTCAATCGCCGTCGCCCCCTCGTCGTCGTGGCTATCGTCGCTGGCCTCGCCGCCGTCGCGATGGCCCTCGCATCGTGGCGCGCCGACGAAGCGCCGGCGTCCCGCGCGCCGACGCCGGTGATGTCGGTCACCCTGACTGCTCCGCGCGCCGCGCCGTTGGCGCTGCAGGTGCCGGCGACAGGTCACGTGATGGCGTGGCAGGAGGCGAGCATCGGCGCCGAAACTGAAGGCCTGCGCCTGACCGAGGTGAATGTCAACGTCGGCGACCAGGTGACGCGCGGCCAGGTGCTGGCCGCGTTCAACGCCGCGCTCGTGCGGGCCGATGTGGCGGAAGCGCATGCGGCGGTCGCAGTGGCCGAGGCCGAGGCACAGGAGGCGGACGGCAACGCGCGCCGCGCGAACCTGCTCGAAGGGTCGGGTGCCATGTCCGCGCAGCAGATCAGCCAGTACCTGGCCGTCGCCGCCGTAGCACGCGCGCGCTTGGACGCCGCCCGAGCCGCGGCCCAACGCCAGCATGTGAGGCTGTCGCATGCGCACGTACTCGCGCCTGCCGATGGCATCATCACCGCGCGCACCGCGACTGTCGGCGCAGTGGTGCCGGCGGGCCAGGAGCTTTTCCGCATGATCAAGGACGGGCGCCTGGAATGGCGTGCACGCGTGGCGCTGTCCGACCTCGACGCGCTGGCCCCGGGCCAGGTCGCGCTGTTGCGTGTGCCCGGCCAGGCGCCGATCCGTGGCAAGCTGCGCATAGTCTCGCCGGATATCGACACGCAGACCCACAGCGGCCAGGTGTATGTCGATCTACCGCGCGACAGCGGCGTGCGCGCGGGAACCTTCGTTACCGGACACATCGAGTTGGGTGAAGTCCCCGCGCTCACCCTGCCGCAAACGGCGGTGCTGCTACGCGACGGGTTCCATTACGTGATGCGTGTTGGCACCGCATCGAACGTGGTGGCGGTGAAGGTCGAGGTGGGTCGTCGGATCGGCGACCGCATCGTGATCACCCGCGGCTTGGCGGAAGCCGATCGCGTGATCGCCTCCGGTCTGAGCTTCCTCAGCGAGGGCGACACGGTGCGCGTGGTGGAGGCGTCGCCTCAGGCCGCCCCCGTGGTGCGTAGCGCCAACCCCGCGCGCACTAACGCGGAAGCGCTCGCCCGGAGCGGGTCGTGAACCTCAACGTCTCCACTTGGTCGATCCACAACCCGATCGCCACCACGCTGCTGTTCATCCTGCTGACGCTGGCCGGCATCGGCGGCTTCATGGCGATGAAGGTGCAGAACTTCCCCGACATCGACTTCCCCGTCATCACGGTGACGGCGGCCTTGCCCGGCGCCTCGCCCGCGCAGCTGGAGAACGATGTCGCGCGCCGGATTGAGAATTCGCTGGCCAACGTGCAGGGCCTCAAGCACATCATCACCACGCTGACCGACGGCACCGCCACGATCACCGCCGAGTTCCAGGTCGGCAAGCCGGTGCAGGAGGCGATGGACGACGTGCGCGATGCCGTCTCCGCCACCCGCGCCAACCTGCCCGCGGACCTGGAAGACCCGATCATCAGGAAGCGCGAACTGGCCTCCGCGCCGGTGCTGACCTACACCGTGTCCTCGTCGACGCGCGACGACGAAGCGCTGTCGTGGTTTGTCGACAGCCAGGTCAGCAAGAAGCTGCTGGCGGTGCCCGGCGTCGGCGCGGTGTCGCGCGTCGGCGGCGTCGACCGCGAGGTGCGGGTCGATCTCGATCCCGTGCGCCTGCTGGCGTTCAACGCCACCGCCGCCGACCTCTCGCGGCAGTTGCGCGAACTGCAACAGGAAGCCTCCGGCGGCCGTGTCGATGTCGGCGGCACCGAACAATCCGTGCGCACCATCGCCACGGTCGAAGCGGCGCAGGACATCGCGCGCCTGGACGTGTCCCTGAGCGACGGTCGGCGGTTGCGCGTGGACCAGGTGGCCGACGTGTCCGACACCTTCGCCGAGCCGCGCTCGCTCGCGCTGATGGACGGGCGGCCGGTCGTGGCCTTCGACGTGCTGCGCTCGCGCGGCGCCGGCGAGCTCGACGTGGCCGAGGCCTCGCGAGCGGTGATCGACGAGTTGCGCCAGGCGCATCCGGAAATCGTCTTCGCCGAGGCAGTGGACCACGTGACGCCCATCGCCGAGAACTACCACGGTTCGATGATGCTGCTGTACGAAGGCGCGGCGCTGGCTGTGCTGGTGGTGTTCTGCTTCCTGCGCGACGGCCGCGCCACGCTGATCGCCGCGGTGGCGCTGCCGCTGTCGGCCATCCCGACCTTCGCGGTGATGCACCTGATGGGATTCAGCCTCAACACGGTGTCGCTGCTGTCGCTGTCGCTGGTGGTCGGCGTGCTGGTCGACGATGCCATCGTCGAGATCGAGAACATCGAGCGCCACCTGCTGATGGGCAAGACGCCTATGCGCGCGGCGACCGAGGCCGCCGACGAGATCGGGCTGGCAGTGGTGGCCACCACGTTCACCCTGATCGCGGTGTTCCTGCCCACCTCGCTGATGGGCGGCGAAGTCGGCATGTACTTCGTGCAGTTCGGCTGGACCGCGGCAGTGGCGGTGTTCTTCTCGCTGGTGGTCGCGCGCATGCTGACGCCGACCATGGCGGCCTACCTGCTGAAGGCGCCGAAGAAGGTGCACGCGCCGCCGCGCTGGCTGGCGCGGTATCTGCAGCTCGTGGAGACCTGCCTGCGGCATCGCGCCGCGACGGCCGCCGTGGCCGCGCTGCTGGTGGTGCTCGGGCTCGGCGTCGCCGTGCTGCTGCCGGGCGAATTCATTCCCGCCGACGACGGCAACCAAGCGCAGGTGACCCTGACCCTGCCGCCGGGCAGCACGCTGCAGGACACGCGCGCGCTGGCCGAACGCGCGCGCGACGTCATCGCCGCGCACGCCGGGGTGGTCTCGGTCTACACCGCCATCGGCGAACCCGGCGAGGACGCGCAGCCCGGCACTGTCACCCGCGCCACGCTCACCGCCAATCTGGCGCCGCGTGGCGAGCGCGAGCTGACGCGGCAGCAGATCGAAGCCCGCCTGCGCGAGGACCTTCTCGACCTGCCTGGTGCGCGCATCCGCGTCGGCGGTGGCGACGACGAGGGCTACGAACTGGTGCTGACCTCGGAGGACGGCGCCGCGCTCGCGCGCCATGCCGCGGTGGTCGAACGCGAGCTGCGCGGCATTCCCGGCGTCGGCGCGGTGACCTCGTCGGCCAGCCTGGTGCGGCCTGAACTGGTGGTGCGGCCCGACTTCGCGCGCGCCGCCGACCTCGGCGTGACCTCGGCCGCCATCGCCGAAACGCTGCGCATCGCCACGGCCGGCGATTACCGCCAAGACCTGGCCAAGTTGAACCTCAGCGAGCGGCAGGTGCCGGTAGTGGTGCGGCTGGCCGACCGCGGCCGCGACGACCTCGACACGCTGCGCCGCCTGCCGGTGCCCGGTGCACGCGGCCCGGTGCCGCTGGAAAGCGTCGCCGACCTGCAACTGCTGACCGGCCCGTCGGAACTGTCGCGCTACGACCGCATGCGCAACGTCGAGTTCGCCGTCGAGCTCAACGGCCAGCCGCTGGGCGATGTCGAGGCCGCTGCCGACGCGCTGCCCAGCCTGCGCAACCTGCCGCGCGGCGTGGCCCACGCGGCTACCGGCGAGGCCGAGGTGATGGGCGAACTGGTGGTCGGTTTCGCCGTCGCGATGCTGGCCGGCATCTTCTGCGTCTACGCCGTGCTGGTGCTGCTGCTGAAGGATTTCGCCCAGCCGCTGACCGTGCTGGTGGCGCTGGTGCTGGCGATTCCGGGCGCGTTCCTGGCGCTGTTCCTCACCGGCGCCTCGCTGTCGATGCCGTCGATGATCGGGCTGATCATGCTGATGGGCATCACCACCAAGAATTCCATCCTGCTGGTGGACTACATCGTCATCGCGCGCCGCGACCACGGCATGGACCTGCGCGACGCCATCGTCGACGCCTGCCGCAAGCGCGCGCGTCCCATCGTGATGACCACGCTGGCGATGGGCGCCGGCATGCTGCCGGTCGCGCTCGGCATCGGCGCGGACCCGAGCTTCCGCGCGCCGATGGCGATCGTCGTCATCGGCGGGCTGATCACCTCCACCGTACTGTGCCTGCTTGTGGTGCCGGTGGTCTACAGCCTGGTCGACGACGTGCTCGGGCGCGTGCGCATGGCGATCGCCGCGCGCCGGCGGCCGGAAGCATTGCCGGCAGCCGGGGCAGAGGTATGAGAACGATGGGCGGGACGCGCATCGGTGCAGGTCCTTTTTGCGCGGCGGGGGTCAGGCAAGCGCCCCCGTCCGCGCCTTTTTCTTCCGCAGATCTCCCATGAACTTCAGCACGCTGGCGCTGGCGGCGGTCGGTCTTTACGCGGCCGCGTCCATCGCCTATGTCTACCGCTGGCGCGGCCGGCGGCGCTATGCCGGCTTTGGCGACTACCTGCGCAAGAGCTGGCCTATCTTCGCGCCGCTCAACTGCCTGCTGTACCTGGCCACTCACCGCGTCGCGCGCCGGCCGGTGATCGACAGCCGCTACCTCGACGGCATCTCCATCCTGCGCGCGCACTGGCCGCGCATCCGCAGCGAGGCGCTGGCACTGTACGCCAGCGGCGCGTTGGAAGCGACCAGCCAGCCCGGCTCGGCCGGCTACCACGACCTCGGCTTCCGCACGTTCTACAAGCGCGGCTGGCAGAAGTTCTACCTCAGCTGGTACGGCACGCCGCATCCCTCGGCGCAGCGCCTGTGCCCGGAAACGCTGTGGCTGCTGGCGCAGGTGCCGGGCATCCGCGCGGCGATGTTCTCGGTGCTGCCGCCGGGCGCGGAACTGACGCTGCATTCGGACCCGTTGGCATGCGCGTTCCGCTATCACTTGGGGCTGGTTACACCGGACGACGATGCCTGCTTCATCAACGTCGACGGACAGGCGCTGTCGTGGCGCGACGGCCAGGACTTCGTCTTCGACGAGACCTATCCGCACTATGCACGCAACGACACCGACACGCTGCGGCTGATCCTGATGTGCGACGTCGAGCGGCCGATGAACGCGTTCGGCCGCGCGTTCAACCGGCTGTACTCGCAGCTGGCGCGCGCGCTGGCCGTGCCCAATACCGACGAGGACCGGCGCGGCGCGCTGACAGCGATGTTCGCCGCCGTCGCGCCGCTACGCACCCGCGCCATCGCGCTGAAATCGCATCACCGCGGCATGTACGTACTGCTGAAGTATTCGTTGAACACGATGCTCCTGCTGCTCGCCTTCCTGCCCGTTTACGCCGTGCTACAGTGGATTGAGCGCGCGGGCCTGGCGGCGCTGTACTGATCCCGTGCGCACGTCCGCTCCCTGTTTTCCCGCCTGTCCGCGCGTTCCGAGGCGCACGTCCCATGAGTCGCGATTCCCTGTCGATCCTGATCATCGAGGACAACGCGCAGCTCGCGGCCAACCTCTACGACTACCTGGAAGGCTGCGGCCATACACTCGACGCCGCGCCGGACGGGCTGTCCGGCCTGCACCTGGCCTCGTCGAAGGATTACGACGCCATCGTGCTGGACTGGAACCTGCCGCGTCTGGACGGCCTGACGGTGCTGCGCCGCCTGCGCGGCGAGGCGAAGAAGAAGGTGCCGGTGATCATGCTGACCGCGCGCGACCAGCTGGCCGACAAGATCGACGGGTTCGAAGCCGGCCTGGACGACTACCTGGTCAAGCCGGTGGCGTTGCCCGAGATCGAAGTGCGCCTGCGTTCGTTGGTGGCACGGCTGCGCCAGTCGGCGGCGCCGGACGACGTGCTGAGCGTCGGCGACCTGACGTTCCACATGGGCACGATGGAGATCCAGCGTGGCGGGCGCCGCATCGTGCTGACCCGCACCAGCCGGCGCTTGCTGGAACTGCTGATGCGCGAGAGCCCGCAAGTCGTATCCCGGGCGAAGCTGGAGCGTGCGGCGTGGGGCGAGGGTGTGCCCGGCACCGACCTGCTGCGTTCGCACATGTACGTGTTGCGGCGTGCGCTGGAACAGGCGCCGGAGACCACGCTGCTGCATACCGTGCCGGGCGTGGGCTACCGGTTGTGCGTCGTTGAATAGGGTTTTCGCCCGCATCCTCAAACCGCGCGGCGTGCACGGCGGCATTACCGTCGCGCTGGTGGTGTTCGGCCTGATCATGGCGGCTTCGCTGGCGTTCCAGAACTTCAGCAGCCAGGGCCTGATCGAACATCCCTACTGGGGCGACCTGCTGCGCTCGATCTCGGCCGACCACGCGGCGCGCGTGCGGGCGGGCGAGGCGGACACGCTGCCGCAGACCGGACTCGTGCGCTCGTGGTACATCGGGCCGGGGCAGGCCGCGACCGCGGCGCCGTCGTACCTGGCCGAGCTGCCGCCCGGTTTTTATTCCACCGAGAACGGGTTCCGCAATTTCGCCGAGCTGGAGAACGTCCAAGGCCGCGGCAGTTTCCACGCCGCCGTGGTCGACTTGCCGCCGGGGCGGCTGATCACCCGGGTGGACATCGACGCGATCGAGGACCAGCAGAACCGCACCTCCTGGTGGAGCGTGCTGTGGGCCTTGTCGTACGCGCTGATGATCTGGGCGGTCGTCGCGTGGCTGCACGCCAACCTGGTCCGCCCAGTGCGCGACCTGGCCGACCGCATGCAGGCCATCGACCCGCGCGACAGTGCCGCGCGCCTGCCGACGACCTACCTGCGCGAGGAGATCCAGGTCATCGCGCAGGCCAGCAACGTGCACCTGGACCGTGTCGGCCAGTTCATCGAACGCGAACGCAGTCTGCTCGACCAGGCCAGCCACGAGTTCCGCACGCCCATCGCCGTGATTGCCGGCGCGGTCGACGTACTCAGACAGATGCCATTGCCCGATACGTCGCAGCCGGCCCTGGCCCGTATCGAGAGCGCGGTGGAAGGGCTATCCGAAACCATGGTGGCTCTGCTCTACCTGGCGCGCGAGCCGGAAGACGGCAGCGAACCGGCCGAGGTCACTGCGTTGCACGAGTGTCTGCCGCGGCTGGTGCAGGACCATGAGTACCTGCTACAGGGGCGTGCGGCGCAGTTGCGTCTCAGTGATTTGCCGCCGACCTATCTGGCCGCGCCCGAAGCGATGGTGCGCATCGCCGTGAGCAACCTGATCCGCAACGCCATCGAGCACACCGAGGCGGGGCATATCGAAGTCACGCTGGCGAACGGGGTGGTGTCGGTGATCGATTCCGGCAGCGGCTTCAATCCGGTGGAAGCCGCGCGGCGGTACCGCGACAGCCTGCGCCAGGCGTCGCCTCCGCGCGGGCAGGGGCTGGGGCTGTTCCTGATCGGCCGCATCTGCGAGCGCTTCGGCTGGTCGCTGGCCATCGATGCCGGCGACTTCAGCGGCACGCGTGCGCGCCTGGACGTGTCTGCCAGCGTCATCCCGCTGTAAACAGCGCCGACAGCCGGCATTCAGCGCGTCGCCGCCGCATACGACATTGCGGCGACATCACCCCTCCATCCTGCCGTGGCCGTTCGCCGCCACGCATGACCGCATGCGCTGACCACGCCGCGAACCCGGCATCCCACCCAGACGAGGTCGCGCACCCCATGAAGAAGCTCTTGTTGTCATTGTTGTTGTCCAGCCTGCCCTTGGCGGCGTCCGCGCAGGAAGACGGAGATGGTCCACCGGAAGGCGGCCCGCCGCGCTGGAGCGTCGGCCTGGGTGCAATGATCAAGGACAGTCCCTACGCCGGCGAGGGAACCGATGTGCAGCCGATTCCATTGGTGTCCTACGAGGGCGAGCGCTTCTACTTCCGCGGCATCACCGCCGGCTGGCGATTCATCGATACCGATGCATTTGAACTGAGTGCGCTGGGCAAGTTCCGCTTCGACGGCTTCAAGGTCGACGATCTCGGCCGAGTCGAACTGGCTCGGAACGGCCTCGACTACCGCCTGCTGGAAGATCGCGACATGGGGTTCGACTTGGGGCTGGGCATGAGTTGGAAAGGCCGCGGCGGCGAGCTGGAGCTCGAGCTGCTCGCCGATGTCACTGGCACCAGCGAAGGCCAGGAGTTGTCGCTGCAGTACGGCTATCCCATCGAGATCGGTCGTGGCCAGCTGACCCCCAGCATCGGCGCTACTTGGCAGTCCAAGGATATGGCGAACTACTACTACGGCACGCTCGACGAGGAAGTGGCGCGCGGCGTAGTGGATTACAAGCCGGGCTCGGCCACCGTTCCGCACGTCGGCGTGCAGTACTTCCGCCCGATCGGAGAGAAGTGGTCGATGATGGCGTTTGCGCGCTACAGCAGCTTGCCGGACGAGATATCTGACAGCCCACTGCTGGAGCCGGATACCGACGACGCGACGTCGCTCTTCATCGGCTTCTCGCGCGGATTCTGACTAGCGCCAACCATGTAGCTGACGGTGGGGAGGCGCGTCATTCCCCACCCATTCCGTACCCGAGACGCTGTATCAAAAAGGAAATCGGCCCTGAGTCTGACGTAGCCCCAACATGCCAAGCTTTGGCCTCATAAGAGGGGCGTGCGCATGCGTAAAGCCTCTCCTCCCATCTCACGATAGGGGGAAAGTTGTGAAGCGAAGCCAAAACCGCTGTGTGGTACGTCCTGCCTGGAACTTGGGAAAAATGGTGGGGCAGAAATCGCCACTCAAACTGAAGGAGATCTGGTCGATTCGGGTCCGACTTCAACTCAGTGGCGACAAACGCCAGTTGGCGCTCTTCGATCTCGCAATCGATAGCAAGCTACGTGCATGTGATCTGGTCGGACTCCGCGTCCGAGACATTGCACATGGCGTGCGGATTGGTTCGAGAGGATGCGTTATACAGCGGAAGACAAAGCGTGCTGTCCAGTTTGAAATCATGCCACACACCAGGGAGGCTTTGACTTCGTGGATCGACAGCCGGCAGCTAGGGCTAGATGATCATCTCTTCCCAGGTGGTTCGCAGGGCTATTCTCATCTATCTACACGTCAGTACGCCCGTCTAGTCAAGGCTTGGGTCTGCAGTATCGGCCTGGATCCCGTGAGCTACGGAACACACTCCATGCGCCGGACGAAGGCATCACTTATTTATCAGCGCACCAAGAATCTGCGCGCCATACAGCTGCTGCTCGGGCATAGCAAGATCGAGAGTACCGTCCGCTACCTTGGGGTAGAGGTGGACGACGCCCTGCTACTAGCCGAGCAAACCGAAGCGTAGCTCTTAACCTAAAGCAGCCTTGGCATGACTGCTTCCGACCCGAAGCGGACATCCTCTGGAGTGCGTCCTCGCGCTCATTAGTCGGATTAGGGAGAGCAAACAAGTGGTTGAAATGCTTCCGTGACAAGGTAGTAGACCCAAGACGCGGAGATCTAGAAATCAACAAGCCGGATCTAAGAAGATTCCGTCCTTCTCAAATACTCTGAAGGCGTCAATCCCACAACGTCACGAAAGCAACGACTGAAATGACTTTGGTCGAAGTACCCGAGCTCGGCTGCCAGCTGTAGAAGACATGACTCTCCTTCGCTTAGACGCCTCTCGGCCTCTTTCACTCGACGCCATCTCACGTACTCAAGCGGGCTCATTCCGACTTCATCGCGGAAGACTCTCGCGAAGTGAAATCTACTGATGCAGGCGACCTTTGCAATCTGACCCAGACTGAGTTGTGAGCAAAAGTTGCTTTCTATGTAGGCTAGCGAGCGATTGATGCCTCTCGTCCTGGCGGCATGTCTTGGATCTTGCTCACGCCTGATCGTGAGACCAAGCGTCGCTTTTAAGTCAGTCTGGAGAGAGAGATTTTCCATAAGAATGAATTTGCTAAGCCATTGACATGTCTTCGGCTAGCTCTCCAGATCGTATGGCCGAACTGCACTTCAAGCCCAAGTAATCGTTTGCTTTCGCACGAGCAGCTCCAGGGGCGAAAGATCGCCCCTGGAGCAGTTGGATCAGCTGAGCTTTTCTGGGGCGAGCTGCTTCAGCAGGCCGTAGAAATCGAAGTATGAATCTGCGCGAACGATCTTTCCGTCCTTGAGGCGGTACACATCGCAGAAATTGACCTGCATTGCTCGCCCAGTCGGCTGCAGCACACCTGCGGGGGAGTTGAATACGCCCTGGTGCGTGCCGCGTCCGACGCCTTGGGCAATGACGTAATCGTCAATCGCGACCAGGCTACGGACTTCGCAGGTCGCATCGGGGAAGATATTGAACCAGCTCGCCCAAGGGTCGATGATGGCGTTCACTCCATAGGTCGTGAAGTCAAACGGCACATCCAGCCATTCGCTCTCGGATGCGCCGAATTCAGCGATGGTCTGCAGATCCTTCTCGTTGACAGCCTTGTACAGGCTGCGAATCAGGGCTTCGTTCGTTTCGTTCTTCATGTCATGTACTCCATGGTGGCGGGCGATAGGTCGTGCTCCGACCGTGAGTTCATGCTAGGTCGACAGCGCGAAGTTGCTAATGCCGCTTCATTTCGTACCCTTGCCAAATCCTCTAAATTCACCGTCTCCCCGGGGCAACCGCTATCGGCCGGAAGCAATCAGCGGTGGGTGACCTCGCAAACGCCTCAGGGGGCCCGAACGCGTTCGTACCGGCATGGACGTCTCGATCGCTGCGTTCAGGAACCGCTCTTCTTCGAACAGACAGTGTTTCCCGTCCCCGTACCAAATAGCTGTGGACCGCTTGGTGGCGGACTTGGGATGGCGCCCAGCTGGCGCAGACCCGTCATCCAGTCCTCCGAATGCCATGTATGGACTATCTTTCCGTCTTTGAACTCGTGGATGTCGATTGCCTGGATGGAGAGCTTTCCATGGCGGGGCTCGAATCCGAGAAATGATCCACAGTGAGTACCGGTGATGTGGGAACGAACAACGACCTTGTTCCCTTCCTGAATCATGTCTTTGACTTCAATGTCGAAGTCTGGGAAAACGGTCGTAAGGTAGACGAGCAAGTTCATCCCAGTCTGCTTACCACCTCGTTCCTCGGAAGGGGTCTCATACCAGTCATCCGCCAGGACCGTGCCGAGTAACTCCGGGTCATGTAGGCTGAAGGCTTGGTACCAGATGGCAGCACTCGGTCTGTTGTCTACTTCTTGAGCATTCCCGGAAAAGGTTGCAACAAGCGTAGCTAGTGCGAGCGCGAACCTACCCAACGGTCGCCATCCGTTCTTGTTGTTCACGGCAACAACACCATGGGCCTTATCTTTCGACGGGAGGCAATCTCGGAGTGCGCCAATGCGGCGGCCTCCAACGGATATGTTGAAGGCGTGTATTCCCCGAACGTGCCCTCTCTGAAGGCTTGGAACACTTCGGCAACTGCAGCTCCAAGACGGCCTTGTAGGTGTTGCGCCATGGGACCCCCAACGAGGTGTACGTTGCGCTTGGCAAGCTCGGCCTGATCGACCTCTGGCGGGCCAGAGGCTGCGCCGATAGTTACGATCCTGCCTCCGTCTTTCGCCGAGGCGGCTGACGTAGCGAAGGTGACCCTTCCGACAAACTCATACACCACATCGGCCCCGGTCGGAAGGAGCTCACTCAGTTGCCTTTGAAACCCGGAATCGTTCGATAGCAGAGCATGATCCACTGAGCCTCTTATAAGCTCGAGCTTGTCCGGCGAGCCGGTGGTGCCTATCACAAAGGCCCCCTTTGCTCGCGCCCACCGTGCGACGAGTAACCCCACGTTGCTCGAGGCACCTTGGATAAGGACCCTATCTCCGGACTGAAGGTTGTAGAACCCATTCAAAGCGGCCCAAGCGGTCAGACCCTTTGTGAGAATCGTCGCGACTTCCAAGGTAGTCAGATCGTCGGGAACGGCGATGAGGTCTGCCGCATTGATCAGGCGCACGCCGGCGTAACTGCCGGGCGACAGGAAGTAGGCCACGCGGTCGCCCACCTGCACGGACTCGACACCAGGACCAAGCTCTTCAACGACTCCCGCCCCCTCTACGCCTGTTACGCCTGGCAGAGACATGGGAAATACACCCTGCCGGAAGATCGTGTCGATGAAGTTCACCCCAACGGCCTCTTGGCGCAGCCGGACTTGTCCTGCTTGTGGAGCTCCTACGCGCTCCTCTTCAACAACTAGAACTTCCGGGCCGCCATACTGGTGAAAGCGAATTGTGGTGCTCATCTTATTGTCCGGTTTGCTTGGCAAAGGATCGAGCGCAAAGACTAGGCGTCACCAAGACGGCTTTGAAGCCTATGTCTATCGATGCGATCCATCTTATGACTCGATAGGTGAGCTCTGGCTAGGTGGCCCCGCGCGTCTGCGCTAGCTTCGCATCTACGCTCACGAAGCCCGGACCGTAAGCAAGGATCTGTAGGAATCCTCCGGCCATGGTGAGGTTTTTGAAGAAGTGGATGAACTGGTTCTGATCGATGAAGTTCCGATGGAAGCTCACGGCAGTGACAAGACAGAATATGGCGAGAGCACCCGCGACCAGACGGGTTCGATAGCCCAAGACGAGCGCTATACCACCCGCGATCTCAATCACGATGGCAATGAGCAGCGCTACTTGCGGCAGCGGCAGACCAGCCGCAGCTATGAAGGCCGCGGTTGCACCAGGATTCGTGACCTTTCCCACGCCCGAAATAATGAAGATCGTGGCCATGAGGAGGCGCCCGGATAGTGCGAGCGCCGAGCCGTATAAGCTGGCATCGACAAGCTTATTGCTAGTGATGGGGGTGATCATTGCGCAATCTCTGATAGTTGACGCACGCTGTGCTGGCGCGCTTACAGCACTGACAGCAAACCGCCGTCGACGAGTAGGGGAACGCCCGTCACGTAGCTCGACATGTCGGAACCGAGCCACACCACTGCATCAGCAATCTCCGAAGGTTTTCCAAGGCGGCGTAGAGGTGTTCTCTGCCTAAAGCCTTCCGATGCTTCGGCCACCCCTGGGGTATTCCGCAGCAGGGCTGTGTCGATAGTGCCAGGGCAGACCGAGTTGACCCGAATGCCGGACGGGCCGAGTGCATCTGCCAACGCCTTTGCCATCAGTACGACGCCACCCTTACTGGTCGAGTAGGCTACGGTCATCCCCGCACCTGAAACCCCGCCCATGCTGGCCATCAGCACAATACTTCCTGGCTTGGAAAGTGCCTGCATCTGGCGTGCAGCCGCTTGAGCGCTGAACAGGACGCCATCCAGGTTGACGGACATCAGTCGACGGTAGTCGTCCTCAGCAACATCGGCGCCATCCGAGCGTAGCGTTATCCCGGCATTGCACACCATGAGATCAACCCCGCCAAACTGCTCGGATTCGGTGAGAAGCGCATCGACTTCGGCGCGCTGGCTCACATTGGTGCGCACAAAAATTGCAGGAACACCCAACGACTGGATCTCACTTGTCGTGGTTGGCCCACCCTCACGCGGAGCCTCCACTACGTCTGAAACAACGACAGCCTTCGCGCCGTGCTGTGCCGCACCGACTGCGATCGCGCGTCCTATGCCGCTTGCCGCGCCCGTTACGACGACCACTTTACCTGCAAGCAAGGCCGTCATTTCTCACTCTCCTTGGCTGGCGCCAATTCTCGCTGAAACGACTGAAAGGCGGACTCTTTTGTCTTTGCCTCCAACTGCGCCTGGAAAGTTGCGAAATCAGCGACCTCCCAGTGCTCGGCGAGCTTTCCCCCCTCAATGCGATAGATCTGGAAGGCGCGAAAGTCCACCTTGTTCTCCGTCGCCTTCAGGCCACCGAAGTCAGCCCTGTGGGTGCCTGATACCCGGTTCATGACCGCGACGCGATCACCCTCGGCAACGATCTGCTCAATCGTCCAGGTGAAGTCGGGGAAGCTGGCCTTCAATCCTTCGAGATAGCTCTTGATCACGTGGATGCCAGGAGCCTGCCCCTCGAGCCGGTCACCGTAGTCTGCAGTGACGATCTGATCGAGCTGACTGAAGTCGGCTCGATTAAAGGCGTCAAAGTATCTGAGCACTACCGCCTTGTTGGCCTCGATGTCAGTATCTGGCTGTCTGGCTTCTGCATGCTGAAGAGAGCCAATGATCATAAGAAAGATGGAGCCTATTGCTGCAATGGACGATTTCATCTGGCTCTCGGGTTTAATGTGCACAAGGATTTGATCAGGGAATCAGAGGAAGTCCGCCGAGTTGCTGCATTAGCGAGAAGAGGTTCGCCACGCCCCAGTGGTCTGTGATCTTCCCGTCGCGTACACGCATGGCATCGACCGTTTCGAACTGGATCTTCCGTCCTGTGGGCGCGATTCCGAAGAGTGGGCCCCGATGAGTTCCGTGGTACGTTTTGAACGTGGTCACGATGTCGCCATCCACGGCCTGCCAATGAATGACGGGGTTGAAGTCGGGGAATGCCTCGCGAAGGCGGTGATACAGAATCCGGACGCCATCCTTGTCGGGTGTGGTGCCAGGCTGCGGGGTATGGTCGACAAAGTCATCGGCGAAAAGCTCTTCGAATAATGCGAAGTCGCCTTGCCCTTGCACCCGCTCAGTGTTGGTCCGGACAATGACCTTGATGGCCTCGGCGGTGATCATGTTGGTCATACGATGACTCCAATAGTTGTCGACAAGACGCTCGCTTGCGAGCGCCCCGCACTGCGCGGTTGTCAGTCAAAAAGCTTGGCCGCCGTTCGTGCAACCAGTTCGCCCTGATGGCGCGCACCTGCCAGATCGATTTCAGTGGGCTGCCGCGATCCGTCTCCGCCGGCAACCGTCGTCGCCCCATAGGGTGCACCTCCGACGATTTCATCCACGGTCATCTGTCCCTGATGGCTGTAGGGCAAACCGACGATCGTCATGCCGAAATGAAGGAGATTCGTGATGATCGAGAACAGCGTAGCTTCCTGGCCCCCGTGCTGGGTGGCCGTAGACGTGAACGCCGCGCCGACTTTGCCATTGAGTGCACCGCGGGCCCACAGGCCGCCGGTTTGATCCAGAAACGCCGCCATCTGGGAGGTGATCCGTCCGTAGCGCGTGCCCGTCCCGATCACAATGGCGTCGTAGTCTTCAAGCTCGGCAACCGTGGCGATCGGTGCCTGCTGATCAAGCTTGTAGTGGCTCTTGCGCGCGATATCTTCAGGAACTGTTTCCGGAACCCTCCGGATATCGACGGTAGCGCCAGCACTTTGTGCGCCTTCCGCCACGGCCTGGGCCATCTTTTCGATATGGCCATAAGAGGAGTAGTAAAGAACGAGAACTTTTGCCATGTGAGTCTCCACTGTTGTACCGCGACACGTTGACGGCCACTGTCTGCGGCCGATGGGGCGTCAAACTGGAGTCAGACGCCTGGACCGGACTTGCCTGCGAGGAGCTGGAACTCCCACGCCAGGTTGGTGGCCGTCGCGCCCCCGTGCTCCAGAAGTGCGGGGATCAGCTTGGCTGCGGACTCTTCGCGCGCCCAGTCCCGCTGTAGCTCCGACGCGAACACGATCCAGGTCATGGGCACTGCACCAGCCTGAATCATGCGAGCGATGCCCATCTCGTGAGCTTCAACGCTCGTTCCGCCTGACGCGTCAGTGACGAAATAGACTTCATAGCCATCGCCAAGCGCGTGGATGACCGGGAACGCAAGACATACCTCAGTCCACAGGGCGGCGATCACTACTTTCTTTCGACCGGTCTTCCGAACCCATTCGACACAAGCAGGGTCTTCCCACGTATTGATCGTGGTGCGGTTGATTGGCTTCTGCTCTGGAAATACGTCCAGAAGCGGCTTCACGATGTACCCGCCACGATCCTCTACTACGCTGGTCAACAGGGTGGGAACATCGAAGACCTTTGCGGTCTTCGCCAAGGCAACCACGTTGTTCATGAGCAGTGCGGCGTCAATGTTCTTTACGCCACTGAACTGAAACGGCTGATGATCGATCAACAGCAGGACGCAGTTGTCCGGAGTGATAAGGGCTTCTTTACCGACCTTGCCCTGGGTTGAGCTGCTCATATGCGCCTCGTGTGTGGGTGTGAAGCCCACGTTACGGCGCTATCTCGACAACGGTAATCCGTCATAGGCGTAGATTGTGGTTACGCCTTTTGGCTAATGGCTACCCATACTCGTGCAGCAGGGAGAGGGAACCACTGCTCGACCATCAATCGAGATGGATGATGCCCCGCTTGAGTGCGATCACAACCGCTTCCGTTCGATCTTGTGCTCGGAGTTTACTTAGCAAATGGAGGACATGGACCTTGACCGTCGCCTCTGTCCTGTGGATATGAGATGCGATTTCCTTGTTCCGAAGTCCTTTTGCCATCAGTTGAAGAACTTCAAGCTCTCGGTCGGTCAGTTCAACCCGAGGAACGTACTGAGCGAGCCTCCGCGCCACCGCATCCGGGAGAATCCAGCCTTGGGTCCAAACCGCCCGTACAGCGTCCGCAACCTCGTTCCTTAGGACATCTTTGAGGAGGTAGCCTCGTGCACCCGCCTCCAGGGCCCGATGTATGTCTGTGTCGCCCTGGTACGTGGTCAAGGCGATGATCTTCGCTGCCGGAGACTCTTCCAGTATCTTCGTGATGGCTTCCACGCCACTCATCACGGGCATGCTCAGATCCATCAAGGTTACGTCGGGTTGATGAACGCGGTACGCATCAAGTGCAGCAGCCCCATCTCCCGCCTCGCCCACAAGCTCTAGATCCGCATGCAACGCCAACACCGCTGCCAGCCCATCTCGGTAGATAGGATGGTCATCGACCGCCAGGATGCGAATCCGCTGGGGTCTTCCATTGACGGCCAGTGGCTGCTTGGTTGTGACGGACATAGTCTGATGGTGTTCCAGTTGGGGCCTGGCGGCAATTCACCGATTGGTTAAATTTTTAGCCCGAAAGGCCCTGCTAAGCCCGGCTGCCGGGTAGGAGGCCCCAGCGAAGCCAGCGCCGGCGGGGTACCTGAATGCCTATCGTGGTGCCCACGCCCGGCTGGCTTTCCACCTCGACGTGAGCGCCTATAGCTTTGGCGCGCTCCTGCATTCCCTGGAGACCCCAATGGCCGTTGCGCCGCCTGGCCGCGTCCACATCAAACCCCGCACCATCGTCGGTCACGGTGATATATAGCGCTTGCCATGTGTACACCAGTTTGACTACCACGATCGAGGCGTCAGCATGCTTGCGTACATTGACGAGTGCCTCTTCAACCATTGCCAGACACTGCTGTCGTACGCTTGGAGATAGCTCGTACGTTGTTCCCTGTGCGGGCGCAAAGTTCACTACTGCTCCAGTGTCCGCCAGAATGCGATGAGCGCTGAGTTGTAGAGAGGCTGCGAGATCGTCAGCCTCATTGGGAAGCCGGATATCCCAAACAACCTTTCGTGCATCGGTCAACGTTCTGTCCACCAACCCCAAGATGCGATCAAGGCTGGCTCTCTCCGGCGAGTGAGTACCCAATCGTTGGTCAACTGCATGCAGCTGAAGGGCGATTCCTCCGAAGCCCTGAAGGAGCGAATCGTGAATGTCGCGGGCGAGACGGGTTCGCTCTTCCATGATCGCAGCACCGCGAATGCGAAGTGCCGCGCGGTGATACATCCAAAGCACCAGGGTTAGGCTCAGTACTACCAAGCCGATAAACCAGGCGGTGAGGTAGAACGGCGCTAGTACATGAAGGGTGATACTAGTCTCAGTGTGCGACCATTGTCCTCGAACGTCCCTCGCAGATACGCGGAATTTGTATGTTCCGGGCGCTAGACGCGTGTAGGACGCCACCCGCTGTGTGCCCGCATCGATCCAGTCAGGGTCAAAGCCGTCCAAACGGTACCGAAAGCGGACGTCTGGCCCATGAGTGAGATCAACACCCGTATAGCGGATATCTACGCGACGGCTTCCCGGTTCAATAACCAAGCTGTGTAGTTCGCTCTGGCGCGTGCCGTCGACGAAAATTTCATCGATGTAAACCTTAGGCGCTGCGCCAACAGGCTTGGCCGTTTCTGGATTCAGCGCGACGATGCCGTGCCCCATGGCGAACCACAGCTTGCCACTCCGCTCTCGATAGGACCAGGGATGCGGCCATGCCGCAGGATCTCCGCCCGGCAGACCGTCAAGTGGCTTGAAACTACCCACGTCAAGAAGACTCGCAAGTTTTCCGTCAGCTACAGCTATCAGCTCTTCAATTCTGACGCGTGTGAGACCGCCCAATTGACCTAACCAAAGCCGGCCTTCCACGTCCGTTTCCCCCGCACCGACCCAACTTTCAGGCAGCCCGCCTTTCACCGCGACGATGGCCGTGCTACCACCTCCCACACGGACTAGACCTTCGTCGGAGCCGACCCAAACCGTTCCCTTAGGTGCTTCGAAGATGACATTCGGCCTGATACCCGTCTGCTGAGGCGTCGGCCATTGGGTAAAGGTCTGATGTCCGGCAGGGTCGATGCGGGTCACGCCAGTCAAACTTGCGACCCAGACTGCTCCGGCAGCATCCTGAAAAAGGCGAAAAATGAAGTCATCCTTCTGCTTGATAGGCTCAAGCCGCCCGTCGTGCCCGCGATAGAGCCCGCGCCACGTCGCGATCCAAAGGGCACCGGATGTGTCCTCGAGTAGATCTGTAACTGGTGGCAATCCTTTGAACCCCCCCAGAACGCTCGCTGTCCCACCCGAATAGCGAGAGACGACACCGTTCGGACGTCCGACCCATACACCACCTTTTCGTGCCGGCGCCAAGGAGAGCACCAGATCGGCCGGGCTTTTGCCTACACGGCGGAAGGACGAGGCTGCATCTCGGATGTGCCCATGGAACAGCCCCCCGGTGGGCGGCGCCAACCAGACCCCTCCCTCACTGTCTCGTACCATCCCGCCAGGCATGTCACTGGGCAGTCCCGTGCGCGCGGTGAAAGCTTCCACTTGCAGTGGTCGGAATCGATTCAAACCATCACGGGTTGCGACCCACATATTGCCTTGGTGATCGGGCAGGATGTCGATGATTCGATCATCTGAAAGCCCGTCTGCCTTGGTGAATGAAGAAAACTCCTTGCCATCAAACCAATGCAGACCCGCACCATATGATCCCACCCACATCCTGCCGTCGGGGTCTTCTGACAAGGCAGTAACGGCACCAAAGCCATCAGTCGTTGGTAGCGGAAAGTAGTCGATGCGATCTCCCTTCCATCTTGCAATCGCCGTCTGCGTGCCGAACCAAACAGCGCCATCGCGAGTAGCGTAAACGCGACTTGGATCTTGCACTTGGGCCCCATCTGGCAGCCGGATACGCTTCAGTTGCCCATCGCGTATTCGATAGATCGCCCCCTCTCCAGCGGCGATCCAGATATCACCATTGTTGTCCATCGTCATGCTACTGCCCGAGTAGCTCACAAGCGTTCCCTCAAGTTCGCGTTGCTTGCCACTGCGATCGATGACAAATACGCGACCGCTTCGGGTCACCGCCCACAACCTGTTCTGCGGATCGACGGCGGCGGCGTTAACGATGTCTGACTTGAAAGAAGCGTTCGTCGCAATCAGCTTGACGTTGTCACCAGCGACGCGAAAAAGGCCGCTACCACTCCCAACCCAAAGGCCGCCGTCTCGGTCCTGGGCAAGTGGAATGGTAATGAGGCGCGTATGTCCTCGGAGAGCGGGCGAATTCTCTGCCGTGAATGCCTTGAACCGAACGCCGTCAAATCGGACCAAGCCTGATTGCGAAGACAGCCAGAGGTAGCCTTCTCGCGTCTGTACTAGGTTTGACGTGAAGGCCAGCCTTACCTCTTCCTGCGAGCGCCAGGTATCGACCTTATAGCGATCAACGATGACTGAGGCTTGCTGTGCGCAAGCTTGTTGAGCAGGCACGGTCAAGAACAGCGCCTTCAACACAAGGTATAGAGACAACTTCCTCACAGTACTACTTCTCATCCAAGGACCTTACTCCCACCCTGATCAGGGTGGGTACGAATACGAATGCAGTACTAGTGCTTGAGCGCCTCAATGAATGCGCGCCCTATGGGACCTGGCGGCGCATCCTTTCGATATACCGCTTGCATCTCAAGGCTGGCGCGTGTCTTTGCGTTTGCATGCGTTCGAATCTCGATGAGCAGCCCTTTATCCAAGTCGTCCTGAACCATGTGCACGGGCATATGACCCCAACCAAAACCGGCGCGCAGAAAGGCGTGCTTTGCCCCGAGGTCCGCCAATCGCCACACGAGTGGCGAGATCACGCCAAATGACCGGCCGGACGTTAGCGATGTACGGTCCGTCAGTACAAGCTGAACATGCTTGCTGAGCTCGGCATTTGGAAGCGGCTTCTTGCTTGTAGCCAACGCATGCTGTGGCGAAACGACGGTAGCAAATGGAACCAGGGCCAGTGGCTCGGCAGTCAGTTCCTCCGGCACCGTTGGGAGGGATCCAATGACACCGATGCGGCAGGATCCGTCCAGAACAGGCTGAACCACGCCACCTAGCGCCTCAACGTAAAGCCGCAATGGCGTTTTCGGAAACAAATGCTGACATTGACCCATGGCGTGGGTAATGGCAGACATGGGGTACATGACGTCCATCACCGCTGAAAGCTCGGGCTCCAAGCCCTCTCGCATAGACCGCGCCCTGGCTTTGAAGTCATCCATGTGATCGGCGACGGCACGTGCATCACGCAACAGGAACTGCCCCTCTTCGGTCAGCTGTGGATAGCGCCCGCTGCGATCGAATAGGGCAACGCCCAATTGGCCCTCAAGATTGGCCAAGGTATGACTGACTACCGACTGGGCTCGCCTGAGCTTGCGTCCGGCCGCTGAAAAGCTGCCCTGCTCTGCAGCTGCAATGAAGGTCCGTAGCTGGTCCAACGTGACTCCGTCGAGCATGTATCTACTCCTTGGATGGATTACATCTTTAAATATAGGCTACCAACATACATCCGACGAGCCTAATTTGGCGGCACCTCCACTGAGATGCCGCCATGACCCGCTTGACACTCAAGACACTGAAGCCCGAGACGCTCTCCCCCGCGCGCCGGATCGTCTTCCAAGGCCAGGGCACTACCCGCGGCCCGATCACCCGGTTGGTCAACCCGTCCGACTTGGGCCAACTTATCAAGCCGTTTGTGTTCCTGGATTACGGCGAGCTTCCCCCTACCGGTGACACGTTCTTCGGGATCCATCCGCACTCTGGTATTGCCACCCTCACTGTTGCGCTCAGCGGCGGCCTCCAGTACGAGGACACCACCGGCCAAGCTGGGCAGGTACCGGCCGGCGGCCTCGAGTGGATGAAGGCCGGTGCTGGGGCCTGGCATGACGGAAGGGTCTACACCTCCGACCCGCTAAGGTTCTTCCAACTGTGGTTGGCGCTGCCGGCAGCTCTTGAGAACTCTCCTGCCGAGGGCCAGTACATCCCTCCCGAGCAGGTGCAAAGCGAAGGGCCGGTCACGGTCGTGCTAGGACAGTACGGCCAAGCGCGCAGCCCCATCCGCGCGCCCGAGAACATCAACTACTTCCATGTCCGTCTCGAAGACGGCGAAACGTGGCGCTATCAGCCGCCTCAAGGACACACCGTCGGTTGGATTTCCGTGTATGAGGGTGCGGCACATGCGCCTGATGTCATCAACGCTGGAGATATCGCGGTCTTCGACGAATCTGACGCAGCGCTGGAGTTCACCGCGCACGGAAAGACCTCCTTCGTGATCGGTACAGCGATCAAGCACCCACACGATCTGGTGACCGGGTACTACTCGGTCCACACCAATCCGAATGCTCTTGAGAAAGGCGAAGCCGAGATCAAGCGCATTGGCGAAATCCTTCGTGCAGCGGGTCGCCTTCGCTAAGTTCAAGCGATTCATCTACTTACAAACCAAACACTATTCCACAGGAGATACAACATGTCCGCCATCGTTAACACAACCCCCAGCAGCCACACTTTCGCCCGCAATGGTGCCGAGTTCGTTGGGCGCATCCTTCTCGTCGTGCTCTTTCTCATGTCCGGCCTGGGCAAGATCAGCGCCTACGAGGCGACGGCTGGCTATATGGCCTCTATGGGCGTACCCGGAGTTGCACTTCCAGCCGTTATCGCTCTGGAAGTGTTGGGAGCGGCAGCCATCATCCTCGGCTTCAAGACGCGCATCATTGCCGCGCTTCTGGCTGGCTTCACATTGGTCACAGGACTGGTCTTCCACAACAACTTTGCGGATCAGATGCAGAC
>Ga0247823_10000732_pt1 | contig 27637 bp, 27 predicted proteins | sample 13C_PalmiticAcid_2_FD_192426 | JGI IMG/M metagenome (GOLD analysis project Ga0247823, IMG submission 192426) | Soil microbial communities from agricultural site in Penn Yan, New York, United States - 13C_PalmiticAcid_Day30 | ecosystem: Environmental > Terrestrial > Soil > Agricultural land...
GGGCGACACGCAGTGGCGCACGCCCGACATCCATCCGGAATCGTCGAGCACCATCAACGTCTCAGCCCTCGTCGCCCCGGTCGGTGTCGGTGCCGTCGGTGTCGCCACCGACGTTCACGCCCAGGCGCGCCATGCGGTAGCGCATCTGGCGCAGCGACAGGCCGAGGCTCGCGCCCGCGGCGGTGCGGTTGTAGCGGTAGCGTTCGAGCGCGCGGTCGAGCACGTCGCGCTCGACCTCGTCGAGGTACGCGGCGAGGTTCGTGGGCAGCGGCTGCTGGACCGGCGCGGCCGGCCGCGCGGGCTCGGCGCGCGCGGGCTCCGGCTCGGCAGGCAGGCGCAGTTCCGGCTCGCCCTGTCCGAGCGCCAGTTCGGGCACGCCGAGGTCGGCCACGCCGATGCTCTCGGCGCCCGTGAGGGCCACCGCGCGGTGCAGCAGGTTCTCGAGTTCGCGCACGTTGCCTGGGAAGCCGTAGCGGCTCAGGTGCAGCAGGCCCTCGCGGGACACGCGCGGCGGGGGCGACACGCCGGCATCGCGCGCGATGCGGTCGAGCACGCGCTCGCAGATGGACGGGAGGTCCTCGAGCCGCTCGCGCAGCGCCGGCACGCGGATCTGGATCACGTTCAGGCGGTAGTACAAGTCCTGGCGGAAGCGGCCGGCATGCACCTCGGCACCGAGGTCCTTGTGGGTGGCGCTGACGATGCGGACGTTGACCGCCTGCTCCGTCACCGCGCCCACGGGCCGCACCGACCGCTCCTGGATGGCACGCAGCAGCTTGCTCTGCATCGCGAGCGGCAGCTCGCCGATCTCGTCGAGGAACAGCGTGCCGCCGTTGGCGGCCTGGAAGAAGCCCTCGCGGTCGTCGGCCGCGCCGGTGAACGCCCCCTTGCGGTAGCCGAAGAACTCGGCCTCGAGCAGGTGTTCGGGGATGGCGCTGCAGTTGACCGCGATGAAGGGCTGGTCGCCACGCGGGCTCACCTCGTGGATGGCGCGCGCCACCAGTTCCTTGCCGGTGCCGGACTCGCCGTTGACGAGCACCGGCGCCATGCTGCGCGCGACCTTGTCGACGAGCCCCCTCACCTGCTGGATGGCCGACGACTGCCCCGCCATGCGCGCGAGCGCCGGACTGAGAGCGACCGCGGGCGGCTGCGAGACGGCCACCGCGGGCCCCGTGACCAGGCCCGGCGGGAGCGGCGCGGGCGACTTGCCGTTCTCGGACGGCAGGTTCGACGGCACCACGGTGGGCGAACCCGCGCCGCGGCCGAGCGCCGACGCGACGACGGCGCGGAACTGCTTCAGGTCGACCGGCTTCGTGAGGTAGTCGTAGGCCCCGGACTTCAGCGCCTCGACCGCGTTCTCGGCCGAGCCGTACGCGGTGATGACGATGGCCTTCTCGCGCCGGCCCGACTCCTCGAGGCGGCGCAGCAGGTCGAGACCGGTTCCATCGGGCAGGCGCATGTCGGTGATGACGGCGCTGTACGTGCGGTCCTTCAGGTGCAGCCAGGCGTCCTCGACCGTCCCCGCCGTCTCGACGTCGTAGCCTTCCCGCAACAGCGTCAGTTCGTAGAGGGTGCGCAGGTCGGGTTCGTCGTCGATGACCAGCAGGCTGAAATGCGAGGGGGAGCTCATACGGTCACGAGGTCAGATGGAGACGGGCTTCGCCGGCGCCGCCCGTGGGCAGGGGCTGGAGGCGCATGGCCACGAAAAACTCGTTTCGGTTGGGTTCGGCCGGCGGCCGGATCCGGTAGTCGATGCGGGCGCCGTAACGTTCGCACAATTCGCGGCAAATATACAGGCCCAGGCCCGTTCCGCGGCTGCGTGTCGAAAAGAACGGTTCAAAGAGGTAACGCTCCACATCCGGCGGGATGGGCAGGCCGTCGCTGAGCACGCTCACCACCGCCCGGGCCTCGTCCCGCACGCTCAGGCGCACGCGCACCGCGCCGGGCACGTTGCTCGCGTGGCGCTTGGCGTTGTCGAGCAGGTTCACGAGCACGCGCCGCAGGTGCTCGGGGTCGAACAGCACGCCGACGGACTCCGTGGGCAGGTCCACGCGCAGCACGCTCTGCTCGCCGAGCGGCAGCTCCACGGTGCGCGCCCATTCGCTGCAGGTGGAGGCCACCAGCGCCGTCACGTCGATCACCTCCGGCTCGCGCGCGGCGCCGGGGGCGACTTCCATCACGTCGTCGACGATGCGCTTCAGGCGCTCCACGTTGTCGGTGACCATGCGGGTGAGCTGGCGCTGGCTCGGCGTGGTGGCGTCCTCGGCCATCAACGCGTTGGCCTGCGAGATGGCCGCGAGCGGGTTGCGGATCTCGTGGGCGATGCCGGCCGACACCCGCCCCATCGCCGCGAGCTTCTCCTGGCGCGTGCGCGCCTGCACGCTGCGCACGTCCTCCAGGAACAGCACGCACAGCTCCTCGGTGGCGTTGGATTCGCGGCGGCGCGTGAACCGCACGCGCAGGCGCAGCGTGCGGGTGACGCCCGAGTCGAACGTCAGCACCACGTCGCGCCCGCCTTCCGGCCAGCGGCCATCGGAGAAGGCCCGCTCGACCGACTTCACGAGGGCCGACCAGGCGTCCACACCCCACAGCTGGAACGGTGCCTCGCTCGACAGCCCCTCGGTGACCAGCAGCCCCCGCGCCGCGGGGTTCGCCGCACGCACGCGGCCCCGGCGGTCGACGACGATCACGCCCTCGGTCATCTCCTCGATCACGAGCCGGTTGAGCTGCGCCTGCTGGCGGGCGAGTTCCAGGCTGCCGCGGGCGGTGAGCTCCTCGCGGGCGAGCCGGCCGGCGAGTTCGCCGGCGAGGATGGTGACGACGAACAGCCCGGCGCCCGCGAGCCCCGCCTGGGTGAGCAGCACGGTGAGGTCGCCGCCCTTGACCACCCCGAACGCGGCCAGCGCCAGCAGCGCGAGCGTGATGAAGGCGGCGGTGGCGAACGCCATCAGGCGCGGCGTGAGCACGCCGGCCATCAGCACCGGCAGCACCAGCAGGGCCACGTAGTTGAGCGACGAGACCTGCGACACCGCGTGCAGGCTCACGAAACAGACGATGTCGACCCCGATGGTGGCGAGCCACTGCGGGCTGCGCAGCCGCGCGAGCGTGCTCGGCCGCACCGCGGGCCGCACGCGCGGGAACAGCCACATGCTGCAGGTGATGGCCGCGTACGCGATGCAGACGACCGCCACCAGCAGCGGCGGCCGGTTGCCGAAGGCGCTGCCGATCACGACCGACAGCACGAGGGCCAGGCCCAGCGTGGCCCGCGCGCTGAGGAAGGCGCCGTAGATGCGCTGGAACGCCGACTGGCCGCTGCCCACGATGCGGCGCGCCTGGCGACTCAGGAAGCGGGACTCCGACTCCTTCGCACCCACCGCCTGCCAGTCGCCGTCGTGCCGGGACTCCGGGGCGTCGACCCAGCCGTCTTCGGGCGCCTGGGTGTCGCCGGCGACCCCGAGCGCGCCGAACCACGATTCCTCGCGCGGCTGCGTGGCACGCCGGGCAGCCCGGCGGCGTTCTTCGCGGGGGCTGCGTTCGGCGGGCTTCGGCGAGCCGGCGCTCATCGGTCGTTGCCCGGGCCGCGGGCGGCCGCGGTCCGGTGGGCCTCGCTGCAGTACACACCGTCCGGCCCGGCAAGCGTTTCGGTGCGCGGGAGGTGCACGCCGCAGTGCGCGCAGGCCACCATCACGGGCGCCTCGTCCGCAGCGTCCCCGGGGGGCGGGGCGGCCGGGGTTCCCGTGTCGTCACGGTCCCGGCGGCGGGTGAAGTGCTTGAGCAGCAGGAACAGCGCCAGGAACAGCAGCGCGAAGAAAATGAGTCTTGCCATGGAATGGATCCGGAGGATCAGGCGCCGTACGGGGCCCGCTGGAACACGATCTCGAGCATGAACCGGGAGCCGACGTAGGCGAGCAGCAGCAGCGCCGCGCCCGCGTACAGCCAGCGCAGCGCCGGGCGGCCGCGCCAGCCGAGCTTGAGCCGGCCGATCAGCAGGCCGGCGAACACGAGCCACCCGAGCACGGAGAGCACGGCCTTGTGGTCCCAGCGCCAGGGTTTCGCGAACCACCAGCCGAGCAGCAGCGTGGCCGAGAGCAGCGCGAAGCCGGCGGCCACGAACTGGAAGGTGAGCCGCTCCAGCCGCAGCAGCGGCATGCCCATGGGCGTGGCGGTCGGCGACTGCTGCTTCAGGCGAAGCCGGCGTTCGGCCGCGTCGAGCATGGCGGCGTGCAGCACCGCGGCGCCGAACAGGCCGTACGAGGCGATGCCGAGGGCCCAGTGGACCGGGGCCCATGGCGAGGCGATCTGCGGGCGGAACTCGCCGGGGAACAGCGCGGCCAGCACCACGGCGGCCATGCCCAGCATCGCGAGCGTGCGCCGCACGCCGGGCAGCGGCACCCACTGGCTCTCGACGACGTAGACCGCGAGCACGAGCCACAGCGTGGCCGACAGCGCCGGGGCGAACCCGAACCGCGCGCCGGCGATCCCGGTGCCGATGCCGGCCATGTCCACCACGATGGCCGCGGCGTGCGCAGCCCAGCCGACGAGCAGCGCCAGCCGGGGACCGTCGCCCCCGGTGTCGCGCCACCACACCGCGGCGCCATAGGCCACCAGCGCCAGCAGGCTGGGTACCCACAGGGCCAGCGTGGCGGGGTTCGTGAGGGAGGCGGGCAGACCCGACGATAAAATCATCGCCACAGTGTACTTTCGCGTGCCCGCATTCCGGGCCGCGCCCCCCCCCATGGCCTCCACCCTCACCGACCGCCTGAGTCGCCTCGTCAAGACGATGCGCGGCCAGGCCCGCATCACCGAAGACAACGTCCAGGACATGCTGCGCGAAGTGCGCATGGCGCTGCTCGAGGCCGACGTGGCCCTGCCCGTGGTGCGCGATTTCGTCGCCCGCGTGAAGGAAAAGGCCCTCGGCGCCGAAGTCGTGGGATCGCTGTCGCCGGGCCAGGCGCTGGTCGGCATCGTCAACCGGGAACTCACCGCCACGATGGGCGAGGGGGTCTCCGACATCAACCTCGCCGCCCAGCCCCCGGCGGTGATCCTGATGGCCGGCCTGCAGGGCGCGGGCAAGACCACCACCACGGCCAAGCTCGCCAAGCACCTGATCGAGAAGCGCAAGAAGAAGGTGCTCACGGTCTCCGCCGACGTGTACCGCCCCGCGGCCATCGAGCAGCTCAAGACGGTCACGAAGCAGGCCGGCGCCGAGTGGTTCCCGTCCACGCCCACCGACAAGCCGGTCGACATCGCCCGCGCCGCGCTCGACCACGCCCGCCGCCACTACTTCGACGTGCTGCTGCTCGACACGGCCGGCCGCCTGGCCATCGACGAAGCCCTGATGAAGGAGATCGCCGAGCTGCACAAGGCCGTCGATCCGGTCGAGACGCTGTTCGTCGTGGACGCCATGCAGGGCCAGGACGCCATCAACACGGCCCGCGCGTTCAAGGAAGCGCTGCCGCTCACCGGCATCGTGCTGACCAAGACCGACGGCGACTCCCGCGGCGGCGCCGCGCTGTCGGTGCGGCAGGTCACCGGCGTGCCCATCAAGTTCGCGGGTGTCAGCGAGAAGATCGACGGCCTCGAGGTGTTCGACGCCGCGCGCCACGCCGGCCGGGTGCTCGGCATGGGCGACATCGTCGCGCTGGTCGAGGAGGTGCAGAAGGGCGTCGACGTCGCCGCGGCGCAGAAGCTCGCCGAGAAGCTCAAGTCGGGCGACAACTTCGACCTGAACGACTTCCTCTCGCAGATCAGCCAGATGAAGAAGATGGGCGGCCTCGCCGGCCTGATGGACAAGCTGCCCACGCAGATGGCCGCCAAGGCGGGCCAGGCCGACATGGACCGCGCCGAGCGCGACGTGCGGCGCATGGAGGGCATCATCAATTCGATGACCCCGCTCGAGCGGCGCAAGCCCGAGCTGCTCAAGGCCACCCGCAAGCGCCGCATCGCCGCGGGCGCCGGCGTGCAGGTCCAGGACGTCAACCGCCTGCTCAACCAGTTCGACCAGATGCAGGGGATGATGAAGAAGATGAAGGGTGGCGGCCTCATGAAGATGATGAAGCGCATGGGTGGCATGAAGGGCCTGGGAGGCCCGGCGGGGTTGCGTTGACGTGACATTTGCACGCACTTCCCGCAATTGACCGCGCGTTCATCGGCCGTTAAGGTTACCCATTCCCCTTAACGACGACGTGTGATGGAACTGCTGATCATTGCGGGGTTCGTGCTGCTGGTGGCCCTGCTGGTGCTGGTGCAACGGGCCCGGCGCCCGGCCGCGCCCGCCCAGCGCAAGCAAAAGGGCCAGAAGGCCCGCGCCATGGACGCCCTCGACACGGTGGCCGGCTGGCCACCCCAGGCCACGCGCGTCCTGACCCCGGGCGAACGCAAGGCCTGGTTCGTGCTGCGCACCGCCCTGCCCGACCACATGATCCTGGCGCAGGTGCCGCTGTCGCGGTTCATGAAGGTGCCCACCCGCAACTCGTACTCCGAGTGGCTGCGCCGCGTGGGGCTCAAGTCGGTCGACATCGTGGTGTGCGATGCCGCGTCGCAGGTCATCGCCGTGGTCGACGTGCGCGCCGAGGAGGGCAAGGAAAGCAGCCGGGCGCGCCAGCGCCACGCCCGCGTGGACCGCGTCATCGCCGCGGCGAACATCCCGATGCACGTCTGGTACGAGGACACCATCCCCACGCCGGCCGCGGCCCGCGACCTGATCCTCGCCCCGGCCCGGGCCGCGGCCGAGGGCACCTCCGCCGCGCCCGTGCCGCCGCGCCTCAACGATCCCATCGAGGCCGACGCCATGCTCGACGCCGAACTGGAACAGCGCGACCCGCCGCCGTCCACCTGGTTCGACAACCTCGACTCGGCGGCGGTGCCGCTCGGCAACGTGCCGGCGCCGCGTGCCGGGGCGGGGGCGCCGCAGCCGCGCAAGGGCTGACGCGACGCAAGAGGCGAGCAAAGCGGAGCCGACAGATCAAGCCACGCGCGAGCCCGGGTCTCCCGGGCGACCCGCGGCGCCCCTCGGGGGCAGGAGGCGCCAGCCGACTGGGGGGCTCAATCAATCACGGCTTGCGCGAACTCCCGCGCATTGAACGTCTGCAGGTCTTCCAGCTTTTCACCCACCCCCACGAAGTACACCGGAATGGGCCGCTCGCGCGCGATGGCCGCCAGCACCCCGCCCTTCGCCGTGCCGTCGAGCTTCGTGATGATGAGCCCGGTGAGCTGCAGCGCATCGTCGAACGCCTTGACCTGCTGAAGCGCGTTCTGCCCGGTGTTGCCGTCCACCACCAGCAGCACCTCGTGCGGCGCGCCATCCTGGGCCTTGCCGATCACGCGTTTGATCTTCTTCAGCTCTTCCATCAGGTGGAGCTGCGTGGGCAGGCGGCCCGCGGTGTCGGCGATCACCACGTCGCAGCCGCGGGACTTGCCCGCCACCACGGCGTCGAAGCTCACCGACGACGGATCGCCGCTTTCCTGCGACACGATCTCCACCGCCACGGCCGGCGACCCCGGCTTGTCGGCGCGGTCGGCCCACACCGCGAGCTGCTCGCGGGCGGCGGCGCGGAACGTGTCGGCCGCGGCCAGCAGCACCTTCTGGCCGCCGTCGGCCAGGTGGCGCGTGAGCTTGCCGATGCTGGTGGTCTTGCCGGCGCCGTTGACCCCCACCACCATCATCACGGTAGGCGTGGCCTCGCCGATCTCGAGCGGCTTCTCGAGCGGCGCGAGCAGGTCGGTGATGGCATCGGCCAGCAGGCCCTTCACCGCGGCCGGATCGGTCGCCTTCGCGTCCTTCACCCGCTGCTTCAGGTCCTTCAGCAGGAACTCGGTGGCCTTCACGCCGGCATCCGCCATCAGCAGCGCGGCCTCGAGGTCTTCATAGAGGGCGTCGTCGATCTGCGTGCCGGTGAACACCTGCGTGATGCTGGAGCCGGTCTTGCGCAAGCCGGTGCGCAGCTTGTCGAGCCAGGTGCGGCGTTCGGCGCCGGCCTCGGTGGACACCGGGAGTTCGGCGGGTGCAGGCACCGGCACCGGCACGGGCACAGGAATGGGCGCTGGCACCGGCGCGGCCACCACGGGAGCGGGAGCCGGTGCAGGAATGACAGGCGCAGGTGCGGGCGCAGGTGCGGGCGCGGGTTCGGGTTCGACCTCCGCAGGCGCATCCCCCAGGCCGATGCCACTGCGCAGCCGGTCGACCCAGCTGCGCTTTTCCTCCCCCGTGTCCACGGCGGGCGCGGCGGCCGGCGGCGCGTCGGACGGGGGAGATTTCTTCTTGAAAAAACTGAACATGTGAAATGCTTGGATGAGACCCGAGACGAGAGAGTAGCCGAGTCCCTGATTGCGTGGTTATAATGTGAGGCTTAGGCGCTTTAGCTCAGTCGGTTAGAGCGACGGAATCATAATCCGCAGGTCCGGGGTTCGAATCCCTGAAGCGCCACCAAAATGCCGAGAAGCCCCGTGAGTCAAGCACTTACGGGGCTTTTTTCGTTGGCCGGGTATCCACTTCAGGTATCCACCTTTGGCCGCGAAACCCTCCCGCCTCGCAAAGAATCGCCACGGCACCTACTGTCTGCGATGGATTGTGCCCGCCGGCATGCGGGCCGATGGATCGCAGCGAGAGATCCGCTTCTCGCTGCGCACGACCGATCCCGGTGAAGCGCGCATCCTGGCGCTCGAATTCAATCTGGCGCTGGAACGCGTGCGTGCAGCGACACGCGCCAAGCACCGCAGCGCCAGCACCACGGCGCCGCTGACCGTCACCATCGGCGAAACGCAGTGGAACATCCGCGAGCAAGGCGGCCGTAGCCAGTTCGACCAGTTGCTGCGTGACCGACCGGAGCTCCGTCAGGCCCTGCTGGCGACGGTCGAGGACGGCGTGGCCCCCATCGAGGCCGCCGCAGCCCTGGTGCAGCAAGCCACGCCGACCACCATGTCGGTGGCCCACACCGCCAATCCGGTCCTGCTGAAGACGGCAATCGAACTCTTCGAGCAATCTCGCCCCACGCTCAACGGCAATCGCCGCGGCACCGCCAGCGAGAAGCGTCGGACGATGGATCTGCTGCATGCCCATCTCATCGCCCACCGGCACCCATCGCAGACGATCTACGTTCACGATGTCCGCCGCGACGAGTTGGTCGACTTCGTCACCGAGTACGCCAGCCGCCCGGCGAAGGCCAGCGGCGATGGCGTAGCTTCGAAAACGAAACCCTTCGTGCACGGCGCCAACGGCAACGACGCCTTCGAGACCCTGTCTCCGCGCACCGTGATCAAGGCCATCGGCCACCTCGAGAATTTCTATGCCTACGCGGTCGGCAAGGCCTGGGTGGCGAGCAACCCGATGGACGCCGCTTTCCATGGCGCCACCGAGGGGCTGCGCAAGGGGGCGGCGAGCGCCAAGCGCGCCAACAGCTACGAGTGCCGCGGCCACGCAAGGACAGAGAGCGCTGGCCGCATTCCTGTCTACCGCGCTGGAGACCCAGCAGATCCAGATCTTCGACGAGCACAACAAGGCCCATGCCGTGGAGTTGCCCACGTCGGCCTTGCGCCTGCTGGTCGACATCCTGTCCGAACTGGCCGACGGCAATGCCGTGAAGGTGGTTCCCATCCATGCGGAGCTGACAACGCAGGAAGCTGCCGATCTGCTCAACGTGTCGAGGCCGCATCTGGTCAAGCTGCTGGAGTCGGGTGCACTGCCATTCCACAAGGCAGGCAAGCATCGGCGAGTCCGTTTCTCCGACCTGATGGCGTACAAGTCCGCGCAGGAACAGAGCAGCGCGGCAGCGATGGAGAACTGGCCGCGCAGGCACAGGCGCTGCAGATGGGCTATGAATGAAGACTCGCCGTTCACCGCGGTCTTCGACGTCTGCGTCCTGTACCCGGCACCGCTGCGGGACTTCCTGATGTGGCTGGCGCTGTCAGGAAGGTTCCGTGCACGCTGGACGACCCTGATCCATGACGAGTGGGTTCGAAACCTGTTGAGGAACCGACCCGAGCTGGATCCCGCCCAATTGCAGCGAACCATCGATCTCCGTAGGTGATTTCGCTGGCGTCGCACACACTGTTCATGCGCATCACCATGTGGCTCTGCGCGGCGCCAAGAGCCCCTGGCCACCGGAGGCTGCGCTCACGATGCCATGCGCAGCGTGCTCGGTGCGGGCTTCAACGTTGCCAAAGCATAGGGCGCGATACCACCCAATGGCTTGATGCCACCGGATACAGCCTGACGGCCTGCTGGTGACGTTACTGTGATGTTATGGGTACAAGCCGGCGGGTACCGGCACGGGTACAAATCTGGGTACAAGGAGAACTCGACTATGTGGACTGGCGACCGTCGTAACTTCATCAGCGCGACCGATGGCGTGGAGCTGATGCTCGGCGGCCTCGGCTCGGGCGTTTCCGCCGCCTCGCGGGCGCTGGGTGCGCACCACCAAGGTCATCTGTATGAACGCGCACTGGCTGCGAGGGCTGCGGCCGTCGCTCGCTACGACGAACTGTGCCAAGCCTGGCACGTCCTGGCTGGCCGCCATGAGCGGACGCTGGATCGGATTGAGCAGTTGGAACGACTGCTGACGTTGAAGTAGCCGCACGTGGCGATCAGGTCGCCACCTTCCCTGCATATTCATCTATGCCGTCGGAACCGATCCTGTATCCCATCGCGCGATAGCCGCTTTGCCGCTTGTCCCACATCCGTAGCAATGCAGGGTGGCCTGTGTCCACGAAGTCGATGATCCGCACATCGGTCTTGCTGGCGTGTTCCCGGTGCAGACGCCCCGCGTACTGTTGCAGCGTGCCCTTCCATGAAACAGGCATGGCCAGCACCAGCGTGTCGAGTGGCGGATGGTCAAAGCCCTCGCCGACGAGTTTTCCTGTAGACAACAAGATGCGGGGCGCATCTGCCGGCAGCCCGTCCAGCTCAGTCACCAGCGCCGCACGTTGCTTCTTCGACATACGGCCGTGCAAGACGAACGGTGCCGCTTGCGAGCCGTCGAGCGCCACCTTGATGGCATCGAGATGTTCTGTTCGCTCCGTCAGGACCAGCACCTTGCGCCCTTGCTCAAATGCCTTTCGAACCTCGGCGGCAATTGCTTGCGTTCTGGCCAGGTCACCAGCCAGATGCCGAAACACATCCTGGATGCCTGAATCCGTTGGCAAGTCTATTCGATTGAAGCGTGACCGCGGCAGCACTTCCAGATCGTGTGGAGCCCCGGCCGGCTTGGCCGCCGAATACCTGATGGGGCCGCACTGCATGAAGATGATGGGCTGCTGACCATCGCGACGGATTGGCGTCGCCGTCAGGCCCAGCACGTACTTGGCCTTGGTCCTTTTCAGGATCGCATCGAAAGACGCGGCGCCTACGTGATGGCACTCGTCCACGATCACTTGCCCGTAGTTCTCAACCAGCGGATTGACCTGCCCCAGCCGGGATAGCGATTGCATCACGGCAATGTCGATCTTGCCCGTGGGCTTGGGCTTTCCACCGCCGATGGTGCCGACCACACCCTTGCCGACGCCCAGAAAAGCCTGCAGGCGTTCCTGCCATTGCTTGAGCAGTTCGGTGCGGTGCACCAGCACCAGGGTGTTGACACCCCGGCGCGCGATCATCGCCGCAGCGGTGACGGTCTTGCCAAAGGCCGTTGGTGCGCACAGCACGCCAGCGTCGTGATGCAGCATTCCTGACACTGCCGCCTCCTGATCCAAGCGCAATGTGCCGACGAAGACCACCTCAATCGGCTCGCCGCCGAAGCGTTCATCGCGCAAATCGCAGGCGACACCGTTGTCGCGCAAGAGCTCCATCGCGGCATCCAGGCTCCCACGCGGCAAGGCAATGTGCTGCGGGTAGTTCTCGGCGTTGCCGATCACGCGCGGCTTGTCCCACACCGACATGCGCATGGCCTGCGCCTTGTAGAACTCGGGGTTCTGGAAGGCCGCCAGACGGATCAAACGGTTGGCCAGTGCCTGCGGCAACTGGGCCTTCTCGAAGTAAATAAGGTTGGCCAGCGTCACGGTCAGGGACTTCGGCATTGGCCCGGCCAGCTTCTGGGTCAACAGGCGCTCGCGCTTCCAGGGCCTGGCCAGGTCCTCCTCGTCGATGAAGGCGACGTCGAGCGGGTGCACGCCACCCGCGGCACGTAGGATGGTCGGCTCGATGTCATGGCCCGCCATCGTCTGGATGGACGACAGGTAAGCCCACTGATCCGGGTAGGGCCGCAGATCGGCATCGACGAATACGCTACAAGCATGCTCGCGCGGCCACTTCTGCAGCGGCAAGGCGATCAGGTTGCCAAAGCCGCCTTTGGGCATCGTGTCCTGGTTCGGGAACAAGCGGTCGTAAGACGCCAGCTTCAACTGCCGGGTGCGCGAGCAGGTGTGGCTGATGATGGCCGTGCCCAGGCGCCGGGCATCACGGGCGGAAACACGGCTGGCGAAAAACACCCAGGCATGGGCGCCCTTGCCGGACCTCGAGATTTCCAGTGCCGCAGGCACGCCAAGTTCCACGCAGGACTGCATGAACGCCCGCGCATCTTCGCGCCACTCGGCCTCGTCGAAATCGACGGCCAGGAAATAGCAGCAGTCATCCTCCAGCAGCGGATAGACGCCAACCGTGTGTTCGCCGGCCAGGTGGTCGTAGATCACCGCATCGGACAGAGGGATCAGCAGGCGGTTGCCGCAATCGCCGCACTTGATGCGAGGCTTCTCGCACACGCCGGCGCGCCACTCGTTGGCGCAGGCGGGGGCGTAGCCCGACTTGCCGGAGGTCTTCCCCTCCCAGCGGATCGGATAGACATCGGTGCGCCCGCGAAACAGTCGCCGGAACAGCGCCACCTTCTCTGCGGTGGACAGCCGGGAGGGTTCCAGCTCTGGCGTCGGCACAGAAACAGCGATGGGCCGCGGCGGCAGGCGCCACTCGATGCCATGGGCTTCGAGCAGCGCAGTCAGGCGGGCATTCTCGGCCTGAAGGCTTGCAAGGGCAGACCGCTCAGTCATCAACCCCATGCTCGGCCAGCAAGTCGTCCATCTCGTCGCCCACGCCGTAGCCGAAGTTGTGGCTGATATGGCGCACGGCATCCAGGCGCTGGAGCAGCGATGCCTGGTGCGCCTGCGGCAGGGGGGTCATGGTCGGCAAGGCCTGCGCGAACATCCGCAGCAGGGCATCGAAGTAGGTCTCGTCCTGGAAGCCGAAATCGTTGCTGAAACCGGCGGCACGCTCACAGTAAAACACCATCAGTTCGGCCAGGCCCTCGGGCTGGTCGATGGCCTTCTTGTAGTCGGAGATCGCCTTCTTGGCCTTGGCCACCGAGGTGTCTTGGTTCTTGCGCACATCCGGCCACAGCCAGCGATCGATCATGGCCTTGTAGGGCTTGATCGGGTCATCCCCCAGCGCAAAGCGGGCGTGCAAAAAGGCTTGGTTGTCCTTGCTGGCCGCGTACAGATCCTGCAGCAAGCCGAGCAGGCCGGCGCGGTCGAAATCGGCCAGCCGGGTCTTGACCTCGCTCCAGGACGGCGAAGCCTTGCGCGCAGCTTTGGGCTTGGCCTCAGTCATAGGCGGCCTCCGTCGTGACGCAGCCGCTCCAGCGTGGCAGGCCGCAGTCGGATGCGCTCGCGCACCAACAGGTCGGACAGCTGACAGGGCACCGCATCGCGGGCAAAAGAGTCCATGGCAGGTTCCTTGGGAAAGCGGAATCCGGATTTCAACGCAGCTTCCCCAACCGAGCCAACAAACGCTCGCGCGCAGCCGCCCCATCAGCGGCCGCTGCCGCCTGAGATTTTTCGCTGACGGAGGCTTGGATCCTGTGCTGCTCTTCGCCGTAGCCGACGGACTTCGCGTGATCGTGCCAAGCCTTGAGTTCGGGCTGCAGCTGCCATCGCTGCGCGAGCGTGTTCAGATGCTCTTCGTCGAGCTGCCCCATATCTACATCCGGGGGCGGCGGCGTGACCGTGCTGCGCTTCATGCCGGCCAGATGCAGCCACTGCAGCAGCGCTGCCTCGGGGCGGAACATGTCGCAGGGCCGACCGGGCTGGTACAGCACCCAGCGATCCTCGTCAGCGATGGGGAAGAAGCGCTCGGCCAGGCCGTAGAACCTGAAGACATCGCCACCCGACGTCTTCACCTCGCCCAGGTTCGGCCGTTTGCTTGCCGAGGTCGGCACGACGGCCATCACGATGGCAGACGGATTGTTCAGGAATCCGCACTCGCCGAGCACCGACTGCAGCGAGATGACTGCGCCAGCGCGGATGCGACCGGCAATCTCGGTCAGTTCGGCCGGCGGCAGGCAGCGCCGGTTCAGGTAGACGCCCGACGCAACGCGCCGCAGCGCACCGGCCTGCACCAGCGAAGTGGCAAGCAGTCGCGCCGTGCTCGTGGATGCCCCCGGGCGGTACCGAAGCACAAGACTATGGAACTCGGCGGCCGTGAAGATCCTCGGCGCCCCAGATTCGGCAAGGCCGCCCAGCAATCTGAACTTCCAATCGCCGATGGGTCTGTCCACCTGGAGGTCAGATCGCTCTAGGTTGGCGGGCATCAGGCCTGAACTCATGACCCGGCCTCCGGCGATGCGGCGGCAGCGGTCTGCAGCCATTGCTCCACGGCGACACCGACGTCCACGCGCATGGCGTCGAACGCCTCGCTGTCGATGGCCTGGCCAACTTCGGTGGGCAGGTAGGGCACGACCTCGGTGCGGAACTGCTCATAGCTCATCGCCTCGATCTTCGGCCACAGCTCGGCCATGATCAGCGGCAGACGCTGCTTGGCGTCAGGCATCTGCGCCAGCAGCGGCCCTAGATCCTCGACACCGGCCTCGAGCAAGACGTTCAGGTCGAACAGATCACGCGGCGCCATCCGCATCGGATCTGTCAGGGCCAGGACCTTGGTCACGGCAATGTGTTGCGAGTCCAGTACCTGCACTCGCACATCGCGCCCGGTCTGGTTGAATGATTTGTCCAGGGGCACTTCGACCACATGGCCTTCGATCAACTTGGGCCGGCGGGAGACTTCGACTGTCAGGTGCATCGGCGCCGTGCTGTTGGGCTGGGTGCCGGTGATCTTCCAGCGCAAGGTGGTGTCGGTCTGCTTCGGGGCGGTGACCATCGCATTGGCAATCAGCCCGGATGACACAGCCCGCTCGATGGAGCGCCGCACGACGCCCTGGATCCGCTCCTTGGACGCACGCTCATCGGCATCCAGGTCGATGTCCTTGGTGTAGCGCACACTGCCATGGACAGCCCGCATGGCCATGCCGCCCTTCAGTACAAGCTCCTTGTGCATGGCGTTGCTCATCAACTCGACAAGCAGTCGGGTCTGAAGCGCTTCGCGCACCAGCGCAAGTTCCAGTTCGACAGTCACCGTACCACCCCTTGCCAAATTGAAGTCCATATCGCCGACAGGTACGGCGATTCATGCTTCAATTATAGTGACCATAACAGCCGTCGACATACTTGAAGTACAGAACGATCACATACCCGTCGATCCGTACTTCAAGCAAAGACATGCACCAGCTCCCTGAACCTGTGGCCGCAAGCTCAAAGACCAGGCCCCGCTGGCAGACGGAACAACCCATCCATCCGCGAACCAGGTCGAGCCACGGTCCAGCCAGATCAACTCGAAGTGTCGGAAAATCCCGTCCCAAACGCCGCTTCGCGCTGACGGAATCCCAGCTTGAGGGTATACACTTCAGGTTGACACTTCTGACATACCCAGGCCGCTGGAGTGTTGTCCTAAGTGCTTGATTTTCCTCACGCAAGGAACCGATTTCGAACATGTTGGTGGTGGCTCCCTGAAGCGCCACCAAATAAAGTCTTTTGCATCAGGCACTTAGACGAGAGAAGGCCCGCCGCGTGCGGGCTTTTTCTTTAGCGGTGTCAACGGCCGTCGCGGACTCCCTACACGGGGAGCTGCCTTGGTGAAGATGCCAAGTCGTTCCCAGGCCCTCGCCCGTAAAATGAATCATCACGGACGGGCACCGCATCACCCTCGCATTCGACGACGAGTCAAACGGCTTCGAGACAAGCCCTGACCGCGTTCGCCTCGGTGATCTCGTTCGTTTCGCCGAAGAGGTCAAAGAGTTCCTTCAAGGTGACGGCAAGGAAGTCGACGTTCGCGATCTCGATGTTCAGATCAAGCACGGGTCTTTCGCTGTTGAGACATTTCCGCTGGACAACGCCCCGAAGCTCTTTAACGATCTTCGGGCGCTAGAAGACAGTGAACTGATGCGCTTGGTTGATCACAAGCGAATGGCCGTCATCGAGCGCTGGCAGAAGTCAGCGCGAAGCGCACGAGCGCTGGCCTACACAGTTTCGGCGCCGTTCCTGAATCGCCCCCTCCTCATCAGTTCTCGGAGCGACTTCAGAACAGAGGAAGCCGACCATTGGGTCGCAGTGGAACGGTACATCCGAGGCGAAATTCAAGAGGTCGGCGGAAGCAAAAAGCCGAACGCGCATGTCAATGTCAAGTTGCCGAACGGCAAGAGGCTCACCATCGAGACTGACAAGGATCTGCTTCGTGCGGACAAGGTCAATCGGCTTTACAAGTCTGCAATGTTGCGCGTGAAGGCTGAGTACAACGTGAAGACGCGGGAGCTTCGCAATGCCAAGTTGCTGGAGTTCGTCGAGTACGCCGCAGACATTGACGAAGCGTCGATTGCCAAGATGACTCAGGAAGGGCAGTCCGCCTGGAGAGATGTTGAGAACGCTTCTGCATGGGTCGACGAGTTGCGTGGGGGGCGACATTGAACAGTGTGCTGCTCGACACGAGCTTCCTAATCACATTTGCCGATCCCACTAGACCTCATCATCAGACGGCCCATCTCTACCTCCGCGAGTGCGTCGCCAGACAGGTGCCGATGTTTTTGTCGACGGTTGTAGCGTCTGAATTCCACGTGGGGCAGCCCGTACTTTTGAAGGACGGCTTCGACCCTGCGTGGTTTAACGGCGGGGAAATGGGTATCGGCGCCGAGTAGCCGGCCTGACTCATCGCATACCGGATCTCCCATAGCCTTCGCTGCAGCCAGGAGACGCTTTCTTGTTCCTTCGCCTGCACGAAGACTCTGACCGTGAGCAGTGAACCAGGCCTCCGCAAGCTCCGTCAATTTACGTGTGTCGCGCTTGTCAGGAGCCCTGAATCGGCCACAAGTGGGGCAGTTTGGGTGGCCACCGGGGGTGAGTCGGGGGCGGGATCGTTTGTGATCTCGCATTCGCCGAGCAGCTCATGCGCGATCCCTGAAGCGCCACCAAACATCAAAAGAGCCACCTTCGGGTGGCTCTTTGCTTTGGGGCGCCGACGTCGCACGCCGGATCCTGTAGGCCCAGTCGCACGCCACGTCGCGATCACCTCCGGTACCCCGCGCCCCGCCCTTCGCCGATGCTCTCTGGACACCTCACCCCACAAGGAGCTTCCCATGGACAACGACGACGTCGTCGACATCCTGAACGACCTGATCGAAACGACCAAGGACGGCGAGTACGGCTTCCGCACCAGCGCGGAACGGGCCCAGTCCGCCAACGTGAAAGCAACGCTGAACAGCCGCGCCGCCTCGTGCGCCGCGGCGGCCAGCGAGTTGCAGGCGCTCGTGCGCCAGTACGGTGGTGAACCGGAAGACGACGGCACCGCCCTCGGCGCCGCTCACCGGGGCTGGGTGGCCGTGAAGGCCGCCATCTCCACCAGCGCCCGCGAAGACCACGCCATCCTCGCGGAATGCGAGCGCGGCGAGGACAAGGCCGTCAACACGTTCCGCAAGGCCGCCCAGGAAACCGACCTGCCCGCGGACGTCCGTGCCGTGATCGAACGCCAGCTGCAAGGCGCGCGCGCGAACCACGACCAGGTGAAGGCCCTGCGCGACGCCACGCAGGTCTGACCTTCGCCGTCACGCCGGCCCCCGGCCGCCTCAGGCGTCCGGGGGCCTTTCGTTCGTCTGCACGGCCGCACGGCACAGCCGCGCCATGTCGGCGGCCCAGCCGGCCATCGCCTCCGCATCCAGCTGCACCAGCATCGCGTAGCGCCGGCCGCCCCACACCGCAAGGTGCAGCGACCGCACCAGGTGGGGCGCCGGCCGGTGCGGCAGGTCGGTGCAGGCGTCGAACACCCGCGCCCATGCCGCCGCGAGCTCCTCGTTCGCGCGGGCCTGGTGCTTGGGTTCGGCCATCTCGGTCTCCAGCGCCAGCATGTCGCGGTGGAACCAGGGCAGCTCGGGCGCATCGACGCCGCAGCACAGGCGCACCAGTTCGTCGATGCGTTCGGTCCACGCGAGGCCGGGCGGCAGCACCGCGCGGCGGTCGATCTCGGCAAGCAGCGTCTCGATGCAATGGCGCACGTAGCCCGACAGCAGCGCCGTCTTGCTCGGGAAGTAGTCGTACAGCGTGCCCACCGCGATGCCCGTCTCGAGCGCGACGGCCCGCGTGGTCAGGCGCGGCCAGCCCTCTTGCTGCCAGATCCGCACGAAGGCGTCGAAGACCGCCTGCACGGTGACTTTCGCGCGCGCCTGCGTGGGCCGCTTCAGCGGCTTGGCCTTGGGCAGGGGACGTGGCGTCGTCATGCACCCACCATATCATCCGGGGCCACGCCACCGACCCCGCCGCATGGACCCCCTCCCCACCGACCCGCCGCCGCCCGTCACCTTCGGGGAGGCGCTCCGCTTCTGGCTCAAGCTCGGCTTCATCAGCTTCGGCGGACCTGCGGGGCAGATCGCGATCATGCACACCGAACTCGTCGAACGGCGCCGGTGGATCAGCGAACGCCGCTTCCTCCACGCGCTGAACTACTGCATGGTGCTGCCGGGCCCGGAGGCGCAGCAGCTCGCCACGTACCTCGGCTGGCTGATGCACCGCACGCTCGGCGGCATCGTGGCAGGGGCGCTGTTCGTGCTGCCGTCGCTGCTGATCCTGGTCGCGCTGTCCTGGGTCTACATCGCGCACGGCGAGATGCCGGTGGTGGCCGGCATCTTCTACGGCATCAAGCCGGCGGTGACGGCGCTCGTGCTCCACGCCGCGCACCGCATCGGCTCCCGCGTGCTGAAGAACGGCTGGCTGTGGGGCATCGCGGTGGCGGCGTTCGTCGCGCTCTTCGCACTCGACGTGCCGTTCCCGCTGATCGTGATCGCGGCTGCCGTCGCGGGCCACGTCGGCGGGCGGTACGCGCCGCAGCGGTTCGCCGCGGGCGGCGGGCACGGCAGTGCCGCCGTGCGCGGCCACGGCCCCGCGCTGATCGACGACGACACGCCCACGCCGGACCACGCGCGCTTCACCCGCGCCGGCCTCGCCCGTGTCCTGCTCGCGGGCCTCGCGCTGTGGGCGCTCGCGATGGCGGCCCTCGCCGCCCACTCGGGCCTGGACGGCGCGCTGGCCCGCATGGGCTGGTTCTTCACGAAGGCCGCGCTGCTGACGTTCGGCGGCGCCTATGCGGTGCTGCCCTACGTCTACCAGGGCGCCGTCGAACACCACCAGTGGCTCACCGGCCCGCAGATGATCGACGGCCTCGCCCTCGGCGAGACCACACCCGGCCCGCTGATCATGGTGGTGGCCTTCGTCGGGTTCGTGGGCGGCTGGACGAAGCAGGTGCTCGGGCCCGACGCGCTCTTCGCAGGCGCGGCGCTCGCCGCGACGGTGGTCACGTTCTTCACGTTCCTGCCGTCCTTCGTGTTCATCCTCGCGGGGGGACCCGTCATCGAATCGACCCATGGCGACGTGCGGTTCACCGCGCCCCTGACCGCCATCACCGCGGCGGTGGTGGGCGTGATCGTCAACCTCGCGCTGTTCTTCGCGTACCACGTGCTGTGGCCGCAGGGCTTTGCCGGGCGGTTCGACGCCGTGTCGGCCGCGCTGGCCGTGGCCGCGGCGGTCGCGCTCTTCCGCTTCAAGTGGGGCGTGATGCCGCTGCTGGGCGCCTGCGCGGCGGCGGGTGTGCTGCTGCGCTGACGCAGCCGCGTCAGCGCCCCGGGCCCTTGCGCCGGCTGGCGCCCTTGCCGATGGTGAGGGCGAGGCCGAGCACGAGCGCCATCACGACCGCACCGATCAGCAGGTGCGGCGAGTCGAGGACCACACCGAGCACCACGAACGCCACCACGTGGAGGGCCGCGAGGAGGGCGATGAATCGGGCGAGCATGGTGTGGTGTCGAGGGGAACGGTGGGAGAACGGGAAGTCTAGCGCGGGGTTCGGCGAGACATTCTTGAACATCGTATAAACTTGAACGACGTTCACGAGATCCATCCGATGCCCATGCTTCCCGCCCCCGGCCGCCGCGAACGCCGCCGCACCCAGACCCTGGACCTCGTCGCCACCACCGCGATGCAGCTGTTCGAGGCCAAAGGTTATGAGGCAACCACCATGGAGCAGATCGCGCTGGCCGCCGACGTGGCCAAGGGCACGCTCTACAACCACTTCCCCACGAAGGAGGCGGTGCTCGCACACTGGATGCACCTGACCTTGGCCGAGGACGCGCCGCGCCTGCGCGAGACGCTCGACGCACCGGGCACCTTCGAGGAGAAGCTGGCGCGGCTCCTCGCCGCGTCGGCCGACTGGATGTCGGGCCACCGCGCCTACCTGCTGCCGTACTTCCGCCACCGCTTCCTGCAGATCGACGGCGAGGCCGGCGGGAACGCCACCGAGGCGCCCCGCGACCTGGCCGGCGTGTTCGCCTGGCTCATCTCGCAGGCCCAGCGCGACGGCGTGCTGCGCGCCGACCTCCCGGCCGAGCACTTCGCCTCGCTGCTGCATCACCTCTACTTCGGAGCCCTGATGCGCTGGCTCACCACGCCGGACCGCGACCTCGCCGCCGAATTCTCCGCCGCTGCCGGCCTGTTCCTCCGCGGCGCCCTCGCCCCCGCCCCCACCCGGAGCAAACGTTCATGAAAGTCGCCGTCGTCACCTATGGCACGGAGGGCGACGTGCGCCCGCTCGCCGCGCTGTGCGCCACACTGGACGCCGCCGGACACGAGACCGTCCTGCTGGCCGACGCCTCCACGCTGGCGAGTGCGCAGCGCCTCGGCGTGGCCACGCAGGCGCTGGCCGGCGACATCCAGGGCACCACGGGCCAGGGCGGGTCCATCGCGGACGTCGTGGCGCGCAGCGCGCGCCCGAACGACGCGGCGCGGGCCCTCGTGGGCATCGCGAACACCCACGCCGCCGCCTGGCTGCGCCAGACCGTCGATGCGGCACGCGGGTGCGATGCCATCGTCACCAGCGGCCTCGCGGGCTTCGTGGGCCTGTCGGCCGGCGAGGCCCTCGGCATCCCGGCGATCGGCGCGGGGATGTTCCCGCTCACACCCACCCGCGAGTTCGCCTGCCCGTTCCTGCCGCCGGGGCGCCTGTGGCACCGGCTCAACCGGGCGAGCTTCCACCTCGTCAACGGTTTCCTGTGGCGAGCCTTCCGGCCCTCGCTGAACGCGGCGCGGGCCGAGGTGTGCAGCCTGCCGCCCCGCCGCCGGATGTGGACCACGCACCCGGTGCTCTACGGCTGCTCACCCACGTTGCTGCCACGCCCGGCCGACTGGCCCGCACAGGTCCACGTCTGCGGGCAGTGGACGCTGCCCACGCCCGACTGGACGCCACCGCCGGCACTGGCCGCCTTCCTGGGCGCGGGAGAGCCCCCGGTCTACATCGGCTTCGGCAGCATGGGCGGCTTCGACACGGGCCGGCTGCGCCAGGCGCTGGTCGACGGCCTCGGCGGGCGGCGCGCGGTGTTCTACCCCGGCTGGAGCCGCATCGACGTGTCGGGCCTGCCGCAGCACATCCACGTGCTGGGCGACACGCCCCACGACTGGCTGTTCCCGCGCATGGCCTGCGTGGTGCACCACGGCGGCTCGGGCACCACGCATTCGGCCGCCCGCGCGGGCGTGCCGTCGGTGGTGGCGCCGTTCGCTGGCGACCAGCCGTTCTGGGCGCACCGTCTCGCCCGGGTGGGCGTGGCACCGCCCGCAACACCCGGCGCACGTTTCGGCGCGGGCGACCTCGCGCGCGGCCTCGCCTTCGCCGGCCGGCCCGACGTTCGCGCGCGGGCCGCGGCCCTCGGCGCACGGCTGCGCGCGGAGGACGGACTGGGCGCCGCCGTGGCGCACCTGGAGCGTCTCGTTCCTAGAACTCGTGCGCGATGGTGAAGCTGCCGAACACCGGCCGGCGGCGCTGGCCGTCGAACTCCAGGCTGCGGTGGTACCGCGTCAGCGCGAACTTCCAGTCGTCGTAGCGCACCTGGAAGCCGTAGCTGAGTTCGCCGACGATGTCGCGCCGGTCCACCGAATGGCTGTTGCGGAAGGTGTTGCCGTCGAGCACGAGGCTGTGCAGCACCCAGCGCACGTCGGCGCCCACGAACACATGGCCCGACCAGCCGCGTCCACGGCCTGACGCGGGACGGCGCGGCGCGGTGTTGTCGCCGGCCGCCCACAGCGGCAGGCTGCCGAAGTCGTCGGGCAGGCCGCGGCCGTAGCGCCACTGCAGACCCGTGACGAGGTTCGTCGTGATGGTGCCGAGGCTGCCGCCCCAGTGCACGAGCGCGTCCATGTTCGGGCTCGGGCCGTCCCACCGCTGCGTCCACTCCCGCTGCAGCTGGAAGACCGGCTCGTCGTGCAGCTGGTTCGACCAGCCCTCGAAGTCGGTCGACCCGGTGATCTGGTGGACGGCCTCCTGCACCTCCCGCCCGCGGGCGGAGGGCCCCACCCAGCCGAGGCGGACCAGCCGGCTGTCGAGCCGGTTGCCGGTGCGGCCGTGGTAGCCGAACGTGCCGACGAGCAGCGCCGCATACGGACGGTCGTCGGTGATCAGGTCGCTGCGCGTGCCGTCGGCCGGCGTGAAGATCGCCTGCGCGAACGAGAAGGTCATGTTGCGCTGCTGCGCATGGTGCGGCTGCAGCCAGGTGAAGGCGTGGTTCACCCAGCGGGCCGCGGACGGCAGGCAGGGGTCCTCGGTGTAGTCGGTGACGTTGGGCGAGGCGAACGTGAAGACGATGCCGTTCGTGTAGCCCTCGTCCTGCCCGCCGAGCAGGTCGTTGTCGACCCGCACCGACACGCTGGGGGGCTGGCCTTCGCGGACGGGACACTCGTCACCGGACGCGGCGAGTGCCTGCCCGCCGCACGCGAGCACTGCGCAGGCCAGCAGAAGGGGAACGGGGCGACGAGTGGGAACGGAGTGTGGCGGCATCGTGGACACGGGCAGGAAGACCGAAGGGGCCGTCCTGCCGATCGCCAATGCCGCTCACGACGGGCGGGACCGTCCCCGTGCCTCCATCGTCGGCCATGACTCGGCGATGCCGTGTCATCCAATGCCTCGTCGTGGCGCGGGATCAGTCCGGCCGCTGCAGCAGTTTCAGCACGCTCGAGAAGTCGAGCGCGCCATGCCCGGCCAGGCTGTGCGCCGCGTACAGGCTGCGGGCCAGCGAACCCAGCGGCGTCGACGCGCCCGAGGCCACCGCGTTGTCGACCGCGAGACCCAGGTCCTTGAGCATCAGGTCGGTACCGAAGCCGCCAGCGTAACCCTTCGATGCGGGCGCCGCGGGCATCACGCCGGGGAACGGGTTGTACTTCTCGAGCGCCCAGTTGCCACCCGAGCTGCGCCGCATGATCTCGGAGAGCACCGCGGGATCGAGTCCGTTCGCCACGCCGAGCGCCAGGGCCTCGGACGTGCCGATCATCAGGATGCCGAGGAGCATGTTGTTGCACATCTTCGCAGCCTGCCCCGCGCCGGCGCCTCCTGCGTGGAAGATGTTGGCGCCCATCTTCTCGAGCACGGGCCGCGCGCGTTCGAGGTGCGCCGCGTCACCGCCCACCATGAACGTCAGCGTGCCGGCCGCCGCACCCGCCGTGCCGCCGGACACCGGCGCGTCGAGCACCGCCAGGCCGCGCGCGGCGCCGGCCTCGGCCAGCCGGCGCGACATGGCCGCGGCGATGGTGCTGCTGTCGATGACCAGGGTGCCGGAGGCGATGCGTTCGAGCAGCCCGCCGCCGAAGTAGAGCGCCTCGACGTGCCGGCTCGCCGGCAGCATGCTGATCACCATCTCCGCCTGGCCGACGGCTGCCTCGGCCGAGGCAGCGAGCGGCACGCCGGCGGCCCGCGCGGCGTCGGCCGACAGGTCGAAGCCGGCGACCTCGTGCCCGGCCTTCTGCAGGTTCGAGGCCATCGGGGCGCCCATGTGACCCAGTCCGATGAAGGCGATTCGCATGGCCGCTCCTTGGTCGCCAGGTGTCAGAGTGCGGCGAGGCGCGGCGGCATCTCGCCGCGCAGCCGCAGGTGGTCGTCGATGAACGCGGGCCAGACGTCCGCGAGCGTGGGCGGGTCCCAGCGCGGCTGGCGGTCCTTGTCGATCAGCAGTGCGCGGATGCCCTCGGGGAAGTCGGCGTGCGCGCAGCAGCCGAGCGCGGCGCGGTACTCGAGGCGCAGCACGTCGGCGAGCGGCAGGCCCTTCGCCTGCTTCCACAACGCGAAGCTGAGCGCGGCCGACGTGGGCGAACCCTTCGCGAACGCCGTGCCGGCGGCCTGCAGCCACGGGTCGTCGCTCTGCAGCGAACGCAGGCGTTCGGCGATCGGGCCGAGGTCGTCACCGGCCATGAGCGTGTCGATGGCCGCGGCGTGGCGCATCACGAGCGAAGGCGGCCGCACGGCGCCCTCGCCGGCTGCGCGCAGCACCGCGGTGAGCGTGGCGCGGTCGGCCGGCGCCTCGCCGGTCCACGGTGCCGTGGCCAGCGCCGACCACACGGCGGCCTTGCGGTCCTGGGGCACCAGCACGTCGGCCATGCCGCAGTGCAGGGCGTCGGCCGCGTTCAGCGGCGCGGCGGTCAGCGCGAGGAACAACCCGATGCGCCCGGGCATGCGGGGCAGGAACCAGCTGCCGCCCACGTCGGGGAACAGGCCGATGCCGATCTCGGGCATCGCCAGGCGCGTGGCCTCGGTGACGACGCGATGCGACGCGCCCACCATCAGGCCCACACCCCCGCCCATCACGATGCCGTGGCCCCACACGAGGAACGGCTTCGGGAAGGTGTGGATCAGGTGGTCGAGTTCGTACTCCTCGCTGAAGAAGGCCTCGGCGACGGGGTTGAAGGCGCCGCCGTGTTCACGCATCGAGAGGTACAGCTGCCGCAGGTCGCCACCGGCGCAGAAGGCCTTGTGGCCGGCCGCATCGAGGGCCACGCCGGCCACGCTGGGGTCGGCGGCCCAGGCCCGCAGCTGCGGTGTCAGCAGCCGCACCATGTCGGCCGACAGCGCGTTCAGCGCAGCCGGCGTGTTGAGGGTGGCAACGCCGAAGCGCAGGCCATTGGCAGCTTGGACGTGGTCGAACAGGACGACGGGGGTATCGGTCATGGATTGGAATGTCAGCGGAGGTCGGCGCCACCCTCGAGGAGCTTGCGCGCGATGATGACGCGCATGATCTCGTTGGTGCCTTCGAGGATCTGGTGGACGCGCGTGTCGCGCACGAGGCGTTCGAGCGGGAATTCGCCCAGGTAGCCGTAGCCGCCGTGCAGCTGCAGCGCGTCGTTGCACACGCCGAAGCCGGCATCGGTGGCGAAGCGCTTGGCCATCGCGCAGTAGGTGGACGCGTCGGGCGACCCGGCGTCGAGCCGGCTGGCCGCGAGCCGCACCATCTGGCGCGCGGCGACGAGTTCGGTGGCCATGTCGGCGAGGCGGAACTGCAGCGCCTGGAAGGCCGACAGCGGCTGGCCGAACTGGCGGCGCTCGGTCAGGTGGCGGCGGGCCGCGTCGAACGCGCCCTGCGCCGCGCCCACCGAACAGGTGGCGATGTTGATGCGGCCGCCGTCGAGCCCCTTCATCGCCAGCCGGAAGCCCTCGCCTTCCTTGCCCAGCAGGTGGTCGGCGGGGATGCGGACGTTGTCGAAGGAGACCGTGCGCGTGGGCTGGCTGTGCCACCCCATCTTGTGTTCGTTCTTGCCGTAGCCCACCCCCGGCGCATCGGCCGGCACGACGAAGGCCGACACCCCGCCCGGCCCGGGGCCGCCGGTGCGGGCCATCACGATCAGCACGTCGGTGGCACCCGCGCCGGAGATGAACGCCTTGCCGCCGTTCAGCACCCAGCCGTCGGCCACGGGTTCGGCGCGGGTCTTGAGCGACCCGGCATCCGAGCCCGAATCGGGTTCGGTCAGGCAGTAGGACCCGAGGCGCTCGCCGCGGGTCATGGCCTCGCCCCAGCGCTCGCAGACCCCCGGAGAGCCCCAGGTGCCGAGCATCCACGTGGCCATGTTGTGGATGGTCAGGAACGCGGTGGTGGACGGGTCGGCCGCGGCCAGCTCCTCGAACACCAGCGTGGCGTCGAGCCGCGGCAGCGCGAGCCCTCCGATGTGTTCGGGCGCGTACAGCCCGCAGAACCCGAGCGCCGCGGCCTTCGCGATGGCCTCCCTCGGGAAGATCGACTCGCGGTCCCAGGTGGCCGCATGGGGAGCGAATTCGTTCGCCGCAAACTCGCGGGCGGTGTGCGCGAACGCGCGCTGCTCTTCGGAAAGGTCGAAGTCCATGCGGGGCATCCTAGCCCCGCACGGCACGTCCGACAATGCTCCCGAACCTCAGGTCATCACCAGCCCACGGTGATGATCAGGCCCTTCGGGTCCGGATGCTCCAGCAGGCTGCTCTTGCCGCGCACGTCGTCGTAGCAGAAGCCGTAGGCCAGCCCGTCGATGCTGTGCGTGTGCCAGAAGGCGGAGAAGTGGTTCGCCGGACTGGTGAGGTAGTAGCTGGCGCTGTCGCTCCAGCGGGACGGATCCACGGTGACCAGCAGGTGCCGGTTGAACGCCGCGGTGATCTGCGCCTGCACCACCTTCTCCACCGAACTGCCCGCCGCCAGGTTGCCCGAGCCTTCGAGGATGGCCTGGGTGGTGGGCTTGCCGCGGATGTAGATGTTCGACGGGCCGCCGTCCTTCGAGAACACGAAGTCGTTGCCCACGACACGGCCGCGGAACGTGCCCGCCTCGGCCGTGAACACGAGGTCGTTGGCCGCGTAGTGGCGCCACACCTGGTCCACGTACGCGTCGAAGTGGTTGCCCTGCGGCCGGCCGTGATTGAAGTTCCCCTTCGCGGGCGCCACGATGCGGTACGGGCGCTGCACCAGCGGGCGGAACTCGGCAGGCACCTGCGCTTCGAAGTCCGCGAAGATCTGCGCGCGGGTGGCCGTCTCGCCGAGCGTGCGGTCGTAGCCGTCGCGGCCCAGCAGGCGCGTGCGCAGCGGGAAGCCGAACTGGTCCACGCGCGTGGTGTTGCCGTGGTAGCCGTACTTGTCGATGGTGAACTCAACCCACTCGAAGTTCACGTCCTGGTTCGGGTCGGTGGGGTTGCCGAGGTCGGGGCCCGCAAAGCCGAGCGAGCCGTCGCCGGCGCGGTTCACCTTGATGTACATCGGCGAGCCGACGCTGATGAACATGCGGCCCGAATCGATGCGGGGCAGCGACACCCAGTCCACGTCGCTCAGCTTGTGGAAGTAGTTCGTGTAGTTCTGGCCGTTCTTGACGAGGCGGTTTGCCGCATCGTTGTCGCCGAGGGCGGCCGGCAGCAGGCGGCCGGTGCGGTCCACGTGCGACAGCGCGCGGGTGTCAGGGTTGTAGCCGATGACCGCGAAGTACACCTGGTCGTTGCGGTACGCGCCCGCGGTGCCGTTGACGAGCTTGAAGGTCATCACGCCGCTGCCGGTGGGCAGGTCGACGCCGCCCGTGGCCGCGCCGATGCGGAACGACGATG
>Ga0247823_10000733_pt1 | contig 27582 bp, 22 predicted proteins | sample 13C_PalmiticAcid_2_FD_192426 | JGI IMG/M metagenome (GOLD analysis project Ga0247823, IMG submission 192426) | Soil microbial communities from agricultural site in Penn Yan, New York, United States - 13C_PalmiticAcid_Day30 | ecosystem: Environmental > Terrestrial > Soil > Agricultural land...
TAGTGGTCGAAGAAGTTGCGGTTTAGCGTCTATACCTTGGGGCCGTGGCAAGCCTGGTTCTCAAAAATTTGTGCAAAGATTACAGTGACGTCCGTACCGTTCACGGCATCGATCTCGAGATCCATGATCGCGAGTTCGTGGTCTTCGTCGGCCCATCGGGTTGCGGAAAATCCACCACGCTGCGAATGATCGCCGGACTCGAAACCATCAGCGAAGGCTCGATCTCCATCGACAAGAAAGTCGTCAACGATATCCCGCCCAAAGATCGCGATATCGCAATGGTTTTCCAAAACTACGCCCTCTATCCGCACATGAGCGTTTACGAAAACCTCGCCTTTGCGCTCAAGTTGCGCAAATTTCCCCAGGCCGAAATCGACAAAAAAATCCAGGAAGCCTCGCGCATCCTCGGCATTCAGGATTACCTGAGCCGCAAACCGGGCGCGCTCTCCGGCGGTCAGCGCCAACGCGTGGCCATGGGCCGCGCCATCGTGCGCAACCCAAAACTCTTCCTCTTTGACGAACCGCTCTCCAACCTCGACGCCAAACTGCGCAACCAGATGCGCGTGGAGATCAAAAAACTACACAAGCAACTCGGCGCCACCACCATCTACGTGACGCACGATCAAGTAGAGGCGATGACCCTCGCCGACCGGATCGTGATCATGAAAGACGGCCGCATCGAACAAGTCGGCACGCCTCTTGAAGTTTACCGCAAACCAGCCAACATCTTCGTCGCCAACTTCATCGGCAACCCGCCGATGAACATCCTCAACGCTGAAGTCCGCAGTGGCAAGCTCCACTCGGGCATCGCGGGCATCGACGAGGCCCTCGCGCTTCCCGAAATCGTACAGAGTGCCGAGCGCGTCTACGTGGGCGTTCGCCCCGAAGACATCTCGCTCGCCCTTGGCGCCGTACCGGCCGGACACATCAGCTGGGAAGCTCCGCTGGAACTTTTTGAACCCCTGGGCGCCACCGAACTCGTTTACATGACGATCGGTGAGCAGCGCCTCATCGGCCAGATCGCCTCGACCGACAAGCTCGAGGTGGGCCAGAACATCAAGGTTTCGGCTCCGCGCGAAGCCTTCAACTTTTTCGACGTGGCTTCGGGAAAGCGTCTCGAAGTCGGCAAATCTAGCAAATCAGGAGTGGCATAAATCATGATCGCAAAATCTTTCTCCAAGCTTTCTCTATTCACTGCCGTACTCGCCCTCGGTCTCGGCGCCGCTTGCAGCAAAAAAGCTCCGAGCGATGCTGACGGCAAAGTCACCATTGAATGGTGGCACTCGATGGCCGGCCACAACAACAAAGTGGTCGACGAGCTCGTCGCCAAGTTCAACGCTTCCCAAGACAAATACAAAGTCGTGGCCACCTTTCGCGGCGGTTACGATGAAGCCCTCAACTCGCTCGTGGCGGCGTTCCGCGGCGGCAAGCAGCCTCACATCGCCCAAGTTTACGAAGGCGGCACGCTGCAGATGATGCAGTCGGGAGCCACCCTTCCCGTTTACAAACTGCTTGAAGACAACGGATATAAAGTGGATTGGGCGGATTACCTCGACCCGATTCGTTCTTACTACTGGGACAACAATCGCAACCTCACGTCGATGCCCTTCAACTCGTCGACTCCCCTCATGTACATCAACCTCAAGCGCCTCAAAGCCGCAGGCTTCACCAAAGTTCCCGAGACTTGGGAAGACCTCATCAAGTTTCTCGACAAAGACGTGAGCCTCGGCAACAAGTGCGGCCTCATCGTTAGCTGGCACACCTGGGTGCTCTTTGAGAACTTCAACGCCATTCACGATCGTCCCTTCGCCACCAAGGCGAACGGCTTCAAAGGTCTCGACGCCGAACTCGTGTACAACAACCCCGAGCAAATCGCCCTGATCAAAAAACTCGCCGAGCGCGTTAAGACGGGCGCCTTTACTTATGACGGTCGCGGCTCGGATGCCGCCCGCAACGGATTCATCTCCGAAAAATGTTCGGTCATGATGGAATCCACTTCGGCCCTCAAGGGCGTCATCGAACAAGCGAAATTTGAGTGGCAACCCGCCATGCTTCCGCACGAAGCGAACGCCAAAGTCGTGAAGAACGCCATCATCGGCGGCGCCACGCTATGGGTACTCAAGGGCAAGCCCGAGGCCGAATACCAAGCCGTAGCCGCTTTCATCGACTACCTCGCCAAACCCGAACAACAAGTCTGGTGGCACAAAAACACCGGCTACATGCCTCTCTCTAAAACCGCCTACAACCAGCTCAAGGCCGAAGGTTATTATAAAGAGAACCCCGGCCACGAAGTCGCCGTATTGCAACTCCTGCGCGGCGGCGCCCCTTCGGACAACTCGATGGGCGTACGTCTCGGCATGTTCCCGCAAGTGCGCGACACTCTGATGGACGAACTCGAGAAGATCTTCGGCGGCAAAGCTACCGTAGAAGAAGGCCTCAAGGCGGCCGTCGATCGCGGCAACCAGGTTCTGCGTCGTTTCGAAAAAACGGTAACCAAGTAATCGCCTCCGAGCGGTGTTTTGACGGAAAACGATGCAAAAAAAAGCGCGATTCGAATCTAAGATCCTGCCCTACGCACTCATCGTGCCGCAGCTGACGATCATCTTCTTGTTCTTTTTGTGGCCCGCATTTGAGGCCATCTACGCGTCGTTTCACCTGAGCGATGCCTTCGGCCTCGAAGTGAAATTTGCGGGTCTCGAAAACTTCACCTCGCTCATCACCGACCGCGGCTACCTGGAGACCTTCGGTCGTACGGCGATCTTCAGCACCATCACCGCCACACTTTCGATGACGGTGGGCCTCATTCTCGCCACCGTCGCCAACCGCGCGCTGGCCTTTAAAAAGATCACGCGCACCTTACTCATTTGGCCCTACGCCATCGCGCCCGCCATGGCCGGCATTTTGTGGATGTTCCTCTTTCACCCTTCCTACGGGGTGATCGGTTTCTTTGTGAACCACGTGCTGCAACTCGGGTGGAACCCGGTACTCAACGGCAAACACGCCATGGCGCTCGTGATCATCGCCTCGAGCTGGAAAAACATCTCCTACAACTTCATCTTTTTCCTCGCCGGCCTGCAGTCGATCCCCAAATCGGTGCTCGAAGCCGCGAGCATCGACGGCGCCTCGCCCGCCAAACGATTCTTCTCGATCGTGCTTCCGCTCATCAGCCCGACCTTCTTTTTTCTCATCGTGATGAACCTCGTGTACACCTTCTTCGAATCCTTCGGCGTGATCCACATGACCACGCAGGGCGGTCCGGGTTCGGCCACCACGATCCTCGTTTACAAAGTTTATGCGGACGGATTTATCGGCCAGGATCTCGGCTCGTCTTCGGCGCAGTCGGTGATCATGATGCTGCTCACGATCGTCATCACTTTCGTGCAGTTCCGTTTCGTCGAAAAACGCGTTCACTACTCTGGAGCAGGGAGCTAAGCCATGGTTGAAAAAGCTCGCGGTTTAAATTTTCTCGCCTACGTCGTATTGATCCTCGGCATCCTCGTCGTGGGCTTCCCCATTTACATCTCCTTCGTCGCGGCCAGCCACGACGTTTCGGTTTTCGTGAGCGGACAGATCCCGCTCCTGCCCGGCCCGCACCTCATCGAGAACATCAGCTACGCGTGGACCCACGGCGATTTGGGCTCGCAAATCATCAATTCGCTGATCATCGCCGGCGGCATCACGCTCGGTAAGATCAGTATCTCGATCCTGGCGGCCTTCGCGATCACCTACTTCGACTTTAAATTCCGCCAAACGGCGTTCTGGATCGTTTTCATCACGCTCATGTTGCCCGTCGAAGTGCGCATCGTGCCCACCTACCAAGTGGTGGCGGACATTTTTTCGCCCGTGAACACGATCCTCGGCTTATTCGGCCTCCACATGAACTTTTCGCTATCGCTGCTGGATTCGTATTTCGGCCTTACGGTGCCGCTCATTGCTTCGGCGACGGCGACCTTCCTCTTCCGTCAGTTCTTTCTTACCGTGCCCGACGAGCTCGCGGAGGCCTCTAAAATCGACGGCGCTTCGCCCATGACCTTCTTCCGCAAGATCCTTTTCCCGCTCTCCAAGACGAACATTGCCGCCCTCACGGTGATCACCTTCGTCTTCGGCTGGAACCAGTACCTCTGGCCGCTCCTCATCACGACCGACGCCAAAATGCGCCCGATCATGGTGGGCATCAAGCAGCTCATTCCGGCGCCCGACGACCCTCCGACTTGGAACATCGCCATGGCCGGATCGCTAGTCACGATCCTGCCCCCGATCCTCGTCGTGGTGCTCATGCAGCGCTGGTTCATCAAAGGCCTCATCGAAAACGAGAAATAATATGTCTCACCATAAGCCTTCGGAAGATTTTCTTATCATCGCCCACCGGGGTTTCAGCGGCGCTTATCCCGAGAACACGCTCCTCGCTTTCGACGAAGCCATCAAGGTCGGTGCCCGGGCGATGGAGTTCGACGTGCAGCTCGACGCCGACGACGAAGCCGTGGTGTTTCATGACTACGTGCTAGGCCGCACCACACCCGAAGAAGAAGAGGGCACGCGTGTGCGCGACCTAACGACCGAAGAGTTCCTCGAGCTCGACGTAGGCGCCTACAAAGACTTCGAATTTTACGACACCCCACCCGCCCTGCTGGGCGAAGTGCTCGACCGCTACGCCGAAAAGGCTTTCCTCAATATCGAACTCAAAGTCTTCGACGAGAACGATGCGGAAGAGATCAACACCCTCGCCCGCCGCACGCTGGAGCTGATTCAAGAACACCGCTGGAACGACGGGCTCATCTCGAGCTTCTGCCCCGCCGTGCTACGCGCGATCAAAGCGCTCGACGCGAGCCTGCCGGTAGCGCTGCTCGGCCCCAAGATCCACGAACGTAATTTGCTCGAAGACGCCATCGCCTTGGGCGCCAAGGCCTACAACTTCGACGGCCGCGGCGGCGTCACCGCCGACGACATCGCCGCCATCCACCGCGCGGATCTCAAGGCCTACGCCTACACGATCAACGACGAATCGCGCGCGCGCGAGCTGCGCGAAATGGGCGTGGACGGCATCTTCACTGACCACCCCGAAGTGATGCTAAAACTCTAACGAGGCGCCCGACTCTTGTTAGCACCGGCAGCGCATCAAGTGTTTGATTTTGCTAGCGCCGCTGCGGGAGTTAGACCATATTTCCCGGTTTAGGGCTGTGAAAATGCATGTTCGCAAATCCTAGGACTTTGCTATGTATAGGTAAGCGATGTCCAGAATCCATACTTTCGTTTTTCTGATGTACGCAATGGGTATGGCAGCTTCTCAAACCGCCTCAGCCTCTAGAATTTCCGAGTGTCTGCTACTCTACAAAAAGCTACGTGGAGAAATAAGGGACGGATTTGGCGGGCCAGAGACATGGCAAAGCGACGGCACACACGGGACAACCAAATATGATACTGATTTCTCTGAACTCTACGCAGAAACGGGACAAAGCTCTTTTACAGACCTCCTAAAAGATCGAAAACAATTAGCGCAGACTACCCATATTTTAGATTTATTCGGATCTGGATTTTTTGTGGAAAATCCAGAATTAGCCGATTCGATCACTGGCATGCGGTGGGGACCCATTGACCGAACAAGTACCGACGCCCACACGCAACTGCTGCTAAACCAGTTACCGGCGACCCCCAACGAAATTTTAGGGGACGCCATGAACCCGAAAACCTGGGAAAAACTTAAAGTATCCATGCGAGATAGGAAAATTCCGAAAATCGATTTAGTGACCATGAGACCACATGGAGGATGGCTGGACAATGCGTTTGACCCCTTAATGAATGCCACTGCGATTGAAATCATGGTTGAAAATGTTTTAAGTATTTTGAGTGACAACGGACGTTTTTACTTTTCAGTTGATACCTTAATGTATCAAGGAAACTTTTCTCAGATAGAACCCCTCCTAAACCTCCAAGAAAGAATTGAATCCACCACGCCCTACCGTTTAATTTTGAAGCCCCAGATGACTGACGATGGCGCTAAAACCCGCATACTCAACGGTCTCTTGATGCCTAAACCATCATCCGAGCCTTCATGAACGCGCGGACCTTCAAGTGCGTCAGACGAGTTCCATGCGCATGGGATAATAAGTGACGGGATAGCCCGCGATCTCCTGTTGCGCCTTCGGCCCGGTGTCGGCAAATCCCATTTTCAGATAAAACTCGTGCGCCGTGATTGAAGACTCGAGGGTGATGAATTTCGCACCGGCGGTGCGGGCCGTATCCAGCATCAAGACCGTCAGCTGACGGCCCAAGCCAAAACCGATCACCTCGGGCGTCAGATAGAGGGCGTGCAGATGCGCCCGAGTGACGCCCTCATCGCTAAAGATCCGCACGTAGGCGACTCCGTAAATCTCTTCGCCGGCCTCGACAACCCACACGTTGTCATTGCGAATGGAATCCACCCAGCGCGTGCCGAGCGGACGGTAACCCCAGCCGCGAATCTCCTCCTCGCCATGCTCGCGCACGCAAACTTCGCGGATGGAGCGCATGTGGGCCTCATGAATGGCGGCTTCGTCACCGGGGCGAGCGCGACGGATATGCGGCGTCATGACTCAAATCATAACACAAAGGCACGGAAAATAACGCGCTGCCGGTATGTGCGGGAGTCGGGCGCCTTTTTAGGCGGATTTTTTCCACTCGCTGGCTTTGCTGACGCCGTTGACGAGTTCGAGGAAGCGCGGATGTTCGTAGATCTTGGCAGAGCAGAAAACTTGCAGCACGTCTTTATCAAGACGCCCGCGCTCGGCTTCGTTGCGCAAGATCGCGATGGCGCGCTCGGTGGGCAGTGCTGGTTTGTAGGAACGGTCGTTCGCCACGAGGGCGTCGAAGATGTCACAAATGGTCATGATACGCACTTTGAGCGGGATCTGTTCGCCGCGCAGGCCCAGCGGATAACCGCTGCCGTCGAGCAGCTCGTGGTGGCTGCGCGCGATTTCAGGAATGTTGCGATACTTAGGTGTCCAGGGAATCTCCTTGAGAAAACGGAACGAATGCTCAACGTGGTCTTGCATCATTTGGCGTTCTTCGTCGGAGAGCGAGCCGCGCTTCACCGAAAGGGCGCGCACGTCTTCGGGAGTGAGCAGCGGCACGAGTTGGCCCCGCGAGCTGACATAGTTCATCTCGCGGAAGTGATCGAGAGCGCGTGAGCGGTCTTCGTCGAGCACGGTGGGTTTGTTGAGGCTGATGATGTCGTGGTATGTGGTCTCAAAGATCTCTTCGATCTTGCGAAGTTCGTTTTCTGCGTCGTCTACATCGCGCGATCCGTTTTCGATCTGAGCCTTGAGGGCTTCAAACTGAGCGGCTTTTTTGAAGTCCTCGATGCGCATGCGCAGCTCGGCCTTCTGAAGTTTCGAGAGCTTTTCGTCTTTTTGAATGACGTATTCGGGAACGGCGATCTTGCCGAAGTCGTGCAGAAGCGTGGCGTAGCGCAGCTCCTCGAGCTCTTCGGGCGAAAAATACACGTACTCGAAGGGTGCGTCGTTGCTCTCGGAGAGCTTCTTGGCGAGTTCGATGGTGAGAATCGTCACGCGCTCAGAGTGACCAAGCGTGGTGAGGTCTCGCGATTCAATGGCATGTACCGAAGCGCGCACAAAACCGTCGAAAAGGTTCTCGATATCTTCGTGCAGCTTGGCGTTTTCGAGCGAGGCCGAGGCGATGGCCGCCAGGGCTTCGAGCAGGTCGATGTCGTCGCGGTCAAAGCTCGGCATCTTGTCGATGGCTGCGGCGTTTTTGGAAGGCCACATCTCGTCGACATTATTCTTTTTGTTGATGGCCTGAATCACGCCAAGCACTTCGCCCTTGCGGTTCTTTAGCGGAAAGCTGAGCATCGATTTGCTGCGATAGCTGATGCGCTCGTCGATGCGGGCGTTAAAACGGTAGGCGCTTGTTTTGGGGATTTCGTAAACGTCGTTGACGATCAGCGGCTTGCCGCTGCGGAACACGTAGGCGGCGAGCGAGTCGCCACTCACAGGAAGCTTGGTCGAACGGAAATCCGCACGCACTGAGCAGTTTTTGGCGATCAAAAAGCTCAAGGTATCATCGCCGTCGTAGAGGTAAAACGAGGCCGCATCGCATACGAGAAGGTTGCAAACGTGATCCACGATCTTTTCAAACAAAAGATCCGTGCTCGTGGCCGAAATCAGCCCCGCTGCGACTTCTTGTAGCGCCTTGAGACGCTCAGACGATTGTACCTTGGTCATACCCCGTCCTATCGGCCTTCCCCCCGCGAATCTGTAGGAGGATTTGTCAAAAGGCCAAAGCTTCGAAATAACTCATGAAATTTGCACCACAAACGAGCCCGCCCCGGGTCGAAAACCTTGACGAAATCGACACGCCGCACTATCAACTGGACTGCCAAAAACATGAAATCGCCCTTCCCCAAGCTTTTGCTCTCTCGCTCCGCCTTTCTCTGTTTTGCGCTCTATTTTTGCGCGATCTCGCTCGCGGCCGCCGAAGGCGAAACGCTGCGTCCCGACCCGGGCGCTAAGGATCTCTACGCCCGCCTTGGCGTCTCGCGAGACGCCGACCGCAAAACCGTCCGGGAGGCCTACCTTCGCCTCGCTACCAAATTCCATTCCGACAGCGGGGTGGATGATCCCCTCAGCGACGAGGCGATGAAACGCATCGGCGAAGCTTGGGAGGTGCTCAAAGACCCGGGTTCGCGAGGAAGCTACACATCCGACCTCAAGGTGGGCCGCCTCCACCCCAAGTACCAGGCCTCCACCACGCTTCCGAAATACTATGAAGGCGTTCCCCGAGAGCAGGCGAGCGCCGAGCCTCCCGTGCCTAAAAAAACGATCCCGCCTGAGGTTCTCGCGTTTCGTGAAGCCAGCGCTGAACGGCGGACCGCCTTTGGCATTTTGCTCGACGGACTCAAGGCGGATCTCAGCGGCTTACATCCGCAAGTCAATGAGCGTGCCGCCAAACGTTACTACCGCCGCGTGAGCGAAGCCTCCGAGAACTTTTTGCGCAGCCACCGTGCCGAGACGCTCGCCGTGGTGAATTTGTGTGGGCCCGCGCGCGAAACCAACACCCTCGACACAGAGATCAAATCACTTCTCGTGGCTCACCTTGAAACCTTGCGCACGGCCTTTGACACGCTTTTTCACTACGACCTTTACCTAGAAGACATGCTCGCGTGGAAAGAACACCTCGAGGCCCTCGAGCGACAATTCGTGCTCGCCGGATTTGACCTCACCAAACTCGGTGTGCGTGAAACGCGCGCGCTGCTGGATTCGTATTATCAAAAAAATTACTACGCTATTCAAAACCTCTTCGAGTCGCTCCGCCACCAGAAAAATACCGAGCGCGAGGCACAGGCCGTGCGAGCAGGACTCGCGGCGCTCATTGAGTTTCCCACGCTGCCACAGCTGCGCTGGCTAGCGGGCGCGCACCGCTTTTGGATCTCTCTTGACGACGCGGAAATCACCGATCGTGCGGTCGTCGCCCACAAGCTCGTCACCTATCTTGAAGAGGCTGAAGCGCGAGGTGATCTGAAAGCCGCCGACACCGATGCGATTCTCGTGCCGCTGCTCGGGCAATTTGCGGCTTTTGCAGAAAGCACAAGCGACGACGCGCTTCGCACGCGACTGCGCGACTTCAATGCGGCTCGTGTTCCTCCAAAGGTCAACGCAAGCGCCGCTGAAAACGCCTCGCCTGCATCTCGCTGGCGCGCGTGGGGCGAAAGTCTACGCACTCCTTGCGTCTGGCTGCTGAATCTCGCGAGACGACGTCGTTGACGAAGATTTGCCAGACCCCATGTTTGACCTATAGAAAATCCGGCGTTACAAGTTTGTACCGTTTATGAATGGCGTCCTTGTAGGTCTTTTTTGCTGGCTGACGTTTTTTGTTATTCCTAAAAGCGCCCTTGCCAAAAACCTGCGCCCGAAAGTCGTCTTCACCGATTGGCGCGACGAAGACGTGCACGCGCTGATTCACCTTCTCGAAGATCCCGAGATCGCCGCCACCATCCGCGCCATCTATCCCACCGGCGGCAACACCGTGCTCAAATCCACTTCGGTGCGCCGTCTTGTGCACGGTATCGGTCGGCGCATTCCCGTTGTCGCAGGCACGAGCAGCGAAAGCTCCGAGAGCGATTCGATGCCCTTTCCTCGCGCTTGGGACTCGGAGAGCGCCTTTCTCTTGCCCCCCGAATTGCCGCCGCAATTTGAACGATTCGAAAGCACCGATGGCCTTGCGGTCTCGCACTTTTCTCGTCTCTTGCGCCGCCACCGAGGCGTGCCCATCGACGTGGTGAACCTCGCTCCCCCCACTGACCTTGTAAAAACCATCGACAACAATCCCGCCCTCGCAGAGCAAAAACTCGGCACCCTCTACACAGTGAGCTCCGAGATCAGCGCCGACACTCCCGAAGCCGCACTCGCTCGCCATATCGATGAGGGTGTGTTTCGCCGGATCTACCAATTGCCCGAAGCGATGATCCGCCACAGCTCGGGCCTCGCAAACGGACGCCTCACACGCTCGCCCGATCACCAAACGCTGCAGGTAAAACTCGACATGGCCGCCGAATGGCACCCCGCCCTCGGACCGCTCTTCGATGAAGTGAACCCTTCGTTCGGCGATCTGCTCGTGGCCGATCTCGCCAAGCGCGGCGAAGTCGAATTGAAAAATACCCCCTACCGCTGGCGCGAAGTGCAGAATCCGGTGAGTGGTGAAAGCGAAAACGCTGAGTCGACTCACGCGCCCCGCCACGTGCGCGAGGTGCTTCATGTCGACGCCACACATGTGGTGGAAGCCTACCTCGAAGGGCTGATGCAAGTGCGCCACGAAAAACCCCTGCGCTTTTTTCACCGCCGTCCGGGACTTCCCGGTCGCTGCCGCGTGCTTTTGAAACGTTTTTAAGGCAAGACGCGCAGGACTTCCGATAAAAAAGGTCGACGCTGATCGGGCAATTCTCCCGCAGCTTGCCCGGCCCAAACAAAACCTACGATTTCAAATTGAGCTTCGTCGATGTCCAGCAGGCGATAGATCTCGGCGTCGCCAATGTAGGCGGCTGTCGACCACTTGCTCATGAGAGATTTCTCAGCAAGCGAGAGTGTAAAATTTTGAATGGCGCAACTGAGCGTGGCGTAGTCTTCGCGGCGCTGAAATTCATTGTCGCTGCGTTTTTGCGCAAAGACCACGAGCGCAGCCGGATTTAAAAACGAATCAAGCCCCGCCTGGCGCTGATCTTCGCCGATCTCTGGCGAATGAGATTTTTTGATAGCAAAGACGCGTTCTGCGAGCGCCGTGCGCGTTTGGCGTCCCACCACCACAAAGTGCCAGGGAAAGGTGTGCCGGTGATTGGGGGCGAGGAGCGCGGCGCCAAGCGCCTCGAGCACCACCTCGTGCTCCACATCCGAACGAGTATATTTATGGGCCGTACGACGTGCGGCAGCGAGATCGCGAAAGCTCACTCCTTGGTTCCCCCGCCGCCCTCACGTTTTCCACCCGAACCGCGCCGCTGACCGGCACCGCGTGAGCGACCGGCAGTGGCTTTGACGTTTTTGTAAATGAACCAATCGGCCGAAGTGATGGCGTGAAAGTGATCCGCTTCTTCGCGCAGGATCTGCGCAGTATTCGCTTCGACCGCGGCGATCTCAACGCGCACGCCCTCCGTCTTGAGGTGGCGCACGAGTTCCACATAATCCGAATCGCCCGAGAGGATGATCAGTGTGTCGACCTTGGAGGCCAGCTGCGTGGCCGTGATCGTGAGCGGAATGTCGGCGCTCTTGTGACAGGGGCGCACCGAGCCATGGTAGTTGTTGTGCAAACGCTCGGCGAGCTTCGAAGAGATGTTCTTGCCCTCGCGAAAGTAAATCAGGCGGTTGAGCGCCCGGTTGCCCAGGAGGCGCGGAATCAGCAGGTCATAATTGAGCATCGACCCTTCCGTACCCGTCTGGGTATGGATGCTACGTTCGAGATTGTTGCCGTCGACGAGAATCGCGACGGTTTGAGAAATGTTTACCATCTGGCTATCTTAAAGGGCATCCGACCTTTTGCCGAGACCTCAGCCCTGGAAATCTAGGTCAGGGGAATCAAGGCCTAAGATGCTGATATCCCTTGAATAACGTGAGAGAGGCCAAAGGTTGCAAAACCCCATTAAGAGCTCTTTAAGTATTTGCTCACCTAAGTCCGAAACAAATAGGTGAAGCTGAATCGTTTTGCCACGATCCTGGGCCTCATCGCGATAGGCGTGTTGACTTACGTTGGCCTGCGCTCGCCCGCTTCCAAGTCGCCCCACCAAGCCTCCACGCCTCTCAGTCTCCCCACAATCCCTCGCTCACCAAGCGACGAAGCCCCAATCCAGAGATCCCTCGCCACCGCAGCGCCCCCAGTGACCAGCCCGGAGGAAGCGAGCTCCGAAGAGACGGCTGACCCCACAGCCCCTGAGCAAGAGCTTCACATCGAGTCCCCCCTGAGCTCTGGATCTTCCTTGAGCGTCGCCCAGGTGATGGCCCCCGAAGCCGCTCCGTCCGCTCCCCAAAAAAAGTTCAAGGCGAACGCGACGCTCACGCTGGCCCCTTTCTACAAGTTCACGTCTCTTCGAAGCACCGACTCCAGCTCGGGAGCCACTTCCAACATCGCATCCTCTCTCGACGCCGGCCTCAGCGTTCAACACAAAGTGAAATGGACGCCTTCGAGAGCAAGCTACGTTCATATAAAAATCGAAAAGGTGAAAATGCAAACTCCGGTGCTCCCCGGAAAAACCTTAAGCCGCGATGGCGCAACGCTCACAGATTTTTCTTTGGGCATACAACAAAAGCTGGGAGCGCGCACCACCATTGGCGCTAACGCGGGTTACGGTCAGGTACTCTACGCCCGTGCGATCGACAACCAAACGGCAGCTATCGTCAGCTTGCCTCAGGTTCACGCCGGATCCGAGATTCGGTGGACGGCCTTCACAGTCGATGACTTTACGATAAATCTTGCTGCGCAGGGAGCCTGGCACTCCGGCAAATCGAGTGAAAACATCACCGCAAAATCAGGGTTTTCTTACCGTGGAGCCGTGGAACTCGAGCAAGACATGGGAGACGCCAAAACCTTCGGCATCGAGGCCTTCTTCGAAACTCGCTCACAAAACACCTCAATCACTGAGCAAAAGCAAATCGATCTCGGCCTTAGCCTGAGTTACCAACTTCCATTTGGAAAATCGGCGAGGAACTCACCATGAAACGCATCGTGGCCCTCATCTTAGTCGCCGGGTGCAATCCGCTGGCCGAAACCAATTTCAACCCCAAGTGGTCTCCGGGCGTGAGCATCTCTAGCACCGAGTCTACTCTCAGCTTTGCCGCGAGCAGTCTCCGGGAGGGCGAGCTGACCGATGTGAGCCTGCATCTGCGAGATCAAAATGGACGCGATTACATCAGCGATCTCAGCGAACTCCGCTTTGAACTCATCATGGGGTCGAGCGAAGGAGACTTTAGCACGTTTCAATCCAATGGAGACGGGACCTACTCCGGCACGTTTACGGGCACTCTAGCGGGAACCCCCTCAAAGTATGCGATCTACTTGGACCAAAGCAAGATTCTCGAAGTCTCCGAATCCGTGCAAGTGCTCAGTCGAAACTTCTCCCTTAGCAACTCAGTGGTGACCACCACTTCCACAAGCCTCGCCGCGGGTACCGACATCGCGGTGACACTCACGATGCGAGATGACAGTGGAAATTTGCTCACGGAGGGTGGCCTCAGCGTGACCTTCTTTACTAGTGGCGGCCAGAGCACCGGTGTTTTTTCTGCAGTGACAGATCACAACGACGGAACCTACACCGCAACCTTTTCCGGACGCACGGCGGGCACCGCAACGAGCCTCTCCGCCCGCATCGCCGGCGTGGCCCTCACGTCTGCCGCTCCGAGCGTCACCGTCACTCCGGGTGTGGTTTCGCTAACGGCATCCACCGTGAGCGCGTCCAGCACGTCACTAGCTAAAAACGGAACAGCCCTTCTAACGATTCACGCCGAGGACGACTACGGCAACGCCGTCGTCGGAGCTCCGAACATCACACCATCACTGAGCTCCGGAGCTGGACTCAGCACCGGCTCGTTCTCGCCCACCACTGCCGACGACCAAGGCGACGGCACCTATACCTCAACATTCACGGCCAACGCTTACGGCAGCGTCGCCGTCATCTCGGCTAGCGTTCAGGGCATCGGAACCATCACGGACACGCACAACATCACGGTAACAAATTCGGCGCCCACCTTGACCTCCGCATCAAGCCTCAGCGGTGCCTTCGAAGACACCGACTTTAGCATCAGTTATTCCGACCTTGCTTCGGCGGCCAACGAAGCGGATCTCGATGGCGACACCCTCCACTTCCGCGTCGAGGCGCTCTCCACCGGAACCCTGACCAAAGGCGGCTTCAGCGTGGTGCCCGGAACCACCACCCTTTCGAGCGGAGAAACTCTCGTGTGGCGAGCCATCGGCAACGCTAGCGGCACCCTGAACGCGTTCACGATCAAAGCCTATGATGGCTCGCTTTACTCCTCTAGCGCGGTTCAAGTGCAAGCCGTGGTGAGCGCTGTGAACGACACCCCGGTGGCCAATGCGCTCTCGTTTTCCACGAACGAAGACACCACTTACACCTCTAACGGCACGACCCGCGCTCACCTCAGCGGCAGCGACACCGAAGGCTCCTCACTCTCTTGCGCCAAAGACACAGATCCCTCGAGCGGCTCTGTGACCGTCAACACCAACTGCTCCTTTAGTTACACGCCGTCGGCCAATTACAACGGCTCTGACTCTTTCACTTACACCGTAAACGATGGGACGATCTCTTCCTCTGCCGTCACGGTGTCCATCACTGTGAGCGCCGTGAACGACACCCCGGTAGCCGACGCGCTCTCGTTTTCAACGAACGAAGACACCACCTACGCTTCCAACGGCACGACCCGCGCTCACCTCAGCGGCAGCGACGTCGAAGGCCCCTCCCTCACTTGCACCAAATCCTCGGACCCTTCGCATGGTTCCGTAACCGTCAATTCCAACTGCTCTTTTAGCTACACGCCAACAGCCAACTATAACGGCTCTGACTCTTTTGATTTTACCGTGAGCGATGGCAGCCTGAGCTCAAGTGCGGCCGCGGTGAGCATCACTGTGTCTGCCGTCAATGATGCGCCGGTGGCGAACGCCGACACCCGCAACCTCTACGTCAACACTCCGATCTTTGTGTATCCGGTGTACAATGACAGCGACGTGGATGGAGATAACCTCACGGTTAGCGCTGTTTCTGGTGCCACAAACGGAACTGCCACCCTCGTCCCCAACAACAAGGTCGTGCTATTCACACCCACCACAAATTTCACGGGCACCGCTTCGTTCACCTACACCCTCAGCGACGGCACCGCCACGAGCAACGCCACCGTCACCTTTAGTGTCATCGCCAACACCACCAACTCATTCATTGCCTCGGGAGCTACGGGGTGGAAGTATCGCGATAACGGAGCCGAACCCCCAGACGACGCGCAGAGTGACGGATGGCAGGACCTAGCCTTCGACGATTCGGCGTGGTCATCAGGACAAGCCATTCTCGGTTACGGCAGCAACGGAGAAGTCACCACCGTTAGCTACGGCGGCAACGCCACAAACAAGTACATCACTACTTATTTCCGCAAAAGTTTTAACGTCTCCAACGCCTCTACTGTGAGCGCCCTGACGCTACAACTGCAACTCGACGACGGTGCGGTGGCCTATATCAACGGGGTCGAGGTGGGTCGCGTTAACATGCCCTCTCCGGGAGCGATCACCAATTCCACCCTAGCCTCGACTGCCATCGCCAACGAAACGGCATGGAACTCGATCTCGGTGAGCCCTTCACTGTTGGTCGACGGCGCCAACGTTTTAGCCATCAGCCTGCACCAAAACGCCGCGAACAGTTCGGACCTGAGCATTGACGCCAAACTCGACGCCACGACAGGGGGATACCTCGCTAAGAATTCCAGCTGGAAATACCACAACCTCGGAACGGATCTGAGCACTTCGTGGATTACAGACTCCTACAACGACACTTCTTGGTCGTCTGGATCCGGCATCCTCGGCGTCGACACCGACTTCACCCCCAACACAACCATCGGCATTGGCCCGGTGGGTGCGCGTTACCCGACGGTGTATTTCCGCAAATCCATTAGCCTGAGTTCTGCCCCCACCAACACATCCACCTTCGTGGTGAATCTCGCAACCGACGACGGCTCAGTGCTCTACATCAACGGACAAGAAGTCATCCGCTACAACCTTCCGTCCACGACGCTTAGCTACAACTCCTTGGCCTCATCGGCCATCGCCGCCCCCAACGAAAACGCCTACACCCTGTACCAGGTGGACCCCTTTTTCTTTCAAAACGGCACCAACCAATTGGCTGCGGAAGTCCACCAAAGCAGCGTCACCAGCTCCGACTTGGCCTTTGATGCGGCCCTGATGCCTTAAAAAAAAAGCCTCCTATGAGACCCTCATTTTTGGACTTTGAGATCGCCGCTGGGTCCACTATGAGAATTCTCAATCATGTCACGTCGTCACGCCCCGATCCTTTGGCTGTGGACCATCGGCTTCCTTGCGCCCGGGCTCGCCCACGCCACCAAAAACGACAGCCGCTGCATCGCGCTCATGACCGGAATGCCGATGCGTTACTACAATGTGGACGCCAACGGACAACACCGCGAAGTCCGCCGTGACATCCACTCCAAACTGCGGCTCACGCGCGCTTCAAGCCCTACCCCAGAAATTGAAGCGCGCGTGCGCTACCTCTACGACCACCTTCCCCAGGCCCTCGCCGTGATCCGCGCCCGCATGATCTTCGGAGGTGGGCTCCACTTCGACGCGAACGAAGCAGAGCTCGTCGAACTCATCACCAAACACCCCGAACGCTCCGAGCTCGTTTTCCTCTCGGGCCGCGAACACCCCGACGTCTTTGCCCAGGCCGGCACGCACCGTGCTGCCGTCACCGGCGACCGGATCGAGGATCCCATTTACATCGACACCGATAAGGCCGCAGAGCTGAACGACGAAGCCATTTTCTCGATGCTTTTGCACGAGACGGGCCACCATTACGGCATCAAAGACGACGAAGAGCGCAGTCTCGACGAGTGGGCCGCCAAGATCACGCGTCGCCTGAATTTCCAAACGCTCGTCCTGGACGACCCGGACGGCACGCCCAGCGCCATCGGCTTGCGCGAGTTCCAGCTCGACCTCACCGATCACCTCTACGACCCTTGGGTGCTCCGCATGACTCACGTCAACGAGCTCGGCATAGGTTCGAACCTCTACGTTTCGGATGGCCACGTTGCGCACGACTTGCGCGAGGCGGTGCATAACCATTTGCTATCCCGCGAAACCATGATGACCACCGATCACAGCCGAGAGTTCTACCTGCACGTCTTAGCCCACGCGTATCATTTCGACGCGGACGGCCGGGGCGACCTGGTCCTGACGGTGCGCCTCGAGGAATACTCGGGTCGCCTAAACCTGCGCTCCAAATTGCTCGAAGATGTTTACGAAGTTTCGATCGCCGTCGAAAAACGCGACGGGGTGATCCACTTCGTCCCGGACGAGGCGCCACGCACCCTATACCAAAAATCCTACGTGCAGGATCGGGTCTCCACCCGCTGGCTACGCGCCGAATTAGGAGTACCCGCTTACGACAAGGAGTTTGTCCTTGAGAATACCGAGATCGACGTGAGCGCGGGCCATTACCGTATCCGCGCCGAGATCGAACGCCAACTCGGTTTCGACAATCGCCGCAACTTGCGCGCCATCTGGGTAAAACCCGTCGAAGTCGGCGGCCAAACCTACCACGTGCCCCTCTCCCCCCTCGACGCCGAAGCCCGGGTGCGCTGGAGCGGCCCCGATTGGCCCGAGGAAGGCCACCAGAACGGTCACTGGATCGTGGAAGCCGACGGCAGCGCCGCGGGTCTCGAGGGCGCCAAGTTCTACGGTTTTCTCCTCGGTTATCAGATCATCCACAGCGAAACTTACGTGACGATCCAGGGCCACCCCGCCGCCCGCGCCGACGAAACGCACGGCGTCCGCGCCACGCTCGCCAACTCGGCCGACATGGATTCCCGGCGCCCCGAAATGCTCTTCACCACCGGGCGCACGTGGGATCTCGATCCCGAGGACGTCATCGCGGTCATTCCGCACTTCAAGAATTCTTCGTTCAACATGTCGATCGTCGACGCCTCGCTTTTTCCGGCGGAGTTTTTTAGGGATCTCACCTTAGAACGCAGCACCCCGGAAGGGGAATTTGCCCTCTCCTTTGCGGCCCTTCAGAAGGAGGGCCGCAATTTCGGACTCTCGCAGTGGATCGGCCGGATCCACTTCACGGGATTCACCTTCGTGCGCCGCGACCTCTCGCGCGTCACGCTGGATTTCGAAAAGCCCGAGGCCTTTCATTACCGTTGGCAGGGCATGTAGACCGGGTCATTCCGCGCTTGTTCCTCACCCAAAACACGATTAAATTGTGCGCCGTGAGCAGGGATACCAAAATCACCGATTTGCCTCCGAAATGGCGTTACCCCGCCGAATGGGAAGCGCACGCGGCCACTTGGCTGGCGTGGCCCTTCCACCGGGAGCTGTGGGAAGAAAATCTTCCCGCCGCCCAGCTCGAATTTGTGAAACTCGTCGAGGCGATCTCGGCTGGCGAGAAGATCAAAATCCTCGGCCACAACGACGATGCCATCCTCGAGGCGCGCGCGCACCTGGCCCACATCAAGACCGTGGAATACTTTCACGTGCCCTACGGCGACATTTGGGTACGCGACACGGGCTGCCTTTTTTACCTGAACGAGTCGGAGCGCAAACTCTGCGCCAAGACTTTTTCCTTCAACGGCTGGGGTGAGAAGTACCTCTTCCCCGAAGATCCTCTCATCGCCGCACAGATGGCCTCCCTCGCTGGCGTGCGCGAGCCGCAGCGCTCGGAGTGGATTGTCGAAGGCGGCGCTCTAGAATGGGATGGCAAAGGCAATTTGCTCACCACTCGCCAATGCCTCCTCAACCCCAACCGCAAAAATTCCTGGCGCGGTGACGAAGGCGCTGTCGAAGACCAAATCAAACGGGAACTCGGCGTGAGCGCCGTGGGCTGGATCAGCGAAGGCCTTCTGAACGACCACACCGATGGACACATCGACACCATCGTGCGCTTTGTCGCGCCCGGAGTGGCCGTATGCATGGAAGCGCAAAATTCCTCCGACCCGCAACGCGACCAGCTGCGCGGCATTCTCGAGGATTTGAAGCGAATCAAACTCGCCGACGGTTCGCGGCTCGAAATCTTCACTGTGCCCTCGCCCGGCGCTGTTCTCGACGAAGAGGGCGAAGTGATGCCCGCGTCCTACATGAACTTCTACCTCGGCAATGACCTCGTCGTGGTGCCCACTTACGAATGTCGTGCCGACGACTCCGCGCTCAAAGCTCTGGAGCCGCTCTTTCGCGGCCGCCAGCTCACCGGCACCTCGTCGCTCGCGATCCTCAGCGGCGGGGGATCCTTTCACTGCATCACCCAACAGGAGCCCAAACTATGAACCTCAAAGAACCTCGCCTCGTTCGCGTTGCCGCCGTACAAACCTCGCTGAGCCTCGACGCCCAGGCCAATATCAAAAAGCTCGACGTCCACGTGCGCCAGGCCGCCAAAGACGGCGCCCAAATCGTGCTGCTCTCGGAGCTCTTTGAATCGCACTACTTTTGCAAAGAAGAAAAAGACGAACTCTTCGGCCTCGCCCATGAGTTTGAGGGGCACCCGACCATCGCCCACTACCGCGAGCTCGCGCGCGAGCTGAAAATCGTGCTACCGATCTCCTTCTTCGAACGCGCCAACCACGCACACTACAACTCGGTGGCCGTGATCGACGCCGACGGCACCGTGCTCGGCGTTTACCGCAAGAGCCATATCCCCGATGGCCCCGGCTACGAAGAAAAGTTCTATTTCCGCCCTGGCGACACGGGCTTTAAGGTTTGGGACACGCGCTACGCCAAGATCGGCGTGGGCATCTGCTGGGACCAGTGGTACCCCGAATGCGCCCGCGCCATGGCTCTGCAGGGCGCCGAACTGCTCTTCTACCCCACCGCCATCGGCTCCGAACCCGCCAACCCCAGCCTCGAAACCAAGGATCCCTGGCAGCGCTCCATGCAGGGCCACGCCATCGCCAACGTGATCCCCGTGATCGCCGCGAACCGCACGGGCACCGAAGGGGAGCAGCATTTCTACGGCCACAGCTTCATCACCAACCAGATGGGCAAGATCATCGCCGAAATCCCCGACAACGAAGAGGGCGTCATCGCCGAGACCTTCGACCTGAACCTCGTGACCAAAAACCGAGCCTCCTGGGGCTTCTTCCGCGACCGCCGTCCCGAACTCTACGGCATCCTCGGCTCCGCCGACGGCCGCAAAGCCTAATCATCCACAAACAAACTCAAAGGTATCCTTCGCCCAAGACCAACGACGGATACCTTCGCCCAAATCCTCGCGGGGACGGGTAAAAGGGACGTGTTAAGGTATCCGTTTCCCGTACCGGATACATCCTACTCCCCGCAAACGTAGTCCCCATCCCTCGATTGGCCCACCTACCCCGTGGGGACGGGTAAAGGGGACGGGTTAAAGTACCGGGTTAAGGTAACGGATACCTTTCGTCGAAGGCGGCGTTTCTCCTATGGGAGAGGCCGAGTCATCGCTTGCTGTTCCCGCTATGACGTTCTATGTTGCCCGCCATGGAATGGCTACCCGGGCAAAAAGTGAGGTCGCAGCTGGAACCCGACCTCGGCGCGGGCACCGTTTCGCAAGTGCAGGGCACCCAATGGATCGAAGTGAATTTCGCCAAAGCCCAGGTCGTGCGTCGCTATTCCACCAAACACCCGCCACTGATTCCGCTCAAATTTTCGAACGGGGAACTGATCCGTCTCACTTCGGGCAGCACCCACCGTGTGACCGCCATTCGCCAGCACCTCGGACTCATGTGCTACAAAGTCGAGGACGGTCGCTGGATCGTGGAGAACGAAATCGACGACACCGCTCAGGCCCAGGGCGCCGAAGTCAAGCTCTGGCGCGGTGAGTGGTCGCGCTACAAAGCCTTCCGCTTGCGCTTGCGCCTCTTGCGCGCCACCTTCGACATGCACGACCCCGCCGTGATGGGCATCCGCTCGGCTCGCGTCGACTTGCACCCGCACCAACTCTACCTCGCCTCGAACCTCGCCGCGCGCTGGACTCCGCGCGCGATCCTCGCCGACGAAGTGGGCCTAGGCAAAACCATCGAGGCCGGACTCGTGCTCTCGGCGCTGCACGCGCGCGGCTTTGCCGAACGCTGTATCATCAGCTGCCCCGAATCGCTGCAGTTCCAGTGGCTCTCCGAACTCTATCGCCGCTTCGCGATCTCCGCCACGCTGCTCCTGCGCGAAGATCTCGAAGAAGCTACCGAAGAACGAAATCTTTTTGAAGAATCCGCCGTGATGGTAGTCTCACACGAAGTGCTGCGCGAGATCCACGCTCGTTACCCCAAATGGTTCCAACCCACGGAGTGGGATCTTTGCATCATCGACGAAGCCCACCGCTTCACACGACCCCTCACCAATCCCGCTGACCCGCTCGCCGAGCTCGCGACCAAGAATGTCGCCGAGATCCTCTGCGAAAAATCTCGCGGCGCTCTGCTCCTCACCGCCTCGCCCATGCACCGCGGTCTCTTTGGCCTCTTCCAGCTCCTGCGCTCGCTCGACCCGCAGAAGTACGACAACTACGCCATGTTCCAAGATGATATGACTCGCTCGCGCCGCCTGGCGCCAGTGGCGCAAAAGCTCTACTCCGAAACCTACACGCCCACCGAGCTCGCTCAGGTCAAACGCGCCTACGCCCAGGATACGGACCTGCTGGCCTCTATCGAAAAGCTCGACAAGCACAAGGATCCCGACGAGTTGCTGCGCAAACTCTCCGAGCGACATTTCCTCGGCAGGGATTTCTTTCAGAACCGCCGCGAGCGCTTGCTTGGGTTTCCCAAACGCCAGATCATCGTCGACGCCATCGCTCCCAGCGACCGCCTGCGCAAGGAACTTTCCGAAGCGGCTGCCGAGATCGACCTCGAGGACTTCGGCGCCCTTCACTCGCTCGCCACCTCCATCGCCCCAGTGAGCGGAAAATTCCTCGGCTTCGCAGAAAAGCTCGAGTGGCTCCTCGCGAACCTCAAAAAACTCCCTCCCAAAACCAAAGCCTTCGTGATCACGAGCCGCGACAACGAAGCGCGCGAGATTCACCGTGTCCTTGTCGAACAGCTGCACTCGCGCATCGGCCTCTTCCACTCGCAGATGAACATGATCGAACGCGACCGTCAGGCCGCGTGGTTCAGCGAAGAAAACGGCGCCCAGATCATGGTCGCCAGCGAGATTGGCGGCGAGGGCCGCAACTTCCAGATGGCCTCGCAGCTCTACATGATGGACCTGCCAAGCAACCCCGAGACCATCGAACAGCGCATCGGCCGCCTCGACCGCCTCGGTCAACGCTTTCCGATTCACATTCACATGTGCGCCGTAAAGAATTTCCCCGAAGACATCTACCTGTCTTGGTGCGACCTCGGTGTCTCCATGCTGCGCGCGCCCGCGGCGGGCGTGATGGCCATCTTCGAAAAGGTGCGCCGCGAACTGCAAGCCGCTTACCGTGAGTCGATCGACAACCTCAGTGTCAAAGAGCAGATCCCGCACCCGCGCGCCATGCAGCCGCTCTTAAAAATCACACACAGCGAACACGCCAAGTGGATCGACGAGGTCCGCAACTCTGCCAACGTGCTCATCGACCTCAACTCCTACCGTGAAGCCGACGGACGTCGCCTCAAAACCGTGCTCGAATCGCAGATGACTCAGAACACCGTGCTCGGCCTCACGCAGGAACTGATGAATCACTTCGGCATCGAGCACGAAGAGCTCGATCGCGCCGACATGCTGCGCCTGCAGGCCAACGCGCAGATGTTCATCGAAGAGTACCCCGAGCTGCCGCTCGATCAGGACGTCATCGTGAGCACTCGCCGAAGCCTGTGTCTGGAGCGCGAGGATTTCCGCTTTCTCAGCCCCGACCACCCCATCTACACCGAGGGCAAAGACCTCTTTTTGCGCTCGCACCAGGGCCAGGCCACCTGCGCGGAGATCCTGAATGCGGGCATCCCCAAGGGCCTCTACGTCCACTGCGTCTTTGCGCTCAGCGAAGCCATTCCCCACGACATCCAGGGGCTCGTGCAAATGGATCCCATCGACATCGTGCTCAGTGCGCGCGGGGAGACCCTCGACTGGACGGAGCTCGGCGATCTCGAAGTTCGCGACTGGGCTCCCGAGATGGAGCTGAACTATGTGGAGGACATCCAGGGCCCCCTCGAAGACCTCATCGAAACCGCCAAGGCCAAAACGCAGCTCAGCTTCAAACGCCGCCTCGAGGAGGCGCTTGCCAAATGTGTGAAGGTCATCAAGGACCGCCAATCGCATTTCAAATACCTCTCGAGCATCGGCCAGCATCCGCACCCGGCTGAGGTCCAGGCCCTCGAGCAAATTCTCGGCCGCGTCGAAAGTCTGCGCACGAGCGCCAAACCCTATCTTGACTCTATCGCCGTCCTGATTAAGTCTTAGCCCCCCATGAAGAAGTCGAGAAATCTCGCCGCGTTCTGTCTTTTCTTCACCTTCGCGCTCTTCGCCCTTCCGGGCCGCGCCTCGGTTCTCGGCGCCTACTTTTTTGCCGAACAAGTCCGCCTGAACCACAGTGGTTACGCACAAAACGTCATCGACGTTGAAATGCCCTGGGGTGAGCGCTGCCGATTTTCGTATTTCCATCATCGTTCGTCGCACGACGAAAAGCGCACCGTCGTGATCCACGGTTTTCTCGATCGCGCGATCACCTGGCGCCAGGCCATTGTCAAAATTCCCGAGGGTTCGCCCTATCGCAAGAGCCTGATCCTCATCGACTTGCCTCACCACGGCGACTCCAAATGCGCAGGAGTCAATTCCTTCTCGCGCGCCGAAACCTTTTTGGAGATCGGCCTGCAGGCCGTGCGCAAGCGTGAAAATTTCAAAGTCGCCGGCATCTGGTCGGGCTCGCTCGGTGGCCTCTTCGGCCTAAGCCTGCTGAACACTTACCCCGAAGCGCAGCTCACGATGATCGTGCCGCCGCTGCTCGCCGAGCCCTACGCCAACCTCAAAATTCAAGAGATCGCCACGATCTCCACACGCGAAGGTCTGACGAGCTTTCTTGCCAAAGTTCCTCCCGCAAACCGCAGCCTGCCTCTCATGAACTCCGTAGTCAGCGGTCTCTTGCCGCGCACCGCGCTGGCGCAGCAGCTGGTGAAAAACGTCGACGGCAAGCGCATCTGGTCAGGTTACCAGCGCAGCTCACACCCCGTTCGCATCATGGCTTCGCAAGACGACATGTTGCTACCCATCGCTGAAATGGACCCTCGCTACACCTCCAACCGCAAAACGATTTACCGCGTGGTGGACAAGCACTGCGGCCACAGCATCCTGCGCTACTGCGCCGACGAAGCCACGCCATTTCTCATCGGTGACGTGGCCAGCGTGGCCGACACCTCAGAGCACGCCCAATCTTCGGCGAGCCTCGGCGCGGTCAGCGCGACTCAAGGGATTTAGCAAGATCGGGGAGCCAGCGCTCCAGCGCTTCAACGGGCGAATCCTGATTGTAGTGACGTAAGACGATCGCCGCCCGCTCGGTGCGCCGGTGCACGGCGCGAGCCTCTTCGAGAAGCGGCGCCAGCGAAGCCATCAACTCCTCACGAATCACCATTGGCAGCTGGTAGGTGGGCAAGGCCGTCTCGCGTTTGCGATGCTGCATCAGACGCGCATCCGCAGCATTCCCAAAATCAGGTCGGTAGGGCACGAGCACTCGCAGCGTTTCGCCCGACGACTCGTGTTCGAATTCGGCCACCAGGGCGTGAACCTCTTTGCCAAGTGTAGTGACCCAAAACATGGCGCTCTCGTCGTAGCGATCGAGTGATTCGCTCAGTGGCTCCAGCGCGGTGAGAAGGTCATCGTTGACGTCGTAGTTCTTGACCAAAATTTCGTGGAACTCCGCAAAGTCCCGCCTTTTGCTACGACGCGATCTCAGCGGATCGGCAAAGGAGAGGCGCAAATTTTGCAGCGCCACGCGCACCGAGACCTTGTGGGCCGGCTGCTCATCGAGACTCATAAATCCTTTGCCGAGATAGGAGTGATCAAAAAACGCTCTGGCCTTGCCATCGGCCATCAGCGATCCTGCGGGCGCATAAAAACGCCCCGGGCCGCGCTCAAGCCAGCGAAGCCAGCGGTAGTAGCGATCGAGATGCGAGAGCTCGTGCAGCGCGACCTTGGGGGCTACGTAAAAGCTGTAGAGATCGCGCAGGTTTAAATAAATCACTGGCTCGCGAGCGCGCCCGTCGAGGCGCACCTGCATGGCGCCCGAGGCGTTCATGTCGAAGAGAGAAAAAGGGTCCAGGCGAAAACGAATGCCAGGCGAGGTGCGCAGGCGGTGTTTGAGCAAAATGCCAATTTTGGTTTCTACCGGGTTGCGATCGAAGCGGGCGACGTAGCGGATCCCGAGCGTGGGAAGGATCTCCGTGCGCGCCACGCCGTCGGAGTCACGCCACGAGACCTTTTGTGGGTAGACCTGCGCCACGAGGCCCGTGCCCCGATGCCACAAATTAAAATCATAGCCCACGTCTTTGAGCAGGTCGTGCAGGAGCGAGCCTCCCACGGTGCCGGTCTCAAAATTCTCGTGTAGGGTTTGATAGCGCCATTCGATGTCGTGCCAGCGCGCTTGCCAACGCGCCGGACCCCCGAGAAGGTCTAGCAGACTGAGACAGGGCTCGGTGTTCGATTTGGCAAAGGCCGGCGCGCTCGCAAGCGCGATCCCCAAAAGCCCACAAACGCTCAGCTGCCGAAGCCGCCCCAATGCGACACATGACACAAGGCGTCTGTATCCTAATGCCCCACCCCTCTCAAGGCAGAACGGGGAAAATTACGCGCCTTTGCGTAGACTCCCCAGCCCCTGGGCACTACAAAAGGCCCATGCCTATCGTTACGATCGTTTACGGATTATTGCTACTCGCTCTCGGAATCATCTCTTATGTCGGCACCGGCATGATCAGTGTCACAGCCCTGATTCCGGCCTTCTTCGGCCTGCCGCTGGTGATCTGCGGCTTTCTAGCGCGCGACGAAGCCAAACTTCGCCACGCCATGCACGCAGCCGCCATGCTCGGCCTCTTGGGCTTTTTGGGCTCGCTCCGCGGCCTGCTCTCGCTGCCGGCTCTCTTGAGCGGCGAAGCGCTCGAGCGCCCCGACGCCGTCAAAGCGCAAGCGATCATGGCGATCCTCTCGCTGATCTTCGTCGTGCTCTGTGTGAAAAGTTTCATCGACGTTCGCCGCGCACGCAAAAACGCTTAAGGCGTTTTAGGAATTCGCGCGGCATAGAGCTGCGCGAATTCGTCGAGGCGATCGGGAATTTCAGCCGTCTCCGGCAAATAAAGCTGCGTCTGCGCAAAGTCGCGAAGCACCTGACGCAAACCCTCGGGCGCACGCAAATGCTTGAGCACAGGTGAGGCGCTCTGCGATTTGGAGAGCTTCTCACCGTTCGGCCCTACGATCAGCGGATGGTGCACAAAAGTGGTCTCCGTGGCAAAGCTCGCAAGCCCCAGCTCCGGCGCGAGTTCGCACTGCGCCTCGCTCGAGGGGCGCAAATCCCGACCGCGCACCAGCAGCTTGTAACCAAAATGCATATCGTCCACCACCGAGGCCACGTGATAGGCGAGCTCGCCGCCGCGCGGAAGCACGATAAAATCGCCGATTTCTTTTTTGAGCGAAATTCCATTCATGCGAAAGCGCAGCTGAGCGGCGAGCCCCTCGTCGTTGACATCGTCTTTGGCGTGCCCCGCTTCGCGGCAGCGCCCAGAATAGACCAAGGCTCCCGCCTCCATCTTGCGCGTGCAAAGACACCAGTAAGTGCGCGCGGAGGCTTCAAGCTTGGTTTCGGCCGCTCGGTAGAGGGTCCTGCGCAGACGCGAGCTGTACTCGCGCTCAAATTCCTTCGTTGTGCTCGGCCCGTGCTGCCACTCAAAGCCCGCGCGCTCGAGCACCGCAAAGATGTCGTCCACAAAGTGCGTGCGATAGCGCGTTTGATCGTAGTCGTCGATGCGAAGGCCGATTTCGGCTCCGCGGGCGCGGGCGTGCAGCACCACCCAAATGAGATTGTAAAAGTTCCCCAGATGCAGGTAGCCGTTGGGCGTGGGCGCAAAACGCGTGCGCAAAGGCGTCATGATCAATCGTCCTTTAACACAATCTGATCGGAGATTTCGTTGCGGTCGCCAGGCCGGATCGGAAACTCGCGCGCAAGGAGTGGAGCGATGGCCTCTACCGCTTCCACCAGTCCCTCCGCGAGAGCGTTGTCTGCGATGCGCGCGTTCAAGGCGGCGAGGGTCTTGTCGAAGGACTCCTTGGGCAGTTTTGCAAAGATCGGCGCGTCGGCCAAAATCATCGTGCGACGCTCGAGCAGCGAAACAAAAATCAGCACACCGCTCGCGGCGCCTGTTTTGCCGTAGACCTTTTCAAAGAATTCCACCTCCGCGCGCAGCCCCACCC
>Ga0247823_10000734_pt1 | contig 27562 bp, 25 predicted proteins | sample 13C_PalmiticAcid_2_FD_192426 | JGI IMG/M metagenome (GOLD analysis project Ga0247823, IMG submission 192426) | Soil microbial communities from agricultural site in Penn Yan, New York, United States - 13C_PalmiticAcid_Day30 | ecosystem: Environmental > Terrestrial > Soil > Agricultural land...
CGCCGATAGGGCGCAAAATCAAAACTGCTTCTCATTTTCCAAATCCTCCAAGTTGAGCAATTTGGGCGTGAGAAACGCCGGAGAGCGCCGGCGCTCTCATTTGACCCACCGGGTCCGGTTTCGGCACCCGGCGATAAAAAGTTAGGTAGCGGAAAATCGCTTTCAAGAGATTTTTTGCGATCTGACTCTGCTCAGACGGATTGACGCGCGAGGGGGCGGATGGCCGCTATATGCGATTGGTACCAAAAAGCTGCCTGACGGCAATCGGCCACGTTGCGCCAATGAGCTTCGGTCCGCGGAAACACTTCACAGGATGTTGAGCGGGTTGCTGCTCTGTCGTTCCGGCATTCACCTGACCTTTACCCGGATTATAGCATCCCCTCCGATCCACTGGATCGGGGATCCAAATTTTCGCCATTGGTCGGGTGTATGAATTATTATAACGTCATAGGAATTTTGAACACGAGCATGGCGGCGATATTCTGCATCGCGCTGCTAGCGATCTGGCGAAACAACCGCACTCTGAATTATATTCGGGTATTCGGCCTTTCATACGCGGTCAGGTCACTGTGCTTTGGAATATTCTACTTCGCATTCTCGTTAGAAAACCCTGTGCTTCGCTATTCGGCGAACATCTTCCTGCTGTTCGCGATCGTGCTGCTTGCCATCGGTTTGTCCCAACGGCGCGGGCGCCCACCCCGCTACGGGGCTCTCCTTGCAATCGGAGCGCTTACGCTGGGCCCCCTCAACTATTATCAATTCGTAGACCCGAACTTGTTTGCCCGCGTGATCATTCTCAATTCCGGGCTGGCCTTGCTCAGTCTCCTGATGCTCCTGGATGTTGCAAGGACGACACGCCGCACGCCGGTCGAGCAGGTGCTTCTGGGTTTGCTGCTCGTCTCCTGCGCCGGCTACCTTCTTCGGCCGCTGTTCCTGATTGCATCGGGCGCGTCCGGCCAACAGTTCGAAGGTTCATACTGGCTTGTCGTTTCGATCTCCGATGCGCTTATCTGCGCGATGACCGCAGTCGGAATATTTGCGGTTATTGCAAGCGACGTGATGGATAGCATAAAGTCCGATGCGCTGACCGACGCGTTGTCCGGGTTGTTCAATCGCCGCGGTTTCGAGCCGCGCGCGCTCAGGGCAATGGAGAGGCAGGCGGACGGCAGGCCGGTGGCGCTGATTTTGGGGGATCTCGATCACTTCAAGTCAATCAACGATCAGTTCGGTCACACCAGCGGTGACCTGATTATCCGGCGCTTCTCCGAGGTTCTCAAGGACAAGGCTCCGGGAGGTGCGATTTTGGCGCGTCTGGGCGGTGAAGAATTCGCGATCATGCTGCCTTCAGGTGGGGCCGTCGCCGCGCACGAACTGGCCGAAGAGATCAGGACGGCGTTCAAGCAAACCGCCCCGGACATTATGTCCGGCGAGGCAAGCCCGACGGCAAGCTTCGGGATCGCGATTGCGAGGGAAGATGAAAACCTGGAGGCTATGATGGATCGCGCCGACCGTGCACTTTACAGAGCCAAGGGCGACGGTCGCGACCGCGTGCATCTGGCCGAATAAGGCCACGCAGATATCGTTTTCCGATGTGGGAGCCAAATCCTAGCCGGCTTTGCGGGCAGCCGATTTCGGTACTTAGGAGTTTCCAGCGTAAGGTGAGGATAGCCAAAATTTATTCATTGTTGTTGAAAAATACCTAAACTGGTCAAGCTCGAACGAGGAAGCGGTAAGAGGCGCAGAATCTGTGGTTTGGACGATAGTTTAGTTCCTTCTGTTAATCTTGGCGGCCTTGGAGGTGCTGGTCATGACTTTGGCCATCAGGCGAAGGCATATTGCAGAACGATTCAGGTATATTGCAATTCTTGTCGGCATTAGCTCGATCGCGATTTTTCTTCCCGTACACAAGTGGGTCCAGATGTTCGGCGCCGTCATTATCGCGTTGCCGCTCATCTTCCTGGTTTTGGGAGTTGCCCTTCTCACGATGATAGCGGGGAAATAGCTCCTGCCGTCAGTAAAACGCCGATTTCCTGGACACATTCTGCGAACGAGCCTCAAAATCAGGCGCTGCCGCGCTCCTGTTTAGCGACTCGTCCCAAACCTAAGCCTGGAAATGGGGGCGTCGATCTTGCAAATCCAACGGCGCCAACTGGTCCCGTCCCGTCAGTTGAATCCGGGCCAGCGGTCAATGTCCGCTTCTTGCGATCTGTGCTTGAAAGCGGTCCGACCATAATCGGCCAGATGCAGCGTTCTGGTGTGAACAGTTTCTGCTTAGAGGCGACGCTCCCTCCCCAATCGCCGAGATCGTACTGTCCGGAGAAATTGGTCTGTACCGCGATCGTGATTTGGCCCGTGCGCCGGTCGACGGTAAGCTTCGGCCAATCGCCGCCGTCTCCGCGTTGTAAGCGGCGACATCGAGGGAAAGAGCGCTATGCCATTCCAATGTTCGTCATTCCCGAGAACTCAGGTGCGCCAAAATTGCTAGCCATATAAGTGGCGTCCCCAGGTTCGCGGGCACACCAGTATTATAAGTCCCTAGTAGTAGAGATATAAGTCTCGGTGTCGAAGCGATGCTAGTAGATAGTTTATGTGCGGCGTTAGCAATCGGTGTACAGCCGCTCGTGCGACCGATTAGCCGTCCTGCGTCTCTTTATCCGCAGATCTATGCCGCCCGGCGGGCAGGCACGATCATAACCAATCTTGTACTCGGGTGTCTGTAGCGCAGCCAAGTATCGATTATTCAGCAGGAGAGGCCTTTTGTAAGATGTGGCTGGAGTCAAGCCCTCTGTAGGCCTAATCACTGCCGTCACTCTCGTTAATGGCCCATGCACCATTCAACAGCTATAGATTGCCTAATATTTGGTCTATATTTATTCCGCTACCTTCTGGGGTGTCCGCAATTTTTACAAGTAGATGACACAGGAGGAAAGAGGTTTACCCCGAACGCTTTCCAGGATTTATTAGGTGACACAAAGAAACTTTCGCCGCAATTCTGGCACCTGATATAAAATATCATGATCAGCGTAGATATTGCTATAACAAATGTAATTACTATCACCCTTGCCGTATCATACCCGTAGACTATTCCGGAAACGAGGTGAAGAATGATGCCAAACCAGAATACGCCCTGCACCACCCTCGCAAACCCTAGCTCACTTAACATTACATCCTCCGGTCAAATTGCTTGTTGGCTGAGAAACGGCTTTTGAATACTCAGTCCCCCACCCGCCCAAATGCGGGCCAAAGCTAACGACGCCTGCTGATCCTGAGCTGAAGTCACGGTCGATGGTAATGGATGCGCCCCCGTAGGAGCCACTAAAAGATTCCCCGGTGGCGGTGCCTGATTCAGCGCTTCCAGTCCCGATGCTTAACCCAAATCCAGCTCCAAACCCTGCCCCTCGGCCACCCTGCGCTATTCCTCGAAGCTGTAAGGTGCGAATGTCAAAGTTGAAACCCGCCGAGGCCGACCCTCCCAAGATGAAATATGCATCGCCTCCTATGGTAACTTCGATCGGCCGGATGCTGCAAAAACTTTCAATCAAATATTCCAAACTATCCTGCGCAATTTCAGGTATTTCGTCAAAAATCACCTCGTCAGGAAGTCGGCAGTCGAATGTCGCACATTGGTCTCTTATGTAAATATTAAATTCAGACCCACTATATGGACGAAATCCGTTTCCATCGTCCTTGCAATCCGGCGGGTACCCTCCAACCTGCACGCCACATAATACTTTCAATCCCGACGGATCGGAAAAATTAACCGGATCGCTATCGACATAATTATACCAATTCAACCCGTCGGCGTATCCAATGGTATCAGTTTGCATAAAGCGACCAAGTGTCGGCGAATACATCCGTGCCTTGTAATACCAAAGCCCGATCTCGGGTAGCCATGTCTGACCGGTGTAACCGAACCGTCCGACATTGTTCGCTCCCGGTATCCCATATTCGTCATATGCGTTGATGTTGATCGTCGTGCCGGCGCTGTCGCTGATTGCAACGATGCTCCCGCGTTCGTCAGCGTGCAGCCAACGCTTGTCGCTGGTCCCCGTGCCTTCATACCAGACAAGAGGCTCATCGACACCCGGACCATGAACATATCGGCGCTGGAGGATATTGCTGCTGTTATATTCGCCGATCAGATTTGACCCGTCGTACCCAAAGCGGGTTCCCGTGCCGGACAACGCCGATTCCATCAGGCGGCCGACGGCATCGTAATTCAGGCCTCCGACGTTAAGGACCGATCGCAGCATATTTTCGCTGGTGTAGCCGAAGCTGTACGGTCCCGAACTCGTCAGATTGCCGCGGCCGTCATAGCCGAAGCTGGCACTGCCTGCGGAGCCATATTGGTTGAGGCCGTTCGCCGTATAGACCCGGTCGATATTATAGTGTCTTGTCCAAGCGTAATTGTCATTGCTGCGCGTGGTTTGGGCGATCTGGCTAGCCGAATTATGCGTGAACCCGAGCGTCAGATCGTTCGATGTCCCGACGAGATCGTGCGTCAGCGACGACATGCGTGACACGGGATCGTAGCCATAACTCGTCACCGTGCCGTTGCCGCGGGTCAGGGTCGTGCGGCGTCCCAGATCGTCATAGGAATAGCTCGCGAGCGCCATCCCGCCGTTCTCGCGGATGGCCGTCACATTGCCGGTCACGTCATAATCGTAGGTGACGAACAGACCGCTGTCGGGATACGTCAGCCGCGTCCGGCGTCCGGCGGCATCATATTGATGGCTCACAGTGCCCGCGAATCCTGTCTCGGTCAGTCGCCGACCCAGCGCGTCGAAGCTCAGGCTTGTGACGTGACCGTTGGTGAGCGTGGCGCTCAGCGGCCTGTTCAGAAGATCGTAGCCGTAAGCCGCATCAGGCTCGCTTCCCGGCAAATCCTTCGAGACGAGGCGGTTGAGGTTGTCATAACCATAGCCGATACTGGTCCCGTCGCGCAGTCGGCGGTTCGTCACATTGCTGTTGGCGTCGTACGTCAATTGTTCGTAGTCGGCCGAATTGACGGCGTTGGCTCCCTTGGTCGCCGAAGGATACTCCGTCTTTGTCAGACGGTTGTGACCGTCATAGCTGTATCCCGTCCGATTGTTCTCGGCGTCGACAACGTGCGCGACCCGCCCATTGCTCGTGTAGCTCGTCGTCACTTCGTCGGCTTGCTCGGTTGCACCGTAGGCCGTCTGAACTTTCGTAACCCGTCCTGCGGCATCATAGCTGGTTTTCACGATGCGATCGGGACCGTGGCTCCCCGTCGTGCCAAGCGAGCAGGCGCCGGGTAGCGAACCGAAGGTCGAGCTGTTCATCCGCTGGACGCTGCAGTCGACGCGGCCGATGGCGTCGTAGTTCGTCTGCGACACCGCATAGGTCGTACCGCCCGATTTGAGCTCGGACTTTACCGGACGCGCGTTCGCGTCGTAGCTGATCGCCACCTGTTCCTGTGAAGAGAAAGACGACCAGGCCGTATCGCCGGCATCGTCGACGATACCGATCTCGTTGAGAATAAGCCTCTCGTTGGCGTAGGTCATCCTTCGAGCCGCCGGCTTCCGCGCGCCGCCACCATCGGGGTCGGGCCCGACGACCCCGGTCATGCGTCGCCCGGCGTCATAGCGGTAGGTGGTGGTATCATCCGCGCCAGCCAGCGGGCCATCGACCGTCTTAAGATTGCCGACTGAATCATAGGCGATCGTCGTGGTTGCGGAGAGGCTGTTGTCTCCGGCACTCGTCGTCACTGATGTCGGAAGCAGATTGCTATTGTAGCCGATCGCCGTCTTCGCCTCGGCGGCGGTGCTCGCGCAGGATGATCCCGACATGCATTGCGAGATGCCGGTCAGTAGGGTGACACTGCCCGATGCCGTATAGCTATAGCGCGTCTGGGGACGCATGCTGCTAGCGTCTGCCGGCAGCGTGACGGTTAGCAAGCCGCCGTGATCATCGTCATAGGTATAGTCGGTCTGATTGCTCTTCGCGTCGCGCGTCCATTCGGGGCTATTGCAGGTGACCGGATTGAAGCAGCTCGACGGATAGCTGGCGGTCGTGACGATGTCGGCGAGACCCGATCCCGTTTTTGCCTTTAGAGTGGTGCTTGTGACGTTCCCGCGCGCATCATAGGCGAAAACCGTCTTGTTGCCTTCAGGATAAGTGATCTGGGTCAAGCGCGCATCGGCATCATATTGATAGGCGGTCGTCTGACTGAGCGCATCGGTGACCGACGTCGGCCGCCCGATCGTGAGGTCCGACACAATTGTCGTTGCCTGGCTGAGCGCGTTGGTGACTGTCATCGTTGCGGCGCTGCCGCTGACGCTTCGCGAATAGCTCGTTATGACACCGTCGCGCGTGACCGACGACACCTGCACGCCCGTCGAGAAGCTGTAGCTTGTCGTATCGGTCGACGCGCCAGGGCGGCGGATAGCGGTAATCTTTTGGTGATCGCCGGTGAAGCGCCAACTGCGTCCAGCCGTGTCTGTTACGTCCACTACGCCCGTCGAAGGGTAGGAATAGGAGGTGCTGGCCAAAACGCCGCTGCCAAGCGTGTCGTTGTAAAACGAAGCGCCGGTGCGCTGCTTCCAGCTGTTGGGCGGCGGGCTGCCACCGGCGCCCGCACCGTCTCCGTTCGACGCATAGGTGAAGGCGATGCGATATCCCGAGTTGTTCGATACTTGCGCAATGCGCGGAGTGGTCGCGCAGTTTAGCGGATCATCCACCCCTTGCGGTGGCAAGCAACTCCTCCACAAGTCCCATGTGACGCTGACCGACTTCCCATCGGGTGTGCTGATCGAAGAAGGCAACAAAATGCAATAGGTCTGCCCTGGCTCCGAGTTGCAGAACGTAGAAATTCCCATGTCCTGACCGGAAGGGTCGTCGAATGCGATCGCTGTCCCGTCGGCCATGCGATACAGATAGGAGCCGGCATTCCCATTCAGTGACGATCCGCTCGGCAACGTTCCATTGGAGGTGAAGTTCTCAAATGTGCCCTCCTTTATGATGCTGGTGGTGATCACCCCGGCACCCGGTCCCGGCGAACGCTGCAGATAAATCCGGTCCCACTGATGGCTACCATCACCAATCACAATCGAGCCGTCGCCGGCGCCGATTGCTCTGCGGATCAAGGCAAGCTCTCCATCGTCCGCCCCGATCGAGCCTTCGCTCACGCCGATCATCTGATCGCCGTGCGTCAGGTCGACGCCATTGGCGTCCAAGTTGCGATGCTGCCGCGCGGTTTGCGCGAACGCAGGTGCAGCGAGGCCGGTGCATAGAATTGTGGTCAGAAACAGCCGCGAGAGCCGAGCTTTACCCGTTCCGTACATGATCATTGTCCCCCGTTCGAACCAATTTTGGTGGCCCGCGTGCTGCGGGCGACGCGCTACGGCGGCGGGTTCGGCGAATTCGTCGTTTTCAGCCGGGTACGATTGTCGGCCTTGTCATGCTCGTAATCGACCGTGACATTGTTGTTCACGCTGCCGGTCCGCACGACCTTCACCAGCCGCCCTTTCGCATCGTAGCTGTAGGTGATGGTTTCGGCCGAAAAGGCCGGGAATGCGCTGAACAGCATTAAAGCCAGCGCAGCTGTGCGAGCGATCTTCATCCGAATATTGCCCCTTCGAATCGCGTTCGAAGGACGATGTCTCCTTCGATTTCAGAAGGCTATGTCTCAGCGATAATGTAGGAAAGCATTTTGTTGCGGCGTATTTCCTATTTCGTCGTCGCACTGGATGTAATTGTTCGGAAATAATATCACCGCCGGTAAACATCGCTAATTTCACATCTCGCCACCTGGTCCTGATCGTGCAGTCCACGGGCTTCCCGACTTTTGCGGAGCGCTGCTCACATGTATCGATGACATCGCGAATGTTGTGCCTCATCTCGACAGCGATGCCGGTCGAGTGGCACGAGGGAGATTACCCGAATGCATTAAACGGCGATCGGCGTCCCATAGCCTCGGCTCGCTCATGATATCGGCCGCCATGCTCTTGGGCATGTGCCAGCTTGCCGGTGGCTGCGAAAGAGATAGTGTTTGCCGGTTGTGCGCATCGCTGCACCTGTCCGTTGAAGCCTGCCCGTTTCCGGGCGAAAATCGTGAATCGCTGAACCTTGGGTCGCTGATCGATCAATTGCGACGGTAATCGCCCTTTATCGGATATAACTAGCTGGCACCCTTCGAACGTTCCCGTCGCTTGCCTTCCCCCCAAAGCGGACCGTCTCCAACCGGCCATTAGCTCTGCATCGCAAGTTCGTGATGTCTCCGGGAAGGAAGACACGGTTGACGTCGTCACTCAGAGTAGCGCCCAAGCCCCATTTTTCGACGGGGCTTGGGCGCTTCGCGGCCATGCTTTACAATCCCCGTCGCAGCTTTTCCGTCTGCGAAGATTGGGTGTGCCGCTCCGATTTATACGCGGATACCCGTTGTCACGCTCCGTCGATGCCACCGAGATTGCGTAGAGCTTGCTCAAGCGCGACCACGCGCTGTGAGAGAGCCTTCACCGCGTCATCGGTCTCTTGGGCCTCAGTCTCAACATACGCTGCCGACATATTCTGGCCAACATATGAGGTATAGGCTCCTTTCGCCGCCATGCCCGTTGCAGCGGTCCAGCCCGTGTCCATCGGAATGGGCAGGGCAGCAGACCTCTGTCGCCCGAGGTTCGCTTCGAGAAAATGGATGTCGTAGGTCCACCCAGCGCGAGGGTTGGCAATCCCGAAATACGCGTTTCCGTTGCTATCCACGACAATATCCGAACCAAACACCAACCCTTGGTCCGCGTAAATGCGGCCCTCGGTAATCGTGAAGTCTGCAGCGCACGGCCCCATATAGCTATCGAGATTCTGATCGCCATCGTGGGTCACTTTGCCGACCATGGTCAGCGTAATCGGCTTATCATCGAACCCGGTCATATTCATATTTGGGATGAGCTGATTAATGTATTTGAAGCCCGAGGCATTCGACGCATAGGTAATCCGCAGCATCTTCCCACCGGGGATATACTCGTTGCTGTCGAGAACCTGCACCGACGCGCCGCCGTCAATGGTCCAGCCGGCTACTCCGTTGCGGAACGCGGGATTCTTGAGCAAATTCCCAATTGGGTCCTTCGCAATGATTGGCAAGCGTTTCTCATTCGGAGAGGCCACGCGCTGCATTTCCCCGACCGAGATATTCGGAACCACAGGGACGACGCTGGAATAGTACTGCCGCAGCCGGTCGATCTGGATCGGCGACCGACCGTCATATGCGAATACCGACCACCACTTGGTAATGTTGTTGGCTTCATATTGGTCCATCGTCAGGTCGGCATTGTCGAGTTCGATCAACCCCGTTGTGACATCGGTCACGAATATCGAGCGTTCGACACGGGTACCGTAGCTATCGACCACCTTGAGCATCGTATTGAATGCGAAAAGCTCGTTGTGATAGCCGTCGATCAGCGTGTTCTTCGCGTTGATGACCACAACGCTGTCTTTATTGGCATTGCCGTTCAAGTCGAGAACCGCACGACTCAATGTGATGTGGGTCGTGGGATTGATGTTGTCAGGATCGCCAAGGACGATGAGCGGCTCGGCACTGGTACCAGTAAAGCCCGTTTTGTCGAGATTGTCGATCAGGATATGGTGGCCTTGCACTGAGAGGATTTGCTCGACGGTGCCGACGCAATGGAGGTCGCGGATTTCCGCTTGCTGCGAATAAACGTCACCGAGCATGATGCCATAGGGCCCCGCGAACGACACATCCTTCACTTTCCAGTTCGTCATGAACGATCCGCCCGAGGCGTTATAGTCGCGAGGAAAGGCAGGGTTTTTACGGACGAGAGCGCCGTCGGATTTCAGGATGTTGTATGCGCCACCCTGAATGATGTTTTGGTTGCCCCATGCTGGCAGGGCAGTGGACCCGCCAAACTGGAACAGCGCGTCGTCCACGGCATCGGCTGCAAGCGTTAGCCCCGAGTTGAGTGAGTTTGGAGCAGAAATTGAGGTCTTCGCCCACAGGTTGACCTTGTTCTTGACGACATACTGACCGGAAAGCTGGATCGACTTTCGGGGAGTCATAGGAATGGTCGTCGTCGTGTAGGTGATAGACGTATCCTGTTTCTGATCATCCAAAGTTTGGGCAATGACGGCACCATTGTCCGTAGCCGCGGTCGAAGCGCCGTCGTCGCCAACTGACAGAGTTTCCTCAAGGCGTCGCCGAACGTCCTGATTCTTGTAGCCAACCATCGCGGCGCCCTTGTCGCTATCGGTGGAGGCGAGGTCAACTTTGCCAACAGGGCTGTTATAGGGATCGTCGTTGAAGATAGTGCCGCCTGCGTTGACGACTTCGACACGCACTTCGCCCGAATGGCCATGGTACAGAGGAGGAACAGGGGTGCCAATAGCAACGTTGTAGGGATTGCTTACCGAGTTGGTCAGCGCGGCGTCGCTAAAGAGCGGGACGGAGACAGATGTTCCTTCTTGGTAGACGTAGATATCTATGTCACTCGCAACGTCACCGGCATTGATCATGCGATGGGGGATGTCAGTAATTTCGGTCATTTCTTGCTCCACAATTAGAGAGAACAAAGAAAGAACGATGGAACTCCTACAATGCAACCTATTTCGTCGGCTCTAAATCCTATTTCGCAATGTCTCGTGTCGGACGTGTCGCCGTTACGTCGTTCACACAGGATCATGGCGAATGTCGGCTATGTTCGATCGACGCTCGAAAACCGCCAGTCTGGAAACGGCCAGATGCAGCATTCCTTAAGAGTTCGGCTCGCGCGTCGAACTAACGAGCGCTCATCTGAAGAGACTAACGGCGAAAGTCACGAGTTGACCTGCCGGCCGGCCCCTAGCTTTTAACCGACCAGTGCTCGGAGGTTGGCTGTAATGCGCCGTGCCATCGCTGGCGCTTCGACACCGTGGAGGCGGGCGAGCTCAAGTACCGCAAGCGCTACATCGCTTGGCTGCGACGGTCTGCCCGAGGTTTGGGTGAACGGACCGTCTGTCTCGGTGAGAAGCCTTTCCAGCGGGATCGCGGAAACGAGGGCCTTGCGACGATCCCCGTCGAGCATCGCTTGATTTACCGAGAAATGGCAGCCCAAATCGAGCGCCCGTCGCAGTTCGGTGGCGGAGCCGGTGAACCAATGCATCACGATCCGGCCGCGTGAACGCGGGAGACGTGCCTCGATCATATCCAGCACGGCCTTAACAGACCGGACGCTGTGCACCGTGATGATACGATCGCCCAGCTCGGCGCAGCGGTCGAGGATTTCGCCGAAGACTTCCTTTTGTAGGTTGAGCGAGCGGTAATATTGAGGCCCGGAATCAAGGCCGATCTCGCCCACGTACCGCGTCTCCGGCGCCAACTCCTTCCACAACGCAAGCTCCCCCGCACGCGTTTCCACGAGCTGAGGGTGGAGACCGAGCGCTGCCCGGACATATTTCGTCGCGGACGCAAGCTCGTGGTTGCGGGCCCATGCCTTCGGGGTCGTCGTGACGGCGAGCGTGTAAACCGCGTCCCGTTCGCACTGATCGATGATCCCCTGGTGATCGGGGTACAGATCGAGGTGGCAGTGGAAGTCGACGAGCGCGGACCGCTCTATGCTGGTGGGTTTAGTCATCCGGGAGCTGCCCGGACGCCTTTCAGGAGCTTTCCGACTTCGGCGAGTCCGCGCCTGTAAACGTCGGCAAGTTCAGCAGTCTGATGAGGCACGTCGGAGAGACTTCCCGGCTTGTGGACGAGCGTTGCGGCTAGTTCCGGTCTTCGCCGGAGCCGCTCGATCGCGAGTTGGAACGAGCGGACCTGTACCCCTTCCGCCTTCCGCGTGTCCAGCGAGGCGGCCTTCAGATCGTCGAGGATGTATGGCGTCGGATCCCTGTCGAGCAGTGACGCGCGGCGGATCAAGCAGGGGAGGCAGTGCCCGCAGTGACCCTGTGGGAGTCCGAGCCATCGCGCTTTCGCTGGCGAGGAGCAGGAAAGCGAGTGGACAGCGAGGCGCATCAGCAGCGCTTGGTCTGTGCATTCGAGAGCCATCTCGCCCTTGGTCTTGTTCCAGTACGGATTGACCAAGCTGCCTTGGATTCCGAGCTGTGCGAGGAGGTCGTTCCACCGCGCGATGTGGAACGGGTGGGTCGTGCGCGTACTCGGTGCGCCGAGGCGCAGTTGATCTAGCGGCACGTTGAGCGCGATCAGGCCGTTCTCGGGGACCTGCACCTCGAATGAGCGCCCGAGTCCCGAGCCGGCCGCGGCGGCGAGAGCGAAGAACAGGAATGAGCGGCCGCGTGTCGTCGATTCGGAGGCGACGTCTTCAACCAAGCCGCCTTCGAACGTCATCCACACCCTCAGGCGGTCGAGGTCGTTTCGCTGGAAGTGATTCTTAAGCCCGTCGAAGCAGGCTTCTTGTGAGGCGCTGACGGCGCCTTCGCCCGCGTGGCTGACGAACAGGGGCGAATGCGCGGAATCTAACCGGTCGATCGCACCGATAAGGCTGTCCAGCCCGCCGGAGAATAGGCTGATGCCGTCGTAGGGTATTCCGCCAAGCAGCGGATCGGGCGCCACGACGACAGAGCTGTGCGTCCGCGGACGCGCTCGGAACCCGATCCGCCAACGGTCGCCGGTCAGGAAATCGAGCGCGCGCTTGAGCGTCTGCTCGGTTGTCCGCCAGATGGCCGGATTACTGACGGGAACGACGAGCCGTATCTCGCGCGTCCATCCGTCCTGCGCCTCGGTCTCGCGAGAGATGCGCGTATCCGCCGCATGAACGTGCGCGGCCAGGATCAGAAGGTCTGCGCCGATCTCGCTCGGGTGTAGGCCGAGCGAGCGGAGGTCCTCTAGCGCGCGGCCGATGCCGAATGCCAAACCGTCGGCTGCGCCGAAGCTCAGCTCCGTCTTCTGCTCGTCTGCCGCTTTGGGGATCGCGGTCCGATCGCCTTGGCCCAGGCGACCTACTATAAGATGGCGGGTCACTTTTGCGCCTCCTCTTCGCCTATCGCCTCGAGTATATCGAAGGCGGCCTCGTAGATGCGATCAATGGTCTGGCTGATACTTGCGGTATTGATAGCAGCGAAGTCGATTGCCGCTTCACTGAACGCGTCCGCCACTCCGCCCAAGATGAAGTCGTGGAGCTGGTCTCGAACGGTCTCTGCCGCGCTGATGTCGGCAGGAAGTTCGATCCCCTTAGTCCCGATATCGTTGTAAATCCGGTCCTCGATCGTGTGGGCAACATATAGCTCGAGCACCGTCTGCATCTGGTCGGCCGTGAGGTTCGCCATATCAGTGACACCGGCGTTGGCTAGGTCGATGACGGTCTCCATGAAGGCGTCGCGCGCGATGCCTTCGTCGATCGATCCGCCTTCCGGGCAGAAGTGCTCGACGAGTGCGGACAGAATGTCCGCCGCCGGCCGGCCGGCCAGTCCCGAAAGGTTGAAAGTCGCAAGGGCGGCTTGCAGACCGCGCGCGCTGACGTCGCCGAGGAAGCCTGCGATCCTCGCTGCTGCGCCGCGTGAGGAGCCCATCCTCCGCGTCGCCGCGCTCGAACCGCCCGAAGCCTGCGAGACATATTGGGAGACGGCTCTTCCGAGCGCCCGCCGGTCACTCCCTCCGGAACTAGCGAACTTGGAGAAGCTACGGCGCGCATTCCGGAACCGTTCGGGCATCGGCGGCGGCGGCGAAGCAGGACGCGGCGGCGGAGCGGGTGGGACGCCCGTGCCATCCTGCGGTGCGGGGGCCGATCCGGGCGCACCGTCGGCATCGTCGACGAAGTCCGGTACGAGCGGTGTGCCGCCATTCGGTCCCCCGAAGGGAGTCGAAGTACCCATCAGTTTTTCCCCTTGGTCTTGATCGATGTCGCGGTGGTAGCCGCCATCTTGAGGGCGGTGTTGGTATCCTGGTCCGCCCAGCCCTTGAGGATCAAAGCAAAGCGCGCACGGGAGTCGCTGGATGGCAGAGCGGGATTCCAACCGGTCGTAACCCAAGGGCCGCATCGATCTGAAGGCAGTTGTTCAATGAGGTCGAGGAGACTCGGTTGGAGCGCATTGTGCGACGTGACGAGCGCGATGATGCCGTCGATGCCCTTGGGCTTCTTTTTGAAGTCATCATTCGACATGATGCGTGATCTGACGCCCTCGAATACCCTGCTGGCTTCGGCTGCGGCCAACTCGGTGAGCTTCGCCGCGTGGCCGCCGATGGCCACCTTGGGCAACATCAAAATGTCTACGATGCCCTCGAGGTGGCCTAGCGTGGAAGCGGCTCCGAAGAAGTCCTTCCGGTCGCGCGCGATGAAGAGGTAGGGACGCAGATCGACATCGGCGAGCTTGGGATCGAGCTTCGCCCATTCGGTTACACGGTCGTCAACCCGCCACTCATCGAGGATCTGATCCGTCGAGGGTGCGGGGGACGTGGTTTGCGCAGGCTCCGCCCTCGACCGCCGTTTGGAGGTTCCTTCTTCCACGGTCGGCTCAGGCGGCGTTTCGGCGGGAGCCAGCTCTGCCGGGCCCGCTTCTAGCATCTTTAGTCGTTTGCAGAACCCATTGTCGTCCTGCGCGGCGTCGCTCGCGATCCGTTCGAACAACCGTGGGATGAAGCGCTCGGCGAGCATCAACTTGGCGAGGACCGTACGCTTGAAATCGTCCCCGAATTGACGATTGCGCGCTGTGTGCTCGCGCAGCAGCAGCGCATTTAGGAACCGTTTGATCTGGCGGGGGTTGCCGAACGTTCCGCGAGCGAGGAGCGGCCCGATCTGATCGCTGAGCGTGAGTGCTCCAACGACAGCCTGCGCCTTGTCGCCGAGATCGCCAAGATTGTCGCGCAGCATTGCCGCGTCGACGCCTCCGCCCTTCCACGGCTCTCGTAGAGCAATACGCGCGTTTGCTATCAGTTTCTGGAATCCTTCATGCTCGTCGCCGAGTTCGGCACCGACCAAGAGCAAGGTGACGTATGAGCGCGTTTCCACGTCGCCGAGCGCGGGAATGCGGAACGGCACCTGGATCAATTTCTCGAGATAATTTCTGGCGTAGTCCCGCGGTCCCGTGCTGTCGGGCAGGTCGGGGAAATGTTTGCGCACCGAATATTCGATCATCGCTTCATCTGCGGCGACGACGAACGCGGTGTTGTCGGTGAAGAGAAACAGGCGGACCGCTTCGAGCGTCTCGATGGCGGTGTCGGGCAAACAGCGATCGAGATCGTCGATAAGGACAACCAACTGATCTACCCCGGCCTGCTTCAGCAGCTCATCGAAGGCCTTGCGAAAGGCCTGGATCTCTTCCGGCACCTTCTTCGACGAGGGCTTGATCAGGTCGTTCACACTTTCGGCCGCAGCGTCGAGGTTCTCCTTGGTCGCGAGCGCGGCCGGGTCGGCGGCGAAGCCTTTGAGCTTTCCAACGAGTGCGCCGATCAGGTCGGGGGAGGGGATACCGGTTGTCGCCGTTAGCGCGAGACCGCCTGCGTGCCGGGCAACCTTGAGCCAATCGATCCGGGCGAAGATGTCCTTCACCGCATCTCCGGCCTTGGTAAGCATCGGGCGTTTTTCGACGAGCGCTGTGACGATGCCTTCGATAAGCGCGATCTTCGCATCCTCGAACCCTTGGAACCGCCAGCCATTGAACTTCAGGCAGACCGCGTCTCCATGCGCCTCGAATTGCTTCTCGATCATCTCAAGGATGCTCGACTTGCCGGCGCCCCAATCACCATGGACACCGATCGTCACCGGCTTCGAGCAATCGTCACGTAGTAGCGCAACGATTGATGCGGCGATCGGCTCGTTGTTGAGCAAATCGACCTTCGTCTCGTTGTCGAATAGAAACATGAATTTCTCCGATGCCAATGCTTGAGCGGAAGGATCGGTAGGTCGAGAACGACCCGGACCCTTTAGCGCTGATGGGAACAAGTAGCGCCGCCAGTTGGCGGCCGGACGGCGATCCGTCTCAGATCTGTGAACCAGGCTTGTAGAAGTGGCACAATGCCTGATCCTCCTCCAGCGCTGCCGGACGGTAAGGGCTCAACGTCCCCCGATTGAGCACGGCGGGCAGCTCGAAGCGCTGCTGGACCGACGGATGCTTGGGAGCGCCCCTGCAGTCATTGCGCAGCTTCTCCTTCCACCCCTGCCGCAACCAGTTCGGCGCCCAGCTTGGGACCCAGGCGAGCCATTTGTCGCGAAAGGCAGCGATCTCGCAATGGAGGATACCGTCAGCTGCCGGGTAGAGGTTGAGTTTCGATCGATCGAGCAGAAGTTTGTGGGGGACCGATTGCGTCTCGTCGATCATCCACTGAAGCGCGATGTCCGAGAGCCGGGATTCCTCCTCAAGATAACTGCCGCCAATGTCCGAATGATTTCCGGCGAACCAGAGCTGGATGAGTGGTTCGTCCTCCTCGCTCATCTTGGGGCGTATGACGGCGCCTCGCCCCCATTCGACCCGGGGAAAGTCGGCACGTGCCTCGTCGATGGCGATGGCATGGCGTGCGTACATGACATGTCCGCTGAGACTGCGATCGTAATTCTCCGCGCGCCAGCTGATCTGGTGATGGCTGCCCTGTCCCTTGACCGGGAAATCTTTGATCGAGCGGCGGGCACGCCGGCGCATGCGCCACCAGACGAGCAGGATCGCCACGAGCGAAAGGATCCCAAAATTGACCCAAAAGTCGTAGCTCACCGCGAGGGTTAGGAGGGCGGCAACAGCTGCCAGGGGGATCGCCGCTAGGGTCGCGAGCATCGCGACGATACCGATGCGGCGAATGCCCTTCGCGCCCAATGCCGCCACTGTATCGAAGACACCGATGAAATAGGGCGCCGCATTCGGCAGACCGTCTTTGTCCGAACCATATTTTTTCCGAAAGCGGCGCGCTTGCTCGTTCCGTTCGGCTTCGAAGTCTGCGAGCGGGTGGCCCGCGCCATGTTCATAGACGTCGCGGACCGCCTCTTCGGCGATCTTGCGTGCGCCACGCCCGAACCGTCCGATATCGCCTCCGTTTTCGCCGGTCGTCGGAACGCCGCAAAGCGAGAGGACGTTGGCGACGCAGCGTGCGGTATAGGCTCCTCTGCTGAAACCGAAGAGCCATATCCGGTCGCCAGGGTTCCAATGGTTCATGATAAACTCGTAACAGTCGGCCACATTGCGGCTGATGCCGCGGCCCGTTGCCGATCCGAGGAGCTTCTGGAAGAACTTCCATACGGACAGCCATCCCGTCGTGTCTTCGTCGGTCCCCAAGCCCGCATCGTAGAAGGCGACCTGCTCCGCCGGATCGATCCGATTGGTCGGATCGATCCGGCTGGCCCGATACAATTTATAGATGTTGCTCAGCCGCTGATCGGGCCGGATCCCGCCGGCTTGTCCCGTGCCATCCGAGAAGATCACGATATTCTTCATTAGTCCGCCCCTGTCGTCATTTTGCATCGAGCCATCGCGATTTGCGACGTTTCCTGATCAATCCACTATCCTGTTATATCCTGCGCTCAGCGCTCCGCTCCCATCGATGGCGACCAGGATATTGTCGCAGCCGCCGGGGCTTTCGTCAGCGTCCGATCCGATTTTCCGGGGATTGAGTTCGCACGAACCCGTCTCGCTATCGAGCCGGTTCGCATCGTCCCGGTCGGTGCGGAAGACCGTCCCGCGGCTCTCGAGTTCCGTGACGATCGCGTCGTCGGGAAGACGCACCCGCTTGTAGGGATAGGGGCCCGAGGAAATCGCGTAGATCGAGGCGCCGACAGCGTCGAGGAACGCACGCCGCGACGAGGTCAGGCTGCCGTGATGGCCGACGACGAGGACGTCCGATTTGAGGTCGGCGGCGCAGCAGGCGAGGAGCTTCGCCTCGATGCTGCTCGGCTGCGGCGGCTCGGACGGCAGCTCGCGCTCGCCGCCTTCGGCATCGCCCGCGAGCAGGATCCGTTTGTTCCCGAGATCGAGCCGGACGACGACGCTGTTCCCATTGGGGTCGGCATGGTTTCGGGGATAGCGATAGAGGAAGCTCATGCGCGCGCCGGGGCCTAGCGGCACGGGCGTCGCGTCCATCATCGCGCCCTCGCGCACGAGGATGGTGCCGTTGCACCCGCTCCCCGCGAAGGTCACGCTGCGCACCGCGTTCGAGGCGATGGCATCATGATATTGGACGTTGGGCTCTGCCATCGCCGCTTTGAGGAAATGGCAATAGCCATCGGTCTTGTTGACCCGCCCCGAATCCCAGACATGGCCGATCTCGAAACGCGCGAAGACGTCGGGCATCAGCTGCAGATGATCCTTGTGCGGATGGCTCAGGATCAGATGATCGATCCGGCGAAGTCCTGGGTGTGTCGCTTTGATGTAGGCGACGACGCGATTTTCATCGCCATCATGGAGATCATCCTGGCTTCCGGCATCATAGAGAAGGGCGAAGTCCTTGCCTTCGACGAAGACCGCGAGGCCGGTGCCGACGTCGATGACGTGGATCTTGTAGGCGCGCGCCGCGAGCTCTTCGCCGGGCGCACCCTCGCCGATGACGACGGTCCAGGCTTTGCTGACATAGCCGGCCGTGCCATCTGGCAGCGCGACCTTGTACCAGCCGCTCACCTCGCTCACGATGGTCGCGGTGTCGCCGGGGCGGAGGCGTCCGAGGATGCGGGTATCGGTCGAGGGGCCTTCGCGCACGAGAACCGCGCTCGACACGCGCGCGCTCGGCGCTAGCTCTTCAGCGTAGGCCGAAGCCGCGCAGAACGGGGCGAATATGATCAGCATCGCTGCCGACAGGCTACGCATCAGCTTTCCCCCCATGCCTGTCATCCTAGCGCCTGTGGAGCCCGGCGGCTATGTCGCCGCCCAATCGTTCGCGATGCAGAAAATCGCGCAGATATCGCTCCATTTCTTCCACGCCGCGCGCGCTCAACGCAAGCTGGGCATTGGCGCTTTCACCGGCACGCGGACATAAGGTCACGAGCTCCTTCTCCATCAGGAGGCCGATCCAGCGAAGCGCTGTGGTCTCCGGGACTGCAGCTGCGGCACAGAGGCGTTCGACATCGACGGATTGGCGATTATGATGCGCTACATAGAGATCGAGCAGGAGATCCCAGGCCGGCTCCGCGAAGAGGTCATGGCGGATCAGGCTGTCACGACGCCGCCGGTTGTGAAACTCTGATTTCGCGATCGCTGCAAGCTGCATTTGCTCGCTATGATCCAACGGATCGTTTTGATCCGTTACCGCGCCGGGGTCGGGCTCATCTGGAGGCGGGATCATAGAAGTCCCTTTTCACGCATACTGACGATGTCGATACTGCCGACAATCAGATGATCGAGAAGCACGATGCCGACCGATTGGGTGAGGCCGGCGATCCGGGCTGTGAGCGCGATGTCCTCGTCGCTGGGCTCTGCGGATCCCGAAGGATGGTTATGGGCGAGAATGATCCCGTGAGCGCCGACATCGAAAGCGCGGGCGAGCAGTCGGCGCAGGTCGCCCTCGACCTGCGTGGTCGCACCACTGGTCAGCATCTCGTCGGCGAGATAGCCCCAGTCATGGGCGACGAACGTCGCATGTAGGCATTCGGTGGCTGACCGGCCGAAGAGAAGGCGCAGATAATCGCGAAAAGCGGGGTCGCGGATCGAGACAGGTGTCCGGCGCACCTGTTCGTGAAGGCCGGCCCGAACGAGTTCGCGCGCGGCGATCATCGCATGCGCGATGGCGGGGTCGAGATCGAGCGCGTCGATGAGTTGTTCGGGCGAGGCGAAAAGCGCGCGCCCGAGACTGCCGAAGTTTTCGATCAGGCGTTTGGCGGCGACATCCGCATTCTCGCCCGCGAAGGGCTCGAGGAGCTTCGCCACGACCGATAGGGCCCGTGGCGTTTCGTTCGCATCGCGTGCCGCCAGATGCCGCCCGCCATGATCAAGAGGACGACATAATAAGGCACGTAGGTCATCAGCCCATAAGCGAGCTTGGGGAATATCTCGGTCACTTCGCGCGCGAAGTGCGAGACGACCGAGACCAGTTGGAAGGCTGCCAGCCATAAAGGATAGACCCTGTTCGCCCGGAGCGCGACACCGATGAAGGCGGCGGCGACGCAAACGTCGATGAGCAGATGCGCGATGTCGACCGTGCCATAGATGGGACCCTGCCCGACGGCGGCGTGGTAAGCGGCATCGCCATAGGTCATCAGGAAAAGCGTTGCCGCGCAGACCCGTTCCGGTGCCGCTCCCCAGCGCAGAGCCGCTGCGCTGAGGAGTGCTACATAGGCGAGGTTGACGACATTGACGATTAAGATCCAGTCCACCCGGCGATGGTGGTCGCAGGTGGACCGAAGGTCAATGGTCAGGCAGCGGCCCGCTCGCCGGCACCCGTCTCTTCCGCAAAGACGAGGGTGTCGCCATGGCCCGGCGCGCCGGTGATCAGCGTTTTTGCATCGACGAGCGCATTGTGCGAGCGGAAGAGATCGTTCGCCGAACTGATATCGGACTGGACCGCGCGGCCGAGGCGGATGATCGCATCCTGGCCGACATGCGGTGCAGGCATATCTTCGACCTGACGCGCATGGAGGATCGAGCTCATTACGTCGAGCTTGGCAAGCAGGCTCTCGTCGGCCTTGGCTTCGGCCTGCCGGATCTTGTTACGAATGCGCGCCATATAGGCGGGGACAGGAGCGGTGGTGTTCTCAGCGTTGTTCATAGCTAACCCCCCGGATCCGGACGCTCGTCGCCTTGGACCCATCTTCACGTCTGTTCAGGGCGGCTAGCTCACCGCATCCGCGATCGCCTTTGCCGCGGCGAGGCCGAGGATCAGGCTGGCGATGATCGCGAGCAACATGATCGCGATCGTCATACCGCGGGTGAGCGTGGCATTTTCGCCGTCGAGCACCCTGGGGACGACCCGAGGCTCGCTCGGCCTCGTCCAGGGCGCGTCGATTTTCATCTCGAGCGAGTCCTTGAAAGCGAGGTCGGCCACGGGGCTGTCCTGGGCCGGTCTTTCCTCATTGGGAGCGGTCTCCGCCAGCGGGAGAATTTGCATCTCAGATTCTACACATGGTGAATCGCGGTCCGCCGCGCGGCTCGAAGTCCATAAGCGATAGCGGCGGATGAGTTCGGGGCGTGCCACACCGCCTAGGCGCGCGCGCAGCACTTCGATGCGGCGATTGACGGCCGCTTCCGAGATGTTGAGCGTATACCCGATTTCTTTGCTCGTGCGATTATGGGCAAGCAGGTCGAGCACCGCAGCTTGCTTGGTCGTCACGAAATCAAATTCGCCGACATTGTTTTTCTTTTTTGAGTCGTCATCCATCGGCATGTCCCGCGCCAATTAACCATGCTTTGCCTGTCCTGCACAAGTCGGGCGGCAAGGGCGCTTGCCTCTTTCGGGGGCGCTTTCGAATGCCTAGGCCAGCGAAATCGAGAAGAGGTCGGGATACGCGCGCCAGGCCCTTTATGATTTTCCGGCGCATTGTTGAGACTTTACTCCATTCCGGTAACGTTGATGCGCTGCCGCGAAGGCCGCTTGGCGCCCATAGGGCAGAAGCAGGTGAAATTTTACTCCGAAACGGTGCCATTTTGACATCGAATGACGCTACGGAATAGAAGGTTTCAGGGGTGGGCATATTCGCAGCCAAGCTGCGGCGTCATGCGAATCATCGCGGACGGGTAAAAGCGGCTCCTAAAAGAGACATTCGTACCGCGTCTGAGTGAGCGCGAGGAGGTAGCGGCGGCACCCTCTCCATCTTTCCTACTTGTTCGCGAGCTGGCACGATGGCCGCATGAAGACAAGCGACCCTGGGCAGCGCGACAAGGCGCTGGCGATCGAATTTTGGATCCTGACGATCTTCGTCATGGGCTCGTTTCTGGTCGGCGCTTGGCAGGCCATTCGTTCCTTTTTCTGATGCCAGACGAATACGAGTATCCTGCCGCGCGCGCGACCGATGAGGGAAGAGCGCTCATGGACCCCGAGAAGCACGTCTGGGCATGCGCGCTCGCGATCGAAAAACAATATGGCAGCCGGGCGCCGCTGCATGTCGCCGAACGGATCGGCACGCTCGCGCAGACGGGTGATATCGACGGGGTGATGATGTGGAGAGCGATAGCAGTGCGCCTAACAGCCTTGGCGGCGCACGATGGATCGGATGACCAGAGCTAGAACGCGTGTGCATCTTATATCTGTCCCGATCGGAAGCATCCTGCGACGCGGATATCGGGCTTTCGCGCGTTACCGCCGGGATTTTGCGCAATAATGGGCCGATTAGAGTTTTCGTTTGCCAGTCAATTTGCTATTTGCCCGGCGCCTCGCCAGCAGCGAACCGCTGATCAGGGGGATGAGGTCGACTGGGCGTGGGGTGGAATGGCCGACGATCTCGAGAAAATGGACGCCCTTCGCGCGATCCGCGATATTCTTGTCGAACAACTCGTTCGTCTCGAGCAGCTCGGCGATAGCCGTTCGGCGGCTGAACTGAGCCCCGCTATCGAGCGCCTGAACGGCCGCCTCGGAGAGCAGCCGAGTGAAGAAGAAATCCAGCGCTTGCGCCGCAAATATTTCACGCACTGAGAAGAGGCGTCGCCGCTCAGTTTGGACCACCGCCTCGCGGCGGTGCGGGACCGCTCTTGGGCTTAATCGTCGATATTATCGAAATACTCGTCGAGCCGCTGCCGACTGTCGTCGCTGAGAAAAATATAGATGCGCCGTCCATCATGCGGATCAGGGGCTCGAACAAAGAGTCCTTCGTCGGTCAACGTCTTGATCCATCGCAGCGCCGTCGTCGCCGGCACTGCGGCAGCGATGCAGAGGCTCGAAACCGACACGGTGCGCCGCTCATAATGGGCAGCATAAAGATCGAGCATCATGTCCCATGCGGGATCGGCGAAAAGGTCGCTCGCGAAATGATGTTCGCGCATTCGGCGTTGACGGATACGCCGACGAACATAACGGGCTCTGCCCGTGGGAAAACTCGTCGGCGCGATCTCGCCGGCTGGGCGCTCGGCCGGAGCATGAGTGCCAAAAGCGGCAGCGTTGAAGTGGACCGGCGCTGCGCTCGTGACAGGGTGTGTCATCGCAAGCGCGCTGATGCCAGGCGACGCCGGCGAACCGCCCACGATGCCGGCCATATTATCAAGGATACGCTGAACGTCCTGCTCGAGTTGTTCGAGCCGCGACCGCATCGCCGCGTCGCTGCTGTCAATGGTGCCAACCGCTTGATCCATGTGTCGTCCCTTCCCCCGAATTGACCACGCATTTATGTCCGATTTCTATCATGGTTTCTGTGTCATTCACCTCCAATTCGGAGAAACCGAGCTAAGGATCTTTCTAAGGCTCGCGGACGCCAGAGCGAAACATGAGGCCCGGAAATTAGCCATCTTGGGCTGATCATTCGATTTTCGCGCGTCGTTCCGGCTATTTGTTACTGCCAATCTGGCAGCGATAGCGCGGCGCGGCCTTTTCGGCTGGCGCCGGGGCGGCGCCGCTGCCGCAGCATATCGGCGCGAATGTTCCAAATCAGCGTCAATACGGTTCCATCAAGCAATTGAAGCGAAGATGAATTCGAGTCCTTGAGCATCGGCCGAGTCTCGAGGTGGCTAATTTCGTGCTAGGACCGGTTCGGGGGGGCGGATGGGCATGGCAAAAAAAGAACAGGATGGATGCTCCGCATTGGTCGCGGTTGCCATCATTGCCTTCCTGCTCGGGCGCTGTTCGGTAGGCGATCAGCAAGACACTGCGCCCAGGGCTTCTGTACCTGCAGCGCTTACAGCCGAGCCGTTTTCGTCGAACGACAATGTCGGCCGCCAGGCCGATGCGGCTCCGGAGGCCGATATCGATACTGCGGTCGAAGCCGAAGCACCACCGGTGCGATTTGTTTCGCCAGCGCCGAACCGGATTGTCGGCACGTCTTTTCGGAATTGCTCAGAAGCGCGCGCCGCGGGCGCGGCCCCCGTGATGGCCGATGATCCCGGCTACGCGCCGCGACTCGATCGCGATGGTGATGGAGTGGGCTGCGAGTAAGCAGGAGCCCGAAATTCGGGTGTGTCCAAGAGCGTCCGCTTTCAAACGATGACATTCCTTACCTGACAGTCTGCTATCGGCCATTCTGGGGATCTGAGCGACTTCCGGCTCACTTTCTTGAACGACTAACTCCCGCCTCAGACTCGGCGGATTTCTCCTCTAGGAAGATGATGTATATCGGCCCGGTAGCTGCGATATGGAATCGTCGCCTATAACTCTGAGGTCCTATGTCTCAAGTCGATTGGCTGAGCCGCCTCCTGCAGATGATCACCGTAACCGGTCAACTGGAAGTCCGTTGCACGTATGGGGCACCGTGGCGCGTGGCTTGGGAACAGTCCGGGTCGCAGGAAATCCCATATCACGTCGTGCTCAAGGGCCGAGCCGTGATCGAGGACCCCGAGACCCGGATGCCCGTGGAGTTGGCGAGCGGGGATATCCTGTTATTGCCACACGGGGCGGCGCATGTGCTGCACGACGGAAGTGGGCATGCACCGGCGCCCACTCATCAGCACTGGTCGTCGGCAGGGTGGATGCGCAGTGAGAACGAAGCTCCGGGCGAGCAACTCGACATGCTGTGCGGCCGATTTTTCGTCGGGGCCCCCCATGATCGGCTGATCCGCAACTACCTGCCCAGAAATCTTGTCGTTCGGGGCATCGACCGCCATGGTGACGAAGTCGCTGCTTCGAACCGCTTGGGCAACCTTCTTGAATTGATGCGATCGGAATCGGCCGCCGACAGGCCGGGCGCCGCCGCCGTCCTCAACGCTTTTTCATCTGCGCTGTTCACCTTGGCCTTCCGTGCTGCGAGCGAAACCGAGCAGGCGCCGGAAGGCTTGTTGGCGCTGGCCGGCCATCCGCGACTGGCCCCGGCTATTTCTGCGATGTTCGCCGACCCGGCACGGACCTGGAAACTGCTGGAGCTTGCCGATCTGTGCGGAATGTCGCGTGCCACTTTCATGCGCCATTTTCAGGACAGATTGGGGAGATCCGCCGCCGAACTTTTGACCGATCTCAGGATGAGCCTTGCGGCCAACGCGCTGAAGAAGCCGGCCATCAGTACCGAGGCCGTCGCCGAGGATGTCGGATATCAATCGGTGTCTGCATTTCGCCGCGCGTTCACCGATCGAATGGGAATGACGCCGGGGGAGTGGCGCCGGGCGGCGCGCGAGGTCGCGTAGGCGTCGGTAACGCGCCGCCGGAATTGCGCGTCGACGCCAGAATGATCCTTTCAAGCATTTAATTGAGCATATCGCGTCTCGAAAGGGGCAAGTGTGACGTCTAGCTAGAGGCTCTCAGCCATCTGGAGGAAGACGCCATGACCAACCCTGTTATCGAAAATATCCTGAGTCGAAGCGCCGCGAAATATTACGACCCGACCGCCGTTCTCAGCGACGAGCAAATTCGCGAGCTCGTCAAAATCGGCACGTCCGCACCCACATCCTTTCACCTGCAGAACTGGCGCTTCATCGCCGTGCGCACGCCCGAGGCCAAGGCCCGCCTTCACCCGATCGCCTGGAAGCAACCGGCGATCACCGAAGCGGCGGTCACCTTCATCCTGATCGGCCAACTGGCCGATGCGAGCGTCGTCCCTGATCGCCTGGCTCCGGTCGTGGAAGCCGGTATCATGCCAGCGCATCTGGTGCCGGAATGGGAAAACCCGGCGCGCGGCCTCTATGACAACAACGCCCAGCTGCAGCGCGACGAGGCGATACGCACCGCGACCTTCGGCGCCGCTGCGATCATCTATGCGGCCCGCTCCCTCGGTTGGGGATCCACGCCGATGATCGGCTTCGACTTCGACGCGGTCTCGCGCGAATTCGGCCTCGCCGACAATGAAGTGCCGGCGATGCTCTTGTCCGTCGGGCCGGAGCGCCCGGGGAACTGGCCGCAAAAGCCGCGCCTGCCGGTGCTCGACGTTCTGCACTTCGCATAATCCTCAACTCACCACCCTCAAGGAGAATATCATGACGAGAACGATTGCCCTCACGCCGGACCAGGTGCCGGATGCTTCCAAGCCCACTCTCGACGCCTTCACCAAGAATATCGGTTTCACCCCGAATATGATGGCGAGCTTCGCTGCGAGCCCGATCGCCTTCAACGCTTGGGCGAGCCTGCTCGGATCCCTCAGCAAGGCGCTCGACGTGAAGACGCGCGACAGCATCGGGCTCGCCGTGTCCGAGGTGAACGGGTGCGATTATTGTCTTACGGTGCATAGCTTTACCGCCGAGCATATGGCGAAGCTCCCGCCCGAGGACATCATCCTCGCACGGAAGGGCCATGCGATCGACCCCAAGCGCGACGCCGCCGTCCAGTTCGCCCGCAAGGTCATCGAAACGCGCGGCAAGGTCGATGACAGCGATCTGAAGGCCGTGCGCGATGCCGGCTATAGCGAAGCGAACGTTATGGAGATTGTTGCGCTGGTAGCGATGTATTCGCTGACCAACTTCTTCAACAACGTGTTCGACCCCGAGAAGGATTTCCCAGCCGTGCCGCCGGCCGGTGCGATCTGATCCGCGTTGCCCGCATCGGCCATTCGATGCGGGCAACGGCAGCGCTCAAGGAGATGACAGATGAAAGCAATAGTAGTCAGTGATCAGGCCGCAGGAACAGCTGGAATGAAGCTGGTCGAGCGTCCCAAGCCGCAACCGGCAATCAACGACGTCATTGTTGAGGTTCATGCGTCCGGTTTCGTCGGGACCGAACTGAGCTGGCCGTCGACATGGACCGACCGCCTTGATCGCGATCGGAAACCATCGATTCCGGGCCATGAACTGGCCGGCATAGTGACAGCGCTCGGCTATGGCACGACGGGGCTTTCGATCGGGCAGCGGGTGTTCGGCCTGACCGATTGGTATCGTGACGGAACGCTCGCCGAATATGCGGCTGTCGAAGCCCGCAACCTCGCGCCGCTGCCCGGCGACGTCGACTTCGCGGCGGGTGCGAGCTTGCCGATCTCGGGTCTCACTGCGTGGCAGGGGTTGGTTATCCACGGCCAGCTTCGGGCGGGGCAGAGCGTGATTGCGCACGGCGCCGCCGGCGCGGTCGGATCGCTGGTGACGCAGCTCGCTCGGGAGATTGGTGCGTACGTCATCGGCACCGGACGGGCGGCGGACCGACAGGCGGCGCTCGACTTCGGCGCGCACGAATTCGTCGACCTCGACAATGAGGTGCTTGAGGACGTGGGCAAAGTCGATCTGGTATTCGATTTAATCGGCGGCGAGATTGGGAGCCGGTCCGCGCACTTGATCCGATCCGACGGGAGGCTCGTGTCCATCGTTGGGCCGTCGGACGTGCGACCGGTAGATGGCTTGGCCATCGACTTTGTCGTTGAGTCCGATCGTGACCAACTAACCGAGATCATTCAGCGGGTGCGCGATGGAAGACTACGGACGAACATTGGCCTCATCGCTTCCCTTGATGACGCCGTCGCCGCGTTCAATCCGACCGAGCGACGCTCGGGAAAAACAATCATTCGCCTTCGCCCTTGAAACATGAGGGCGGCGGCGGCCGGGCGGAATGTCTGTTTACCGCGACCGCGGGAACTAAAGCTGCCCGACCGCTGTCGGCCAGTACCGGTTCCGGTATCGCCCAGAAAGAGCGCTTGGCCGTAATGTGAAGCGCGACCCTTTTTCGCGCCCGGAGTCCGACCCCCAACCACCCCGCATTATTTCGGGT
>Ga0247823_10000735_pt1 | contig 27559 bp, 29 predicted proteins | sample 13C_PalmiticAcid_2_FD_192426 | JGI IMG/M metagenome (GOLD analysis project Ga0247823, IMG submission 192426) | Soil microbial communities from agricultural site in Penn Yan, New York, United States - 13C_PalmiticAcid_Day30 | ecosystem: Environmental > Terrestrial > Soil > Agricultural land...
GCCATGATCAGCAGCCCCCCGACCGCCTTCACACGTCGTAACCCGGCGATTTTCGTTCAAGCTGCCGCAAGGCGCCGGGCCAGGCCAGGGCGGAGACGAAGCCGATGCCGCGCCCCTGATCCTTCGTCTCGGCCTGAGCTGCATCCGGAGCGGTCAGGACATGATCGCGCCCGCCCGAGAGGGCCGCCACCTGCTGGGCGCAGGCGCGTTCCAGGAAGAAGATCCCGACCCAGGCCTGGGCCGCCGTCTCGCCCACAGCCATCGTGCCGTGGTTGCGCAACAGCATCAGCGGCTTGTCGCCCAGATCCGCCACCAGCCGCTCGCGCTCGTCGTGGTTCAGCGCCAGGCCTTCATAGCCGTGATAGGCGACCTGGTGTTGCAGCAGGCAGGCGTTCTGGCTGATCGGCAGCAAGCCGTCCTTCTGGGCCGCCACGCCGACGCCGTTCACCGTGTGCAGATGGATGACGAACTTGGCGTCTTCACGCGCCGCATGGACCGCCGAGTGGATGGTGAAACCGGCCGGATTGATGAAGCTGGTCGTGTCCTGAACAATATTGCCGTCCAGATCGACCTTCACCAGGGAAGAGGCTGTAATTTCGTCGAAATACCAGCCGTAGGGGTTGATCAGGAAGTGGTGTTCGGGGCCTGGCACGCGGGCCGAGATATGGGTGAAGATCATGTCGTCCCACCCGTGCAACGCCACCAACCGATAAAGCGCGGCCAGTTCGACACGCGCCTGCCACTCTGATTCCGACACCCGCGACTTCAGCGTCGCCGCCGTTCCGTCCGCCATGACGACCTCCCTTATCATTGTTCTGTTGAAGGTCGCGCCGGTCCGGGCCGCCGTCAAGCGACGCTCCACTGACGACGGAAGGTTTTCGTTAACCCTGTTTTCACGCGGCACGAGGATTATGAACCGCGGTCCGACACGACCGTCCCCTATTGCGCGGAGCCCCGGTGTCCACAGTCGTTCCGCCCGTCCCGACGCACGCCATCCCGCTGTCGGGACTGGACCAGTTGCTGCATCTGGCCGCCAGCCGCACGCCGGACGACCAGCGCCGCCTCTTGCTGGGCGTCGCCGGCCTTTATGAGAGCTCGACCGCCGAAGGGTCCGCGCCCGCCGCCCTGACGGACATCTTCATCGGCCTGGCCCGTAGCGCTGAACGCGAAATCCGCCAGACCCTGGCGCACCGCCTGGCGAAGGTCGACTGGGCGCCGCCGGCCCTGGTGCGGATGCTGGCCGCCGACGAGATTGAAATCGCCCGCCCCGTCATCGCCGCCAGCCCCCTGTTGCAGGACGAGGACCTGCTGCGGCTTCTGGCCGATTGCTCGATCGAACATCAAATTCAGGTGGCGTTGCGCCCCGACATCGGCGCCGTCGTGGCGCGCGCCATCGTCGATGGGCGCGATCCGGCGGTCATGACAGCCCTGGCCACCAACCGCAGCGCCCGGATCGAGACCGCGACCTTCGCCGAACTGGTCGCCCAGTCGCGCCGCGTGGCTGCCTTGCGTGCGCCGCTGACGCGCCATCCGTCACTGGACGAAACCCTGGCCTTGCGTCTGTACCAATGGGTCGGCGAGGCCCTGCGTCAGGCCATCAGCGATCGCTTCGTCATCGACCCCGCCAGACTCGCCCAGGCCGCCGAAGGCGCAAGCCGCAGCGCGGCCGCCGTGGAATGGGGAGCCGTAGTCGCCCTGCCCGCCGCCGATGACGACCTGGACGCCCGCCTCGTGGCCAAGCTGCATGCGGCCGGCCAGCTTCGTCCCGCCTATCTGATCCGCGCCCTGCGCGAGGGAAAACTGGGCGTCTTCGCCCATGGCCTGGCCGTCCTGGGACGGTTCGAGATCGGTCAGATCCACCGGGCCCTTCAGGGCGACACAGCACGCCCCCTGTTCCTGGCCTGCGTCGCCGTCGGCCTGGACCGCGCCGCCTTTCCCGCCCTGCTGACCGAAATCCGAAAGCTGAACAAGGGCTTCCCTCACGATCCAGACAGCTCGGCCTGGCGCCTGGCCGAGCGCTCGGCGGATCAGGCCGCCTATGAGTTTCGGCTGTTGATGGCTGAAATCGGCGACGCTTCCGTTTGACACGGGCCGCCTGCTCCGCTTGCCTAGCGTCGTGACCGCCTCCCTCGCCCTCACCTTCGTCGCCAGCGACCGCCCCGAGGCGGAACAGGCCCGCCTGCGCCTGAGCGAACGCTATGGCTCGGTTCCCGTGAGCCAGGCGGACGTCATCGTGGCCCTGGGCGGCGACGGCTTCATGCTGGAGACCCTGCACAACAACCTGCAGCTGCGTACCCCCGTCTATGGGATGAACCGCGGCTCGGTCGGCTTCCTGATGAACGACTATGACGAGGACGATCTGCTGACCCGTCTGGCGGAGGCCGACCGCACCGTCATCCACCCCTTGCAGATGGACGCCTGGGTCGAGAGCGGCGAGGTCCATAGCGGCCTGGCCATCAACGAGGTCTCCCTGCTGCGTCAGACACGCCAGACCGCCAAGCTGCGGGTCAGCATCAACGACAAGGTGCGGCTGGAGGAGCTGAGCTGCGACGGCTGCATGGTCGCCACACCCGCCGGCTCGACCGCCTACAACCTGTCGGCCCACGGCCCCATCATCCCCCTGGACGCGCCCAGCCTGGCCCTGACGCCGATCAGCGCCTTCCGGCCCCGGCGCTGGCGCGGCGCCCTGCTGTCGCACACGGCGCGCGTCCGCTTCGAGGTGCTGGAGCCTGACAAACGGCCCGTCAGCGCAACCGCCGACAACTTCGAGGTCCGCCGCGTCACCCGGGTCGAGGTGCGCGAACGCCGCGACATCAGCCTGACCATGCTGTTCGACGCCGGGCGCTCCTTCGAGGAACGCGTCATGGCCGAGCAATTCGCCAGCTGAAACGTCACGGGTTTTTAAGGCTCCGCGTCTAGTCTCGGTTTCAAGAGTCAGGAGCCGTACCGTGAGCAACCCTCCCCAGGTCATTCGCCCGCCCAACCCACTGCGCGCCAAGGTCGGCGGCTTCGGGGGCATCGACGCCGACGCCATCGCCAAGGCCGAAGCGGCCCTCAAAGCCATGTCGGCCCAGTTCGGACAGTGGCTGAACGACGAAATCGCCAAGCTGGACCAGGCCCAGGCCGACATCCGCGCCAAGGGCTACACCCCGGAAACCGCCGAGGGGCTCTATTTCCGCGCCCACGATCTGAAGGGTCTGGGCGCCACCTATCAGTATCCGCTGGTGACGCGTATCGCCGGTTCCCTGTGCCGGATGATGGACGACGCCGACAAGCGGATGCAGGCGCCCGCCGCCCTGCTGGACGCCCACATCGACGCCATTCGCGCCGTGGTGCGAGACGAGATCCAGACAGACGAACACCCGACGGGCCGCGCCCTGGCGGAAACCCTGGAAGCCCGCGTCGCCGAACATCTGGCCTGACCCCAAGCCTCGGACAGGCGAAAGGCGCCCTCGATCCGGGGGCGCCTTTTTCATGAAGCCATACCCGTGTCAGGCGGCGCTGACGACCGCCTCCACGCCCTGGGCCGGATGCTGATCCAGCCGCTCCATCAGATAGGCCAAATCTTCGCGCGAAGTGTTGGGGCGCTGGCTCAGGAAACGCTCCAGCATCCGACGACGGAAGTCCTCGCCGGCGGTGTCCCCGCCCTCGGCCTGAAGGGCGCGCCAGGTGTCGACGCCAGCGCGGAAGGCCTGGAACAGGCGCGGCGGCAGACCGGCCCGATCATAGATGGCCTTCAACCCAAGCGGGCCGGCGTCATGCACCATCAGCCAGGCGCGATGGTGAGGCGTGCCGGCCAGCTCGGCCAGGGCGTGCTCGAACAGGGCCATCTGTCCGCGAGCCAGGGCTCTCAGCAACAAGGAAGCCGTCAAGGCCCTGCGGGCGTTCAAACCGACGACGAAGGCCGGCAGGTCGTTGCTGACCCGCGCCTGATCCACCAGATCGACCGTCGCCCGCTCGCGCGTGAAGCGGGCGAACTGGATCGCCGTCTCCGGGGCCACGGCGTGGCGGGTCACCAGGTGTTCGCGCACCGCGTCGCTGGCCAGGGAGACCAGGCGTTCTGTCACCGACAGCGGCAAAACCTGGCGATAGGCCACGGCGGACACGATATCCTGCTCTGCGCCGAACCGATCGATGACGAGGCCCAGAGTCTTCTCGGACAGGTCGGCGTTGTCGTTGGCCGCCAGGGCGCGAACCGCGGACTGACAGCCTTCGGCGGCCAGGACATCAGCGACGTCGCGCGGCACGCGATCGCGCGCGGCCACGGCGTTCTGGCGCACCGGCGACCCTGCCCGGACAATCTCGATCAGGTCATCATCGGTGAAGACCGGTGAACTGGCGATGATGGGCAGAGCCACGCTGTCCACGTCGGCGATCAGGCGACGGGCGACCTCGCGCGGCATCAGGGCCGAGGCCTTGAGCGTCACAGCCATCGCCCGGCGCACCAGTTCGGCCGTGTCATTCGCCATGACCGTCAGGATTTTCTGCGCCGCTTCGCGTTCGATGTCGTCCAGCGACATCCGGTCGATGCTGCGGCACAGCTTGTGCGCCGCTGCGGCCCGTTCGTCCTCGGCGTCGGACTTGATCAGGCGCCGAATGTCGCTTTCCGTCAGTCGTGCGCGGTAGGCGGTCATACGGGAGCTCGTGAGCTGGGCGGACGAAGAATCAATCGTCACGCTTAGCTTTACATAGTTAACGTCTCGTTAGGAGTGAGACGAAACCCTGTCGGTTCAGGCAGCCGTTTCCGAGGGGGGCGCGAAGGCCCCGCCGAAGCCGCTGCTCTTGCCGCCCTGGCCGTCCTGGCCCAGCAGCAGCGCCAACAGGCTCTGGTCCTGCTTCAACCGATCCAGACGCGCGGCCAGCAAACGGTCCTTTTCACTCAGGTCCGGCGTCGTGACGCCCTGGACCGAGCCGGCCCCCGCCGCCGGCGCGCCTTCGCCCGCCGTGCGCTGCAGGTTGGCGTGGACCTCGGCCACCGTGGCGTGACGGCCGTTGCGATAAAAGATCGAGCGATTGGCCGAGGCGGCGTCGGGGAACAGCGACGCCGCGCTGGCGCCCGGCCGCGACTGCATGGCCTCCATCAGCTTGGCGGCGCCCGCCGGCCCGAGGAAGTGGGCGGCGTAGAGATCGCCGGCGCCGGGCTCCCGCCCCGTGCGCCCGCGCAGATAGGCGGCGTTGGAGGCCGTCAGCTCCGCCGCCATGGTCGAGGCGGCCTGGGCGTCGAAACGCAGGTCCAGCACCACATTGCGAGCCGAGCCCTGGACGCGCCAGCGGCCGTCGTCGCCACGATGGATCAGGTCGGCGTACTGACCGTATCCGTGCTTGGCGCCGTGCTGCTTCACCGTGGCCAGCCAGGTCTGCTCGATGAACTGGAACAGGCCAGAAGCGGACGAGGTCGAGGCCCGCGCGGACGGGTTCATCGCACTCTCGCGGCGCGCCGTCTTCATCAGGAAATCGAAGTCCACCCCGGTCGTGCTGGACGCACGCCGGATGGCCGCCTCAACCCCGCCGGATGATGGAATCGCTCCTACGCTCATATGGTTGACGGTCGCTAACCAAGGTTAATGAATGCCTAATAAACAAGCGCCGCAATAAAGCCGCAAGCTGAGCGCGACCTTTGTTCCGTGGGCTCTGGGGAGGGCCAACGACAGGAGACGTTGAAGGCCATGATGATCAGAACCGCGGGCGGCCCCGGACTGGTGAGCCCGATAGACTTTTCCGAACGGAAGAAGCCGATTCCGCGCTGGATGTGGGCGGCGATCGGAGTGTCGGCCCTGGTGCACGTCGGCGTCGGGGTGTGGTTGTACAATCAGCGTTTCGAACTGGCGGACATCCCGGCGATCGAGGACACGCCGACCACCGTCATTGACATCATCCCCATGCCCAAGCCGCCCCAACCGACCGTCGCGCCCAAGGATCCGCCCGCACCGACGCCGCCCATTCATCGAGCCGAAAACGTCATCGCATCCGATGTGAAGCCGCTGGTGATTCCGGTCGCTCCGGTCACCTCGACCGATACGGGGCCGGTGATCAATCTCACCGCTCCCGCCAGCGAGCCTTCGACCGGAACGGCGGTCAGCGCGGAGCCGGTGCGGACGCCGCCGGTCATCACCAACCCTGACTGGGTCAGGAGACCGTCAGCGGACCAGATGATGCGGGCCTATCCGTCCGCCGCCGAGGCGCGCGGCGTCAGCGGCGTGGCCAACCTGTCCTGCCTGGTGCGGGTCGATGGAACCCTGACCGGATGCTCGGTGTCGTCGGAAACCCCGGGCAATCAGGGCTTCGGACGGGCGGCCCTGGGCCTGACGCGCTACTTCCGCCTGAGCCCGCGCACTGTCGATGGTCAGGCCGTCGACGGCGCCCGCGTCAGCATGGCCATTCGCTTCACCCTGCCCGAGTAGGACCGTCCTCGAAGGCTAGATGAAGCGACGGGGGACGAGGGTCGGTTCTTTCGAGGGCCGGCCCTCGACTTCGTCGGCGACCACACCGGCGACCAGCGGCCCCAACAGCCAGCCGTTGCGACGCGGCCCCAGGGCCAGGTGCAGCCCCCGCTCGACCGCGCCCGCCATCGGCAGGCCGTCAGGCGTGGCGCCGCGCACCCCGGCGCGCCATTCGATGGTCAGCGGACGCGGCGCCTGGCCCAGCACGGCCCAGGCCGCGTCGAGCATCCGAGAGCAACGTTCGAGATCAGGCGTCAGCGACCGCTCGCCGGCCTCCATGGTCGCGCCGATGACGCCGCCCTGCCCCATGGGCGCGATATAGGCGCCGGGACCGCGCACGACGTGCTCGACCAGTCGTTCCCCCACCAGACCGATCTGCCCCCGGATCGGCGCGATCATGCCCAGCAACCGAGCGGCGTCTTCCGGCAGGCCTTCCATCAGGTCGGAGGCTCCAGTGGCCAGCACGGCCTGATCAGCCGAAAGCGGCCCCGCCGTCGTGTCGATCCGCCAGCGCTCGCCGTCACGACTCAATCCGGTCGCCCTGGCCTCAACCATGCGAACGCGGCGACCGAGCGCCGCCAGCGCCTGGGCCGGTTCGACCTTCCAGTCTTCGTCTGTCGTCAGCCGCCCGGCGTCGGGGTCGCAGGCGTGGTCAAAGCCCAAGGCGGACAACCGCGCAGCCAAAACCTCGACGTTCTCGCCCCGCCATTCGGCCGGGTCGCGGTCCAGCCGGACCCCGGTCGCCGCCGCGAAATCGGTCCAGGCGTCCCGGGCGCGGCGCAGCAGGGCGGCGTGGTCGGGGCTCAGGTCGTCGACCGCGCTTTCCATCGCCGGGGCGATCATCCCCGCCGCGACCGCAGAGGCGTTCAGCCCGCCGGGATCGACCACGGTCACCGCATGACCACGCCGGGCCAGCTCGGCCGCCGCACACAGGCCGAGAACGCCCGCGCCGACCACCAGGATGTCTTGAGAATTGAAAAGGGGCACGGGCTGTCCTTCGACCTCCCGCGCCCCGATTTCAACCCGGCTTTTGTCCTATTCGGCGGCGAGCCTGGCCGCGCGCGCCTCTTCCAGACGCTTGGTCAGGGCCGCGTGCTGGCCCCACAAGGCCTTGGGCAGGCGGTCGCCGAACTTCTCGTAGAAGGCGGGGATTAGCGCCGCTTCCTCGGTCCAGACGTCAGCGTCGACGTCCAGCAGGATCTTCAGGTCGGCGTCCGACAGGCTGAGACCCGACAGGTCCAGCGCGGCCTTGGACGGCACGCGGCCGACGGGGGTGTCCACGGCCTCGGCCTTGCTGTCCAGACGCTCGACGATCCACTTCAGCACGCGGGCGTTGTCGCCGAAGCCCGGCCAGACGAACTTGCCGTCCTCGTTCTTGCGGAACCAGTTGACGAAGAAGAGGCGCGGCAGCTTCGACGCATCCGCCTTCTCGCCCATCTTCAGCCAGTGACCGAAGTAGTCGCCCATGTTGTAGCCGCAGAAGGGCAGCATGGCGAAGGGGTCGCGGCGCAGCTCGCCGACCTTGTTCTCGGCGGCGGCGGTGCCTTCCGAAGCCACGGTCGAGCCCATGAAGACGCCGTGCTCCCAGTCGAAGGCTTCCGTCACCAGCGGCACGGCCGAGGCGCGACGACCGCCGAACAGGATGGCGTCGATGGGCACGCCCGCCGGGTCTTCCCACTCGGGCGCGATGGCCGGGCACTGGCCGGCAGGCGCTGCAAAGCGGGCGTTCGGGTGAGCGGCGGGCTCGCCCGAGGCCGGATCGTGCGGCTGGCCCTTCCAGTTCGTCAGGCCGGCAGGCGCTTCCTTGGTCAGACCTTCCCACCAGACGTCGCCGTCCGCGGTCAGGGCGACGTTGGTGAAGATGGTGTTCTTCGCCAGGGTCTCGAGCGCATTGTGGTTGGTGTTGCGGCTGGTGCCCGGCGCGACGCCGAAGAAGCCCGCTTCCGGGTTCACCGCGTACAGGCGGCCGTCGTCGCCGAAGCGCATCCAGGCGATGTCGTCGCCGACCGTCTCGGCCTTCCAGCCCGCCAGAGCCGGTTGCAGCATGGCCAGGTTGGTCTTGCCGCAGGCGCTCGGGAAGGCGGCGGCCACGTACTTGGACACACCCTCGGGGCTGGTCAGCTTGAGGATCAGCATATGCTCGGCCAGCCACCCCTCGTCGCGGGCCATGATCGAGGCGATGCGCAGGGCGTAGCACTTCTTGCCCAGCAGAGCGTTGCCGCCGTAGCCCGAGCCGTAGGACCAGATTTCGCGGGTTTCAGGGAAGTGGACGATCCACTTGTCGTCGTTGCAGGGCCACGGCACGTCGGCCTGACCTTCGGCCAGGGGCGCGCCCAGGGTGTGAACGGCGGGAACGAAGACGCCGTCGGCGCCCAGCATGTCCAGCGCGCCCTTGCCCATGCGGGTCATGACGCCCATCGACACGGCGACATAGCCGCTGTCGGTGATCTCGACGCCCAGGGCGGAGATCTTCGAGCCCAGCGGACCCATGCAGAACGGAACGACATACATCGTCCGGCCTTTCATGCAGCCGTCGAACAGGCCGTCGAGACGGTCGCGCATCTCGATCGGATCAGCCCAGTTGTTGGTTGGGCCGGCGTCGGCCTCGTCTTCCGAGCAGATGAAGGTGCGGCTTTCGACGCGAGCCACGTCCTTGGGGTCCGAGGCGGCGTAGTAGCAGCCGGGGCGTTTGGACTGATCCAGTTCCTTCAGCGTGCCCTTGTCGATCAGGTCGGCGATGATGGCCGATTTCTCGGCTTCCGAGCCGTCGCACCAGTGAACCCGGTCCGGCTTGGTCAGGGCGGCGATCTGGGCGACCCAGGCGACCAGGCCCTTGTGTTCGGTGGGCGCCGGATAGAGTCCGGGAATCGATACGTCTGCAGTCACAGTAAATGGTCTCCTGAACCGTACCGCCCGACGATCTGACGCCGTCGTGACGAGTCGGGCGCCGATCACGCCCTGTTACAGGCGCAATGCCACCGGAGACGACGCAAGGTCAACCGTTGCCGGAATTCACTTCCAGCCGAATAAAAATGGTGCGGCGCAGCATGTTTTCAGGTCGCTCGTCGCGCCGTACAGGGATACCACAGTCAGATGCGCACCATGGACACCCTGACCGCCCGTCCCGACGGGGCTCTGGCCTCCCCGGCCTCGCTTCGCAATGCGGATCCGATCCTGCGCATCCTGCGCGCCCACCTGCCGAAAAGCGGACGGATTCTGGAAATCGCCGCCGGCTCGGGCCAGCACGCCGTCTTCTTTTCCAGCGCCCTGCCCGGTCTGGACTGGACGCCCAGCGACCCCAGCCCGGACGCGCGCGCCAGCATCGCCGCATGGGCCTCCGAGGCCGGGACGGACCGGCTTCACCCGCCGCTGGCGCTGGATTGTCTGGACGAGGCGACCTGGCCCGAAGGCGGCTTCGACGCCCTGATCTGCATCAACATGATCCACATCAGTCCCTGGGCGGCGACAGAGGGGCTGATGAAGCTGGCGGAGCGCGCCCTGCCCCGCCCCGGCGGCCTGCTGTATCTCTACGGCCCCTATCGCGAGGCCGAGGTTGCGCTGGCGCCGTCGAACCAGGCCTTCGACGCCAGCCTGAAGACCCGCGATCCGGCCTGGGGTCTGCGCGACCGGGACGCGGTCGTCGCCCTGGCCCGATCACACGGCCTGACGCTGACGTTGCGGACGGAGATGCCCGCCAACAACATCAGCCTTCTGTTCAGACGAACCTAGCCGGGCGCGCGATCACGAGATCGTCGCGACCACCGCCGACAGCTGGGCGCGCGCGTTGATCAACGCCACCTTGTCGCCCTGGAAGACGGCGCCCGGCGCATCCGCCGTCAGGCCGAAGGTTTCAGCCGCCAGAGCCACGCCGTCGGCGAAGGCCAGAACCGGCAGGCCCTGCGCCTTGGCCAGACCCAGCAACGCCTTGACCTGAGCCAGGCCCGCCTCGTCCGCCGCACCGCCCGGCACGACCACGCCCTTCACCCGTCCGCTGGTGATGTCGTCCGCCGTCGCGGTCGCCAGCACGGTCACGCCGCCGCTGACCAGACTGGCGTCGCCGGTCGAGATCGGCGCCAAGGACACGCCGTCAAAGCGCAGCGCGGTCTCCATGTCGCCCAGGGAGCCGAAATCCATGCCCTTGCGCATGATCAGACCCATGCGCAGGCGCACGGGGGCGGGTCGGTTGAAGCCCTGACGAGGGCGAGCAGCGGTCGAGGTGTTGCGTTGAGCGGACAAGACGTCTCCTTCGAAGGTTGTCGTTCAATATTCGATCACCCGTTCAGAATGGATCGGGTGAAATGCCCCTGAAGAGGAACTGAAAACGCAAATCGCCGCGTCACGGCGTGGCCGAACGCGATCTGGATCAGTTTTTAAGGGTGATTGAACATATAGGCCCGCTGCGCTGAGGGTCAATGTCAGATCCAGACCATTTGATCTCAGCGATATTCAGACGCTGTGTTTGAAATCTTTCCGCACGCTGCTCGTCTGACGCCTTGCCTGCCCTGCCCCCGGCCTTCTACAGAGCGGCATCTTTGAGGACGGTTCCCATGGCTTTCACCCGCACCTACGACGGCCCCGAGCCTGTCCGCATCAACAAGTGGCTGGGCCAGACCGGCGTCTGCTCGCGCCGCGAGGCCGAGGCCCTGATCGCCGCCGGCATGGTCGCCATCGACGGCGAGACCGTCACCGACGCCGGCCGCAAGATCGAGCCGGGCCAGACCCTGACCCTGAACGACCGGGGCGAGGCCGCCCTGGCCTCGGGCGTGACCATCCTGATGCACAAGCCGATCGGCTATGTCTCGGGCCAGCCCGAGCCGGACAAGATTCCCGCCGTGCGCCTGCTGAGCGAGGCCAATCGTGTCGGCGAGGGCGCCGTCCCGGCCGAGGACGCCTCCCTGCCGCCCATCGGCCGTCTGGACGAGGATTCGCGCGGCCTGCTGATGCTGTCGTCCGACGGGGTGGTGGCCAAGGCCGTGATCGGGCCGCAGTCGCATCTGGACAAGGAATACCTGGTCCGCGTGGCGGGCGACGTCACCGAAAAGAAGCTGGCCCTGCTGCGGCGCGGCCTGATGCTGGACGGACGGGTGCTGAAGTACGCCAAGGTCTCGCGCATGGAGCAGAACCGCCTGCGCTTCATCCTGACCGAGGGCCGCAACCGTCAGATCCGCCGGATGTGCGAGATGGTGGACCTTGAGGTCACGGACCTGCTGCGCATCCGCGTCGGCCCGATCCGTCTGGACAACCTGCCCGAAGGCAGGTGGCGGATGATCACGCCCGAAGAGCGCGAAGCCCTGATCAACGGCTCGGCGGGCTGATCAGGCCCGCAGCGCCTCGAACCATCGCTGCAGCAGGGTCGCCTCGGCGCGATGGGCGGCGATGCGCGCGGCGGCTTCCTCGTCCACGCCCCAGCGTTCCTCGGTGAAGGCCTCGTCCAGACGCGACAGATCCAGCGCCGCCTCGCCCGACAGGGCGCCGCGCTGGATCGCCAGGCCCAGCACCGCCGAGCCGAACAGCGGCACGGCCGTCGCCAGTCCGGTCAGGCTGTGGTCGTCCATCGCCAGGGCCAGAGCCTTGACCCGCTCCAGCGCCTCCGGCGCCTGGGGCCGGTGAACAATGCCCTCGGCGGCGTGCAGGACCACATCCAGTTCACGCGCCGCCCAGTCGCGCCACGGTCCCCATTCGGCCTGCTGGCGCTCGATCAGGTTCGCCGGATGTTCGGCCAGGTAGCAGATGACGTCCGACCCGGCATAGGCGGCGATCTCGGCGGCCACCGGCTCGCGCGTCTGGCTGACCCGGTCGATGGCGGTCGAGGCCAGGCGGGTGGCGGGCATGGTCCCCGGCTCCACGAACTCGCCCTGCGCCGCCCATTCGTCCGCGACCAGTTGCGCGGCGGCCTCGGTCGGCAAGGTCAGGGTGGCGCCCGCCGGGGTCTTGGGGGTGCGCCCGTCCAGACGCACGGTCCAGCCGCCGTCATCCCTGGTCACATCAACGGCTTTCCAGAAGCGTTTGACGCGCTCCTCGGACTCGCGAAAGCCCTTGCGGGCGGCGACGTTGGGATCAAGCGGGGGGATGTGGGACATGGCGCTCTTCTAGGCGGCGATTGCGGTCGAGGCGAAGCGATCCAGCGCCGCCTCCAGATCTGGACAGTCGACGGCGACGTGACGGGCGCCCGCCGCGACCTGTTCCTCATGGGTGTGGAAACCCCAGCCGACGCCCAGCGGATGGACCCCCGCGTTCAGCGCCATCAGGATGTCATGGCTGGTGTCGCCGATCATGACGGTCGAGGCCGCATCGGCCCCGCAGGCGGTCATGGCGGCGAACAGCATGGCCGGATCAGGCTTGCCCGGCCCGTCGGCGGCGCAGTGACTGGACAGGAAGAGGTCGCTCCATTCCGGCCGGGCCAGATTGCGCGCCACCCCGCGTCGGTTCTGGCCCGTCGCCAGCGACAGCCGCCAGCCTTCGCGTTTCAGACGACGCAGGGTGTCCATGACGCCGGGATAGAGGGGCTCCTCGTGCCCGGCGTCGTACATGGCGCGGAAGCTGGCCTGGAAGGCGGCGACGAAGTCCGCCAGCTCCGCCAGCGTCAGGTCCGGCTCCAGAACGTGCAGCGCCTTGTCCAGCGTCAGGCCGACGATCTGGCGCACCCGGTCATAGGACGGCTCGGGCAGGCCCAGCTCGCGCGCGGCTTCGCAGCAGGCGCGATGGATCGAGGCCCGGCTGTCCACCAGGGTCCCGTCAATATCGAAGACGGCGAGCGGGCGCGTCATGCGGGAACAACATCGAAGGCGATCGTCAGACGGGTGTCCTCGCCGCTGAACGGTACGGTCCCGTGCCACATGTAGGAGGGGAACAGCACCAGGGTCCCCGGCTCCGGTCGCACGGCATGCTCCGCGGGCAGCCCCGCCGGCGTCCGCAACGGCGGCTCGCCGAACTTGATCCAACCTTGCCGGTCGCCATCGTCCAGCGTCGCCGGCAGCTGGATATAGAAGGCTGACGAGAGCCACCCCTGGGGATGGACGTGATCGGCGTGGAAGCCGTTGGGCTGCAACCGAACAGACCAGCAGCCCGCGATCCTGTAATCCCCTGTATTGCGCGACCTCAAGGGATCGTCGCCCGGCCCAAGCGCCGCCAGGTAGCGGCGGATCGGGCCGTCAATGGCCTGGAAGAAGGCCTGAATGGCGGGATGATCGCTGGTCCGCAGAGAACTGGACGTCTGGGAACCGCCGCGCAGGGACTGCCCGACAGGATGGGTCTTCAATCCGTGAAGCTCGACCAGGGCCGTTTGCAGATCCGCCAGATAGGCGGCCAGGTCCGGCCACCCCTCAGGGGTGTCGATCACCGCCGGGCGGACCAAGGCCTGATAGTCATAGAGCGCCCGATAGCCTGGCTCGTCCAGCATCCGCATCGCCGTCGCCTGCAGGGCCAAGACATACTGATCCAGCGGCGTCGCCTCGCGCAGATGCGAAATCTGCTCCAGCGCCTCGCCGGGCTCGCCCAGGGCGATATGGCATTCCGCCATGGCCAGGCGCACCGGATGCGCCGCGTGCCGACCCTGGGCGCCCGCCTGACGGACATGATGCATCGCCTTCGCCGGATCAAACTGCAGCGCCAGTCGGGCCGCCGCCAGGTGCCCCGCCGGGCTCAGCAGACCCGTGGCGAGCGTCGCGTAACCGGCCTGCGCCGCTCCGGCGTATTCCTGCAAACGGGCCTTGGCGGCGCGAAGGGCCTCATGCGCCGGCGTTCGCGCGATAGCCGCGTCCAGCTCGACGGTCGCCGCGTCCAGATCGGCGGTCCGCATCCAGATCAGGTGGGCCAGATCCCTCAAGGCGTCCACATCGCCGGGGCGTCGGGCGGCCGCAGCGCGGAATGCGGCCTCCGCCTCGTCAAAGCGGTTCTGACCCTGCAAGGCCCGCCCCAGGACCAGCCAGGTTTCCGGAGCGTCGCCGCCCAGATCAAGCGCCTGGCGCGCCGCAGCCTCCGCCTCGGCGCACAATCCCAGATCCCCTTGCAGGGCGGCCAGGTTATGGCGAGCGGACACGCTGGCAGGGGCGATCGTCACGGCCCGTCGCGCCAGAGGCAGGGCTTCATCACCACGCCCCAGAGCCTGAAGGGCGTTGGCGTGATAGGTGAAGGCCGCTGACGGCGCGCCGCTGACCGCCGTCACCCGCTGGATGACCGCCAGAGCCTCTGCCGGACGGTTTTGGTCCAGCAGGAACTCCGCCTGCTGGACAAGGCGGTCGGTGGACATCATCGCTGGCGCTTGACCCCCTCGAAGGGATCGCCCTCGCTCTCGTCCTCGGCGAAGCCGAAGTGGGCGAAGCCGGCCTTCATCTCGGGACTGAGCGGCGCCTCGACGATCAGCTTGCCCCCGCGCGGGTGGTCCAGTTCGATGCGGCGGGCGTGCAGTTGCAGCTTCAGCACGCCGGACAGTTCACGGGACTTCTCGTCGCCGTACTTGGGATCGCCCAGGATGGGATGGCCGATGGCCGCCATGTGGGCGCGCAACTGGTGCGTCCGGCCGGTGAAGGGGCGCAGGGCCATCCAGGCGGCGCGATGGGCGGCGCGGCTGATGGTGGCGAAGGCGGTCTCGGCCGGTTCGCCCCTGGGGTCCTTGGGATCGGCAGGGCGCATCATCTCGAAGTCGTTGATGCCGGTCTTCTTCAGCGCCATGTCAATCTGACCGGCCGAAGGCTTGGGGTTGCCGATGACGATGGCCCAATAGGTCTTCTTGGCCTGACGGCGGGCGAAGGCCCCGGCCAGACGCTTGGCCGCCTCCGGCCCCTTGCCCAGCAGCAGCACTCCCGAGGTGTCGCGGTCCAGGCGGTGGACCAGACGCGGCCGGTCCATCCCCTCGCCCCACGCCGACAGCAGGCGGTCGACGTGCTTGGTCGTCTTGGTGCCGCCCTGCACGGCCAGTCCGTGCGGCTTGTTCAGGGCGATGACCATGTCGTCTTCATAGAGAACCAGCGACTTGGCGTAGGCCACGTCGCGTTCCGACAGTTCGTGCACATCGCCGGGCTTGCGCGGATTGGCCTCGGGCAGGGGCGGCACGCGCACGGCGGCGCCGGCGGTCAGGCGGTCCTGCGGCTTGACCCGCGAGCCGTCGACGCGAATCTGGCCGCTGCGGGCCATCTTCTCCACCTGAATATGCGTAAGGTGCGGCCAGCGGCGCTTGAACCAGCGGTCCAGCCGGATGTCGTGCTCGTCTTCAGCGACGTAGAGGGTCTGGACTTCGCGGCTCATGCGCCCACTCCGGTAAACAGTTTGCGCGCGATCATCAGGCCGACGAACAGGGCGGCGATGGAAAGAACCACCGAACCCACCGCATAGACGAAAGCCGTGGCCAGTTCACGGCGTTCGATCATCAAGGCCGCTTCCAGTGAAAAGGCGGAAAAGGTCGTAAAGCCGCCCAGCACGCCGACGGCGGCGAACAGGCGGACGCCCTCCTGCCCCGCGCCCGCCTTCAGCGCCAGCCAGCCGGCCAGAAGCCCCATCAGCAGACCACCCGTGGTATTGGCGACGAAGGTGCCCCACGGCCAGGCCGCGCCGGGCGCCAGCCGCCCCGCCGTCAGACCCAGGCCGTAGCGGGCCATGGCCCCCAGGGCGCCGCCGACGGCGACGAGAAGAAATTGCATCATGTCGGGCTTCTACACCGACACGGCGGGAATGACAGCGGTCGGCGGCGGGCTACAGCCGGTTGCGGATCGCGTCCTGGACCCGCCGCGCGTCATAGGCCTCGGAACGATCCGGCTTGGCGCCGCGTCCCATGACGACCTCGAGCGTGGTCGAGGTCGGCTGGGGGCCGCTGAGATCGAAGCCCAGGCCGACGCCGACGCCCGACGAGCGATAGCCGCCATATCGACTGGAGCCCGCGCCGATCGAGACGCTGGGACGCACGCCGCCGGCGCTGTCGGGACGACCGTCGATCCAGCGCTGCGTCACCTCGAACCAGTCATAGCCCTGATCCACGGTCAGTTGCGCCGCGCGGAAAAGGGCGCGATCGACCACCGGGCCGGGCGCGCCGACGCCGTTGTAGGTGACGCGGAAACGGTTGGATTCGATCTGCTGCTCGCTGAACCCCTGCCCGCGCCCCGACTGCTGCGGGCCATAGGGGGCCAGGCTGGCGCAGGCGCCCAGCGCCAGGGCTGAGGCGGCGATCAGGCTAAGGGTCAGGCGTTTCATCGGCGATCTCCTTGCCCGATTAGCGCCGGGCCTGCCCGGATGTTCCGCTGCGAACCTGAACAGAGGCTGAACTGCCCCGCTACGCGGGGGGAGGATGGCTCACAGAGCCGCCGCCGCCTTCAGGGCCATGAAGTCCTCGGGCGGGGGCGCCTCCAGCGTCACGCGCTCGCCGCTCTCGGGATGAGGGAAGGACAGTTTGGCGGCGTGCAGCATCAGGCGCGACGCGCCGCGCCCGGCGAAGGTCAGGGCCCCGCCGTAACGCACGTCCCCGACCAGGGGTCGACCGATCGAGGCCATATGGACACGCAGCTGGTGCATCCGTCCCGTCTCGGGCGACAGCTCGACCAGAGCCCCGTCCTCGCTAGCGGCCAGGGTGCGATAGCCGCTGACGGCGCCTTGCGCGCCCGGCGCATCGAACTCGACCACCCGCATGTAGCTCTCGCGGCCGATCTCTTCGCGGCGAAGGGCAGCGGTGATGCGACCCGACTTCGGCTCGGGGACGGCGGAGATCAGAGCCAGATAGGTCTTCTGGAACCGGCGCATCTGCATGGCCTTGCCCAGGAAGCCGGCGGCGGGCTTGGTCTTGGCCGCAAGAATGACGCCCGAGGTATCGCGGTCCAGCCGATGCACCAGCTCCGGCCGCTTGCCGTTCGAGCGGGCGAAGGCCCACAAAAGGTCGTCCAGCGTATGGGCCTGGATGCGCCCGCCCTGGCTCGACAGGCCCGAGGGCTTGTTGAAGGCGATGATGTGCGCGTCCTCGTGGATGACCCACGAACGGACGGCGGCGATGTCTTCTTCGGTCAGGGAAGCGGGCTGGCGGGTTTTCACCCGCCGAGCCTTTAGCGGAGGACGGCCTTCTTCGCCATGGCCGAGGCATACCAGAGCAACAGGGCCGCGATGACCGTGATGACGTAGGGCATCCATTCCATCATCGCCAACTCCGGCGGCAGGGCCGGCGGCGGGTTGATGACCTTGGAATAGATCAGGCTGACCACTGCCCCCAGCAACGAGAAGGCGAAGGCGTGAACCGCCCAGCGACTGCGCGCCAGCAACAGCAGAGACCCGATCACCGCGCCCCAGACGCCCAGCGTCCATGGCACGTACATCCATGTCGGCATGGCGTTGTAATAGGCGATCATGTCGTCGCCGAAACCGGATTCACGCATATAGGCTTCGCCACGCGTGGTGGTCTGGATGAAGTCGTATCCGCCAAAGCCGTTCCACAACAGCGACAGCACCCCGACCAGCCAAAGATGCCAGGGCGTCGCCGCCCGTCTTGCAATATCGGTCATGTTCCCTCCCCAGGTTGCCGATGGGAGGAGGCTAATCCCGAACCGCCATGCTTAACAATGAACGGCGATCACTCTCCCTTTCCTCCCCATTTCATGGGGAGGTGGCGCGGGCGCGAAGCGTACGTGACGGAGGGGGCGTCTCGACGGCTGGCGTGGGCGTCGCCCCCTCCAACGCTACGCGGTCCCCCTCTCCATGAAATGGGAAGGAAAGCCTTAGGTCTCGTGCTTCTGCGCCCGTGCCCGCATGGCCGCCCAGCGTTCCAGGCGCGCCTTGACCTTCTCTTCGTGGCCCTCGCCCTTGGGCTTGTAGAAGGTGCGGCGTTCCATCTCGTCGGGAAAGAAGTCAGCGCCGGAAAAGCCCTCGGGCGTGTCGGGGTCGTACTGGTAGCCCTTGCCGTAACCGAGCTGCTTCATCAGCTTTGTCGGGGCGTTGCGGATATGGGCGGGCGGCATCAGGGAGCCGGTTTCGTGCGCCGCCTTCTTCGCCGCCTTGAAGGCCTCATAGACCCCGACCGACTTGGGCGCGGTGGCCAGATGGACCACCGCCTGAGCCAGCGCCAGTTCGCCCTCAGGGCTGCCGAGGAAGTCGTAGGTGTCCTTGGCCGCATTGGCGACCAGGATGGACAGGGGATCGGCCTGACCGATGTCCTCGACCGCCATCCGCACGATGCGCCGCGCCAGATAGAGCGGGTCCTCGCCGCCGTTCAGCATCCGCGCCAGCCAGTAGAGCGCCGCGTCCGGGTCCGAACCGCGCACCGACTTATGCAGGGCCGAAATGAGGTTGTAGTGCTCCTCACGCGACTTGTCGTAGGCAGGGGCCCGCTTCTGCAACACGCCCGCCAGGGCCTGAACGTCCAGCAAGTCGCCTTCAGGCAGGTCGAACAGAACCTCGGACATGGTCAGCAGATAGCGGCCGTCGCCGTCCGCCAGCGCCAGCATGGCCTGACGCGCTTCCGGCGTCAGCGGCAGGGGCCGCTCCATCAAAGCCGCCGCCCGGTCCAGCAGTTGATCCAGCGCCGCGTCGTCCAGACGCTTCAGCACATAGACCTGTGAACGCGACAGCAAGGCTCCGTTCAGCTCGAAGCTAGGATTCTCGGTCGTGGCCCCGACCAGGGTGACGATCCCTTCCTCGACGAAGGGCAGGAAGCCGTCTTGCTGGGCGCGATTGAAGCGGTGGATCTCATCCACAAACAGCAGGGTCTGCTGACCCGCGGCCCGGCGCATCCTTGCCGCCTCGAACGCCTTCTTCAGGTCGGCGACGCCCGAGAAGACGGCGCTGATCGACTGGTATTCATAGCCCGCCGCCTTGGCGAGCAGCCGGGCGATGGTGGTCTTGCCGGTCCCCGGCGGTCCCCACAGGATCATGGAGCCCAGACGCCCGGCCTCGATCATGCGGCGGATCGGCCCGCCCTCGCCCAGCAGGTGGTCCTGACCCACGACCTGTTCCAGCGTCTGCGGGCGCAAACGGTCGGCCAAGGGGGCGTCAGGGGCGTGGATGCCGGAGGCTTCAAACAGATCAATCATGGAACAGCCTAGATAGGCGTTCGTTCAGGCGAATACACGCACTTCTAACGGCCCGGAGATACCATGACCGCGTTCCAGCCGAACCAGGGGCCCACCGGCGGCGTCGCGCCCCACTTGACCATTCCGTCGCGGGGCGGTCAGGCGGCTATCGAGTTCTATGGCCGGGCCTTCGGCGCCGAGGAGATCATGCGCATGCCCGCCGAGGACGGCAAGCGGCTGATGCACGCCCACCTCAAGATCAACGGCGCCAGCCTGATGCTGGCCGACGAATTCCCCGAATGGACCGGCGAGGCCGACATCACGCCCAGAGGCGTCACCCTGCACCTTCAGGTCGACGATCCCGACGAATGGTGGAACCGCGCCCTGGTGGCGGGCGCCATCCCGGTCATGCCGCTGGAGGATCAGTTCTGGGGCGACCGCTATGGTCAGGTCCGCGACCCCTTCGGCCACACCTGGTCCATCGGCGGCCGGCCCAAGGGCTGAACGACCAAAACCCTTCTCTCTTCCCCGTTCGGCGAGGGTGGTCGGAGCGAAGCGAGGACCGGGTGGGGAGGGAAAGGCAGCGGCCGTCCCTACGGCAAGCGCCCCGTCAACCTGCGCCCACCGCGCACAATGGTCAGCTCCGTCCCGCGCTGAGCCCGGCCGAGCGCCGCGACCGAGGTCGCCGGACGGCCATCCACTTGAACGATCAGGTCGTTGGGGCGCAGGCCGATGCGCGCGGGGATGCTGTTGCGCTGCAGGCCGGTCACGACCACGCCGCTGGTGAAGGGGTCGCCGCCCAGACGGTCGGCCAGGGCGGGATTCAGCGCCACGCCCTGCAGGCCGGCCAGAGCCCCCTGCCCCACGGTCGTGCCCTGGCCCGGATCGGCGTCGCCCGGCAGGGTCGAGACGCGGGCGTTGACCGTCTGGGTCCGTCCGTCGCGCAGAATGGTCACGGCCACCGTGTCATTGGGTGAGCGAGTGCCGACGCGGAAGTTCAGGCCGCCCTGATCATTGATCTCGGCCCCGTCCACGGCGGTGATGACGTCGCCCTGCTCCAGCCCGGCGCGCGCGCCTGGTCCCTGAGGATAGACCTCGGTGATGATCAGGCCCTGCGGCCGCGACAGGCCCAGGCTGCGGGCGATGTCGGCGCTGACGGTGTCGCCCTTCACGCCCAGCCAGGGGCGTACGACGGACTTGGCCCCGCCGACGGCGGAATCCACCACCCGCTTCACCATGGTCGCCGGCACGGCGAAACCCACCCCCGTCGAAGAGCCGGTGCGCGAGAAGATGGCCGTGTTGATGCCGATCAGGTCGCCGTCCATGTCGACCAGGGCCCCGCCCGAATTGCCGGGATTGATGGCCGCATCGGTCTGGATGAAGGAGCCGGAATCGCTGATCCCCGTCTCGGTGCGGTTCACCGCCGAGATGATGCCGTTGGTCACCGTCTGGCCCACACCGAACGGATTGCCGATGGCCAGGACCAGATCGCCGACCTGCTGCTCTTCCTGATCGTCGATGCGCAGCACCGGCAGGTCGCCGTCCACCTGTTCCAGTTGCAGCACGGCGATGTCAGAGCGTTCGTCGGCCAGCAGGACGCGGGCCGGATACTCGCGCCGGTCGTTCAGGGTGACGCGGATCTGTTGCATGTTCTGGATGACATGGTTGTTGGTCACCACCACCCCGTCGGCGCGCACGATGACGCCCGAACCGATCGAGCCGGTCACGCGTGATTGCGGCCCGCCGCCGAACAACTCGAAGAAGGGATCGCGGACCTGCTGCACGCCACGCGCCGAGATATTGACCACGGCGGGCGCGGCCTCGCGCACCACGGGGGCGAAGCTGGACTTCATGGTTCCGGCGTCGCGCGGGGCCTGACGCGGCTGCTCGGCGAAGACCCCCTCCTGCGCCTTGGACGGTTGCGGCTGGCCGCAGGCGGACAGCATCAGGGCGGTGGCGATGGCCAGTCTGGAAGTCTTCATCTCGTCCCGGTCTCATTCGGAAGGCTGAGTTTACAAGGCATTGCGCAACGGTTTTGGGACAGGATCAAGGCCAACAGCCAAGCCTGACGCCACTCGCGATCAAACGACCGTGACCTCGTCCCGTTCCGCCCACCGCACCGTGACCCAGCCGATCAGGGCCGCCAGGGCCAGGACGAACGCGGCCAGATAGAAGGCGAGGCCCGGATTGGGCGCCCACATCCCCTGCTCCACCGACACCGAATAGACCCAGCCGAAGAACAGCGGCGAGGCCACCCCGGCGATGGAGGCGACGCTCATGTTCGCGCCCTGCAACTGGCCCTGCTCGCTCTCGCTGACGCGCCGGGTCATCAGGGATTGCAGGGTCGGCATGGCCAGACCCCACAGGGCGTTGGGCAGCATGGCGATGATGAAGGCGACGCCTGTCGGGGCCCAGCCCATCAGGGCGATGCCGATTGTGCCGCCACACAGACCAAGGATCATGGTCATCCGGTCGCCCAGTTTCTTGGAAACCGGTCCGACCAGAACGCCCTGGACGATCATGTCCAGCACGCCCACCAGGGCCAGCAGCATCCCGACCTGCCACGGCCCCCAGTCGTACCTCAGCCCGGCGTATAGGACGAAGACCGCCGAAAAGACGTGGTGGGCGAAGTAGAGCAGGAAGTTCACGGCGGCGAGGCCGGTCAGTTCGGCATGGCGTTTCAGCAGGATCATGGCTCCGACCGGATTAGCGCGGCCCCAGCTGAACTTCATCCGCTTCTCGGGCGCCAGGCTCTCGGGCAGGATGAACAAGCCATAGAGGAAGGCCACGCCCGACAGACCGCCCGCCACCCAGAAGGGCACGCGCGGTCCGAACTCGCCCAGGAAACCGCCCAACACCGGCCCCAGGACGAAGCCGCCCGAGAAGGCCGCGCCGATCAGACCATAGGCCCGCGCCCGTTTATCCGGCTCGGTGATGTCGGCCATATAGGCGTAGATGGTCGTGAAGCTGGACGAGGTGACGCCCGCGATCAGCCGCCCGACCGCCAACCACCACAGGTTGGGCGCCAGGGCCATCAGCACATAGTCCGCCGCCAGACCGGCGCAGCTGATCAGGATGACCGGCCGGCGCCCGTACTGGTCCGACAGCGAGCCGATGACCGGCGAGGCCAGGAACTGCATTCCCGCCCACAGGGCCACGAAGACCCCGTTCAGCAGCCCCGCCCGCGCGTTCGAGCCGACAAAGGTCTCGATCAGATGCGGCAGCACGGGGATGACGATCCCCATGGCCACGATGTCGAGCACCGCCGTGACAAAGATGAAGGCCATCGCCGCGCGGCGAACCTTGGGGTGATGCAGGGACATGAAACGCCGATCTGTTGGATCGGTCTTGTAGACGCGGATCAGCGCGTCGTCACCGCCAGCGTGTCCTCCGGCCGACCGTCGCCACGCGGCGCGTCCACATGCAGCAGGCGCGCCAGGAAGGGCTGGACGTCCACGCTGTCCAGATCGGTCAGTCGCCGCCCCTGCACCACGCCCGGACCGTGGGCGATGAATATGGCCGCCATGTCCGGGGCGAAGTTGTCATAGCCGTGCGCCCCGCCCGGCCTGGTCACCGGTCGCGCCCTGGTCGTGAAGGTCCAGCCCGGCTCGGAGGCGCAGACGATGACCGAGACGCGCGGGTTGGAGCCCAGCACGAACCGCGCCGGGATCTCGCTTTTCTTCCAGCAGTCCAGATGGGGACGCGAACCCAGCAGCGCCGCCTCGACCTCGGCCTCGCGCCCCGCCACCGGATTCAGGAAGGTCACCGCGCCGGAATAGACGATCCGGATCGCCGCCGGGTCGATCAGGTCGTCGATCCAGGTCACCCGCTCGGGCGAGGTCGCCGCCATGCCATGATCGGACACCACCACCAGTACGGTGCGCTCATACAGACCGCGCGCCTTCAGCCCCTCGACCAGACGGCCGATGGAAGCGTCGACCGAACGGATGGCCTCAGTGGTTTCGGGAGCGTCGGGGCCGTTGTGGTGGCCCTGGGTGTCGACGATGTCGAAATAGAGGGTGGTCAGCTGCGGCCGCTGATCCGTCGGCAGGTCCATCCATTCCAGCACACGATCTACCCGCGCGTCGCCGGGCATGCCTTGATCGAAGGTGGTCCAGTAGGTCGGGCGCACGCCGCGAATGTCAGCTTCCGAGCCCGGCCAGAACATGGTGGCTGTCTTCAGCCCCGCCTTCTCGGCCGAGACCCAGATCGGCTCGCCCTGATCCCACCAGCGACGGTCGGTCACCGCCTGCTTGTTGCCCAGGGAGAAGCGGCCCAGCTCGTCGTCGATCATGTTGTTGCCGACGATGCCGTGGTGGTCAGGGTGCAGCCCTGTCACCAGCGTATAGTGATTGGGGAAGGTCACACTGGGGAAGGACGGCCGCATCGGGCCCGTCGCCCCCTCGCCCGCCAGTCGCGACAGATTGGGCGTGACGCCCCGGTCCAGATAATCGGCGCGGAACCCGTCGATGGAGATCAACATGACCAGCGGCGGCTCGACCGGCTGCGGTTCGGGGGTCGGAACGGGCGTGGTGGCGCAGGCCGTCAGCAACAGGGCCAGACACAGGCCCGCGACACGAGAAAACATGTAAACTCCGAAGCGACTTCGGGGAGATTGCCTAAGCTTAATCTGCGACAGGCAGAAGACGCCTTGCCGGTTTATCCCCACCGGGCCAAGCTCGACCGCATGACCGCTGTTATCGAAACGACCGGCCTGACCAAGACCTATGGCGCCGTGCGCGCTCTGGACGGCCTCAGCCTCTCCATTCCGCGCGGCGGGGTTTACGGCGTGCTGGGGCCGAACGGCGCCGGCAAGTCCACCCTGTTCCGTATACTGCTGGGACTGATCCGCCCGACGGCGGGCGAGGTCCGGGTCCTGGGCCAGCACGCGGGCGATCCCGCCGTCATGCGCCGCGTCGGTTCCATGATCGAGACGCCCCGCTTTCCGCCCTACATGACCGCGCGTCAGGTGCTGGAATGGCTGGCCCTCGCTCACGGCATGAACAAGGACGCCGCCATCGACGCCTGGCTGGACCGCGTCGGTCTGACCGAGGCCGCCAACCGCCGCGTGCGCGGCTTCTCGGTCGGCATGTTGCAACGGCTCGGCGTCGCCGCCGCCCTGATGACCAAACCCGATCTGGTCATCCTGGATGAGCCGACCAGCGGCATGGACCCGCCCGGCATCCAGGAAATGCGCGCCCTGATCCGCAGCCTGGCCGACGACGACGGCGTGACCATCATCCTGGCCAGCCACCAGCTGCTGGAGGTTCAGCGCGTCTGCGACCGCGTGGCCATCTTCAATCGCGGGACCCTGGCTGCCGAGGGAAAGGTCAGCGAACTGACCGCCGCGGGCGAGCGTCTGCGCCTGTCGGCCACGCCGCTGGCCAGGGTCATGACTGTGCTGGGTGACAAGGCGACGCTGGACGGCGACGCCGTTCTGGCCGCGATTCCCCGCGCCGAGGGCCCCGCCCTGCTGCGCGCCCTGATCGAACAGGGTGTGGACATCGACGAGGCCCGCTGGGTCGGCGCCGATCTGGAAAGCGTCTTCATGGCCGAAACCGGCCCCGCGCGCACCGAGGCGCAAATCCGCGAGGCCCTCCATGCTGGCTGACGCCATCCGTTCCGAAGCCTATCGGCTGACACGAAACCGCACGGTCCTGTCATGGAGCCTGATCTTCGTTCCGGTGATCGTCCTGGCCGCAGCGATCGGCGGCGCCTTCTTCGACGCCAGGGTCGAGCGCATGGCGGATCAACTCCCGCCCCAGGTGACGGCCGCCAACAGCGCCCTCGACATCGGCACGATCTTGATCTCGAGCGCCGGCCAGCTGGCCAATCCCGCCCTGCTGGCCTTTTTGCTGATCGGCGCGGCGACGATCTTCGCCGGCGACTATCGCTGGGAAACCTGGCGCCTGATCACCGCGCGCAACAGTCGCGCCAACCTGATTATGGGCAAGGCCGGGGCGGTCAAACTGATGACCCTGACCGGCCTCCTGCTGTTCCTGCTGGCCGCCCTGATCGGCGCCGTCGCCAAGGGACTGATCCTCGACAGGAACCTGATCTTCGACTTCGGCGGCCAGGAGACACGCGATTTCGCCCTGCTCTTCCTGCTGGGCTATGTGCGGGTGATCCAGTTCCTGCTGCTCAGCCTGCTGGCCGCAACCTTGACGCGTTCGCAACTGGCCGCCCTGTTCGTGCCCCTGGTCGTCGGCGTGGCCCAGGGCCTTCTGGTGACCGCCACCCCGATCCTGGGCTGGAGCCCCGTCGACTGGCAGACCCAGCTGCTTTTCCCCGGCGCCGCCTATGAGACCCTGAAGGCCGTCATACTGGGCGGCGTCCCCGCGGCGGTCCTGGCGGAAGGCGTCGTGTGGCGCGCTGTCGCCAGCCTGGCCCTGTGGAGCTTCATCCCCTTTGGCCTGTCGCTATGGTGGTTCAGCCGCCAGGACCTGTCGAAAGAGTAGCGGCTATAGCCGCTTCTCCATCCAGACGTCGGCGCGCGCATAGGGCGTCGGCTGGGGCGGCAGGTTCACGAAGCCGAAGCGGGCGTAAAGTCCCAGAGCCGGTCCCAGGGTCGAGCTGGTTTCCAGATAGAGGCGGTGCGCGCCCGCGTTCCGGGCCGCCGCCTCGCAGGCCTCCAGAAGACGCAGGGCCAGGCCGCCGCCCCGCGCCTCGGGGCGCACCGTCATCTTGGTGACCTCATAGCCGCCGTCAGACATGGCGATCAGTCCGCAGCACCCGACCGGCAGGCCGTCACGCTCAGCGAGGAAGATATGGCCGCCGCGGGACAGGATCTGCCCCTCGGGATCATCCAGAGTGAGGTGATCCTTGGCCTCCAGCGCGAAGCCGCCTTCGACCAGCCAGTCGGTGTTCAGCCGCTTCCAGGCGTCGCGGCGGTCGGGGGTGTAGGCGACAATGTGATCTTCGAACTGGCTCATGCCCGCTCTATCGCCCCCCACATGCCGACGGACAATGAAAAAGGCGGCTGGATCGCTCCAGCCGCCCTTTCATGTCTTCAGGTTCGAAGAAGCCGATCAGGCTTCGTCGCCCTCGATGGCGAAGACCGGACCGGAGTCCAGGCCCTTGGCGGCGGTGTCGCGATCGACGAACTCGATCACGGCCATCGCGGCGTTGTCGCCGTGACGGAAGCCGGCCTTCATGATGCGGATGTAGCCGCCGTTACGGTCGGCGTAACGCGGGCCGATCGTTTCGAACAGCTTGCCGACTTGCGGCACGTCGCGGACGGCGCTGATGGCCTGACGGCGGGCATGCAGGTCGCCGCGCTTGGCGAGGGTGACCAGCTTCTCGACGAAGGGACGCAGCTCCTTCGCCTTGGGCAGGGTGGTGGTGATCTGCTCGTGCTTGATCAGCGAGGCAGCCATGTTGGCGAACATGGCCTGGCGGTGGCTGACCGTGCGGCCGAGCTTACGATAGGCGGCGCCGTGGCGCATCGGGGTCTCTCCTACTCAACCCTGGTTTCCGGCCCTGAACTAAAGGGGGCGGGACCTGGGGCCTTTTCATTCTAACCGCCCCATCCGCGCCCGATGGGCGCTGGGCGGAGGGTTGATGATCAGATCTGGTCGTCGAACTTCTTGGCCAGGTCTTCGATGTTTTCGGGCGGCCAGTTCGGCACGTCCATGCCGAGCGACAGGCCCATCGTCGCGAGAACTTCCTTGATCTCGTTCAGCGACTTGCGGCCGAAGTTCGGGGTGCGAAGCATTTCGCCCTCGGTCTTCTGGATCAGGTCGCCGATGTAGACAATGTTGTCGTTCTTCAGGCAGTTGGCCGAACGGACCGACAGCTCCAGTTCGTCCACCTTCTTGAGCAGGGCCGGGTTGAACGGCAGGTCAGGCTTGCCGTCCGAGGCCTCGACCGCCTTGGTCGGCTCGTCGAAGGTGATGAAGATCTGCAGCTGGTCTTGCAGGATGCGGGCGGCGTAGGCCACCGCGTCAACCGGCGAGACGGCGCCGTTGGTTTCAACTTCCAGGATCAGCTTGTCGTAATCCATCGACTGGCCCTGGCGGGTCGGCTCGACGCGATAGGCGACGCGCTTGACCGGCGAGTACAGGGCGTCGACGGCGATCAGGCCGATCGGCGCATCTTCCGGACGGTTCAGTTCGGCGGCGACGTAGCCCTTGCCGTTCTGGA
>Ga0247823_10000736_pt1 | contig 27557 bp, 24 predicted proteins | sample 13C_PalmiticAcid_2_FD_192426 | JGI IMG/M metagenome (GOLD analysis project Ga0247823, IMG submission 192426) | Soil microbial communities from agricultural site in Penn Yan, New York, United States - 13C_PalmiticAcid_Day30 | ecosystem: Environmental > Terrestrial > Soil > Agricultural land...
CCTTCGAGGCGGGGGGCGAGATCGCGCATCTCGGCGCCAAAATGGCGAGCACGGCAAGCGTGGCGGGCGATTCGGCGACCAGCCTGTTGCGGCGGGCAAGCGAGGCTTTGCTCGGCGATGCCGTGCCGGCCGAACCCAATGCGCCGCCGATCGAGGAATTGGCCCACGATCTGCACCGCGCGCTCGAACGCAGCGAGATCGGCGTGCGCTTTCAGCCGCAGGTGGCGATCGCTTCGGGACAGATCGTCGGGGTGGAGGCGCTGGCGCGCTGGCAGCATCCGCAATTGGGCGAGATCGGCGCCGAAACCCTGTTCCTCGCCGCGCAGCGCGCCGGGCTCGATGCGCAGCTCAGCGATCATGTCCAGCGCCGCGCGCTCACCGCAGCCGCGCAATGGCCTTCGAAGCTGGTGCGGCTGCGGCTTTCGATCAATGTGACCGCGAGCGACGTCGCGCGCGCCGGCTTTGCCGACAGCCTGCTCGGGCGAGTCGACGCCAGCGGGTTTCCCCGATCGCGGCTGACGGTGGAGATCACCGAGAGCGGGATCATGGCCGATCTGACCGAGGCGGCGCGATTGCTGTCGCAGCTGCGCGCGGCGGGGTGCCGGGTGGCGATCGACGATTTCGGCACCGGCTATTCCAGCCTCGCTTATCTGAAGGCATTGCCGCTGGATTATCTGAAGATCGATAAAAGGCTGAGCCACGACATCACCGGCGCGCATCGCGACCGGGTGGTGGTGCGCGGAGTGATCGACATGGCCCGCTCGTTGGGGCTGGCGGTGGTCGCCGAGGGCGTCGAGACCGACGCGCAGCTGGATCTGTTGGCGAAGGAAGGCTGCCAATATTTCCAGGGCTATCTCTGCGCCGAGCCGCTCGACGTGCCCGCGCTCGCCAATCTGGTGCAGGGATGAGCGATCCGCAGGATCTCACCGGGGTCTGGTATGGGCGCTACTCGGCATATGAAGGCCATGAGGAGAATGGCTTCATCGCCCTGATCGAGGAGAGCCATGGCGCGGTGACGGGGACGATCACCGAGCCGGACGGCACCGGCGGGAGCATTCGCAAGGCGAATGTCATGGGTCAGCGCGACGGCGCGAGCCTGCGTTTCACCAAGCAATATGACGGCAGCGGCGGCTGGACTCACGCGGTGCGCTACGCCGGCGCCGTGGACGCGGATGGCACTCTCGTCACGGGCAGCTGGATCGTCGAGGGGCTGACCGGGGCATTCGACATGACTCGCGAGAAATTCGACGCTGAGGCGCTGGAGGACGAGGACGAAGTCGAGCTTTTGCTTTCCAACGATGTGGACCAGCGGGACTGGCGCGGATTGATGAAATGAAGATTGGCAGGCGTCCCGATTCGGTCACATCGGCCAAGGTGCCGGATGACCAGATTCAACCTCAGCCGGCAGCCTTGGCCAACCCCCGCGACAGCTGAAGCGCGCCGTGCAGACGTGCCTTGGGGTTGGCCCAGGCGCGGTTGATGACGAGTTTCATGTCCGGGCGGAGCCGCGCCGTGCCCTCCAGCTTGTCGACATAAGCGAGCAGGCCGGCGACGTTGGGGAATTTGTCGTCGTGGAACGTGACGAGTGCGCCCTTGGGTCCGACGTCGATCTTGGCGATGCACGCCGTCTTGGCGTTGAGCTTGGCCTCGATCAGCTGGAGCAGGTTTTCGGTCGGCTCGGGGAGCTTGCCGAAGCGGTCGATCAGTTCAGCGGCGAATTCCTCGATCCCGCGCGTGTCCTCGACCTCGTTGAGGCGGCGATAGAGCCCCATCCGCAGATCGAGATCGGGGACATACTCCTCGGGGATCATGATCGGCGCATCGACGGTGATCGATGGCGACAGATCCTTGGGACGGATGTCGTCGCGCAGGCCGCCCGCCTTGGCGTCCATGATCGCCTCTTCCAGCATCGACTGGTAGAGTTCGTAGCCGACTTCCTTGATGTGCCCCGATTGCTCGTCGCCGAGAAGATTGCCCGCGCCGCGGATGTCGAGATCGTGGGAGGCGAGCTGGAAGCCTGCGCCCAGCGATTCGAGATCGGAAAGAACCTTTAGCCGCTTGCTCGCGGCTTCGGTCATCTGCCGCTCGGGCGGGGTGGTCATATAGGCATAAGCGCGGGTCTTGGCGCGTCCGACCCGTCCGCGAATCTGATAGAGCTGGGCGAGGCCGAACTTGTCGGCGCGGTTGACGATCAGCGTGTTGGCGCTGGGGATGTCGAGGCCCGATTCGATGATCGTGGTCGAGACGAGCAAATCGTAGCGGCGGTCGTAGAACGCCGACATCCGTTCCTCGACTTCGGTCGGTGCCATCTGGCCGTGCGCGACGACGTAGGAGATTTCGGGCACCTCCTCGCGCAGGAACTTCTCGATATCGGGCAGGTCCGAGATTCGCGGGGTGACGAAATAGGCCTGGCCGCCGCGATAATGCTCGCGCAGCAGCGCCTCGCGAAGGACCACGGGATCCCACGGCATGACATAGGTGCGTACAGCGAGGCGATCGACCGGCGGGGTCTGGATCACCGAGAGCTCGCGCAGGCCGCTCATCGCCATCTGAAGAGTGCGGGGGATCGGCGTGGCGGTGAGGGTGAGGACGTGGACGTCCGCCTTCATCGCCTTCAAACGCTCTTTATGGGTGACGCCGAAGCGCTGTTCCTCGTCGACGATGACGAGGCCGAGCCGCTTGAAGTCGATCGTCTTGGCGAGGATCGCGTGGGTGCCGATGACGATGTCGATCTTGCCTTCTGCGACGCCTTCCTTGACCGCTTTGGCCTCGGCGGCGGGGACGAGGCGCGACAGACGGCCGATCTCGATCGGGAAGCCCTGGAAGCGCTCGACGAAGTTGCGGTGGTGCTGGCGCGCGAGCAAAGTGGTCGGGCAGACCACCGCGACCTGCATCCCCGCCATCGCCGCGACGAAGGCGGCTCGGAGCGCGACTTCGGTCTTGCCGAAGCCGACATCGCCGACGATCAGCCGGTCCATCGGGCGGCCTGCGGCGAGATCTTCGAGCACGTCGTTGATCGCGCGGTCCTGGTCGTCGGTCTCCTCATAGGGGAAGCGATCGACGAATGCCGGATAGCCGCCATGATCGGGCTCGGCGACATCGGCGGGGCGGGTGGCGCGCTTGGCGGCGGTGAGGATCAGCTCGCCGGCGATCTCGCGAATCCGCTCCTTCATCTTCGACTTGCGGCGCTGCCATGCCTCGCCGCCGAGCCGGTCGAGCGTCGCGCCTTCCTCGCCCGATCCGTAACGACTGAGCACTTCGAGATTCTCGACCGGCACGTAGAGCTTGTCGCCGCCGGCATAGGACAGCGCGACGCAATCGTGCGGCGCCTTCTGGACCGGGATCTGGGTCAGCCCCTCATAACGGCCGATGCCGTGCTCGATATGGACGACGAGGTCGCCCGGCGAGAGCGTCGCGAGCTCCTGGAGGAAGGCGTCGGTATTCTTGCGACGCTTCGAACGGCGGACCAGGCGGTCGCCGAGCATGTCCTGCTCGGTGAGAACCGCGACGTCGGGCGCGGTAAAGCCGTGATCGAGCGGCAGAACGATGAGGGCGATGCCCTTGTCGGCGATGCCCAGCGCTTCCTGCCAGGTGTCGGCGGTGCGGGCGCCCTTGAGGCCATGGTCGCCGAGCAGGCCCGAGAGACGCTCGCGCGCGCCGTTCGAATAGCTGGCGAGGATCGGTTTGCGCCCTTCCTTGCGCACCTTGGCGAGGTGCGCGACGACGGCTTCGTAGACATTGTTGCCGCCCGCCCGCTCGGGGGCGAAGTCGCGCGGGCCATCGACAAGGAAATCGAGGACGGTGGTCGATTCGGGTTCGTGGAAGGAGGTGGCGATGTGGACGGGGGCGTGGTCCAGCGTCCTCGCCCATTCGTCGGGCGAGAGATAGAGCGTGTCGGCAGCAAGCGGGCGGTAGCTGCCGGGGGCGGTCGATTCGGCGCGGACGCGGTTCTGTTGATAGTCGGCGATTGCCTCGAAGCGCTGCTCGCCGGCGCCACCGGTGGCTGAGTCGCGGACGATCACCGCCTCGTCGGGCAAATGCGCGAAAAGGGTGTCGAGCCGCTCCTCGAACAAAGGCAGCCAATGCTCCATTCCGGCGAGACGGCGGCCGTCGCTGATCGCCTGATAGAGCGGATCGCCGGTGGCGTTGGCGCCGAACTGCTCGCGATAGCGACTGCGAAAGCGCTTGATCGATTCCTCGTCGAGCAAGGCCTCGGAAGCGGGAAGGAGGGTGAATCCGTCGACCCGGCCGGTGGTGCGCTGGTCCTGCGGATCGAAGGTACGAACCGATTCGATCTCGTCACCGAAGAAATCGAGGCGGAGCGCTTGCTCCGCGCCGCTGGGGAAGAGATCGACCAAGCCGCCGCGAACGGCGAACTCGCCGGCGTCGTTCACGGTGTCGACGCGGACATAGCCATTGGCCTGGAGCAGTGTCGCAAGCTTGTCGAGGCCGATCCGCTCACCAGGGGCAAGGCGGGCGACCAGCTGGCGGATGCGGAACGGGGTGAGCGTGCGCTGGCTGGCTGCGTTGATCGTGGTGACCAGCAGGCGGGGCTTTTCAGATTTGCTCTGAAGCGCGTGGAGCGTGGCGAGACGCTCGGACATGACGCGCAGCGTCGGGCTGGCGCGGTCATAGGGAAGGCAATCCCATGCCGGGTAACTGAGAATATCGAGTTCGGGGGCGAAATAGGGCGCGGTCGACGCGATCGCGCGCATCGCCGCTTCGTCTGGGGCGATGAACACGGCGACACCGCCCGCGCGGGCGAGATCCGCCAGCATCCACGGCAGGAAGCCGGCCGGGACGCCCGAGAGGGTGAGGGGACGCGTGGCAGTGAGGATTTTCTTCAGGTCGGGCATTCTCGTCTCTGTTCCCTCTCCCCTTCTGGGGTGTGGGCTGGGGAGAGGGGCAGGGCGGCGAGGATCGGACATGCGGACAGGCCCCTCTCCCCGACCCTCTCCCCGCAAGCGGGGAGAGGGAGTTTTATTGAGAAATCGGTACGTAGTTCAGGGTCTTGAGCGCGGTCATTATCGTGCCGTGGTAGCGCTCCGGAACCGCCGCGGTTCCCATCGCCCAAGCCATGATGTCGACATCCTGTTCCTCGAGGATCTCCTCGAACAGCGCGATCTCGGTATCGTTCCAACCTTCGGCATGCGAGTCGAAGAACCCGCCGATCAGCAAATCGGCTTCCTTGACGCCGCGGTGCCAGGCTCGGAAGCGCAGGCGCTTGAGGCGGTGTTCGCGGTCCACAGAATCTCCAACGCAAATCGGCCGGCGGCGCTTTGAGCGACCGTCGGCTTCGGTGTAGGGCGGAGATAGACATGCGGCCCGACATTCTCAATCCACTGTTCGCGGAAGTGACCGCGCTGAAAGGTATCGGCCCGGGGCTCGCCAGACCGCTGGAGCGGCTCGGGCTGGCGCGGGCAGTGGATGTCGCCTTCCATTTGCCGACCGGATTCATCGATCGGGTCCCGCGCGAGGAACTCGATGCCGCTGACGCCGGGCGAATCATCGCGATCACCCTGATCGCGGTGAGCTATCGCTTCGGCGGCAGCGCGCGGGCGCCGGCGCGGGTGCAAGCGGTGGACGCCAGAGGGAATTACGTCACGCTGGTGTTCTTTGGGGGCAATTCGGGCTGGGCGAAGAAATTGCTGCCGCTCAACGAGCCGCGCTTCGTCTCCGGCAAGCTCGAAACCTATGGGCAGGAGTTGCAGATCGTCCATCCCGATCTCGTGCTGCCGCCCGGTGAGGCCGAGTCGGTGGGGCGCGAGGCGGTATATCCCTGCTCGGAAGGCATCACCTCGAAACGGATCGCCGCACTGGCAGCACAGGCGATCGAACGCGCACCCGAATTGCCCGAATGGATCGAGTCGAGCCTCAAGGCGCGGCATGGCTGGCCGGCATGGCGGGAAGCACTGGCGGCGATCCATGCGGACCCCGCCGATGCCAAAGCGCGCGAACGTCTGGCCTATGACGAGATCTTCGCCAACCAGCTCGCTTTGCTGCTGGTGCGCGGCGAGGCGCGGGCGAAACGTGGGCGATCACTCGCGGGGGACGGGCGGCTGCGCGACAAGTTGCGCCTGCCTTATACGCCGACCGGTGCGCAGTCGCGGACGATTCGCGAGATCGAAGGCGACATGGCGCAGAGCCAGCCGATGCTGCGATTGCTCCAGGGCGATGTCGGATCGGGCAAGACCCTCGTCGCGACGATGGCGCTGCTAATCGCCGCCGAGGCCGGCGCACAGGGTGCGATGCTGGCGCCCACCGAGATCCTCGCGCGCCAGCATTTCGAGACACTTACGCGAATGCTCTCCGGGCTGGACGTAAGAGTGGCGATCCTCACGGGAAGGGACAAGGGCAAGGCGCGCGAAGCGACGTTGATGGGACTTGCCGACGGATCGATCCATATATTGGTCGGCACCCATGCGATCTTTCAGGAGGGGGTGCGCTACAAGGATCTCGGCCTGGTGGTGGTCGACGAGCAACATCGCTTCGGCGTGGCCGAGCGGCTGATGCTCCAGAGCAAGGCGCAGGTGCCGCCGCATCTGCTGGTGATGACCGCGACGCCGATTCCACGCACGCTCCAGCTGGCGACGCACGGCGAGATGGACGTCAGCCGGCTCGATGAGATGCCGCCGGGGCGCGAGCCGATCGCGACCAGCGTGATGTCGGAGGACCGGCTGGGCGAGATCGTCGAGGCGCTGGGACGGCATCTCGGATCGGGCAAGCAGGCCTATTGGGTGTGTCCGCTGGTCGAGGAGAGCGAGAAGGTCGATCTCGCCGCCGCCGAGCAGCGCGCGGCGGAGCTTCAGATGCGATTCGGCGACAAGGTCGGGCTCGTGCATGGGCGGATGAAGGGTCCCGAGAAGGATGCGGTGATGGCGCGCTTCGCCGCAGGCGAAATCGGCGTGCTGGTCGCCACCACGGTGATCGAGGTCGGAGTCGATGTGCCCAATGCGACCTTGATCGTGATCGAGCACGCCGATCGTTTCGGGCTGGCCCAGCTCCACCAGTTGCGCGGGCGGGTCGGGCGCGGCGGCGGCAAGTCGCACTGCATATTGCTGCGCGGCGCGGGGCTGAGCGAGACATCTCGCGCAAGGCTGGCGCTGATGCGCGACACCAATGACGGGTTCCTGATCGCCGAACGCGACCTCGAACTCCGCGGTGGCGGCGAGTTGCTCGGCACGCGCCAGTCGGGCGAGCAGCAGTTTCGGCTGGCGACACCCGAGATGATGCAGGCGCTGATCGTCGCGGCCAATGCCGATGCGCGCTTGCTGGTCGATCAGGATCGCAGCCTGAAGTCAGCGCGAGGCGAAGCGGCGCGGACCGCGCTGTATCTGTTCGAGCGCGATTCGGCGGTCGCGCTGCTGCGCGCCGGTTGAGGCTTATTTTCCCTTCAGCAGCACCGCGATGAGTTCGTAATAAGCGGCGAGGTCGATCGCCGGATCGAACTGGCAGCCGAGGCGGCCGCCCAGCGACCAGCGGATCTCGGCGGCGACGGTGCCCGCCACCGGCAATATGATGCGCAGGCGATCGCCGGTCTCGAACGGCGTGTCGCACCGCGCCATCAGGCCATGCGGCGATATGTTGACGATCAGGAAGGTGAGCTGACGGGCATCGGGGCCGAACGCACGCGCACGATAATGCACGTCGTCGCGCATCACCTGCCGGTCGTCCGCCAAAGCCAGATTGCCGATGCTGAAACTCACACGCGCCCCGCTGACCCTAGAGGTACGCTTGCTGCGATATCTGACGCGTGTGAATTCCGTTCAAACGAAGCTGCTTAACGCAGACTTATCGCGCGCCGGGTCAGGCGGGGACGAGCAGCCCGTGCTTCTTCTTGCCGAAGCTGATCTTGACCTGGCCCGTCACCGGGACGCTCGCCCCCGCATCGCTCACCGGCTGATCGTCGACCTTGATCGCCCCCTCGGCGATTTTCCGACGCGCCTCGCCCTTCGACGCGCACAGCCCGAGGCCGATCAGAGCGTCGACGATGAGGATGCTGCCTTCGGGCACCAGGAATGTCGGCAGCGCCTCGCCGGCTGTGCCTTCCTCGAAGGTGCGGCGCGCGGTTTCGGCCGCCTCCTCGGCAGCGGCAGGGCCGCGGCACATCGCGGTGGCCGCGTTGGCGAGTATCTTCTTGGCTTCGTTGATTTCGGCGCCTTCGAGCGCCTCGAGCCGGGCGATCTCGCCGAGCGGGAGATCGGTGAACAGTCGCAGGAAACGGCCGACATCGCGATCATCGGTGTTCCGCCAGAACTGCCAATAATCGTAATGCGAGAGCTGGTCGGGATTGAGCCACACCGCGCCCGACATGGTCTTGCCCATTTTGCCGCCGTCGGCCGTGGTGATCAGCGGCGTGGTGACGCCGTATACCTCGGTGCCGTCGACGCGGCGCGACAGCTCGATGCCGTTGACGATGTTTCCCCATTGGTCCGACCCACCCATCTGGAGCCGGCACGCCGAGCGGCGCGACAGCTCGAGAAAGTCATAGGCCTGCAGGATCATGTAGTTGAATTCGAGGAACGACAGCGACTGCTCGCGATCGAGCCGCAGCTTGACCGAGTCGAAGCTGAGCATCCGGTTGACCGAGAAATGCTGGCCGTAATCGCGCAGGAAGGGGAGATATTCGAGCGCGTCGAGCCATTCGGCATTGTCGACCATGACTGCGTCGGTGGGGCCGTCACCGAATGTCAGGAAGTTCTCGAACACTGTCTTGATCGAGGCTATGTTGCTGGCGATCGTATCGACCGTCATCAGTTTCCGCGCCTCGTCCTTGAAGCTGGGGTCGCCGACCTTGCCGGTACCGCCGCCCATCAGGACGATCGGTTTGTGGCCCGCTTGCTGAAGCCGGCGGAGCAGCATGATCTGGACGAGACTGCCGACGTGGAGCGACGGCGCGGTGGGATCGAAGCCGATATAGCCGGGAATGATCTGGCGTGCGGCAAGGGCATCCAATCCCGTCGGGTCGGTGACCTGGTGGATATAGCCGCGCGAAGAGAGCAGGCGGAGCAGATCGGACTGGTATTCGGTCATGATGCCGGGCCGCCTAGCATGGAGGAAGTGAATTGGGGAGAGGATTGGGCAATGGGACGCTGGTGCCGCATCCCGATTTCGAACCGCTCTCGGTGCGCGGCATCGAGGTGATGCTGGCATGCGGCGGCGACGGGCGATGGCTGATAGAATATCGCGTCGACGGAGGGGATGCACTGGAGAGCCCGGAACTCGGGCCGGCGCGGCGTGCGGACGAACTGTGGAAGCATACCTGCTTCGAGCTGTTCGTCCGACCCGAAGGCGGTGAGGGCTATTACGAATTCAATTTCTCGCCCTCGGGCGCTTGGGCCGCGTATCGCTTCACCGGGTATCGCGAGGGCATGGCCGAGCTTCCGCTGGGGGTTCCGGCGATCGAGTGGTGGGGCGGCGAGATGCGCGCGGCGGTGGATCTGTCCGGATTGCCCGACGGCGACTGGTGCGTCGGCGTCACGGCAGTGATCGAGGAACGTGGCGACAAGCGTTCTTTCTGGTCGCTCGCGCACCCGCCGGGCAAACCCGACTTTCACCACGAGGCCAGTTTCGCGTGGGAGGTTCCGGCCGCGGCGCGGGACTAGGGTCCGTGCTCGATGCCTGCGACGGCCGAGATCCGGGCGACCGCGAAGGGGCAAATACTTTGCGGCGACCCCGATGCGGCGGGCCGATTTTGGTGCACGGCGACGTCACGCGTCGGTCACGATGATACCGCATCGCTCCTCCTCGTTCCTCCCTGTGCGCCAAAATCGACTCCGTCCCGACCATTGCGGATATTGCGTACGGACCCCGGCGCGCACCGAATGGAAGTTGTCGAAGTTGTAGTCCTCGAGCACTTTTCCGCAGAGCGTCGCAACTTCAGCGTGGGCTGCGCCGAGGTTGCGTCCGTCTCGCACCACCGAAGCGCCATCTGCGCGCCGGCATCATCCTGCATTGCACGCTGGTGCCCCGGCGTCGCGCCGGCCGGACGCATCGCCTCAACCGAGCGCACGCGCACGCACCGCAGCAGCGGCCACTGACGCGACGAGCGCATCTTCGGCGAATCCCGTTGATGCCTGCCCGTGATTTCGCATCGCCCGCATTCGTGCGCCGAAGCTGACATAGGAGGCGATCACCGCCGCTGCCCCGGCCAGCGCGGCGGCGGCGAAACGCTGGTTGCGCGGCGCAAGCGCCATGCCCGCGAAAGCGGCGTTGAGGCTGCGGATCACCACTGCCGGCGGGATGATCCGGTCGGGCGCGCTCTTCTGCTTGTCGCCGATCAGTTCATAGGTCGCGAGGGCAGTGGCGCCGAGCGAGACCAGAGGGTGGGCGAGAAAGCGCGGCGCGCTGTTATCCGCCGGCAACTCGCCGGTGCGGGCGGCGTTGGCGACCATGGCGAGCGGCATCATCGAACGCGATCCTGCGACTATTCCCATGAGGACCGAGCGGATCATCGGCATGTTTCCTTCGCGCTGATGGAGAGGGTTCAACCGACGGGGAGCCGCGATGATCCGGCTTGCGTCGCGTCGCGACTCCCGGCACCTCGCTTTCCATGAAATTCGGTATCGATCGGCTTCTCGCCGAGCCTGAGTTGCGCAAACCCCTCGAGGGCAAGCGCGTCGCGTTGCTTGCGCACCCCGCCTCGGTGACTGCGGACCTCGGCCATTCGCTCGACGCGCTGGTGGCGACCGGGCTCAATGTCTCGGCGGTGTTCGGCCCGCAGCACGGCGTGCGCGGCGATCTCCAGGACAATATGATGGAGTCGCCCGACTATACCGACCCGACTTATGGAATGCCGGTCTTCAGCCTGTACGGTGAAGTGCGCCGTCCGACGGGACAATCGATGGGAACGTTCGACGTCATTCTCATCGACCTGCAGGATGTCGGCTGCCGGATCTACACCTTCGTCACCACCCTGCTCTATGTACTCGAGGCAGCGGCGGCACACGGCAAGGAAGTGTGGGTGCTCGACCGGCCGAACCCGGCGGGACGGCCGATCGAGGGGCTGACCTTGCTGCCCGGCTGGGAGAGCTTCGTAGGGGCGGGGCCGATGCCGATGCGCCACGGCATGACCTTGGGTGAGATGGGCGCCTGGTTCATCGATCATTTCGGGCTCGACGTCGATTATCGCGTGATCGCGATGGAAGGATGGCAGCCAGAGACCGGCCCGGGCTTCGGCTGGCCCGCCGAGCGACCGTGGATCAATCCCAGTCCGAACGCCGCCAATGTCAACATGGCGCGTGCCTATGCCGGTACGGTGATGCTCGAGGGGACGACGCTGTCGGAAGGGCGGGGGACCACGCGGCCGCTCGAACTGTTCGGCGCGCCCGATATCGACGCGAAGGCAGTGATTGCCGAGATGCGCCGCTTTGCGCCCGATTGGCTTGCCGGCTGCTCGCTGCGCGATTTCTGGTTTCAGCCGACCTTTCACAAGCATGTCGGGCAGCTCTGCTCGGGGGTTTTCCTTCACGCCGAGGGGCCGGCTTATGACCATGAAGTGTTCCGGCCCTGGCGACTGCAGGCGTTGGGGTTCAAGGCGATCCGACAGCTCTATCCCGATTACGACTTATGGCGCGACTTCCCCTACGAATATGTCTTCGACAAGCTGGCGATCGACGTGATCAACGGCGGGCCGGGCCTGCGCGAATGGGTCGATGAACCAGGTGCGGAGGCCGGCGATCTCGACGCGATCACCTTGGTCGACGAAGCGGCCTGGGCCGAAGCGCGGCGGCCTTTCCTGCTGTACTGATTGCGCAAGACAGCACGAGGCCTTAACGACCGCATCATGCTGGCGGGGCTTATTTTTGCGATCGAGGAGGCGAACGACCGTCCGGGGACGCTCGTCGCGACGCTGCCGTTCGGCGGCATGACCCTGCTCGAATATCAGGTACGGCTGCTCGTCGGCGCTGGGGCGGAGCAGGTGCTCGTCGCAGTCGGACGGATGACGCCGGCGCTGCTCGCCGCGGTCGGTCGTGCGGGCAAAGGCGAAGTCGGCGTCGAGATCGTGCGCTCGGCCGAGGAGGCCGCCGAAAAGATCGAGGAAGGCGCGCGGGTGCTGGTGATGGCCGACGGGCTGGTCACCACCGATCCGGTGATGGACCGGATGGGGCATGAAGGGCCCGAGGCGCTGCTCGTCACCGACGATGCCGGCTCGCCGGCGGCGATAGAGCGGCTCGACATGCGCGACTGCTGGGCAGGGGTGGCACGCATCTCGGTAACCCAGCTCGGCCAGATCGCGCAGATGCCTGAGGATTACGACTTCCAGTCGGCGCTGCTCCGCGTCGCGGCGCAATCGGGCGCCGAGCATATTCCGCTCACCGCCAGCTGGCTGCGCAGCGGCCATGCCGTCGAGCATAGCGCCGGGGGCCTCGCCGCGCGCAACACCGGGGTGCTCGCCGCCCTGACCGAGCGCCGCGTCGACTGGGCCGATCGCTGGATATTCACCCGCATCGCGCGGATGGCGCTGCCCGAACTGGTCTCGCGCAATTTCCCCGCCTGGGGCCTGCAGGCGGTCGGCGGAGTGCTCGCTTTGCTCTCGCTCGGTGCGATCGGCAAAAATTGGGAAGGCACCGGGCTGATCGTCGCATTGCTCTCCGCTGCCACGCTGGCGACGGGCGGGGCGATGGCAGCCCTGCGCGGCGAGGAGCGACGCGCGCGGGGGGTCGAATGGGCGCTGCTGCTGCTGTTCGGCGGCGTTGCGTTGGGCTGCGGCTGGATGGAGCGGGTGCGGCTCGACAGCACCACGCCGCTGGTGCTCGCACTGGTTGCGCTGGCGGCGCAATTGCTGATCGAGCGTGCGCCCTCGCGCCATCGCCGCTGGTGGGCGAGCCCTTCGGCGCATCTGCTGCTGCTCACTCCCTTCGCGCTGGCCGGCGTCGTCCAGTTCGGGCTTGCTGTCGTTGCACTCTATGCATTTCTGACGCTCGCCGGGGCGGTTGAGGGCACGCGGGAAAAAGCTTAGCTTCGCTTTAATCACATTCCGCTTATCAGGGGCCGATGTCGGATAACCCCGTCGACATAAACCCCGGCGCCAATGGCGGCGCCACCCCGCTGCTCGCATCCGCGACGGCTGCGGAGACGCGCGTTCCGCGCGGGCTGGCGGTGGCGATCGATGATTTCTTCCTTCCCGACGAGGCGCGGCTCGACGAGCGAACGCGAATCGCGCTGGCGCAATTGCTGCGCGCGCTGATCGACACGATCGAGGCGGACATCCGCGAGCAGGGCGCGCAACTGCTGAGTTCGCGCGGCGAAAGCCGGTTGGCGGCTTCGGTGCTGCGGACCGAGGTGGGGGTGTTCGAGCGGCTGTTCCTTTCGGGGCTGTTGCGCGATTCGGCGTTGATGGCAGAGCTGATGGCGCGCGTCCGGCAGGACGCGATCACAGTGGCGCTGCCGATGAATGCCCCGGAGGATCCGCGGCGGCCCAGCCTCGTCAATCGATTCGTCCAGGATCCCGATCGCGCGCTCGCCAGCGGCGCGATGGCGGTGCTGGTTGCGGAAAGCCGGCGCCGTGGCGGTCCCGATGTGGCACAGTTGACCTATACCGATTTGCCCGCGGAGCTTCACCACCGGCTGGTCTGGTGGGTTTCGGCGGCGTTGCGCGAACGCATCGGCGACGTCGCCGACGGCGCGCTGCCGGTGCTCGACCGTGCGCTTTCGGACGCAGCGCAGCGCAGCCTGGCGGCTTATGACGAGGGCGGGCGGTTGGAGGCGGCGGCGATGCGCTTCGCCGCGGCGATCGACGCGCCTGCCGGCGAATTGCCGCAGCTGCTGGTCGAGGCGCTGGGCGACCGGCGCATCGTATTGTTCATCGCACTGTTCGCGCATGCGCTGGGCGTCGGTTATCCGCTCGCGCGCGAGATCGTGCTCGATTCGGCCGACGACCGGCTGTGGCTGGCGCTGCGCGCGCTCGATCTGGGTCGCGAGACGATCGCCCATATCGGTTTCGCGCTTTGCGAGGCCGATCCGCGCCGTGATGTCGAACGTTTCGCCGACCGACTCGATTCGATCGTGGCGATCCCGGTCGAAGACGCACGCGCGGCGATCGCACCGCTGCGGCTCGATTCGGATTATCGCGCGGCGATGCTGGCGCTGGCCGGCACGAGGGCGGTGGCATGAACGCAATCGATCGCGCGCTCCCTGTTGCCTGCGGGCGACTCGATCGCGAGGGGCGTCTGATCGACGCCGAGCCGCGGCTGGCCGAACTGAACCAGCGGGCCGGCGGCGAGCCCGGCGCGCCGCTGGCGGTGCCGCAAATCGCCACGCTGGCGCGGCTGGCGCAGCGGCTGGGTATTGCGATCTCGCGCAATGTCGTAGCGGCAGACGGCGACGATGATCTGGATTTGTGGATCCGCGCCGAGCCCGAGGAGGGCGGGGTGCGGCTCGAGGTAAGCGGCTGGCGGCAGCGCCCGGCGTGGCGCGCCACTGCGAGCGAATTCGAGCGCGAAGGCGATTTCTTCCGCTCGGCCGCCGACTGGCTGTGGGAAACCGATGCGTCGCTGCGCATCACTTTCCTGTCGATCGAGGCGGGCGATCGCTATGGCTTCGATTCGAGCACGATGCTGGGTCAGCCGCTGACCCGGCTGTTCCGGCTCGAGCAGGACGAGAGCGGCAATCTGCCGATCCTCGACGCAGTGGCTGCGCAGGCGCAATTCGATGGCCAGAAGGCCGAGATCCGCGGAACCGGGCGGATGGCGCGGCTCGCCGCCACGCCGCGCAGCGATCCGGGCGGCCGCTTTGCGGGCTTTGTCGGCGCGACGCACATGCTCGAAGCGCCGCTGCCGCCCGAACCTGGCCCCGATGCGCCATTGCCGGCACCCGCTGCGGCGTTTGGGGGGTTTCCGGACTCGTTCAGCCAGCGGCTCGATCGCGCGTTGCGCGGACCGCTCGGCAAGATCATCGCCAACGCCGACAGCATCAGCGCGCAGCTGGATGGGCCGCTCAAGCCCGATTATGCCGAATATGCCAGCGACATCGCCAATGCCGGACGGCATCTGCTCGGACTGGTCGAGGATCTGGTCGACCTGCAGGCGATCGAGCGCGAGGATTTTGCGATCTCGCTCGAACCCCTTGATTTGGCCGATGTGGCGCGACGGGCATCGGGGCTGCTCGGCGTGCGTGCGGCGCAATCCGAGGTGCGGATCGACAAGCCGGCGCTGGACGAGACGCTGCCGGCAACGGGCGAGTTCCGCCGCGCGCTGCAGGTATTGGTCAATCTGATCGGCAATGCGGTGCGCTATTCGCCACCCGAGGCGATGGTGTGGATCCGACTGGAGCGGGACGGCGACAAGGCCTGCGTGATCGTCGCCGATCAGGGCAAAGGCATCGCGCTGGAGGACCAGGCCCGGATCTTCGAGAAATTCGGCCGCGTCGACGATAGCGAGCCGGGAGGGTCGGGCCTGGGTCTGTACATCGCCCGGCGGCTGGCGCGAGCGATGGGTGGCGACCTGACCGTCGACAGCGCGCCGGGAATGGGCGCGCGGTTCGTATTCTCACTGCCCTGGCGCGGATGAGCGAGGCGCCCGCCGAAACCGGCAGGCGCCTCATTTCCCGCTAGCGACGGCGGCAGACGGTCACGCGGTGGCCGCGGCGCCATTCGTTCCAGCAGACCCGGCGCGCACGGTGGCCGCGATAATAGCGACCGCGGTCATAGCCACGTCCGCGATCCCAGTGGCGACGATCGCGGCGGTCCCAGCGATCGCGACGGTCCCAGCGACCACGGTCGCCGCGATAGTGCTGGCTGTCGCGATAGCCATAGCCATAATCCTGAACGGCAGCGCTGGCGCTGACGACGGTGACCGGCGCGGCGCTGGCGGTGGTGCCGGCGATGCCGGTGACGGCGAGCGCTGCGGCGGCGATGATCTTGGCAATCTTCATCACAGGGTCCTCTCTTTTTGTCCCGCAGAAGAAGATTAGGCGCCGCTATGCTTCGCGTTGCTGAATCGAGTTGTAGTCTCCGGTACAGGTTGGGGCCGCGGGCCCGTCCGGACTGGCTTCGGTCATTAGATCAGCTTATGGCTTGGCGATGGTGCGACCCCATTTGCCGCTCAATGCGTTGCGCGCCTTCGAGGCCTCGGCACGCCACCTTTCCTTCACCCGCGCTGCGATCGAATTGTGCGTGACGCAGGCTGCGGTGAGCCATCAGATCAAGGCGCTGGAGACGCGGCTGGGGGTGCAATTGTTTCGCCGGCTGCCGCGCGGGCTGGCTCTGACCGACGAAGGCGTGGCGCTCCAGCCGGCGCTGGCGGAGAGCTTCGACCGCATCGCCGAGCTGGTCGAGGGAATCGCCAGCGGCGAAGCGACGCAATTGCTGTCGGTGGCGGCGGTGGGGACTTTCGCCACCGGCTGGCTGCTGCCGCGGCTGCCGGCGTTCCGCGCGGCGCATCCGCGAATCGATTTGCGGCTGTTCACCAACAATAATCGAGTCGATCTGGCAGGCGAGGGGCTCGATCTTGCCATCCGCTTCGGCGATGGCGCATGGCATGCGACCGAGGCAATACCGCTGATCGCGGCGCCGCTGACTCCTTTGTGCACGCCTGCGCTGGCGCGGGGACTCCGCGAGCCGGCCGACTTGTTGAGCGCGTCGCTGCTGCGTTCCTATCGCGCCGACGAGTGGCAGCGCTGGTTCGAGGCGGCAGGGATCGGGGCGCCGACGCTGAAAGGGCCGGTATTCGATTCGTCGCTGGCGATGGCCGAGGCGGCAATGCAGGGGGCCGGCGTCGCACTGGCGCCGGCATCGATGCTGGGCCGGGCATTGGACGACGGCAGCTTGGTGCGGCCCTTTGCGCTCGAAGTGGCGACGGGGCGCTACTGGCTGACCTGGCTCAAATCGCGAGTGCCGAGCCCGGCGATGGTGGCGTTTCGGGAGTGGATCGCAGGAGACGCGTAGCCCTCATCCCGGCTTCCGCCGGATGAGGGTCAGGAATGCCGGCCCTCCCTGCGAGCAGGGAGGGGGCGAGATAGGTCAGCGCTGGCCGACCGGGATGTAATCGCGCTGTGTCGGGCCGGTGTAGAGCTGGCGAGGACGGCCGATCTTCTGCTCGGGGTCCGAGATCATCTCGTTCCACTGCGCGACCCAGCCGACGGTACGGGCGAGCGCGAAGAGCGCCGTGAACATCGTCGTCGGGAAGCCGATCGCCGAAAGGATAACGCCCGAATAGAAGTCGACGTTCGGGAACAGCTTCTTCTCGACGAAATAATCGTCCTTGAGCGCCATTTCCTCGAGCTGGAGCGCGACTTCGAACACCGGATCGTTGACCTTCAGCGCCTCGAATACTTCGCGCACGGTCTTCTGCATCACGGTCGCGCGCGGATCGTAATTCTTGTAGACACGGTGGCCGAAGCCCATCAGGCGGAATGGATCGTTCTTGTCCTTGGCGCGGGCAATGAACTCGGGGATGCGTTCGGGGCGGCCGATTTCGTGGAGCATGTTGAGCGCGGCCTCGTTGGCGCCGCCATGCGCCGGACCCCACAGGCAGGCGATGCCCGCCGCGATGCACGCGAACGGATTGGCGCCTGACGAGCCGGCGAGGCGCACGGTCGAGGTCGAGGCGTTCTGCTCGTGATCGGCGTGGAGGATGAAGATGCGGTCGAGCGCGCGCTCGATCACCGGATTGACGACATATTCCTCGGCGGGGACGCCGAAGGTCATGCGCAGGAAATTGCCGGTGTAGGACAGGCTGTTGTCCGGATAGAGGAATGGCTGGCCGACGCTGTATTTGTACGCCATCGCCGCGATCGTCGGCATCTTGGCGATCAGCCGGTGCGACGCGATCATGCGCTGCTTGGGATCGGTGATGTCGGTCGAATCATGGTAGAAGGCCGAGAGCGCGCCGGCGACGCCGCACATCACCGCCATCGGATGCGCATCGCGACGGAAGCCGCGATAGAAGGTCGCGAGCTGCTCGTGCAGCATGGTGTGGCGGGTGATCGTGTTGTTGAAGCTGGTGAGCTCGCCCTCGTTCGGCAGTTCGCCGTTGAGCAGCAGATACGCCACTTCCATGAAGCTCGACTGCTCGGCGAGCTGGCCGATCGGATAGCCGCGGTGGAGCAGGACGCCCTCGTCGCCGTCGATATAGGTCAGGCCCGATTCGCAGCTCGCCGTGGAGGTGAAGCCGGGATCATAGGTGAACTTGCCGGTCTGGGCATAGAGCTTGCGGATGTCGACGACGTCCGGGCCGACGCTGCCCGTGAGGATCGGGTATTCGACTTCCTTACCCGGAACCTGAAGCTTCGCGGTATCGCTCATAAACGTCGTCCTTGTCTGGCCCGGATCAGGCGGGCTTGGTCATTTGATCGGCGATGCGGGCCAGGCTTTCGTCCCGCCCCAGCAACGCCAGAACGTCGAAGATGCCCGGAGAGGTGCGTCGCCCGACCAGTGCTGCGCGCAAAGGCTGCGCGACGGCGCCGAGCTTGACTCCCGCATCGTCGGCGACGGTCCGTACCGCCGCTTCGAGCGCCTCCGTATCCCAGCTTCCCGTCGCGTCAAGCGCGACATGGATCCGAAACAATAGCTGAGGCGCCTCGCCTTCGAGCAAAGCCCTGGCACCCTCGTCGAGTTCCAGCGGGCGTGTCCTGAAAAGGAACATCGCGCCGTCGGCGATCTCGTTGAGATTGGCCGCGCGCGGCTTGAGCGACGGCATCGCCGCCTCCAGCAGCGTCGATTGCGATTCCGAAAGTTCGAAAGGCAGGCGCTTCGCTATGAGCCGGGTGAGGCGGGAATCGTCGGCGGCGCGGATATAATGGCCGTTGAGGTGCTCGAGCTTCTTGAGGTCGAAGCGCGAGGGGCTCTTGCCGACCCCGGCGAGGTCGAACCATTCGACTGCCTGCTCGCGGCTGATGATCTCGTCGTCGCCATGCCCCCAGCCGAGCCGGAGCAGATAATTGGACACCGCTTCGGGAAGCAGACCGAGCTCGTCGCGATACTCGTCGACCGCGACGGCGTTCTTGCGCTTCGACATCTTGGTGCCGTCGGGATTGAAGATCAGCGGGATGTGCGCATAGACGGGCTCGTTCCAGCCCATCGCACGATAGATCGGAAGCTGGCGGAAGGCGTTGTTGAGATGGTCGTCGCCGCGGATGACATGGGTGACGCCCATGTCGTGATCGTCGACCACCACTGCGAGCATATAGGTCGGAGTGCCGTCCGAGCGGAGCAGGACCATATCGTCGAGCTCGCTATTGTTGACGGTGACCGCGCCCTGAACCTGATCGTCGATCGTGACGCTGCCTTCGCGCGGCGCCTTGAGGCGGACGACGAAAGGGGCCCCCTCCGGCGCCTCGCTCTCGTCGCGACCGCGCCAGCGACCGTCGTAACGGAGCGGCTGCTTGTTGGCGCGCTGGCCGGCGCGCATTTCCTCGAGCTCTTCCGCAGTGGCGAAGCACTTATAGGCATGGCCGCCGGCAAGCATTGTGTGCGCGACCTCGGCGTGGCGTGCGGCGCGTGCGAATTGGTAGACCTCGTCGCCGTCCCAATCGAGACCGAGCCAGCGCATCCCGTCGAGGATGGCCTCTATCGCCGGCTCGGTCGAGCGCGCACGATCGGTATCTTCGATCCGCAGCAGGAACTTGCCGCCGTGATGGCGGGCGAACAGCAGGTTGAACAGCGCCGTGCGCGCGCCGCCGATATGGAGGAACCCGGTGGGGGAAGGCGCGAAACGGGTGACGACAGGCTTGCTGCCGGTATCAGATGTTGCGCTCAACCGCGCGTGCTCCCAGACTGTAAAATCGATGGCCAGCTCAGCCGCCGAGGCCCCTAGCACGGGGTTGCCCGCCCTTCAAATGGGGGCGAGGGCGGCGTTTCGCCATGGCGTTGTCGAGATAGAGAAGTGGCTCGAGGCCGAGCGCGAGCAATTGGTGCTATGGCTGCCGGTGATGTTGGGGGCGGGGATCACGGCGTGGTTCCTGTTGCCCGATGCGGCGCGCTGGATCGGATTCACGCTCGGCGGACTCGCGCTGGCGCTGGTGGGGATCGCGCTGCCCGGCAGGAATAGGGCACCGCGGGTGGTGGCGATCGCCGCAATGGCGCTGGCGGCGGGCTGTGCGATGACCTGGTGGCGCAGCGAGCGCGTCTCTGCGCCGGTGCTGGCGCGACCGGCGGTGGTGATGGTCACCGGGCGGGTCGAGCGAGTCGAGCAGCTGCCCGCGCGTGACATGGTGCGCGTGACGCTGGCGCCGCTCGGCCATGCCGATCTTCCGCCGAAGCTCCGCGTCAATCTCGTCCGTGCCGACGCGCCGGAGAGACTCGCGCAGGGAGCGGTGATCCGGCTGCGCGCACGGCTGATGCCGCCACCCACGGCGGCAGTGCCGGGAGCCTATGATTTCGCGCGGGTCGCGTGGTTCGCCGGGCTGGGGGCGACGGGGAAGGGCTTTGCGCCGGTCGAGATCGTCAAGCCCGCAGCCGCGCCGGGCGCGGATCTGAGGACGCGGTTGTCGACGCACATCCAGTCGCGGATTGCCGGCAGTGGCGGCGGAATCGCAAGTGCGCTGGCGACCGGCGACCAAGGTGCGATCACCGAGGAGGATTCGGAGGCGATGCGGCGCTCCGGCCTCGCGCATCTGCTGTCGGTGTCCGGCCTCCACGTCACTGCGGTGACCGCCGCGGCGATGCTGCTGGTGCTGCGGCTGCTGGCGTTGAGCCCGATGCTCGCCTTGCGCTGGCGGCTTCCGCTGGTCGCTGCCGGGGCAGGGGCATTGGCCGCGGTGGGCTATACTTTGCTGACCGGCGCCGAGGTGCCGACGATCCGCTCATGCGCGGCGGCACTGCTCGTCCTGCTCGCATTGAGCCTCGGGCGTGAGGCGATCACGCTGCGGCTGGTCGCGGCGGGGGCCTTCCTCGTGCTGCTGCTCTGGCCCGAAGCGCTCGCCGGACCGAGCTTCCAGCTGAGCTTCGCGGCGGTGACGGCGATCGTCGCGCTGCACGAAAGTCCGCGGGTGCGCGGCTGGTTCAAGCGGCGCGAGGAAGGCCATGGGCGGCGCTTGCTGCGCGCGCTCGGCTCGCTGCTGCTCACTGGCGTCGCGGTCGAATTGGCGCTGATGCCGATCGGGCTGTTCCACTTCCACAAAGCCGGCGTCTATGGCGCGCTCGCCAATATCGTCGCGATCCCGCTGACCACCTTCGTGATCATGCCGCTCGAGGCGCTGGCACTGGTGCTGGACCCGGCCGGGATCGGCGCGCCGCTCTGGTGGCTGACAGCGCGTGCGCTCGATCTGTTGCTGTGGCTGGCGCATGTGACCGCCTCGGCGCCGGGCGCGGTGGCGGCACTGCCGGCGATGCCGGGCGGGGCCTATGCCCTGATCGTCATAGGCGGGCTGTGGGTCGCCTTGTGGCGGACCCGGCTTCGCTGGGCAGGCGCGGTGCCGTTCGCGCTCGGGCTGGGCTGGGCGTTACTGACTCCGCCGCCCGATCTGCTCGTCACTGGCGACGGTCGCCATCTCGCGATCCGGATGGCAAGCGGGGAAATGGCGCTGCTGCGCGACCGCGCGGGCGATTATACCCGCGCGATGCTGAGCGAGAATAGCGGCGCGGAGGACGCGGAGCTCGCCTTGCTCTCCGATGCGCCGGGCGCGCGGTGCAGCCCGGATCTGTGCCTCGTCGCGGCAGGCGGCACACGGCGTTGGCGGGTGCTGGCGACGCGCAGCGGCTATCTGGTACCGTGGCGCGAAATGATCACGGCGTGCCGAAATGCCGATGTCGTGGTGAGCGAGCGCAGCCTGCCGCCCGGTTGCGTGCCGCGCTGGCTGAAGCTCGACCGCGACACGCTGAAGAAGACCGGCGGACTGGCGATCCGCTTCGGCGACGCGGAGGTGCGGACGGTGCGGGGCGGAGGGTCGCACCCGTGGCTCGATCCGCTGACGGTCCAGCCGCCTTATACGGCACGGCCCGGTGACCGCCGGTGAAGGCCGCTCGCAGCCAGGTTGGGGAGCGGCAGCTGACGCTCCGGTTGCGGGGACAAATCGGTTTGCCTGACCGCATGGCAATCATGTTCAGCCTGGCGCGTTGATTGCCAATTGTGCAGCGAAAGCGCGCGCATAAGCGGGGCGCGCTTCGCCGCGGGCGACATAGGTAGCCAGATTCGGATATTCGTCGAGGAGACCGGACATTCGCAGCCGGAGCAGGACCGACACCATCAGAAGGTCGCCCGCGCTGAACGCACCGTCGAGCCAATCGGCGGTACCGAGGCGCGCCGAGAGCTGATCCAGCCGGGTGCGGATACGATCCGTTACCAACGGCAAGCGCTCCTTGGCCCACGGCTTGTCGCCTTCGAATATCCTGGCGGTGGTCAGATCGAGGATCGGCGGCTCGACGGTGTTGAGCGCGGCGAACATCCAGCTGATCGCGCGCGCCCGGGCATCCCCCTCCGGCAGCAGGCCGGCATTTCGCTCGGCGATATGAAAGACGATCGCACCTGTCTCGAATAGCGAGAGAGTGCCTTCCTCATAGGTGGGAATCTGGCCGAAAGGATGGAGTGCCAGATGCCCGGGCGCTTTCATCCCGGTGAAGGAAACGAAGCGAACCTCGTAAGGCAGGCCGGCTTCTTCGAGCGCCCAGCGAACGCGCGTGTCGCGCGCAAGTCCCATGCCGCCGTCGGGCGACCGTTCAAAAGCCGTGATCGTGATCGTCATTGCATCCGTCTCCGCAGTTGCGCCATCGCACCTCGCGTCTCATCGTGACGACGAACGAGCTTCGCGGAAATCGACGGCGCCCGTGACTATCTATCTCGAAAGGCTGATCGCCGGTTTCGGGTCAAAAAACCATAGCCGGTCAGGTACCAGAACAGCGCAACCTCTTCGGATTTCCCTGGGCCCGGTTCGTGGTAAAGCAAGCGATCGTGGCCGCCAATGACGAAGCCGTAGCGCTGGTAGAAGAGGCATGCCGCGACGTTGTTCGATCGGGTTTCCAGGCGGATCGTTCCCAATCGCGAGTCGCGTGCCCAGCCGGTTGCCTCATCCATCAACGCGGCGGCTAATCCGCGTCGACGAAACGGTCGCGCTACGGCGAGATCATCGATTACGGCGCAGCCGTTCCATCCCCGGCTCGCAACGATATAGCCGGCGAGGTTCTCCCCTTTCGCGCCACAACAGAAACATTCTGTCGGTTTCCTCGGCCGATTCGTACAGAGCATCGTCCCGTCCGTAGGTCTTCCGTCGCGGCGGCAAGGGCTCGAGGCGTAACGGCGTAGCGTCGAAAGGCTCCACGACCATGCTGTCGGTCTCGAAGGAAAAGTCGGTCTTCCCGGCCCATTTCGGAAGCATGTCAGCGCGGAGGATTTCCACAGCGATCTGATACGCACCCGATATGGGGACAGCTACGGGAACTGGTTCGACTTGAGGCGCTAGCATCCGGTCGGAGACCGTCAATATGTCCGAAGCCCGAACCGATGTCGTTCCGGCGCGCGCGGCAGTCGCTTTGCCGCTCCGGCGCCGAGGCCGGCCTTGTCCTGCGATGGATTGCGCGGGAGGCTTTCGATAGAGGCGCGACCTCGTAGCGAAGCGGAGCAGGGCATGCGCCGGACGAAAGTTGCAGTTGCGGCGGGAGTCGCGCTCGCTCTGATTGGCCCGGCGCGGGCTCAAGGCTTTCCCGACCTCGGATATATGGGGACCACCATCGGCGCCGGCGGAGTGCAGACCGCGGCGATGAACAATGTCATCGCCTCCAGCGTCGCGACGCACCGCGCGCAACCCCGGGTGAAGGCGGCGCCGCGAGCCGAGGCGACGGCCACCAGCTACCGCGCCACGCCCGAAGTCGCGCAGCGGGTACGCAGTCAGTTCGCCGACTGGATCGTCGCGCGTGCCGGTGCCGATGTCGGACGACAGGTCGCAACGGCGATGCAGGGCACCGATCCGGTGCGGGATTGGGCGAAGATCGTCAGTGCCGACGGTCTGCGGCCCGGCGACGCTGCCGATGCGCTGGCAGGCTATTGGGTGCTCAACTGGGTCATCGCCAATCGCGGCGACAATGATCGTGCGCAGGCGCTCGCGGCGCGCGATCAGGTTCGTACGACGATGGCGCAGTCCCCGGTCTATACGCGCCTGACCGAGCCCCAGCGGCAGGAACTCGCCGAAACGCTGATGCTCAACTTCCTGCTCCAGCAGGCCGTCTATGTCGATGCGCTCAAGCGCGATGACCAGGCCCTGCTCCGCAAGCTCGGCGACGCTGCGGTGGCGCGCTTTCGCAGCGAGATGGGCGTCGACCTTCGCCAGCTGACGCTCACCCGAAAGGGCTTCGTAGCGAAATAACCGGGCGTCTGCCGACCCTCGGTGACTCAATAGCGCCGCAACAGCCCCGCCAGCCGGCCCTGCACGCGCACCTGATCGGGGCGGTAGCGCTGGGCGCTGTAATCGCGATTGGCCGGATCGAGCCGGATCATCGCGCCTTCCTTGCGGAAATATTTGAGCGTCGCCTCGGCATCTTCGATCAACGCGACGACGATCTCGCCGTCCCGCGCAGTCTCGGTGCGGCGAATCAGCGCATAATCGCCATCGAGAATGCCTGCCTCGACCATCGAATCGCCGGCGACTTCGAGTGCATAATGCTCGCCCGATCCGAGCAATGCGGCAGGGACCGGAAGCATGGTCGAGCCTTCGAGCGCCTCGATCGGGGTACCCGCGGCGATGCGGCCGTGAAGCGGAATCTCGACCACATCGTTGGCCGGGCTCGGCAGAGTTGCGGGAGCCGGGCTCGATTTGTCAACTTTGGCCGCGACGGGCTTCCTGGCGTCGCCGGCCCGCTCAGGGACGCGCAGCACTTCGAGTGCGCGGGCGCGATTGGGCAGGCGGCGGATGAACTCGCGTTCCTCGAGCGCGCTGATCAGCCGATGCACGCCCGACTTGGACTTGAGATCGAGCGCATCCTTCATTTCCTCGAACGAAGGCGAAACGCCGGTCTCGGCCAACCGGTCGGCAATGAAGCAGATGAGCTCGTGCTGCTTGCGCGTGAGCATCCAGATCCTCCTGTCTAGAACAGACACGGAACGTTTATGCAATGTTCCGGTCGCTTGTCAAGCGAGGTCGAGGATTTCCACCGGGTCGCCGGTTTGCGCCGCGGGGGCATGGGGTTCGCGGACGATCAGGCAGGTCGCGCGAGCCAGCGTCCGGAGCATCGCGCTGTCCTGCAGCGTCGAGGCGAAGGCGCGGCCGTCGCGGATCTCGGCACGGAGATAGTCGGTGCGCTCGCCATTGGCGGCGAGCGGCTCGCCGAGCGTCGCGGTGCGCGTGCGGGGCAGCGGATCGGTCGCGCCGGCGAGGTGGGCGACGAGCGGGCGGACGAAGAGCAAGGCCGTCACGAACGCGGAGACAGGGTTGCCCGGCAGGCCGAGCACGACCATGCCGCCGCGCTTGCCCGCCATCATTGGCTTGCCCGGACGGAGCGCGATCTTCCAGAAGTCGATCGTCGCGCCGGCTGCCTCGAGGGCGGGACGGACGAGGTCGTGATCGCCCACCGACGCGCCGCCACTGGTGACCAGCAGATCGGCTTCGACGGCGCGGAACGCGGCTTCGAGCGTGTCCCGATGATCGGGGAGAATGCCGAGGTCGAGGATCTCGACCGGCAGCTCGGCGAGCTGGGCGGCGAGCATCAGCCGGTTGGTCTCGGGGAGCTGGGCTTCGCCGATGGGGGCACCGGGCGCGACCAGCTCGTCCCCGGTCGCGGCGATCGCCACGCGGACCTTGCGCCGGACCGCAACCTCGGCATGGCCGGCGGTGCCGGCGAGCGCGAGCCGAGCCGGGGTGAGACGATCGCCGGCGCGGATCAGCAGGTCGTCTTCGGAAAAATCGAGTCCGCGGCGTCGGACGTTGCGGCCACAGGTCGCCGGGCCTTCGCCCGCGAGGCGCAGCATATCGCCCTCGCGTGCCGCTTCCTCCTGGACCATCACTGTATCGGTCCCTTCGGGTAACGGCGCGCCGGTGAAGATGCGCACCGCCTCGCCGGGCCCTGCCGCGCCGGCGAAAGCGCGGCCGGCGGCGCTCTCCCCGATCACGCGCCATGGCCCCGGCAGCTCGGCGAAGCGGATCGCATAGCCGTCCATTGCCGAAAGGTCGGCCGACGGCTGGGTGCGGGCGGCATGGAGGTCCTCGGCGGCCCAGCGCCCGGCGGCATCGGCCAACGGCACATGCTCTACCGGCAGCTGCGGCGCGAGCGCGAACAGCCGCGACGAGGCTTCGGCGAGGGGAAGGAGCACAGGCATCGGCACAGCAATGTGCGGGGAGGAGGGGCGGTGCAAGGCTTTGCGCGCATCGATCCGGCGTTGATATCTTTGCCCCGGCGCGCAGCTGGCGGTGCGGAGCTGAGGACAATGGCGGCCAGGCGCTTGCGTGCCGTAAAGGGCTGCGGTAACGCTGAACCATATGGTTCAGTTTCACAATGCCCGCCTCGATGCCTCGTTCGCAGCGCTTTCGGACGCCACCCGGCGCGGCGTTCTGGAGCGGCTCGGACGCGGGGATGCTTCGATCACCGACCTGGCCGACAAGTTCCACATGACCCTGACGGGGATGAAGAAGCACGTCGACGTCCTGGAGAAAGCGGGACTGGTCGCAACGGAGAAGGTCGGGCGCGTGCGGACCTGCAGGCTGGGGCTTCGCGCGCTTCAGGCCGAGATGGCCTGGATCGAAGGATACCGACAGCTCTGGAACGCGCGTTTCGACGAACTGGACAGGATCGTCGAGGAATTGAAAGCAAGGGAGGAATGCAATGGGCCCGAAAGATAGTGCGTCGAGTTCGATGCAGAGCCGCACGAAGGTGGAGCGGAGGTCGGACCGCGAGCTGGTGATCACGCGGACCTTCGATGCGCCGGCACGCATCGTATACGAGGCCTGGACCAGACCGGAGCTGCTCATGCGGTGGTGGGCGCCGAAGTCGCTGGGCGTGCCGTTGCTTTCCTGCGACATGGATGTCCGCACCGGGGGCAGATACCGCCTCGAGTTCGGGCAGGATGCTGCCAACTCCTGGGCATTCTTCGGCAAATATGTCGAAGTGGTGCCCAACGTCCGTCTCGTCTGGACCAACGAAGAGGGCGAGGACGGCGCCTTGACCACGGTCACCTTCGACGAACAGGGCGGCAAGACGCTTCTGGTCTTTCGAGAACTATACCCGTCGAGGGAAGCGCTCGACGAAGCCTTCATCGGGATGGAAGGCGGGACCCCCGAGCAGTTCGAGCAGCTGGACGCGCTTCTCGCCACTCTGGGAGCGGGCGCGGAAGGACCCTGATCGACCGGAGCGTGCGGGCGACCGACGTTTTCAGCGCGGCGCCTGGCTTCCGGAGACGAGGCTGAGTTCGCGCGGGCGCAGCGGCAGGCGGAATTCGCAGAGGATGCGATTGTGCACCGCCTCGATCACATTGGCCGGGCCGCCGCCGATCTCGGGAAGCGACACCCAGAGCTGGGCACCGGGCGCGAAAACCGCGCGAGTCTCGAGCTCGACGAGATGCGCGGTGAGGCCGCGGACGCGGGCATTCCACCAGCGTACGCCTTCGCGGATGCTGGCCGGGGCGTCGAGGCGGATCGCATGCTTGTCGGGAATCATGCCCTCGCGTTCCGGGTTGAGCGGGGTCGGCGCGGGGGCGGCG
>Ga0247823_10000737_pt1 | contig 27555 bp, 23 predicted proteins | sample 13C_PalmiticAcid_2_FD_192426 | JGI IMG/M metagenome (GOLD analysis project Ga0247823, IMG submission 192426) | Soil microbial communities from agricultural site in Penn Yan, New York, United States - 13C_PalmiticAcid_Day30 | ecosystem: Environmental > Terrestrial > Soil > Agricultural land...
GCCCCAGGGGATGGGCATGGGGATGGGCATGGACATGGGAATGGGTATGGGCATGGACATGGGGATGGGCATGGGAATGGGTATGATGCACCACCAATCGGGCGTCATGCACCCGGACATGGTGCCGCCCGAGATGAACATCAATGGCGGCTCGTGGCGCGCCCCCAACGTCAGGAGGAGGGCGCCGCAGGGCGTTGCGCACCGCGAGCACAACAAGTATGAGCTGCCGCGCTCGTCGGTGCTCGCGGGGCTTGGGGGGATGGGCAGGGGGATGCATAGGGTGTCGGAGTGGGTGAACTACGTGGAGCCGGGGCCGCCGGAGGACGGGGCTACTGTTGTGCAATAGGGGGGGTTTGCTGTCTTTTCAGTGCTTTTTTGTTCTCGGCTTGTTTCTGCCCTCTACTCTCTGTTTTGGGTTTGCCTTTTTTTTTTGGAGCCTTAACGATCGTTTCTGAGTGAGTTGGTCTTATTCTGGAGACTCGAGGCAGGTACGTTGAGGTTTGGCTGTCAGGGATCTTGGGCGTGAGGATGTTCAGCATGGGAGGGAGGCATAGTCATGACGTTTATGATTGAAATGTGATATGGTTGGTATGTGGCATGTGGTATCAGGTATGCAGGCTTTTCTTCTTTTTCTTAGCTATATGGCTGGGTTGTCTGTTGAGGGAGAAGCTGGGATCGGGTTGGATCGGATCGGGGGGAGAATGATGAGCGAGGCCAGATGTTGGGGAGGATGGAAGGGGGAGGGAGGTTGGTCCTCTGGCCCAGACAGAGAGGCTTTCTTGTATCTACTAGTAGCTAGTTCATGATTGCATATAATGTCTGTTTTTGCTCGCGAACCCCAGAGGCCCATTCTAGTCTTCGGTTGGGGACACCTAAAGGGTTCAGGTATGAAGTAGTTAAGTCGGGACACCCTCACATGGATTGCAAAGGGAACCAGATGAAACAGAATTGGACATCTCCAAAAACTGGCCGTCTATTTCTACGCCTGAAATATAGACCCTCGCGACTGGATACCCGTACCCATACACACAACCTGCCAACAGGCTCACCTCCTCGGCCTCTTGGTCGGCCGCGCGTTCTTCTCCCTCTTCGCCTCCTGCACCGCCCGCGCCTTGCGGATGTCGGTCGCGGTCTTGAGCTCCCGCCGGCTGCCCTCGCCGTCCTTGTACTTGCCCACGCGCTTCTCCTTGGCCTCGGCCACGCGCTTCTTGCGCACGTGGTAGTCGTCGCGGAACTTGTCGGCGTCCTTGGGCGCCTTCTCCTGCCGGTGCTTGAAGCGCATGCCGCCGCCGCCGGGGGCCTGCCCGGCAAAGTTGCGCACCAGGTTCGCCTTCTCGGCCTCGCCGACGACGGGCAGGCGGCCGAGCCGGTTCGCGCGCCGCCACTTGTCGAAGCGGCCCGACTGGAACGAGGCGGCGATCTTGACGCCGCTCTCGCCGCGGATCATCTTGGCGCCGCGCGAGCCGTCGTCGTCGTTGGCCCGCGCGACGTACTTGCTGTGGCGCTTGTCCCAGCGCATCTTGGAGCGGGTCGGCTGGCCGAAGGCCTTGGCGCCGTCGTCGTTGGTCAGGTCCATGGCGGCGTCGCGGGCCGCCTCGACGAAGTGCGTGGTCTGCGTGCCGCCCGAGTGCACGCCGTAGGCGCGCTCTTCGGCCGCGCTGGTGGTGCGCGGGGTGTAGGACATGAAGATCTCCGGGTCTTGGAACGAGGTCTGGCCCTTTTTGGACTTGCCGCTGCTAGTTACTGTGACTTCGAGTTCCGAGTCGGATTCCTCGTCTTCCCAGGCGCCCTCGCCGTCCTGGCCGGCTTGTTCTTCGTCGAACTCCTCGAACTCCCCGCCGTTTGCTTCGCCTGGCACGTCGTCGCCGTCTTCGTTGTCGTCGGCATCCACCATGTCTGTGTCCTCGTCCTCTTTCTTGGACCTTCGAGGACCGACGCGTGCCCTGAAGCTGCGCATAACCTCTGCGGCCTTGTTCTTGGCAGACTTGCCCTGCGGCCCAATCTCGAAGACGGTCTCTTGTGGCTTGAACCCGCTGATCTTGGAGAGCAGACTGTCCCGAGCTTGTTCGGCGTTTGCAGCCGATTCTCCGAACAGAGCGTGGACCTGGGTCCAGCCCTTGGATGCGATGATCTCGCGGGCACGCTTGGCGCTCTGGCTGGATGCCGAGTTTCGGGTCTTCATGTAGAGCTTCTCGGCCTTGATGGTAACACCCTTGAGTGCGTTGATATCTTCGTCGTCACCGAGTACCTTTTTAACCCACTCTACGTTATTCTCGAGATCGCTCCTCATCAAGGAACCCACCACAACATCTTGGGCGAAGGAGGGTTCCTTGACCTCGCGGCCAAGCACCATCTTTTTGCCTAGGAAGAGTTGAAGGTCCAGAAGATAGGGAAGGTCAGACTCCCTGACGAGACCATATGCCCAACCGCGCTGGCCAGCACGGGCTGTACGACCCACACGATGGACGAAGACCTTGGGCTGAGGGGGAAAGTCGTAGTTGATGACATTGGCGAGCACCGGGATGTCGATACCACGGGCGGCAACATCCGTGACCACCAGAATGTTTGCCCTTCCTCTCCTGAAGTTGTCGACTTGGATTTTCCGGGCGGTTTGGTCGAGGGCACCATAGACATACGAGACGGCAAACCCAGCATGGCGCAGCAGGTTCGCGAGGTACTCGACGTGGTGCTTGGTGGCTGTGAAAATAATGGTCGAATGCTCTGTTGGCTTTTCTCTCCGACGGGGCTTGTCGGAACCGCGCTTCCTCTTTCTCGAGTGTTCCTCGTCCTCTTCCTCGACGCCCTCAGGCAGGCCCAAGGGCATCTTGATCACGTCGTGCAGAATGTGGAGGAGCGCGCCCTCCTTTTCACCACCCTTGACTGAGAAGAATGCACTCTCGAGGTCGGGGGATATCTTGGTCTCGGCGTCTAACCTCACAAGACTGGGCTCTTGCAAGCCTGCTCTCGCGAACTCGACAAGGGATGATGGCAGCGTCGCAGAGAACAGAAGCGTCTGCCTGGATGGAGGCAGGGCGTGCAGAATCTCGGTAAGCTGAGCGGCAAAACCCATTTCGAACAGCCGATCGGCCTCATCGAAGACGACGTATCTGACAGACGAGAGATCGAGGTTCATTTCGACTTTCAAGTGGAGAAAGCGGCCGGGTGTGGCGATGATAATATCAGGGTTGGCGGCCATCAAGCCGAACTGCTCCTCCAGACTGTCACCACCGACCAACAAGACAGTCTTGAGGTCGGTCCCCTTGCCCAGCTCCTTGACGACCTTCAATGTTTGCAGAGCCAACTCGCGAGAGGGTGAGAGAACGAGAGCCCTGGCGCCGACTCGTGCGCTGTGCGCCTTGAGACGCTCGATCATGGGAATGACGAAAGCGGCTGTCTTGCCGGAACCCGTCCGGGCCATGCCCACGACATCGCGCCTCTCGAGGACCAGGGGAATCGCCTTGCGCTGGATAGGGGTGGGGACCGAGAAGCCTTTGCGGTTGATGGCTCTTAGGAGATTCGCATTGAGACCTGGACACGGGGTGTCAATTCATGCGAGAAGAGGTGCAACAAGGGGGAACACCGACCCATGGCCTGGAAGCCGCCGCCCTTCTTGGCCTTGTTGCTCTGGAGGTTGCCAGTCTTGCGGTTGGAACTCCGCTGTTGCTTGGCAATGAAGGCGGCATCACCGTCGGCATCGTCCGAGTCGGCATCGCCGAGGAGGTCTCCAAAGTCGAGGTCGACGGGGGCGGCAGCGCCCTTCTTGGTGTTGGTGTCGACATCATGGTCGCTGTCGCTGTTGCTGTCGGCGTCGTTGGCGAACAGAGACCCGGCAATGTCGACCTCGTGCTCTGAATAGGCCGGGGAGGCCGCACGTCTCGGCTTCGGCATGGTGGAGTGTTGGTGCTGCACGGGGGTGCAGTCTGGAATTGACTTGACAGAGACACTCCTGCGGATGCCTTCAGTTAGCAGGACACAGAGCTCTCCTAGCCTGCGCGGGAGCCAGACCGTGTAAATTTTCGGAACACTCTCTGGTCGCCAAATTTTAGCGGGGCCGAGTTCCTTATCTCTTATCGCTTATGCCCGCCAGCGACATCAGCCATGCGCCCGCCTTCCCCTGTCTGCGAACAGACAACAAAACACTGACTCGAGGCATACACTCCCTGAATTTAAAAGAGCGGCCAATCTTGTGTTGATTGATCTCGCGATCGCACAGGTTGCTTCACTATGGCTACGAAAGCGACGAAAGACACGCCAGATGACACCCCCGTCGACACGCGGGATGCGCTGGAGGTGCTGGAATCAGAGGCCAAAGAATGGGACAAGGTGCGCCCATCACTTTGCCATGTCCGCCGACCATCCAGTTGTTGACAGCGCCACTAGGATGCCGAGATTGATCGCATCTTGAAAGCCTTCAGGCTTGATGCGTAAGCCCATCCCCCACGGGATCAACCCTCTCACAAGCAAACCACTGACACACACCCCCCTCGCCAGCTACGCCGTCCTGGGCCTGAAACCCGGCGTGCCCGAATCCGACATCAAGATCGCCTACCGCAAAAAGTCGCTCCTCATCCATCCCGACAAGACCAAGAACCCCCTCGCGCCCGAAGCTTTCGACCGTCTCAAAAAGGCCCAGACCGAGCTGATGGACGAGAAGCACCGCAAGAACCTCGACGAGGCCATCGCCGACGCCCGCATGTTGTTGATCCGCGAGAACAAGTGGACCGTCGACAGCCCGGAGCTCAAGACGGAGGACTTTGAGCACAAGTGGGCAGACAAGACCAAATTCGTGCTCATCGAGAACGAGCAGCGGCGGCGGCGGCAGATGAAGGCCCAGATGCAGGAGGAGGGCCGCGAGCAGCGCCGCCAGGACGAGGAGGCCGAGCAGCGCCGCAAGAAGCGCCAGCATGAGGAGGACTGGGAGGCCACGAGGGACCAGAGGATCAGTAGCTGGCGGCAGTTTCAAAAGGGGGGGAAGAGCGCGGAAGATGGGCCGGAGAAAAAGAAGAAGAAGAAGCTGAAGCCTATTGGTTGAGACCGTGGCTGTTCCCTTTTCTACTTTTCTTTCTTTCTGGGTCCGAATCGGGGCTCACAACTCGGCCACCAGGGGCTACGGCGTTTGGGGAGGGTGGGTTTTCATTGTGAGTCGATATTGAGAGGAAGAGCGTGCTTCATTGACTCTGACCATACGGAACGATTTCCATCGATGCCAGGTTTACTATGATGGTGTTGGACTCGGCACTGAAGCTGGAAAACATTCTCAGACGGTCCGTGATGTTGATTTGCATGTGACATCGTGATGATATTGACTTTTGTTTCGTTACAGCCAGAACATTTTACAGAGCAGATATCCGACCGGACCTGAGATCCCTACCAAGGAGCACCATACCTGTGGTAACACCAATCCAGCTCCAGACATTGGGCAGATGACTTCAAAAACCCCCCACCTCAGTTCCCCTTTTCCATCTTCATACCTCCTTACAAAAACCGTCCTATTTCGGCGCATGCTTCTTCTTGTACTGCACAAACCGCCCCAGATTCACCAGCGCCTCATCGGCCCGCGTCCGCAACTCGCCCTGAGTCCGCTTATCAATCCCTTTGGCGAGCGCCTTCATCTTGGGCACAAACTCCTCCAGATGCTTCAGGAAGCCGTCCTTCCAAAACACCTCCTTGTCGCACGGCGCATCTTCGTCGCCGTACATGTCAAACAGCTGGTTCAGCGCCTCGACGACGTCGGCCGCCGGTGTCGATCCCGTCTCGTCGCTGCTGCCGAGGAGCGTCACCAAGAACACGCCCACCTCGCGGTTGACCTCGAGCGGGGCCGGGTCGCGCGCCAGCGAGCCCAACACGCCGATGCACTTGACGCCGAGGCCCTGGAACGGGTCTTGGGCTTCGCTGCCGTCTTCGGACTCGGGTTGCTGCGCCTGGTTCTTGGAGGCGTGGTAGAGCGACATGAACTTCCGGTGCTGCGCGCCGTCGGCGGGGGTCTCGCCGTTCAGGGTGCGGGCGACGGCCCAGGCGAGGCTGGTGACTTGCGTCGCGAGCTTGAGATCGGCGCTGTCGGCCTCGAGGATGGGCGCTATTGTCTTGCGCCAGATCTTCTTGGCCGTCGGGTACCAAGCGTTGGAGATGTGCGCGTTTTCGCCGTTGGCGAACTCCAGGCAGGCGATCGTCCAGGCGATGTTGTTGAGCGCCGAGAGGGAGTGGGATTGGATGGCGAGGGTTTCCTCGCTGTCGATGGGGATGTTGGAGAGTCGGATGAGTTGTGGGATGGCGTTTTGGATGAGCTCGCGGAGGGTTGGGAGGTCGCTGAGGTCGCCTGCCCCCGAGCCCTCTTCGCCTGTTACGAGGTCCATGTCGGCCTCGATGTCTGAGCCCACCGAGTCGTCATCGCCTTCTTCTTCGTCATCTTCACCCTCGCCTTCTTCCTCCTCTTCGGGATCGGCGTCAGAGCCCCCATCAACGTCCATTGCGTCGGCATCGGCGTCCTCGATACCATCCCACTCCTCATCGGTCTTGGCGGGCCCGGACGGTGCCCGGTTGCCCTTCTCAAGCGTCTGTTGAAAGTCGGTTCCGATGGATGCCAGGATTTCTAGGGCGACCTGCGCAATCCCGGCGTTGCCCGAACCCCCGTTGGCGGTTGCACTGCTTGGTGTGACTTGCGCCAGCGCCCGCGCCAGGCTGGGGATGATGACCGCGTCGCATGCGCCGTCCTTGCCATTGCTGTGATCGAGCCACCCTAGCGACGAGAACAGATTGTGGAGGACACCGCAAGAGAGCACGGCCCTGGGGCCAGTTCCGGTTGCGAGTTTCAGCAGGGCGTCGTAGCACTGTGTCTCCTGGTCGTTGGTCATGGCCTGTCCGAGCTGGAGATTGTCCTCTGATAATGTCATGAGGCAAGAGAGGGTCTCCTCAAAGATGTCCTGCGGCGCGATATCTGTGGCGGCCAGACGGAAGAGGAGGCGCAGCACGGTCTGGTTTCCGACGATGGCTTCCAGGATCTCGTCACGGGCCAGCGCCAAAAGGTTGAGGAGGGTGAGTAGAGAACTGGTGATGTCCCACACTATGCGCTGCTGGGCCTTCTGCAACTTGGAGAAGGCAGGGTCGGTTGCGGTCAGGGTCTCAAGAATCTAGGTTGGAATCAGCCCCTGAAATCCGAGTCCCCAGAGTAAACAATGCTTACCACCTTGGCGGCATGCTCGATGGCGGTCAAAACGTCGAGCCTGTGCAAGTGTACGCAAAAGTCGGCCTCCTCTTCCTGGGCGAGGACCTTGAGGATATCCCAGCCCGCGGCACGGCTGTCGATACTGTTGTCGGTAAGAGTCTCGGTGAGGACGATGTGGACAACCTGTTCTCGGAGGAGCAGTTTCCTGCACTTGGCATCCTGGACGATGTTGGCGATGGCGCCGGCAGCTGCTGTTCTAGACTTGGGGTCTGGGCTCTGAAGGTCTTTGAGCACGGGCAGAATCTTGCTCTCGCGCAGTTTGACGAGCTCTGGATCTGATGGTGGTTTCACAGGCTTCGCGATGGGGTCCTTGCGCGTCTCCCGCCCTCTGCTGCGCCGAGCTTTGCCCATGTTTTCAGATTCAAGGGACGTATGGATTCAATGTCAGAATCGAGCCTGTCTTGCCGTTTGTGAATTTCAAGCGGTGCTCCGGGCCCTTTCCAACAGGTTCGGAACCGGCTGCTGGGTTGATGGATCTTGAACTTTTTGAAGAGTAAAAACTTACACTTTTGCTGTGCCCCACCACTCCCGCAGTGGGGTTTTGCTAGTGGGGCAGATCCCTGTAGGGTGGGTCGGCACTTGACGTGAGCGGAGCAGGAGCTTATCTGCCCGCGGACACGTTGACCTCGAAGACGGGGAAGCTGTTCCCGAGCCTGCAAGCTCGTAACTCGTAAATGGCCACGGCATCCCCATCGAACGTCAATCCATGACCTGACAGCCCCTTCTGCGATTGCGTCGCCGTGGCGCCCACACACACGAAACAAATGCGGACAGCATCCGTCGCTGGATCATCCCGACGACGGTCGGTTCTCGATTGCATTGGTTGACGAGTAAAGCACCCGCGATTCGAAACCCCATTGAGTGAGGATCCGGGGCGGGGAGGGCGCAGTGCTCGTGTGCTGGGCATGCGAGTCAACATGGCATCGTTATTCCGCAGCGAGGAGGAGTTGGGCAAAAAGGACGACGACCACAAGCCGGCAGTCCCCTCGATGCGCTCGCCATGGAACGCCGCTGCGGGAGGCCCGAGGCGCAAGCTGAAACGGCTCGCCATCGTCTTGGGACTGGCCGCTCTTGTTTACTTCTTCATCAGCAATCTGCCAACCGATGTTCCCGTCCGGGACCGCCGTCGTCCCGTCTATCGCCCCGAGACCGACGCAAAGAAGCCGCCCGCGCCGGGGCCAATGCCGAAGTTGAAGTCCGACCAAACGCCGCTGCGCCCGCTTCCTCCGTACAAGCCTCCGCCAGATACCGTGCCGCCTCCTGTTGCCTACAATGGGCCTCTTCTATTTCAAAACCTTTTGCCTACGCTTCAGGGCATCTCCGGCACCGCAGGGTCCTCCACTGTGAATAAGAATGTATTATTTGCTGCTGCAAGCCTGAGGAGTACCGCCATGTTGCTGCCCCTGGCATGTCAGATGGCGAATGAACTGAAGAATTATGTGCACTTTGCTCTGGTTGGCGGGAGTGACATTGAGATGGAGAAGCTCCGCGCTGTCAATGGCATTGATGCGTCTTGCCAGGTGATCTTCCATGGTATGGCCCAACTCTCCCGGTTCATGCTGAAAATCCTAGCGCTGACTTGCTGGTAGATGCTCGTCCAGACTTCCCATCAACCTCGACGGTTGAGCGATTGAGACGCAGCTCACTTCGTGCTTTATGTGAGTGAATCGCTGAATGACTTCCCGAACAGAACAGAGCCTGACCTTTCTCTAGACCACATCAACAACTACATGCACCCGCAGGCTATGATTATAGATGCCTCCGGATTGGAAGAAGACTACTTCCTCGCCAGCATGAGAAAGCAGGCCCCGGACTCTGGTATACCCCTCATCGAGCTGCCGGAAAACTCGATTACGCAGCTTGCCTGGATCTCGAAGCTGGACAGCTCTTCGTTAGCAGGTACGGACGGATACCGCCGGGATATGGCATATTAAGGATATTAGCTAACATGAGAAAAGCTTGGAACAAGATTGACATCGACATACTGGTCCATGCCCCTCCTGGATCCTCAGGGGGACTGATCAATCTGCTCAAGTCGCTGTCAGCAGCGGATTTCTCGGCAGGCTCGACTCCCCATCTCACCATCGAGCTGCCGCACGGCATTGAGCGCGCGACGGCCGAGTATTTGAAGAGGTTTCAGTGGCCCCCAAAGCGCCCCATTTTGTCCTCCCATCCCCGGCAGCTCACTCTCAGGCACCGCATACCTCGCAGTAGGTTGACTGAAGAGGAGAGCTCGGTCCGGTTCCTCGAGTCGTTCTGGCCCAGCAACCCAAAGTACTCGCACGTTCTGGTTCTCTCGCCGCAGGCCCAGCTGTCGCGTCAATTCTTTCACTGTAGGTCGCTGCCCTCGTTCAGTACCGCGTGTAATGCTAATCATTGCTATGCCACCTAGATGTGAAGTATACCGTGCTGCACTACTTGTATTCCGAGGCGGCTGCGGCTCAGCAATGGGAGTCGAGGCTTCTTGGTATCAGTCTTGACCTGCCGTCGACTCGCCTGGATCACACCACTCCGTTCAAGCCCCCCTTAGGATCAGCTATGGCGGATGCCGATGGCCCTCGGTCGTTCCTCTGGCAAGCTCCAAACAGCAACGCTGCGCTTTTTACGGGGCAAAAGTGGACCGAACTACACGCACTGGTATCAAACCTCCTCGATTTCCAACACAAAACACAGTCACTCCCCTCCTTCTTCACCAACAAGCTGGTTAGCAAGAAATATCCCTCATGGCTAGAACACGCCCTGAAGCTCGCCCGCGCCCGCGGCTACTGGATGTTGTACCCGAACGCGGTCACGGCGAGGCATGTGGCTACCGTCCACAGCGAGTTGTACAGGGCGCCCGAGGAGTATGAGACGGAGTTTGCGAAAGAGTCGCCGGGGAATACCGAGTTTCCCATCGACGGGGCAACACTTCTAGAAAACCTGCCGGGAGGCGGCAAGTTGTTGGGGTTCGACGAAATGCCGCTGCTGCGTTGGGACGGGCAAGCCACGCCGTTGATGGGCTTGGATGAGGCGGCATCGGGCTATGTGAAGGAGTTCAGGCAAGCGGTAGGGGGCTGTCAGGCGTTGACACCGGATGACCTCATCCCGAAGGCTTCGACGAAGGATTTGTTTTGTATGAAGGATGAGTGAACGAGTCGCGCTGCCACAGGTTATGAGAGCAGCCGGTGGACTAATGGCGGACACTGTATCAGTTTTTGTATGAGTGGGGTGGTTGGGACAGTATTGAGGCGTCTTGCATTGGTTTTCAACGGACTGTCTGTAATCATTATTTGTTGAGCAAGTCATTCGCAGGGTGTGAATGTATATTGTACCTCCGAATCCCAAAACGCTCCGAACGCCTGCCAGACGACATGGTCTCATTCATCGGCGTTCTCATTCAGCCTGTTGACAACCAACAAGGTGATACACGACCCGACAATACACGAAGCAATCGCACCCATGACCTAGGCATCAACGATACACGTCAGACAGATACACGCACACCTGATCGAACAAGGGTACATACCGCCTGCGTCTTCCACCCGCTCTGCACAATCGCCGCTCGCCGACTGTACTTGTTGACCGTTTCTGCACGCACCCTTGTCAGCCCTGGTGTCTCACTCCTAAATGCCGCAAGAGGGCAGCAGAGGGCGGCCGGAATAAAAACAAGACGACGACGACATACTGAGATAGTTGGCAATCCCTACGCCTAGGCAGCTCACCGACAACGCCCAGAAGATAGCGCCCAGCGGCTTCGCCATACGCAGCTCAATGTCGGAGGCCGTCTTGCGCAGGTGGAAGGACAGGACGATGGCCACGGCGACGATGGACATGTAGATGGAGAGGCGGAGGTAGGAGAGGAAGGCTTGACAGGTAAAGTCAGTAAGGCGTCTACAGTGGAAAGGGCTGTGGAAAGGGGGTGAGTGAGGGGTACTTCGTTCGTTGGCGCAGTGGTCGCGGCAGTCGCTCTGGTCGTTGTCAAAGAGGAGGGGCCCGAGGATGGGCGGGAGGCAAAAGACGTTATCAAAGAGGGCATTGCTGGAGAGAGATTTTAGAGTTTTTGGAGATATCCGAATTGTGATGTAAGGGGTATGCCTACTCTCGCATCTCCGAGACGTCGACGGGATGGGTCAGTGAGGCCAGAGGGGGGCAGCATTGGCAGTATCCTGTCGGGCTCTCTTCTTCGTCCGTGACGGTTGCTATGGAAGGAATTGGCATCTTGAAAGATTGGTCCGACTGGTCCTGCTATCACGGCAGTGCTGGGACTGGTGGGTTGTGTGTTCCCATCATCGACTCGAAGGGACTCTCCTTGTTCTCAACTCCTCAACTCATGACGCCTTCAGCCAAGAGCAACGAATGGCCCGCTTTTACAGAAGTCTGGCCAATCAACTGCGTTCGCGCTGTGTAAGTCCAGAGGGCATCTCGAGGGGCAATCAGCCGCCCTCCACCCTAAGGCCCAGGTTTCTGGCATGGGGATAAAGGGAAAAAATATTTCAAGAAAGATAGGTAATTGGTCTCTTTCAGCCCGGGTTTGAAACCAATGCAATGCCCACCAGCTGTTGCCCTGTTCTTGTGGCCGAGTTAAGGCACAGGCGTGTCTGCTCTTATCGACCCTTTATCAGTTGAGCGCACGGCCCACTTGCCGTTGCTGCCTGCGGGGCACGCGTTGAGTGGTTGCTGCCCAGGCGCGTCTCGACGCGATTTCGTCCACCTTTGATCTTCTGCCCCGCTGACCAGCAACATCGCAACGACCTACTCATCATAAACCAACTAATATCGCACAATTTGTACAAAATGAGTAAGTGGTGTTTTTTTTAAAGGAATCTCCAGGATCTCAAATTGTCTGACTGTCTCCCAGCGTCATACGGCGGCTACGCACGAACGGGCTACGGCACCCAGGGCGGCGAGGATGGCGGCGGCTTCATGGGCGCATCGCAACAAGGCAGCCAAAGCGGCGAGAAAAAGGTACTTGCCAGTCCACTTTGCGCACTCCCACCTCCCGAGTCTCTTTCAGACCTCATCTAACCGACCTCCGAATCGACCCAGAGCAACAAAGACGACACTCTCCGCCCAGTAACCATCAAGCAGCTGGTCGACTGCAAAGAATCCTACAAGGACGCCGACCTGTCCATCGACGGGGTACCCGTCACCCACGTCACCGTGGTCGGCCAAGTGCGTAGCGTCACCCCGGCGACGATCAACAATACGTACCGCCTCGACGACGGCACGGGCATCGTCGAAATCAAGCAGTGGATCGACAGCGGAAACCCCGACAAGACGCCCCGCTTCGCCCCGGACACGTATCTGCGCGTCTTTGGCCGCCTCCAGACCTTCAACGGCAAGCTCTCCATCAACTCCCAGAACATGCGCCCCATTGAGGATTTCAACGAGGTGAATTACCACCTGCTGGAGGCCACCTATGTGCACCTTTGCTTGACCAAGGGCGCGTCGGCAGGCGGCCGGCAGCAGGGCGGCGACGGGATGGATATGGGCGGCGGCGGGGATGGCATGTTTGTCGATGGCGGGTATGGGGGCGCAGGCGACTCCCGTGCCATGCAGGCGAGGTTGTCGCCCTGTTCCAGGAACGCGCGGACCGTCTTCACCTTCCTGACGAACGCGTCCGCTGAGGGCCAGCACATTACCCAGGTGGCCGCCGGCACGGGGCTGTCGAACAAGGACATTATGACTGCAGCGGAGGAGTTGTTGAGCGAGGGGCTTGTCTATACGACGGAGGACGACGAGACATGGGCCATCCTGGAAATGTGAGGGCTCGGTTCCGGGATATGAGCTCGGCGGGACAGGGCTAAGCCGGAGAACGCGGCTAGGGAAAAGGATGCATCGTGAGGGATACCATGGCGTCATGCTAGTTTTGTTTCTGTTCATCTTGACGATACAGGTCCGTGGGGCTAAAGATTTGCTGGTTCTTGGGTCCATGATGGTGGAGTCCGAAAAAGCGACTAACTACGACAAAACATTGCTACCTAGAGATGCGGTGGACTTGATGAAAGTCCCAACAAAGAAGTGACTCGGACACCGTTGAGGGCATAATCCAGGGTCTGTCAGATACCAGGTACTAAAACGCAGTGCCGCATGTTGAATGCAGAACGGGTTAACCAGCATGTTGAGTTGATCAACCAAAGCAAAGAGGAAAGACAACAAAAAAAGGAATAACATAAAGGAAAAAACGCACTAACACGGCATTCATTCTGAGATGAGACACTCCCCTTCGTCTCTCAGCCCATCAACCCCTTTTACCAACGCCACCAAACTTCCTCGCCATTTTGTTCGTGCCGGCATGAGCGACCTTACAGCCGAGCGCACGGGGCTCACGAACCATGACGGACAGGCGGACGGGGGCCGGTCCGCGCTCGAGGAAGATGTCCCGCTTGACCTCGAAGCCAAACTTTTCATAGTAGGCATTGTTGGCCTGCGAGCTCGACTCGAGGTACATGGGCCGGTTCTCGGCATCAGCCTGTTCAACAGCAGCGGCATCTCGCTCATCAGCAGGTCGAGATCCTCGGCAATGTGACAGAAGGAGAGAAATGGGGGCCGGGGTTAAACGGGGGGAACTCACCCGCGCCATCATGTCCTGCAGCAGCCTGGCGGCGTACCCTCGGCCCTGCGAGTTGGGCTTCGTGCCCAGGTAGACGAGATACCAGGCCTCGTCGTCGCGGTCGCCGAGGACGGCGGCCTTGGTGTCGTGCAGCAGCGGCAGGATCTCGTTGAAGAGACGCTTCTTGCCTTCGGCCGAGAGCTGAAAGTACAGCCTCCACATGCCGCTGCGAAGGTGCGTCCACCATCCGTCGAGGTGCTTGCCGGGCGGGATCCTGCCGTTACCTCGTGGTTAGTCCCCCGTGACCCTCCTTAGAAGGTTTATTGAACCAGGCTGTTAACGAAAAGGACATACCAGACCGCCACGCTATCACACTCGGGCCCAACGGCCGTGACGAGACCGTCCATGCAATGGGACGCGACCGTGTAGGTCAAGATGTCGACGTGCAGCCGCCACTTGTGCTCCTCGGTCTTCAGATCCCTGCTGGCGCCGTCAATGCCACCGCCGCCACCACCACCACCACCATTACCACCATCGGAGTCGTCACTGACGATGTACTGGGCATAGTCATCGGCAGCAAAGGCGTGCGCCAGGGTGAGCGCCGCCTCGTTGCATTCCGACATGCCCACGACACGCACCGTTTCCTTCCACCGGGCCGGGACCAGGGATCGTTTGGTGAGTGTCGCCACGACCGTCACGGTGGTGGTGGTGGTGGTGGCAGTATTACTACTAGTACTGGTACTGTTTACGGACGAAGCCATGCTGGGCAGTTACTTTTCACGGCCGAGGGTCTGAGAGTTGGGGTGGGATAAGTCAGAAACCGATGTCTCTTCAGGAACGGTGGGCATTGGGAGGAGTTAAGGAGCAAGAACAAGAGCAAGACACACTTTGTTTGTTTTTCTGATATATTCTGGATACTATCGCCGGTATGGACTCTCGAAAGCTGTGTTCTCGAGAGGGGCATGAACCGGGACGGATGACGCAGGCAGTTGAGAGCGGTGCGGATATCAGCAGACATCAATATCGTCTTTGACTTTGTCGATTTCCTCTGCGAGTTGGGTGGTGGGCTAATGGTGGAAAGGGGATCGAAGCAGGTCGATCGGGTTGGGGCGGGGAGTTGATATGGAGTCTTCGTCTTGCTACACAGACACGCAAACACACACGCACACACAGACACACAGGGACACAACCAGGCGGATGTTGCTTGTGTGAGAGTGGAGTGGGGTGAGGGTGGAGTGAAGATGCTGTACGGCAGCGGCAGCAGGCAAGGTGCCCTCTGGGAATGCCCCCTGAATGGGGGACTTGGGGGAGTGGCTTAACGTGACGTCCTATTCTCAGTTGAGCCAAGAGATGTTGTCAAGGACACTGGAAGAATGACAGAGGCGAGGGAGGGGGAAAGAGGGATAAGTAGACGCCTCGTTGGACTAACAATTTCCGAGACATGTTGGACAGAACGAGGCAAGCGTAACGGGCTGGCCTCGTTCTGTCCACCCGTTCTCGTCCATGCTCGTCCAGTACAAGTGCCCCAAGTCCCATGTTTGCATTTGCACACGCAGGCCGCCAATCGCCGTTATCGTTGCCAGTTGTCGGACAAGGAACATCAATGTCTTGGTCAGAAAATGGCCCGACAGGGATGCCGTGAGCCCCCGAGGCGTCAGGGCGGCGGTATCCATTGGCTAGCACCGGCTGCCCGCAGGGGGGGACGAGGGCGAGCGGCAGCCGTCGGTCTTCCGTCTCCGGAGTGGGGGGCAGCCGGGTCCGGATGCCAAGGGGGGCCAGCACAGAAGAGGGCAAGGGAAGAACAGCGTCCCCGCCGATGTGCCGGTGTACTGGCGAGACTGGGCGTGGTGATCCAACACGACGCGCGCGTGTTGAGCAGCTGAGGTCCCCGGCGGTGTGGGCCCCTCTGGTCGCCCTGCAAGCCTCAAGGCTCTCTGCTTCCAATCACGATCAGCAGTTCCCAAGTCGGCGGAACAGATTCATTCACCGATCGCTCCAGGCACATGGGGCCATGCAAGGCGGTCAGCTGATGCTGTCAATGACATCCAGGCCAGGGAACCCATGTGGCCCTCAAGATCGAGGAGAGTGGGAGTTTCGTCACGGACGGAATCAACTGAGGCGGGGACTCGGGAGAGGTGTCGGCAACATGTTCCAGGCATCCCCTCACCAACTCTGGGCTGTTTCACCAATGTTCTTGCCACAGCGCATGTTTCTTTCCAAATTGACTCTCGTCAGAATTGCAGAAACTCCTGTCGTGTTATGTACTTTGCTCCACTCTAACCCGCCAAACAAGCCTTGCCCGATGGTCCCGCCGGTGTTATGCAAGACGCTGGAAAGGGAAGCACGAGGCTCTTTGCGCGGCTTCTAAGTTGCCGCCGCAAAACGGAGCGGATATCTCAGGCATTAAATTAAAAAAAAAAAAAAAGTGACAACTGGTGTTGGCAACCTTCTCGAGCCGTATTCCGCACGAAGCGATTGGCCGCGAAGGCACCCGCCGCGGGAGTGAGATGTCGTTGATCACATACGCCGGATCTCCTGCTCATTCATGTACTTCTCGAGACCCGAATCGAGATGCTGCCACCAGTCGAAGAGCATCGAGTTGCAAATGAGCTTGAACCAAGGGGTGAATTTGAGGCTCGAGTCCTTGAACATCTCCTTCAGGCCGTCGGCCGAGACGTATTGTGTGTCGCGCACCTCGTTCGGATTGGGGTCAACATCAACATTGGCCTTGATGAAGAGGATGTAGTCGACTGGGAACACAAGGCGTTAGCATCCGTGTCCTGCACGAGGGCGCGGGATGTGCATGGGCAGCCTACTCTCGTGCTCGCCCCATTGGCCGTTGCTCGGGGCCTTGTAGTGGATGCGGGTCAGGAAGTGGAAATCCTCCAGCGGCACCTGCTCCTTCTTGATACCGAGCTCCTGGTCCAGCTTCCGCTGGGCGGCATGCTTGACGCCCAGGACGGCATCCGGGAGGTTGGAGCCCGTCTCGTTGGCCACATGCAGGGGGTGCGAGCAGCAGGTGTTGGTCCACATGTCGGGGAAGGTGATCTTCTCGGAAGCGCGCTGCTGCAGGAGCAGCTCGTTCTTGTCGTTGAAGAGGAAGACGGAGAAGGCTCTGTGGAGAAGGCCCTTGTCGATGTTTGTCATGAGGTGGCCTGCCGGGCGAGGTGTCTCCAGTCAACACAATGTCCCCAGTCCCGTGTTTTGAATGCTGCATGATGGCGACTTACAGAGCTTCTTGCTGGCAGTGCCGATTGGCAGGTCATTCTCGTCCAAGACAATGCAGACCTCGTCCATCAGGCGGATCTGCTCCTCATCGTGGCCCTCGAGGGCTTCGCCGCTGGTGTCGATGTCCGGGAAGAGGCGGAGGATGTTGTCGGCCGTGATGGGCGCATTGCGCGTCTCGGTCGTGGTGGTGGTGGTGGTGGTGGACATGGCTGCGGTGGACGCAATGCAAGACACGCGGCTTGGTTGTGTATGGAAAGCGGTCCCCTGGGTTCGCTGGAGAGGGGCAACAAAGATAAGGCGGTCAAACTGCTTGGGGTGCTTTCCACTTTTATCCCCAGCTTTGCAAAAAGACTGCCCGATCTGGGCATGGTCGAAGCATGCCGGGTGGGCCACACCATCAGCGAAGGCGGCAAGGGCCCTGTCCTTTTCAGACGGGAACCCCACCTCATTGCCAGACCGTCGGGCTGTGCCCCGCGGACCCCTCATCTGATGTGTGCAGTGGGCCGCTGACTCAGCGGGTGCCCCTGATTGCGCCCCTGACTTACACAGAACATAAACCAAAAGAGCTCGAGAAACGGGGAGCGTGAACTTCAGCCTTCTAGTTACGAGGCAACCTCTCGGTTTCAGACTCGGGTCATCAGATCACACGCTCATCAGCCCGGGAAGCAAAACCATGACTTTTCCATACCGTCCGGTCCACAATGGGTATCCAACGTCCCAGCCCCCGAGAAGTATCCAATACTGTACTTATCCTTTTCCGATAGCCCCAGATAGAACCAAAAGTTGAGAGCCAGACTACCCAGCCGCATTTCTATGCTCGGCTTCCTTGGCTGCCTCGTGCCAATCAACAGTCCACATGAACCCATACTCCGCCAGCGAGACGCTGCAGCGTGGTCAGCGGAGTTGGACTCGGGGAGCGAAGTGGAGGGGGGAAAGAGGACTCACATCAGGAGGCCGACGGTAACGCCGATCCACAGCCCGGTCAGCTTCCAGTCGAGACCGAACCCCAAACCGAACGATATGGGGAGAGCCACCAGGTAGTAGCATGCCAGGTTGGCATACCCGCCAAACTCCTGCCGCCCAATGCCTCGCAGCAACCCGTGCGACATGGCAGCCATGCTGTCGAACAGCTGCATGACGGCGCAGACGGGGAGGGTCTGCGCCACCAGTTCGATCACCTCGCTGTCGTGTGTGAACAGCAGTGGTATGTGATACCTGAAGACCGCCAGAACTGTCACGTTGAATAAACCCACCAGTAACCCGCCTACGACGGTCTGTTTGCCCCCGTTAGCCACCATGTGTGAAGAAGAAGACGGGAGACACGGCAGACTCACCACTTTGGCCGATGTCTTCGCCGCATCGACCAGCTTGGCGCCAATGAGGTTAGCTATGCGCGTCGAGCCGGCAATGGACAGCGGGAATGGGAGCTGGAACGTTGTTCCAGTCACCGTCACCAGCACACTCTGTGCCGCCAAAAACTCGACACCCATCCTCCCGGATGCCAGCGTCAGAATCTCGAAGGCGAACCATTCTGCCACCACCATGATCATGCCGGGCAGAGCTAGCCTGATCATGGGTCCCCAGTTCTTCAGGGCAGTGCGTCTGAAGCCTCCCCATGCCTGGGAACCGTCCACCTTCCAGACGTAGAAGAAGAGGAGCAGGGGCAGCATGTTCTGCGTGATGGCCACTGCCATCGGGGCGCCCACATACCCCCAGCCAAACTTCCACACGAACAGCCAATTCAGCAAGACATTAGTCGGCGCGGCCACCAGAAGCACATAGGTCGTCGCATGGAACAAGCCCTGCGCCTGGACGAACCTCTTGCCGCCCTCGAAGGCGGCATACGCGGGCGTCCCCAGCACCACGATGCGCAGGTAGGTCGCCGCAAGCGCAGCGCTCTCCGGTTGGATCATGGAAGCCAGAATCGGCTCGGCGTTGAGCCAGACCACAGCCACCGGAACCAGCAGCAGAAACAAAAAATACGTCATCCTCTGCAGTTGCAGCCCGACCAGATGCTTGTGCCCGGACCCAAACGCCTGCGCACACAGCGTGTCCAGGCTCGTCGCCAGCCCCTGGATGGGCGCGTAGCAGGTGATGTTGGCCGTCATGGTTGCGAGCGAGACGGCGCCGAGCTCGAGCGTGCCCAGCCTGCCCACGGCAAAGATGGACGTCACGTTGAGCGAGTACTGCAGCAGGAACGTGACGACGAGCGAGCGCGAGTAGACGGCGACCGTCTTGGCCTCGCGCTGCCACGTCGTCCTGATCTGGCCCGCCGCCACGGCCGCGTCCCACTGCTCGTTGAGGCTCTCCCGCCCGTGCTGCGCGGCCGAGGAACGGCGGCGCTCGCTCCCGAGCAGAGGCGCCGTCTCGTCCGGGACGACCACGATGCGCGGCGTGGCTGCGGCTGCGGCGGCCGCGGGGGCCTCCTCGTCGCCGGTTGGGAGGCGCACTTTCGTGCTGAACAGCCGCTTGTACAGGCCCGCGGCCCGGCCCACAAGCCCCCGCTTCGGGGCATGGTGCGGGTGCTTGGGCGGGAGGATGTGGTTGTCCCGGAGCAGAGAGCGCTCCTCGTCGCGGCTGCGGGTGATTTCAGCCGGCGTGAGGGCAGAGGCCTCGTCGAGGCCGACTGGGCCCGCGAGTGCGGGACGGGCAGTGCCAAAGGCGATGCCGCTCGGGCGGCGGTAGAGGGTCGGTCCAGGGCTGAAGTCTAGGTCCTCGTCCTCGTCCTCGTCCTCTCCCTCCTCAATGGCCTCAGAGTCGACCGGGATCTCCGCGTCTTCGTCGGAGCATTCGGCGAGATCCCGCGCCAGCAGTTCCTGTGCCAGCGGCGAGGCTGAGCGGAAGGATGACGCGAAGGCTGATTGGAGGTCATGGTGCTGGTGGCTGCTATTGGTGGTGTTGCCAGCCGAAGACCTCTTCTTGGTCGGGATTGGTTGGCTTCCTGGGCTCGACGCCATTTTATGGTTGAATTCTGGGTTGGCAGCTTGCTTTTGGAAGTGACCACCCGCACTGTCTCAGTGAATTCGTGTTTGAATGGGGGACGAGGCCCGGAACTGTGCAACCAAGTGGAACCGGCAACGTCCCACAATAAGTCGGGCCTGGACCCTGATCCGAACCGGACTTGGATCGGATGCGCCGTGACGCAAGTCGACTGCAAATGCGGACGACCCGGCTTTATTCATCCGAGTTCCATCCCAGTTCTGACTCAGGCCGATGCTAGCCCCAAACTTGGGCCAAGTTTTGCGGTAAAGTTGCTGTATGTTGCGGGAATCTCAATTGGTTGAACCAATGGCCGGCAAAAATGAAACGGCTGGCTCTTGTGAAGACTGGAACCTGTCTGGCTCTGGTGAATATACTGTATCCCTTTATATGCTAGTCACGATTCAAGATGGAGACGGCAAGCTCTGTGGTCAACGGAAGGGCGTTGAAGAAGCTAACCTGGGCCCGACCCTAACCCTTAGCCAGCTCTCATCCTGCGAGGTGGGGTTGTGCAGCTTATCGCATCTTGAAGTTGCGATTAGAAGGCGGTAAAACACTGCAGAACATCTGAAATTCCAAGAGAGCGCGCCGCCAAAGTCAAGGGCCCGGCGCTTGCACCAGAAACCATTGAGCCGCGCAAAATGGGGAAACGGTTTGCTCGCGGCCTGGACGGCGGTGCTGCACCGCGGAAGAGGCAAAAAGTCGTCCACGAAGCGCCCACATCAGAGGAAGTCTTTGCGACCCGGCAGCTGCAGCAACTGCTCTCCTTCAGCCAGGACCCCGTGCGCGCCCGCCACGGTGCGTGATGCTCTTGCTCTTTCTTGCCCTTGTCACACCCAACTGACCTCTCTCGGCAACAGGCCTGCAGTCCTTCAAGCTCTTCCTTGACGAGCTTCTCAGCCCAGACAGCAACGATGCCGACCGACCCAGGATCCTCCGGGATTACCTCCAGTCCGTGAAGCCCGCCGACGACGAAGAGAGCGCCGTGTATCTGCCAGACATCATGCAAACATGGAGCTACGGTGCCCAGATCAACAACGACAACATCATGTCCGCCGTCCCAGTCGCCCTCGCCCTGCTCCTGAAGCTGCTCTCGCAGTCCCTCGACACCGTACCCTACGGCCTGGGGATTTGCCGAACGCTGCTGCAGAAACGCCAGCAAGACATGATTGCTCGAAACCTGTCTGCCGACAAAGGGAAAGCTTTCATCATTTCGCCGACGTTGAGGATGCTGAAGGAGGCTGTCAGCTTTGACGGGGGCGCCATTGCCCGGCCCCTCTTCCGCGCCAGGGCGTCCATGTTGAAATCACTGGGACGGAACATGGGCATTGTCCACATTGGCGATGAGGCTGAGGACACCAAGCGGCCGTCTGCCCGCACCAACGCTATTCTCTTCTTCCTCGGCGCCCTCAAGTTTCTGCATCCCGAGGCGAAAAAGGAGCTACTCTCACAGAGGGACATTGTTGCCGCGCTCACCCGCGATGTCAAGCAGGATCCGTCGTATCTTGTGAGAGAGCTTCTTGAGGGGCTGCGGAGCCATGTTCTGTTGGACGACAAGCTCCCGCGCGAGGCCAAGTCGAATTTGCTAAACGCATCTACGCTCACCCGCCTGTCCGCACTCTACCAATACCGCTTGGACACCCCAGTCGAGGGCGAGTCCTCCATTGCCGATATTGCTCACGAATTCTTGATCACGGCATGCACGAACCCGGCGTGCGGTGTGCTGAGACAAGACTCTGGCTTCTACCCTCGAGAAGTCGACCCCAACGCTGCCATTCCGCCCGCCGAGCTTGAGGACTTGGGGTTGGAAGCCATCGTCTGGATGAACAAGTTCAAAACCGACGTGCCTGTTCGAAACTACACCCTCTCAAACTTCCTGCCAAACCTGCGCCCGTGGTCAAGCGTCAAGCAGAGCGAGCTCATCACTTCTATCTTCAAGGTCGCTCCTGAGCTCGTGGCCAGCTACTTCATCAACAACAAATCCTTTACCTTTGAGCCGAAACTGTCGGCAACGTGGATTGGATATGCCGCCTTTCTCTTCAACACGGTTACTCTGCCCATCCCAGACTACTTCTGCCGCGCCATGAGCTTCCCGGAGCTCCCCCCGCCGACCTCGATTGTCATCGACAATATCCTACCTCTCCCCTTGAACCAAAAGGCGCTGTCCCGCAGTTTGGCAAACAAGTCGAATATGATTTCGTTCTTTGCCACGCGGATTTTGGTCGTCGCGATTGAGAAGCTGGACGCTGCAGTAAAGATGCATCAGGATCCTTCCCACACCAACAAGACAATCTGGGCGGAAGCTGCGCGCAGGCTGGTGGACGAATTCTGCCAGAGGAGCCCTGGTATCAAGGAAATGATCAACTCGTACCGATCGATTCCGGAGACCGACTTGTTGCACCGCGAGGCGGCAAGCCGTCTGTTGCGCCTCTGTTATGAGGTGCTGCCACAAGTCGCCTTGATGGCCAAGTTTGATGTTTCTCCTTTCCTTGAAACATCACTCAGCCGCCTGTCGCAGCAAGGGTTGGATGATGCGCGGGACTTTGCGCTTAGTTTGAAGGAGCTGGAAAACCTGCTCGCTATTGCCGGGTACTCCCCCGGCATGCGCTGGTTTGCGGCTTCGGAGGGGCTATCCCTGTCTCCGTTTACATTGCTGCTGAAGGTCTGCGTCGATGCGCCTCATGGAGTCGCGCTGGAAACAATACGAAAGGTGCTGAACTTTGTGGCCGTGGAGCAGCAGCTGGTACCAGCAGATGACAAGCACCCAGGACTGCTTGCTCTGCTTGAGGCGTCGCAATCCTCCCCAGACACAGTCAATCCTCTCTGGCCCTTCCTGGACAACTGCCTGACGCGGTGTGCAAACACCCCAGTCAAGTACGTCGAACGGATGCAAGAGGTAATACAAGAGTCTGCCGAAACCTCGGGGCAAGACCTTAGTGACGCAGTCGCGAGCCCGGTCACGATGGCTATGCTGGAGCAACTGCCGTTTGTTGCGGCGAAGGAAGAGGGGCAAGCTACGCTCAAGACCCTTGGCCGCTTCTTGCCCAAGTTCTTGGGGCTCTCAGCCACTGCCGGTGAGAGCAGGCCGCTGCTCACATCAATATTCTCGAAAATGGTTCCACACCTTGCCGACAGCAAAGGCAAGCTTGCCAAGGCTGGCGTACCGGAGGGCGTCGAATTCAAGCACAGCCCGTGGCCACTCGCCACGAAGACAACAGCCAAGAAAGCCAAAGATTCGACATCCATAAACGAGGGGGGTGACTCAGAACCCACCATGGATGCCGAAACGCTGGAGAACGCGCTCCTCGTCCCAGACGGCCTGGAGGCGGACAACTCGGCCTTGATAAAGTGGTCAACCAAAACAGTCGACGAACTTGTCGACGAAGGTTATTTGACATCGCTCATGGCCCTCCTCGTGTCGGAGCACGCCAGCATACGGAAAGAAGCGCACGTCAATATCCTCAAGGCAGCAGTCAAGATCAAGCAATCAGAGTACGAAGAAAAAGAGCAGATCTGGTTGCTCCTCTCGGAGCTCGCCGAGACGGCCAGGGACAAGGTCAACGACGGCCCGCTGCCAAGCCCTATCGCCTCATTCGCTTGCCACGCCCTCAGCGTCCTCCGGGACCCGCTCTCGAGTCTCTATCCCAAAGTCAACAGCTTCCTCATGCGCGGGCCGAGTTGGAGTCTCGACAGGCTGCCGCTCTTGGACGAGATCCTGTCGGAGGAGCCCGTCGTCGGGGACGCCTACTACGCCCAGACGAGCTGGCTTCTCAACTATCTCATCGACGGTTTGCGGACACGGCTCGATCTCGAGCTGTTTCACAAGAAACGGGCCAAGGGGTCGGTCTTTGAGCGGATCCTGGCGCTAGCGGCGAACCCGTACATGAGGCTACCTCTCCGGTCGCAAGTGCTCAGGCTGCTGTACCGGGCTACCTGCATCGAGGGCGGGAGCACGACGCTGACAACGCGGTTCGGGATCGTGAACTGGCTCGAGGCGAGACAGGCCGGTTGCACGGATGCCAGCGAGGCGGCGGTGTGTGGCGGATTGCGGAGGAGGATATGGGAGACGTGTGACCAAGAGAGGGTTAGGGTCTGGAGTAAAGGGGGTTTGGGCGAGCACAGCTCATAATGAACGGGATAGCGAATCAAAAAGCCGCGCTTTCTCATATGCCTTTAGTTTTTTGCAAGGCGCAAAGAGACAAGCCAAGCCAGCAAGGTGCTTTCTGGGCGCATTTTGTCCAAAACGTTGAGCTCGTCGGTGCTGCGTTTGACAAAGGAGGATTGGGGGTTTTGTTGTGTGATGCGCCAGGCAACCTGGAGCGGAGCTGGTCAGTCTCGGAAGGAGACAGTCAGGATAAACATTGATGAGCAAGACCAAACCAGCACCCGAGCCACCTAGTCTGCGTCAAACCAATGCCGGCTGCCTCAAGTTAAATTTCTCTCCCGAAGAGTTAAGAAGATGGGCAACCATGTGGGAAGTCGCAAACGTCCTTAGAGTCGTCTGGCCGCATGCGCGAAACAGCAAAACCAGCACAGCAACCCCCGCCACTCGGCCATTGATGCTGCGCTGCCCGGGCACCCTTGCCCTGCCCTGGTCACCCAAGCCCGGCGAACGCCACCTCGACCCGACCAAGAGCGATCGCTTGCGGCTAGGGCCAGTCTGAATACTCTGGTGCAACAGCAACCTGCCACAGGCGGCAAACAAGACGCAGCAGCCCAAAACCCACCACAGACATACAATGCTTCCACAACCGATCGACGAACAACGCATCCATACCGCAACCAGCCCCTACACCTGCAAATCGCGCACCCATTGCCCTCAGCGAAGGACCAACCTAAAGCCCATTTTTAGTTACTTCCTCTGCCCGGCGCCGCCTCATTTTGAGACTCGATTCTTTGACCCCCGTTTGTTGTGTTCGGCCCGAGCAACCCCCCCCTTCGACACAGCCCACAGCCATCACCCCAAACCGCAGACCGCAAGCCGCAGACCGCAGAACGCAGACCGCATCCCAACCGGCTCATCACCCGCCGGCGACAGTCGCAGCCCTGAGCTGATGGTCGTCGCATAACACTTTTTCATCATGGCGGAACGATACTCGGCAGAGTTTCTGCTGCACCTGCGCCAGTCGCCGCTATGCGTCAAACCCCCGAATCTGCCCCCTCCCGAGGACTGGATGGGGTACGTTTTTGCTGCTTGCCCACACGTGCCCACCGCTGCGCAACCGATTTTCTGACTTTGCCTCCTCCCCAGGCCACCTCCGGATACATTCCGCAACCCGCAAAAGACAACCAATGACCGGCCCAAGGGCGGCGAGGGAGCGCTCCTGAATCAGGAGAACAGGCGCCCCACGCACGACCGCAATGGCTCCAAAGGCACAGCGAGTACGTCTCACCCCCTCACGCGACCGCGCCAGATGGCACCTGACGGTCGCCTGACTTTCTTGTGTGCCCTTACCCTTGCTCTCTCCCTCCCTGCTAACCGGCACCATGCAGACCCGGATGAGATGATCCTCGGCCCACCCCGAACTAGCTTCGCGTCTGCGTCTGCGACGTCAATGCGCAATGCTCGAACCGGCGACATGGAGAAGGGATTCAGGGACCCGGACCGACAAGATCGTACCGACCGCTTCAATTTCCGCAACCGCTCGACCGATCTGGAGCCTGCCGGCGACAGATTTGGCAGAGACGCCAGGGATGGCCGAGGCAGCAATGCCTTCCGCCGGCGCGGCGACCAGGACCAAGATAGTGAGGGCTGGAGCACCGTGAAGCCGCGCAAGAGCTTTGGCCACGAGGGCGCCGAACGCTTCCACGGACGCATGGGCGGCGTCGGCAGCGGCGATCGCTTCCCCCCGCGGGATGACAACCGACGGGTCCGGGAGCGGGACGACCGAGACGGCGGCGACCGCCGCACCCGCGGCTTTGACAATCGTACCCGGGACCAAGAGGGCGACGAACCTGAGACCCCGCGCAGGAATGGACTGTCCCGGGGCAAGTCCGAGTCCTGGTTCAAGGATAGCGCGCCAACCGGCAGCAATGATACTCCAGCCATGACTCAGCGGGAGCGCATTGACAGGGCCAAGAGCTGGCGTGACCGCGACCCCGAACAGGAGAAGCCGAGCGACCGATATGGCGACCGAAACGATCGACACCACGAGCGACGGTGGGATCGCGACCGCCATGGTCGTGTCGAGAACGACCCCGAGTGGCTAGACGAGCCCCTTGAGGAAAAGGCTCAGGGACATACAGAGGAGGACTTCAAGAAGTTCATGGAATCCATGAAGGCAGCCAGGGGAGGAGGCGCTCCGAAGGCAGAGGAGAAGCCCAACTTGGCATTCGAGAAGCCACCCGCCGACCCGGTCGCCGAGGCCGCACAGAAGGTTGTTTCGGCGCCTGCTATGGAACAGGGCCCAGACAAGTTCTTTGCCGCCTACGGGAACTCTGGTCTCGATGTCGGCACGCCCACCACCGAGACCAAGGATGTGGCAAAACCCAAGGCGGGAAAATCATCGAGGTTCATGGCATTCTTGGCTCCTCAAGAGGACAGTCGAGCGAGAACCGAACCACCGACACCCGCGGCAGGCATCCAGCCTGATGACAGGTCCTTGGGTCCGCAGCAGAGCGACGCCGAGAAGGAAGCCTTTGCCATGCTCATCCAGAAGCTCCAGAGGTCAGGCGTTGGACCAGCGCTGCAACTCGGTGGGCCGCCAACCCAGCAATCTCCGCACCGGTTTCCGGACTCGTCGCCTTTCCAGGAGCTGCAGCAGAAGAGCGCTGTTGGCTCGCCGGAACCCTTTCAGCAATATGGAAACAACGAGCGGCGCGACGATCCTCGCCTGCGTACTTCGCAATACTCGATCCACGATATCCTCCCCTCACGGCCAGTCGGTCTCCAAGGCCCCCCTCCCCAAGCGAGCCGGCCAGAGCAGGCGTTGCAGGATCTCCTCGCCCAGAGGCACCACCTGCCCAATCAACCAAACGCGCGCGCGGATCAGCAGAACGTCACTGCCGTTAACCGTAACAGGGATTTCCTGGTAGGCCTCATGCAGAGCCATCGCGACGCGCCCGAACCGCCACGCACGGAACAGCTCCTCCTCCGCATGCCGCAGCCGACTAAGCAGGTATCGCTCGCCAACGTGCCGGACCGTGAGCCAGACTACCCCCGCGAGCGGAGCGCATCTCAGCGCCAGCAAATGCGTGGCCAGGGTGGCCCGCCAGGCTTCCTCGACGACAACCAGTTTCATCCCGGGGATGTCGATGTCCGCCCGCCCCAGCAACCGACGCAGATCCTGCAGCGCCCGCCTCCTCCTCCGGGTCTGGATCATCAGATGCACCCTTTCCACATGGGCGGAGTCAACCCTGCCGCCGCCGCTGCCGCCGCCGCCGCTGCTGCTGCTGCAGGCCAAATGCCGCCTCAGCGGCCCATGATCCCGCCGCCGGGACTGATGAACAACGGACCTCGCAACGTCCCCATGCCGGGCATGTTCCCGCCTAACTTCCCGCCTCCGCACGGACATGGCGGACCGCCGCCGCCGGGTGCCTTCCCTCCTGGACCTCCGCCCCCTCACGCCGGCGGCTGCGGTCCGCCATGTCCGTG